>Ga0209237_1002895_pt1 | contig 10349 bp, 6 predicted proteins | sample GraSoi013_1_40cm_2_FD_185820 | JGI IMG/M metagenome (GOLD analysis project Ga0209237, IMG submission 185820) | Grasslands soil microbial communities from the Angelo Coastal Reserve, California, USA - Sample 10_02_2013_1_40cm (SPAdes) (version 2) | ecosystem: Environmental > Terrestrial > Soil >...
GCGCGGGACGTCCGTCGCGTCGAGGATCAGCGGCGAGCGCTGAAAGCGGCCCTTCAGGTCGTAGTGGCAGAGACGGATCTCGTACGAGCCCGCCGCCTCGTCCCGCGTGAACTTCAGGAGCTGCACGCTCGGCCGGTGATACGGCGTCTCGATCTGCGCTTCTTCCTCGATGACGCCGCTGCCCCAGTGCAGCGAGAACGTCTTGGGCTTGCTCATGGCTGACGCCTCCCACATCGGCTAGTATTGCAGCCTTCACCCAAACCCGGAGGCACGACATGAGCCACCACAGGATCCTCGCGCTCGTCCTTGGCCTGGTGCTGGTCTTCGTCACGACCGCGGCGTCGGCCCATGACGACGAGGCGCGTGGCGAGAAGCTCGGTGGCGTGCTCTTCAAGACGTCGTGCACGCCCGAGGCGCAGAAGCAATTCGAGCGCGCGCTCGCCATGCAGCATTCGTTCTTCTTCCCCGAGACGATCAAGGCGTTTTCAGCGATCCCCGAGACCGATCCGGGCTGCGCCATCGCCTACTGGGGCATCGCGATCAGCCAGCGGCCGAATCCCCTGGTCGGGCCGTTCGATGCCGCGACGCTGAAGCGCGGGCTCGACGCCGTCGAGAAGGGGGAGGCGATCGGCGCCAAGACCCAGCGCGAGCGCGACTGGCTCGCCGCCTTGAAGGAGTTCTACAAGGACCACGACAGGGTCGACCAGGACACGCGGACGAAGAACTACGAGAAGGCGATGGAGGCGCTCGTCAAGAAATATCCCGGCGATGTCGAAGCCAAGATCTTCTACGCGCTGGCGCTGAACGAGACCTTCGATCACAAGAGCATGGACAATCTGCTGAAGGCGATCGCGATCCTCGAGCCGCTCGACAAGAAGTATCCCCAGCATCCGGGAATCACGCACTATCTCATCCACAGCTACGACTTCCCGGCCATCGCCCAGCGTGGCGTGCCGGCCGCCAACAAGTACGCCAAGATCGCGCCGTCCGCGCCGCACGCCCAGCACATGCCCTCGCACATCTACTCGATGGTCGGGATGTGGGACGCGTCGATCGCCTCCAATCTGAAGGCGGTCGCGATCTCGAAGGAGTACGTCACGAGAAACAACATGGACGGCACGCTGGCGGGAGTGCCGCACGCGTACGACTTCATGGCGTACGCGCACCTGCAGCTCGGACAGGACGCCAAGGCCAAGGCGCTCATCGACGAGAGCGCCGGGATCGGGAAGATCATCGGACCGCGCATCGTGGCCATGGCACGCTCCGCCGTGCCGGCCCGCTACGTGCTCGAGCGTCAGGACTGGCAGGGCGCCGCGCAGCTGCAGCCGATCAGCGGCGCAATGTCCGCCGGGGATGCGATCACGTACTTCGCCCGGGCCCTGGGAGCCGCGCGCACCGGCGACCTCGCGGCCGCGCAGACCGACATCGACAAGATCAAGGCGCAGCGGGTCGCGCTGCAGGAAATCAAGCAGTCCTACTGGGCCGAGCAAGTCGAGATCCAGATCCTCGCGGCGCAGGCCTGGGTCGCGCAGGGCCAGGGCTACCGCGAGGAGGCGTTGAAGTTCATGCGCGCCGCCGCCGACCTGGAGGATGCCAGCGAGAAGCACGTGGCCATGGAAAACCGCCTCTATCCGATGCGCGAGCTGCTGGGCGACATGCTGATGACCCAGGATCAGGCGAAGGCCGCCCTGAAGGAGTACGAGGCGTCGATGAAGAACGCGCCGATGCGGCTGCGCGGGTTCTACGGCGCGGCCAAGGCGGCCGATGCCGTCGGCGACGCCAAGAAGGCCGGCGAGTATTTCGAAAAGCTCGCGCGGCTCACGCGCAACGCGGACAGCGACCGTCCCGAGATCCAGGAGGTCCGAAAGCGCGTCGCGACCAAGTGATCCCCGGGGGTCGTCGCCGCGCGATCGTCGTCGCCGCGCTGCTCGGGCTCGCGCTCGGGCTGCCGGCGGCGACGGTCGCCGATCCCGTCGTCGAGGACAAGGCCGCCGCCGGCGATCCCGAGTTCGCGGCGGGGCGCGCGGCCATCGAGGCGAAGAACTGGCCGGTGGCGATCCGCGCGCTGTCGTCGGCGGCGCTGCGCGACACGCGCAACGCCGACATCCAGAACTACCTCGGCTACGCGTATCGCCACACCGGCCAGATGGAGCTGGCCTTCGAGCACTACCAGCGTGCGCTCCAGCTCAACCCGCGTCACCGCGGCGCCCACGAGTACATCGGCGAGGCGTATCTGATGACGAGCGACCTGGCGAAGGCCGAGGAGCACCTCGCCGCGCTCCGGAAGATCTGCCTCATCCCGTGTGAGGAATACGAGGACCTCGAGAAGGCGATCGCCGAGTACCGGCGGAAGGCGCCGAGGTAACGCTCCTCTAGGCCCACGCCTCCCACATCCGCGCGGCGAACGCGAGCGACGTCTCGACGTCCTCGTCGAGCACGTAGCCCTCGCGCGCGAGCCGCTGCGCCGCCGCGCGCACGCGCTGCAGATAATCCTCGCGCGACGCGTAGCGCTCGGCGATGGCGGGACGCGGATCGCCGGCGGCCTCGCGCTCCCGCTTCGTCTTCGCGAAGGGCAGCGTGGCGCCGGCGAAGACGAGCAACTGCTCGACGCCGCCGATGTCGGCGTGGCGCAGGTTCCATCCCGTGTGGGTGGCCAGCGGCACCGCCAGCTCGGGCAGGACGATGCCGCCGGCCTCGTTGCCGTCCGAGTCGACGGCCGACACGCGCGTGCCGTACGGCGCGCCCGATTTCGGCGGCGCCAGCGTGATCCGCCGCATCTCGGCGTCGGCGCCGTAGTCCTGGCGGAGCGGGCGCGCGTGGCGGCGCGGATAGCGCGCGCCGGGAATCGCGTCGAAGGTCTTGGTGAGCGTCTCCGGCGCCACCGCGGTACCGTCGGCCACGCGCGGATGACGGCTCGCGGGGGGGGCGACGCCGTCGGTGACCCAGCGGTCGAGATTGATCAGGCACGCGCGCAGGAGCCGGCCGTAGTTCACGACGCCGCGCAGGTGCTGCGAGCGATCGCTCCAGCCGTGCGGGTCGGCGGGCGCGGGCTGCGTGTCGGTCGGCGGCCACACCCCGGTTCCGTGCTCGGTGCCCGCGAAGTGATAGACGCGCACGCTCGGTCCGTGCTCGACGTCGCGCGCGCCGTCGGGATCGGTGTGGACCAGCGAGGCGTCGCCGCGGTGGTATTCCGCCGACGTGTTCGTGTACATCACCTTCAGCCGGCCGCGCGGCTCGACCTGGAACGGCTCGAGGTGGCACATCGTCCACGGCCGATCCTTGCTGTTCTGGCCGAAGCGCTGGTTGAACTCGCCACGCATGCCGCCGGCGACGTTGGCGATCACCCCGTCGAACGCCTCGCCGCCGCCCTCGTCCTCGTTGAGGCCGTAGTGGATCAGCGTGCGGAGCAGACGCCCCGTCTGCGAGCGGCCGTACGCGTACGCCCAGCGCGCGCCGGCCGGCGCCTCGCCGTGCTTCAGCCACGCGGCGCAGTCGCGCAGGGCGACCAGTCCGAGGCCGATCACGGAGGCGCCGACGGCCGTGTAGGCGACGTGGTAGATCCGGCCCCGGGCGAAGCCGCCTTCCAGCCAGACGTGGTGCGGGTCCGGCGTGACGCGGCCGTCGACGACGCGCGCGAACTTCCACTTCGAGCGCGGAATCACTTCGCCCGCGGCGTCCGGCATGTCGCGCACGGTCAGCACCGCGTCGCGCTCGTCGAGATCCGCGGCCGCGTAGGCCTGATGGGCGCGGTCGGAGAGCAAAAAGTCGGCGACGTCCTCCGGCGCCTGGCACTGCACGTACACGCGGCCGCGCAGCGGCCGGCCGTGCTCGCGCGCCTCGACGCCGTGCAGCCGGATCAGCCCGGGCACGTCGGGCAGGTCGAACTGCCAGCCGCACGAGGCCACGACGTACCCGCGGCGCATGAGGAAGCCGTCGCCGACGTCGATCGGCGGATTGGGATCGGAGCCGGCCGTGAAGGCCGGCCGCGTCGCGTGGTTGAAGTTCGGGACGCTGACGGTGTTGCCGCGGTTGACGACGTCGATCAGCGCGCGGCCGCTCGCCCGCGCGCGGTCGACGGGCACGAGCAGCGAGAGGTCGGCGGAGAACTCCACGAGGCCGGCGGCGTTGCGCGGCGCCAGCGCGACGTCGGTGACGCCGCGGTTGGCGGCATGAGTGGGATCGATCGCGTAGCGGAGCCGGCCCTTCAGCTCCTCGTAGGGACCGACGTCGCCGAACGATGTTCCGCCGGCGAGCGGGCGGCGCAGCGCGATCTCGAGCCCGATGACGGCCATCAGCGCCTCTTGGGCGGGTGGGCTTTCACCCCCGCCTCGTTGACCTCGGTGCCCCAGCCCGGGCCGGTGGGCAGCACGAGGTGGCCGTTCTCGATCTTCGGGACCGTCGTCACCAGCTCGTCGTACCAGGGCACGACGTCGGGATCGATCTCCATGATCCGCAGATTCGGCACCACCGCGCAGAAGTGCGCGTTCATGCACGTCGAGAGCCAGCCGTAGAAGTTGTGCGGGGCCACGTTGACCTCGTAGGTGTCGGCCATGTTGGCGACCTTCACCGACTCCCCGACGCCGTTCCACGGCGTGTCGACGATGGCGACGTCCACCGACTGGTGCTCGAAGTACGGCCGGTAGTCGCGGCGGCCGAACAGGCACTCGCACGAGGCCACGGGGATGTTGACGCGCGAGCGGCGCCTTCGGATCGCGCGTGTCGATCTCGACCCAGAAGAGGTCGAACGGCTCCATGGCGCGCGCCATCCTGATGAAGCCTTCCGTCTTGAAGTTGAAGTTCAGGTCCACCAGGATGTCGACGTCCTTGCCGGCGCCCTCGCGGAAGGCGGCCAGCTGGTCGCGGACGTTGCTGAGCACGTGGCGGTCGGCGTTCAGCTCGGGGAAGTCGCGCTGGCGCCGCGCGAAGCCGGGCGCGTGCTGGTACGGCTCGTCGACGTTGAGGATCATGGGATTGGTCTTGAGGGCCGTCCAGCCCTTCTCGCGCACCTCCTTGCCGAGGTTCACGACGTCTTGCAGGCTCTTCACTCTTGGAATTTTCATGGCCTGCCAGCGCGCGAGCCGGTAGGTGCCGCAGTGCGACCAGTAGACGCGGACGCGCTCGCGCACCGGCCCGCCGAACAGCTCGTAGACCGGCACGCCGAGGGCGCGCGCCTTGACGTCGAGCAGCGCGTTCTCGATGGCGGCGATCGCCTGCTGCACCACGCCGCCCGCGGCCTGGCGCCGCACGGCGTAGAGCAGTGTGGAGATGGCCTCCCACGCGCGGGGGTCCTTGCCGATGATCTGCGGAATCAGCCCGTCGATGACGGCGGAGACGCCGAGGCCGCCGAACGTCTCGTTGTACTCGCTCCAGCCGACGAGGCCGCCGTCCGTCGTGATCTTGAGGAAGTCGAAGTTACGGTCGCCGGCGTCGGCGTGCAGGTGCTCGACTCGTTCGATCTTCATGCGGGTCTCCTCGGGGGATGCTTGCGCACGCCTGCTTCGTTGACCTCGGTGCCCCAGCCGGGGCCCGTGGGCAGGATCAGGTGGCCGTCCTCGATCCGCGGGGCCACCGTGTAGAGCTCGTCGATCCACGGCACGGCGTCCACGTCGATCTCCATGATCCGGAAGTTCGGGGCCACCGCGCAGAAGTGCGCGTTCATCATGGTGGCCAGGTGGCCGTAGAAGTTGTGCGGCGCGATGTTGACCTCGTACGTGTCGGCCATGGCCGCGATCTTCAGCGACTCGGCGACGCCGTTCCACGGCGCGTCGACGATGGCGACGTCCACGGCCTGGCCCTCGAAGAACTCGCGGTAGCCGCGCCGCGTGTACTGGCTCTCCAGTGACGCCAGGGGGATGTCGATCCGCGAGCGGATGTAGTGCAGCGCGGCGGGGTCGAAGGAGTCGATCTCGACCCAGAAGAGGTCGAACGGCTCCAGCGCGCGCGCCACCTTCACGAAGCCTTCGGTACGGAAGTTGAAGTTCAGGTCCACCAGGATGTCGACGTCGCGGCCGGCGCCCTCGCGGAAGGCGGCGAGCTGGTCGCGGAGCGCGCCGATGATCCGGCGCTCGGCGTTCAACCCGGGGACCTCGGAGTCGGCGCGCGCGAAGCCGGGCATGTGCGCGTGCGGCGCCCCGCGATCGAACACGAAGATGTTCGTCTTCAGCGCGGTGAACCCCTTGGCCACGACTTCCTTGCCCTGCGCGACGAGGTCGTGGAGGTTGCGCAGGGGCGGGATCTGCATCTGCTGCGCGGCGAAGAGGCGGAAATAGCCGCAGTGCGACCAGTAGAGCCGCAGCCGCTCGCGCTGGGGCCCCCCGAGCAGCTCGTACACCGGCACCCCGAGGGCGCGCGCCTGCACGTCGAGCAGCGCGTTCTCGAGGGCGGCGATGGCCTGCTGGACCACGCCGCCCGGCGCCTGGCGGCGCACGGCGTAGAGGGTGGTGACGATGGCCTCGCGGGCGCGCGGGTCCTTGCCGACCACGAGCGGGGCCAGGCCGTCGATGGCCGCGCTGACGCCGGCCCCGCCGAACGACTCGTTGTACTCGCTCCAGCCGACGACGCCGTCGTCGGTGGTGAGCTTGAGGAAGTCGAGCACGCCCTTGCCGGCGTCGGCGTGCAGGTGCTCGGCGCGCGAGGATCCAGACGTAGTCGAAGGCGATCTCGCGCAGGTAGTCGTAGCGCCCCGAGGCCCCGCCGTGGCCCGCGGCCATGTTGATCTTGAACAGCACGGACGTCTCCGGCGAGCGCGCGCGCAGCCGCGCCACGTACTTGGCCGGCTCCCAGTACATCACCTGGCTGTCGTTGAGCGACGTCCGCACGAGCAGCGCGGGATAGCGGCGCCCCGCGAGGTTCGCGTAGGGATCGTACGCCTTCATCACGTCGTAGTACGTCTTGTCCTTGGGGTTGCCCCACTCCTCGAACTCGCCGACGGTGAGCGGCAGCGACTCGTCGAGCATCGTGTTGATGACGTCCACGAAGGGCACGCGCAGCACGGCGGCCGCCGCGAGGTCGGGGCGGAGGTTCAGCACGGCGCCGATGAGGAGGCCGCCCGCGCTGCCGCCCTCGATCACCAGCCGGTCGCGCGCGGTGTAGCCCTGGGCCACGAGGTGGTCGGCGGCGGCCGCGAAGTCGGTGAACGTGTTCGGCTTGGCGAGCATGCGCCCCGCGTCGTGCCAGCGCTTGCCGCCCTCGCCGCCGCCGCGCACGTGCGCGATGGCCACGGCCACGCCGCGGTCCAGCAGGCTCAGGCGGTTCGACGAGAAGTTCACCGGGTAGGGCAGGCCGTAGGCGCCATAGCCGGCCAGCAGCATCGGGCTCGAGCCGTCGCGCGGCGCGTCGGCGCGCGTGACGAGCGAGATCGCCACGCGGGTGCCGTCGGGCGCCGTCGCGTGGATCCGCTCGCTGCGGTAGCGCGTCGGGTCGTAGCCGCCGAGCACCTCGGTGCGCTTGAGCAGCGCCAGCGTGCGGCCCTCCATGTCGTAGTCGAAGACCGAGGCCGGCGTGACGAGCGACTGGTAGCGGAAGCGATACTGGTTCGTGTCGAACTCGGCGTTGGCCTCGTCGTCGACCTCGTACGTCGGCTCGGGGAACTCGACGTGATGCGAGGCGCCGTCGCCCGGCCGCAGCACGCGCAGCCGGATGAGCCCCTCCTCGCGCTCGTGGACGACCACGTGCCGCGCGAAGACGTCGAAGTCCTCGAGCATCACGTTCTCGCGGTGCGGAATGACCTCGGTCCAGCCCTCGGCGCGCGTGTCGTCCAGCGGCGCCGTCACCAGCCGGAAGTTGCGACGGCCGCCGCCGTTCGTCCGGATCCAGAAGCGCTCGCCGGCCGCGTCGACGCCCTCGGCCACCCAATGGTCCACGTCGTACTCGTGATCCTTCTCGCGCGGCAGGATCATGCGCCAGTCGCCGAAGGTCTCGGCGGCCGGCAGCCAGCGATACTCGCCGGAGGTGAACGAGCGCGCGGCCGCGAAGACCACCTTGCGGCTGCGCGAGCGGAAGACGCCCAGCCGGAACAGCTCGTCGGTCTCCTCGAGCAGCAGGTCGTCGCTGGTGGCGCCGAGGCGGTGGCGCCACAGGCGGTACGGCCGCTTCGCCTCGTCCTCCGTCACGTAGAAGAGGATCGAGTCGTCGGCGCTCCAGGCCGCGGACGACACCTTCTCGACGCGATCGGCGAGCACGGCGCCCGTCTCGAGGTCCTTCACGTGCAGCGTGTATTCCCGGAAGCCGGTGAAATCGACGGAGTACGCGAGCAGGCGGCCGTCGTCGCTCACCGTGTAGACGCCGAGCGAGAGGAAGGCGTGGCCCTCCGCCATCCGGTTGAGGTCGAGGGTGATCTCCTCCGGCGCGCCCGGCACGTCGCGCCGCCGGCAGTGGATCGGGTACTGCTTGCCGGTCTCGGTGCGCGAGTAGTAGACGTACTTGCCGCGCCGATACGGCACGCTGGAGTCGTCTTCCTTGATCCGCGCGAGCATCTCCTTGTAGAGGGAGTCCTGGAACGCCTCCGAGCCCTTCATGGCGGCGTCGGTGTAGGCGTTCTCGGCCTCGAGGTACGCGGTGACCTCGGGGCTGTCCTTGTCGCGCAGCCAGGCGTACTCGTCCTCGCGGCGCTCGCCGTGGACCACGTCGATCTTCGGCACGCGCTTCGCCATGGGGGGCGCCGGGCGCATAGGATCCCGATTGTACCTCCGCCCGTGCCGCCGTCGGCGCGCGCCCGGAACCGTGAGAAGATGGCGCCCCATGGCCGTGCGAGCCGCAGCCCGTTTCAGGAGCCGCAGCCGGAGGCGAGGCGACGCTGCGAGGAACGAGGCGAGTCTGTAATCGTGGAACTGAAGCTGGCCCGATGCACGTTGCGGCCGTGGCGCGTGGGCGACGAGGCCTCGCTCGTCCGCCACGCGAACAACCGCCGGGTGTGGCGCAATCTCTCGCGGCTGCCCCATCCCTACACGACGGGCGACGCCGACACGTGGATCGCCCGCGCCAGCGCCCAGACACCGGTGACGGACTTCGCCATCGAGGTGGACGGCGCCGCCGTCGGCGGCATCGGTGTCGAGCTCGGCCGCGAGGTGTTCCACCGCTCGGCCGAGATCGGCTACTGGCTCGGCGAGCCGTACTGGGGCCGCGGCATCGCCACCGAGGCGCTGCGCGCGATGACCGAATACGCGTTCGTGACCTTCGACCTCTGCCGCCTGCAGGCGGGCGTCTTCGAGTGGAACCCCGCCTCCATGCGCGTGCTCGAGAAGGCCGGCTACACCCTCGAGGCGCGCCATCGCAAGAACGTCACCAAGGACGGCCAGACCATCGACCGCCTGATCTACGCGCTCGTGCGGCCCGCGAATCCGGATGCCTGAGCTGCCGGACGTGACCGTGTACGTCGAGGCCCTGCGCGAGCGCGTCGTCGGCGCGCGACTCGAGCGGATACGCTTCGCCACGCCGTTCGTGCTGCGCTCCGTGGATCCGCCGGTCGCCGACGTGACCGGACGCGTGGTCACCGGCGTGCGCCGGCTCGGCAAGCGCATCGTGCTGGCCCTGGAAGACGAGCGCTTCGTCGTCATCCACCTGATGATCGCGGGGCGGCTGCACTGGAAGGCCGCGGGCGCGCGGCCCCCGGGCAAGATCGGCGTGGCCGCCTTCGACTTTTCCGCCGGCACCCTCGTCATGACCGAGGCGGGGACCAGGAAGCGCGCGGCCATCCACCTCGTACGCGGCGAGGCCGCGCTGGCCGAGCACGATCCGGGCGGCGTGGAGCCGCTCGCGGCCGGCCTCGAGGAGTTCCGAGCCGCCCTCACGGCCGAGAGCCACACGCTCAAGCGCGCGCTCACGGATCCGACGATCTTGTCCGGCATCGGCAACGCGTACGGCGACGAGATCCTGCACCGTGCGCGCCTGTCGCCGGTCAAGCTGACGCGCGCGCTGTCCGACGACGAGCTCGAGCGCCTCTTCGAAGCGACGCGCGCGACGCTGGCCGACTGGGTCGACCGCCTGCGCCGCGAGGCGGGCGGCGAGTTTCCCGAGGGCGTGACCGCGTTCCGCCCCGACATGGCCGTGCACGGCCGCTTCCGCCAGCCGTGCCCCGACTGCGGCGCGCCCGTACAGCGCATCGTGTACGCGGAGAACGAGACGAACTACTGCCCGCGCTGTCAGACCGGCGGCCGGCTGCTCGCCGACCGCGGGCTGTCGCGCCTGCTCAAGCAGGACTGGCCGCGCACGCTCGACGAGCTGGAGCGCCACGTGGCCGCCCGGCGAGGAGGAGAGAGACCGTGAGCTTTCGCTTCGTGACCCAGCCCGAGATCCGTCGGGAGGCCCGCAAGGTCCTGCCGCTGGAGGTGTGGAACTTCGGCGATGGCGCC
>Ga0209237_1002896_pt1 | contig 10348 bp, 11 predicted proteins | sample GraSoi013_1_40cm_2_FD_185820 | JGI IMG/M metagenome (GOLD analysis project Ga0209237, IMG submission 185820) | Grasslands soil microbial communities from the Angelo Coastal Reserve, California, USA - Sample 10_02_2013_1_40cm (SPAdes) (version 2) | ecosystem: Environmental > Terrestrial > Soil >...
CCGGGTTCTTCAGCGCCTTCTCCATGGCCGCGGCTACGGGCCGTGCCGTGAGGTCGGCGACGCCGCCCGGCGGGAACGGCGCGACGATCGTGATCGGGCGCGCCGGATACGGCTCCTGGGCCGACGCCATCGCCGCGATGGCGAGCACCGCGACCGACGCGAGCCTGCACACTCGAGCGAGCCTCATGGATGCTCTTCCCCCTTTTCGGCGAGCGCGAGCCGGGCGCGCCAGTCCAGCCCCCGCGTCACGAGCGGTCGGAGCCCCAGCAGCAGCAGCAAGAGGCCGACGCCGAGCAGCGTGGCCGAGATCGGCCGCCCCAGAAAGATCGAGTACTGGCCGTCCGACATCGCGAGCGACTGGCGCAACGCCATCTCGATCATCGGTGCCAGGACGACGCCCAGCACGATCGGCGCGGTCTCGAAGTCGAGCTTCCGGAGGAGATAGCCGAGCGCGCCCATCAGGAGCATGATCCACACGTCCACGACGCTGCCGTTCACCGCGTAGACGCCGAGAATGCAGAACGCCAGGATGGACGGGTAGAGGATCGGGTACGGCACCCGCAAGACGTTCACGAACACGCCCACCAGCGGCAGGTTCAAGACCAGCAAGACGACGTTGCCGACGTACATCGAGGCGATGAATCCCCAGAAGAGCTCGGGCTGTTGCTTGATCAGGAGCGGGCCCGGCGAGACGCCGTGGACCATCATGGCCGCGAGCATCACCGCGGGAATCGGCCCCGACGGCACCCCCAGCGCGAGCATCGGTACGAACGCGCCCGAGGTCGCCGAGTTGTTCGCCGATTCCGGTCCCGCCACTCCCGCCACCGCTCCCTGACCGAACTCCTCGGGCCGCTTCGAGAGCTTCCGCTCGACGGCGTACGACACGAAGCTCGAGATGATGTGGGCCGAGCCGGGGACGATGCCGATCAGGAAGCCGAGCACCGTGCCCCGGCCGATGGGCCACGCCGAGTCGCGCCACTCGCGGCGCGTCGGCAGGAGCTCGCGGAGCTTCGGCTTGATGACCTGCGGCGGCGCGGGCAACCCGGCCGTGGCGAGGATCTCGGCGAGGCCGAAGAGCCCCACCGCCACCGGCACCACGCCGATGCCGTCGCCCAGCTCGACCACGCCGTAGGCGAAGCGGAAATAGCCGGTCATCTGGTCGATGCCGATCATGCCGAGGAGGAGGCCGAGGGCGGCCATCGCGAGAGCCTTGAGCATCGAGCCGCTGCTCATGTAGGCGAGCACAAGCAGGCCCAGAACGAGCAGCGCGAAGTACTCGGGCGGCCCGAAGCGGAGCGCGAACGAGGCGAGCGGCGGCGCCAGGAGCATCAGCCCGATCACGCTCACCGTGCCGGCGACGTACGACCCGACCGCCGCGATGGCGAGAGCGGCCCCGGCCCGGCCCTTGCGAGCCATCGCATAGCCGTCGATGCACGTCATGACCGAGGCGGCCTCGCCCGGAATCCGCATGAGAATCGACGTCGTCGAGCCCCCGTACATGGCGCCGTAGTAGATGCCGGCGAGCATGACGATCGCCCGCGTCGCATCGAGGCCGAACGTCGCCGGCAGCAGCAAGCTGATGCCGGCCAGCGGCCCGACGCCGGGGAGCACGCCGACGAGCGTCCCCACGACGCAGCCGACGACGGCGTAGAGGAGGATGACGGGCGAGAGCGCGATCGAGAAGCCGAGGGCGAGGTTGTGCAGGGTCTCGGCCATCAGAGACCGAACGGCCCGCGCGGGAGCGGCACTCTCAGGAGTGTGTCGAAGAGGAAGAACGTGGCGACGGCGAAGGCGATGGCGAGCACGGCGGTGAAGACCGACCCCTTGCGCTCGACGCCGCGCAGGAGGAACGCGAGCGACAGGGCGATGGTCGCCCGGAAGCCGAGCCGCTCGAGGGCCAGCGCGGCGAACGCGCAGACGACGAAGATCGCGACCGCGTGGCGCCACTCCGTCCAGCCGACGCTCGACAGCGCCGGCGCCTTGCCCGCGAGCGCGACCAGGAGGGCGCCGAAGCCCAGCAGCACGACGGCGAGCACGACGGGCATGTAGGCCGGACCGGGATTGCGCAGACTGCCCAGCGGCAGGCGCCGGCTCTCCCAGAGGACGACGAGCGAGAGCAGGACGAGCGCCCCGCCGGCGACCCGATCGGTCGTCAGCGTCACGTTCGCGTGCCGTTCGATCGGTAGCCGACGAGCTCCAGCAGGTTGCCGTCGGGATCGAGGAAGTAGAGGCAGTCGTGGTCGCCCCAGTCGATCGGCGCGTGATGGGGCACCCCGCGCGCGGCGAACAGCGCCTGGGCGGCCTTCAGGTCCTCCCACGCGACCTCGAAAGCGTGGTGGCTCTTGCCGAGCGGATTCCGCACGTGCTCGGGATCGGAGGGCGCGCGATCCGGCTTGAGGAACAGCGCGCAGATCGTCTCGCCTCCGCGCATGAGCACCTGATCGGCGAGACGCAGCTGGACCGACATCCCGAGCACCTCGGCGTAAAAGCGCTCGGCACGCCCGAGGTCTGCGACGTCCACGCCGAAGTGATCGAGGCGTTTGACTTTCACGACGACGACGTCCGGCCGTCGGCGTCGAGCTTCGCGAGCGCCCACGCCGCGGCGCGGCGCACCACCGGGTCCTCGTCGCCGAGCGCCCGGGCGAGCGAGCCGACGGCCCCGCGCTCACCGCGGTTGGCCAGGACGACGGCCGCGTTTCTGAGGAGCCCGGAGCGCTTCGTTCTGGTGAGGGCCGTGCCGCGGAAGCGGGCGCGGAACGCGTCCTGATCGAGCTCGAGCAGGGTCTCGAGCGGGCCCAGCGACCCGGACGGTGCCAGCGCGGGCTCACGCGCGGCCTCGGCCTTGCGGTTCCACGGGCAAACCTCCTGACACACGTCGCAGCCGAACAGCCACTCCCCCAGCTGGCCGGCGAGCTCTCCCGGGATGTCGCCGCGGTGCTCGATCGTCAGGTACGAGATGCAGCGGCGCGCGTCGAGGACGTAGGGGCCGACGAACGCGCGCGTCGGGCAGGCGTCGAGACAGGCGGTGCAGGTGCCGCAGCGATCGGGCTGGCGACGATCGAAGTCGAGCGCGGCGGTCGTGAGGACGACACCGATGAAGAAGTAGGAGCCGAGCGACGGCGTGAGCAGATTCGTGTTCTTGCCGATCCAGCCGAGCCCCGCCCGCGCGGCGAGATCTCGCTCGAGCACGGCGCTCGAGTCGACTGCGGCCCGGCTCGCCACCCCGGCGCCCGCCGCCGCGCGGATGAACTCGCCCAGCGCCTGGAGACGGGGTCGCATCACGTCGTGGTAGTCCCGCCCGCGCGCGTAGCGCGAGACGGGCCGCCAGGTCGGGTCGTCGTCCTCCCGCGCGTAGCTCACCGCCACCGCCACGACGGAACGACACCCCGGCAGGAGGCGAGCGGGGTCCAGGCGGTCGGCGCGCCCGCGGTCGAGGTAGGCCATCGTCCCGGCGTAGCCGGCGTCGAGCCACGTCTCGAGCTCGGGGCCGTGCTCTGGAGGCTCCGCCGGGCCGATCGCGACCCGGTCGAAGCCCAGCTCGAGTGCCTGCGCCTTCACCGCGCCGCTCAGCGCGAGGCCGACCAGGGTCACGCCTTGCGCGCCTTCACGACGAGGTGGGCCCGCGTCAGCGTCCGCCCGCCGTCTTCGAGAAATTTCACGTACCGGAACCAGCGCCCGTCGACCTTCCACTTCTCCTGGAGCCCGACCGCCGCCGCGAGCCCCTCCTCCACCGAGGCAAACGCCTTGACCTCGCGCTCGACCTCGAGGTGATCGACCGTGAAGCCGGTCCGCTTGAGGAGCCGCCGCACGCCGGTCTCGCCGTACGCGAAGCGCGAGGGCCGGCCCGTCTCCTTCCACTGGTCAGTGTGAAACGCGACGAAGGCGAAGACCTGGCCCGGCCGGAGCGCCCGCCCGGCCCGTTCGGCGATCGCGTCGGACATGCAGAGGTAGGCCACGACCATGTCGGGCTTGAACGGCGCGTACTCTTCGACCTCCACGTCGCCGACGACGAACCGGACGTTCGAGAGCTTCGCGGCGGCGGCGCGTCGGCGGGCCTCGTCGATCTCCTTCGCGTCGCGGTCGACGCCGACGACGGCGCGACAGAGGGGCGCCAGCGCCAGCGCGACCCGACCCGCGCCCGTCCCGGCGTCCAGCAGGGTGAGCTCGGCCAGCGGCTCGGCCTTGAGACGCTCGAGGAAGACCGGGCTCAGCTCGTCGGGGAGGTCGGCCGGGCGCGTGTCAGCCCGTGACGGCGCCATCGGACGCGCTCGAGACGAGGCGCGCGTACTTCGCCAGGGCGCCCCAGGTATAGCGCGGCTTCGGTCGCTTCACGCTCTTGAGACGCTTCTTCAGCTCGGCGGCGGACAGCTCGACGTCGAGCTTGCGCTTTTTGATGTCGATCACGATGGTGTCACCGTTGCGAAGCGCCGCGATCGCGCCGCCTTCGGCAGCCTCGGGCGCGATGTGGCCGATCATGAATCCGTGGGTCGCTCCGGAGAAGCGCCCGTCGGTCATGAGCGCAACGGTGTCGCCGAGGCCGGCCCCCTGGAGCGCGCCCGTCACGTGGAGCATCTCGCGCATGCCTGGCCCGCCCCTGGGACCCTCCCAGCGGATGACGATCACGTCGTGGGGCTTGATCTTCCCAGCCTTCACGGCCTGGAACGAGTCCTCTTCGCGGTCGAACACCTTGGCGGGGCCGCGGTGGAAATCCCGCTTCTGTCCCGAGACCTTGGCGACACACCCCTCAGGCGCGAGATTACCCCGGAGGATGACGAGGCCCCCCTCGGGCTTGAGCGGATCCGAGAGCGGCCGGATGACCTTTTGGCCCGGCGCCTCGCGCGCGGCGCGCGCCTCGTCGCCGATCGTCCGGCCGGTGACGGTCGGCTCGTCGGCGTACAACAGCCCCGCTTCGAGCAGACGCTTGGCGACGACCCCCATGCCGCCGGCCTCGTGCATCTCGGGCGCCGTGTAGTTGCCCCAGGGCCGCATGTCGGCGAGGACGGGCGTCTTGCGTGAGATCTTGTCGAACTCGTCGATCGCCAGCTTGACGCCCGCCTCCTTGGCGACGGCGAGCAGGTGCAGGACCGCGTTGGTCGAGCCGCCCGTCGCCATCACGCCGGCGATCGCGTTGTGGAGGGCTTTCTTCGTGATGATCCGGCGCGGCAGGACGCCCTTCTTCAGCAGGTCCATCACCAGCCGGCCCGTCTCGAAGGCCACCTCTTCCTTGCGGGGGTCGACGGCCGGCACGCCGTTGAACCCCATGGGCGACACGCCGAGCATCTCGAAGGCCGTCGACATCGTGTTGGCCGTGAACTGCCCGCCGCAGGCACCGGCGCCCGGGCAGGCGCGACTCTCGACTTCGTTGAGCTCGCGGGCGTCGATCTTGCCGGCGTTGAAGGCGCCGATCGCCTCGAAGACTTCCTGGATGGTGAGTTTGCGGCCCTTGTACTCGCCGAAGGCGATCGAGCCGCCGTAGAGCATGACGCTCGGGAGGTTCAGCCGCGCCATCGCCATGACCATCGCGGGAATGGTCTTGTCGCAGCCGGAGATGCCCACGAAGCCGTCGAAGAGATGGCCGCGGACCACCAGCTCGACGGAGTCGGCGATGGTCTCGCGGCTGACGAGCGAGGCCTTCATGCCTTCGGTGCCCATGGCGATCCCATCGGTGATGCTGATCGAGTTGAACTCGATCGGCGTGCCGCCGGCGGCGCGGATCCCTTCCTTGACCTTCTCGGCCAACTTCCGGTGGTTCCAGTTACAGGGCGTGACCTCGATCCAGCAGTGGGCGACGCCGACCAGGGGGCGCTTGAGGTCCTCGTCCGTGAAGCCGATCGCCTTGAAGTAGGACCGCGCGGCCGCGCGGTCGGCGCCGTCCAGGAGGACCCGGCTCTGGTGCCTGGGGTCGAAAGTCATGCGGACACCTCCTTGTGTCGCTTGGCGACGAGGAACGTGAACTTGCCCTGCTGCACGACCTCGCCGTGCTGATCGATGACCGTGCGCTCGTCGACGACGAGCCCACCGTCGCGCATCGGCCGCTTGGAGAGAATCCGCGACCGGCTGTGTACCGTGTCGCCCACGCGGAGCTCTCGCACGATCCGCCAGTCGAGCCCGACGAACGCGAGCACTACCAGCGGCGGGTCCTTGACGCGCCAGCCGAGCCCGATCACCAGGCACAGGGGCAGGACGTCGGGGACCACGCCGGACCCGAGCGGGGCTTCGCGCGTCATGCCGAGGTACAGCGCGACGTGCGTCTCGGTGACGGTGATGGCCGGCGTCACCTGGATATTGTCGACGACGACGTCCTCGAAGTAGGTGCCGGTCACGGGCGCTTCTCCACGATCAGGTCCGTCTCGCCTTGCTGGACGACCTCGTCGCGCTGGTTCAGCACGGTGCGCTGGACCGTGATCAGTCCGCGATCGGGCTTCGAGAGATCCTTCTTCCCGGTCACTTTCGCCTTGAGCCTGATCGTGTCGCCGATCTTGACCGGCACCTTGAACTTCCAGCGCAGCCCGCCGAACGCGAGCGTCGCGTACGGCGCGGTGGCGCGGCTGAAGAGTCCTGACTGGATCGCGAGGCAGAGCAATCCGTGGGCGATGCGCTCGCCGAAGATCGACTGCTTCATGAACTCGGCGTCCGTGTGGAGGACGTTGTAGTCGCCGGAGAGCCCGGCGAACATCACGATGTCGGCCTCGGTCACCGTGCGCCCGGGTGACTCGTACTCCTCGCCGAGCTCGATTTCGTCGAAGTACCGCCTCGCATCGGCCATGGGCGCAGCCCAGAATAGCATAGAGGGACGCGGGCTTCGGCCTCACCCCAGAGTTTGACGCCGCCGCCCGGCGAAGCCTAGACTGGGCCCGACTCGACAGCGTGCGCGTCGGCGCGTAACCACCGCTGAAGGAGGAGCACCGCATGGCAGACTCGCGGAAACCCCACCTGACTCGTCGCACCTTTCTCAAGGGGGCCGGCGTCGCGACCGCCGCCGCGGCCGGGCCGACCATCATCGTCCGCTCGGCCCGCGCGAAGTCGGACACGCTGAAGATCGGCCAGTGGACGCACTTCGTCCCCGCCTTCGACGAGTGGTTCGACAAGAAGTACTGCCCGGAGTGGGGAGCAAAGAACGGCGTCAAGGTCGTCGTGGACCACATCTCGGTCAACGACCTGCGCGCCCGCGCCGCGGCCGAGGTTTCGGCCAAGAAGGGCCACGACCTCTTCGGCTTCCTCGATCCGCCCCCGGCCTACGAGCATGTCGTGGTCCCGATGAACGACGTGGTCGCCGAGTGCGAGAAGAAGTACGGCAAGCTGGTGAACCTCGCCCAGCACGCCACGTTCAACCCGAAGACGAAGAAGTACTTCGCCTGCTCGGACAACTGGGTACCCGATCCGCTCCACTACCGCAAGGACGCCTGGGGCGAGGTCGGCATGAAGCCGGACACCTGGGAGCACATTCGCGAGGGCAGCCGGAAGATCAAGGAGAAGAACGGTATGCCCGCCGGGTTCGGGATCTCCCAGGAGCTCGACACCAACATGATGCTCCGCGCGCTCCTGTGGTCGTACGGTGCGCAGGAACAGGACGAGTCGAGCACGAAGGTCATGATCAACTCCAAGGCGACGGTCGAGGCGATCAAGCTGATGACCGCCATCTACAAGGAGTCGATGACGGCAGAGGTCTTCACCTGGGACCCGTCGTCGAACAACCGGTTCTTCGTGTCCGGCAAGGGCCACATCATCCAGAACGCGATCTCGGCCATACGGACAATGGAGAAGCAGAACCCAGATCTGGCCAAGAAGGCCGGCCTCGCGCTGCCGGCGGCCGGCCCGGCCAAGCGCATGGCCTCCGAGCACCTGCTGCACTGCTACGTCGTCTGGCAGTTCGCCGAGAATCCAGAAATGGCCAAGAAGTTCATCGTCGATCTCATCGGCTCCTACAACGACGCGTTCCTGGCGAGCGAGTTCTACAACTTCCCGTCGTTCTCGAAGTCGGTCACCGACCTCAAGGGCAAGCTGGCCGCCGACAAGGTCAACCCCGAGGAGTACGCGGTCCTGGGCGACTTCGAGAAGTACAGCGCGTACCCCGGTTATCCCGGCTACACCACGGCCGCCATGGACGAGGTGTTCAACACCTTCGTCATCCCGGACATGTTCGCCCGCGTCGCCAAGGGCGAGCAGTCGGCCGAGGACTCGGCCAAGCAGGCCGAGGCGGACATGAAGCGCATCTTCGCGAAGTGGAACAAGTAGCACCCCCAACCCGGTCGGACGCACGAGAGGCCCCGCTCAGCGGGGCCTCTGCACGTCCGCGATCGAAGCGCCCGCTGCTCGATCGCGAGAGCTTCCTCGGCCCGGTCATGATCCTGCCGGCCATCCTGTACGTGACGGCGCTGGTCGGCTTTCCCTTCTTCCTGTCGATCTACCTGGCGATGAGCGACGCGAAGATCGCCAGCGACACCTACGCCTTCGTCGGTCTCGACAACATCCGGAGCGCGCTCGAGAGCCCGACCTTCCGCAAGTCGCTCGGCAACACGCTGATCTTCACGCTGGTCTCGCAAGTCCTGGTGCTCGTGCTGGGCAAGATCCTCGCTACGTGCCTGACGAAGCGCTTCTACGGCAAGTCGATCTTCCGCTTCTTGATCCTGCTGCCGTGGGTGGCGCCGATCTCGCTCGGCACCATCGGCTGGAAATGGATGCTCGACTCGCTGTACAGCCCGGTGAACTGGGTGCTACAGGCGACCCACATCGTGAGCAAGAACACGTGGCCCATGTGGTTCGGCGAGCGGGACCTTGCCATGGCATCGGTCATCGCCGTGCACGTGTGGCGTTTGCTACCCTTCTCGACCGTTATCATCCTGGCCGGCCTCACCTCGATTCCCCGCGAGGTCGCCGAGGCGGCCGAGGTGGACGGCGCCGGCTTCTGGGCGCGCGAGTTCCACATCGTGCTGCCACTCCTGCGGCCGATCCTCACCGTGGCCGCCCTCTTCGGCATCGTCTTCGCGTTCACCGACATGACGGTGATCTACGTGCTGACGCGAGGCGGCCCCGCCCAGGCGACGCAGGTGCTGTCGAGTCTGGCTTTCTTCACCGGCATCCTCGGTGGCGACCTCGCCGGCGGCGCCGCCATCTCGCTCTTCCTGTTCCCGGTGCTGGTGGTGATCGCGGTGGTCATGCTGCAGATCGCTCGGCGCACCGAGGTGACCTGAGTGATCAAGGCGGGGCGAGCTCGGAAAGCGGCGGGACGGGTGGGGCTCTACGCCACCGTGACCGTCTTCGCCGCCGCGCTGGCGTTCCCCTTCTACTGGATGTTCCTGGCCACGTTCAAGACGGACCGCGACCTCTACGACCTCAAGAACAACCCGCTCATCTTCAACGACCACCTCACGCTCGCCAACCTCGATCTCTTGTTCCGGAAGACGCTCTACACCACCTGGCTCTCGAACACCTTGATCGTGGGCGCGCTGGTCGTGCTGATCACGCTAGCGCTGGCGCTGCCGGCCGGCTACGCGCTGGCCCGGCTGACGGGCAAGTGGGGCGAGCGGCTCGGCATCGCGATCTTCCTCACCTATCTCGTGCCGTCCACGTTGCTCTTCATTCCCATGTCGCGGATCGTGGCGATCCTCGGCCTGCAAGACACGCTCTGGTCGCTGGTCGTCGTGTATCCGTCGTTCACAATCCCGTTCTGCGTGTGGCTCCTCATGGGATTCTTCAAGTCGATCCCCAAGGACATCGAGGAGGCGGCGATGGTGGACGGCTGCAGCCGGGCCCGAGCGATCGTGCAAATCATCATGCCGATCTCGCTGGCCGGCATCCTGTCGGCGGTGATCTTCGCCTTCACGCTGACGATCCAGGAGTTCACGTACGCGCTGACGTTCATCACCTCGAGCGGCCAGCAGACCGTCAGTGTCGGGGTGCCGACGAACCTGGTGCGGGGGGACGTCTTCTTCTGGGGCTCGCTGATGGCCGCCTGCCTGATCACCAGCATCCCCGTCGCGATCCTCTACAACCTCTTCCTCGACCGCTTCATCGCGGGTTTCACCGTCGGCGCGATCAAGTAGCGCCGATCTCGCGTCGGACGAGCGCGGAGCCCGCCGCGAGCGCCCGGAGCTTGCCTCGCGCGACGTCGCGGGCGAGCGGCACCATCCCGCAATTGGTGCAGGGGTAGAGACGCTCGGGCGGAACGAAGGGCAACACGCTCCGGATGGTCGCGGCGACCTGCTCCGGTGTCTCGATCGCGTCGGTCGCGACGTCGACGGCGCCGACCAGCACGTCCTTACCTCTCAGAAGACCGAGGAGCGAGACCGGAACGCGCGAGTTGGCGCACTCGACCGAGACCTGGTCGATGCGGCTCGCCGCCAGCACG
>Ga0209237_1002898_pt1 | contig 10346 bp, 9 predicted proteins | sample GraSoi013_1_40cm_2_FD_185820 | JGI IMG/M metagenome (GOLD analysis project Ga0209237, IMG submission 185820) | Grasslands soil microbial communities from the Angelo Coastal Reserve, California, USA - Sample 10_02_2013_1_40cm (SPAdes) (version 2) | ecosystem: Environmental > Terrestrial > Soil >...
ATTTGGCGAAGTTCGGCAATGGTCGACTGCCCAGGGGCGGTTTCCAGTCCTCTCTCCAGCGAGGCGTAGGTGAAGTGGGCTCCGTAGAACGGTGCTAGTAGCCTGGACCAGACTCCCGCCTGTCCCATGGCAAAACTGACCAGTGGTGAGTTCTGATGGTTTGCCTTCAACAGGCTGAGAACCGTGAGATTGTCTTCAGGAATCTGCGCTGTTGTGACGATCTTGCAGACATCGGGTTTGAATTTCTGGAGTTGCACGAGGGTTGAGGCGAGTTTCGCGGGATCAGGGGTTCTGAAGTGATCATGGTGGGATAGTATGATCTTGGCACCTTTCTCCCTGAACGTCTTGATGACGCGGTCGAGCCTGCTTGTTGTGAGTTCCAGGTCTACGTACTGGAATCCTCCCTCCACTGCCTCCATCAATATCCTCAGACGCTCAGCTTCAGATCTGTCGAAGGATCCTTTCTCGGATAGTGGCCTGTTGGTTCCGATGATTGGTCGCTCTACCGCACGGGCAATCTTTGTGAGTCCGTGATAGCTGCGGAGCCTATCCAAGCGAACTTCTACTAGATCCGCGGAGAGTCTCTCGGCTCTCTGCGCTCTTCCCAATAGTTCGGGGGTGTCGGTTGAGGAGATGGAGACGCAGACTTTGGGGTTCACCTTTCGATGACCATCTCGTCCGATATTTTTGTTCCAAAGTGTCGTCCGCCCTCTTCGAACCGGACCAATACCTCGTCGCCCGGCTTGATCTCTGAAACCGGTTTGGACCCGTTTCTTGTGACCAGCCAGACAGTTTCAGCATTCTGAACTATCGTCGTTAGCTTTCGGTTTCCGACGCTCGCTTCTACGAGAATCATTGGCCGGCGCTCTATCTTGACCCTCGCGACATCAACGCTTCTGGTTCGCCCTCTCCTGTCAATCAGGAGAACGGTTTCTCCGGCAGATAGCTCGGAGAGATACCGTGTTCTTCCATTCGCGGCCAGAATGTATGATGAGACTGGGCCAGCGTTCACTCTGAACGGTCGCGAGTTCACGTGAGGGTTGGCGTGGACTTCTCCTTCCACTAGGAACAGAGCTTCGGACGAGGAGCCGGTCAAAAGTCCCTCGCCTTCTTCGAGAATCTCGGTTGTGTCTACGCAGACTCGGGCTCCTGTTCCAATGGGCTTGACGCTTGTGACCTGAGCCGTTGAGAGCGAGATATCCTCGGATTCTCCAAGTATCAAGTCTCGGGTCTTGAGAATCTCGTTTGTATCATGGGAAGCAAGGGCTATTCCGTCCGCTCCCAGCTCCAAAGTTGAGAGGGCTGCTCTGCTTTCGTCAAAGCTTGTGGTTCTGGCGAGAAGTTTCGAACGTCCTTTCGCTTCTGCGATCAGGTTTTCGAGCGGTATAATCTTCCAGTTGGAGCAGTTGATCAGGAGGTAATCAGGACGCAGCTCCAGCGCCTGCGATATTCTTTCCAGATCCTTCTGGTTACCGATCGTAACCTCAAGCGCTACTGGCGTCTTGTTTCTCTTGGCACTCGATACGTGGTCAAACCTTGACGTGACGAGAATGTCCATTCCTTCCAGTCGCGAGGCAATTTTCGCATTAACTCCAGACAGCTTGACGTCAGTGAGAACAGTGTGCGGCTTGGCTTCGTCGACCATCTTGCGGATGGTTTCCGCGGATAGGTCGGGGTTAGGCTCGAGCCAGAATTCTTTCACTTCTTTCACCAAGGATTGACAGTGCTTGCGTGGGGCTGCTCCCGTTGTGGACTATCTCGACGAGTGCTCTAGTCATCAAGGTCTGCTTGCGATGCTGGAATACGTTTCGCCCGATCGATACTCCGGCAGCTCCTGCCTTGATCGAGTCTGAGACGAGTTGAAGAGCTTCGGATTCGCTGCCTGCTTTGGGCCCACCGGCTACGACCACCGGGGCTTTGACGCTCTTGACGACGTTTCGGAAGCTCTCAACATCTCCTGTATAGTTCGTCTTGACGATGTCTGCTCCCAGCTCGTAGCCGAGCCGTGCTGCATGGCTGACCACCTCGTAGCCGTGCTCGTTCTGGATTCCGGGTCCTCTCGGGTACATCATCGCGAGGACTGGTAGGCCGACATTGTCGCTTTCGTCGAGTATTCGCGAGAACTGGTCGAGCATGTCTTGCTCGTGCTCGGATCCCACGTTGATGTGAACAGATACCGCGTCCGCGCCTAGTCGAACGGCTAGTTTGACTGTGGATAGTTGCGTTTTCCAGTTGGGCTCGCGGGTTAGTCGTGTGGCGCCTGAGAGGTGGAGTATGAGGCCCATTCCTTGGTTGTCAACGGTCTTAGCTATGCCGGCATGGACGAGTACGGCGTCCGCTCCGCCCTTGGCTACATTATCTATCGTCGTTTCCATGTCTGTGAGTCCTTCGATTGGTCCGACGGATACTCCATGGTCCATCGGTATGATGACAGTCTTGCCATCTTGTTTGAATATCCGTCTGAGTCTCCGGGTTTTTCCAGTTTCCATTTTTTCTTAGATCACTTGATGAGCTTCTTTGCGAGGAAGAGTTCGGCGTTGAGGATGGAGCATCCAGCTCCACCCCGGATCAGGTTGTGGCCTAGGGCCATGTACTTGACACCGGCCAACGCTGGGTCTCGCCTGACCCGTCCAACCGTCACCGTCATTCCGTTTCCCTCATCCACGTCGAGCCTTGTCTGAGGACGATCTTCCTCCTCCCGGACAACAATCGGGTATTCGGGGGCTGAGGGAAGCTTGAGCTGTTGGGGAGTTCCCTTGAACTCTCTCATCGCTTTGATGATTTCGTTGGGTGTTGCAGTTGATCGTGTTTTGGCGAAGACTGCCTCCATGTGTCCGTGGAGGGTTGGGACCCTGTTGCAGCTGGCGGAGACAGTAATCTCGGCGGGTTTGGTTATTGTCCCGAGTATCTTGTTGGTTTCATGTTCGACTTTTTCCTCTTCGTTTCGGATGAAGGGGATGACGTTCTGCATTATGTCGAGGGAAGCGACTCCGGGGTAGCCTGCACCGGACACGGCTTGCATCGAGAACACGACGACGGTTTCCAGGCCGAACTTGTCTTGGAGGGGTTTGAGAGAGAGGGTTAGGATCGTGGTGGTGCAGTTGGGGTTGGCGACTATGAATCCGTCGGTCTTCATCCGTCGCTTCTGCTCTTCCACCATCGCAGCGTGTTCAGGGTTTACTTCTGGATTCAGGAGCGGGACGTACGTGTCCATTCTGTGTGATGACGCGTTGGAAAATACGGGCATTCCCGCTTTTGCGAAATCCTCCTCTACTGGTCCTGCTATTTCAGTAGGCAGGGCTGAGAAGGCTAGGTCTGGGTCGTCTAGTGCCTGTGGCTTGGGTTCTGTGAGTACGAGTTCTCCTAGCTCATCGGGGAGGTTTGCCTCTTTTCTTGATCCTATCGAGGTGGCGTATTCTTTGCCAACGCTCTTGTCTGATGCGGCGACGGCGCTGACCTCGAACCATGGGTGGTGGGCTAGTAGCTGGACGAATTTCTGGCCCATCATTCCGGTCGCGCCGAGGACGGCTACCTTTCTCTTGTTCGCCATTCTAGTTGTTCTCCAGCGAGGTTCTGATCAACTTGCCCGCTTGTTTCCTGACGTTCCAGTCGACGAGGACGAGGACGGAGGATGTTATGGTGAGGACGCCGAATATGTTGATGTTACTCGAGCGCAACGCGTCGCTTATTCTCGCGACGACTCCAGGCGTCTCTTCCAGGCCAACTCCTTTGACTGTGATGAGGGCCATTCCCATCCTGGCGGCAAGCGCAAGACCGTGAGGGTCCTTTGCGACTACGTCGTGGAGTCTGGATATTTGTCGTCGTAAGCTTGGTGTCTGGCTGAGGTAGAGTATCGCGCTGTCGCTGTCTTGTGAGATCGCGACTAGATTCGTTCTGATGATCTTTGTGACTTTCCGGATAAGTTCTGGATTCTGGGGCAGGTCTCTTCCTACCAGGGTTATGGAGGCGACCGGGTCGGGATTGTGGATTTTCACTTCCAGTTCGGGCAGTGGTCCGCCTGTGATCTGTGTTCCCTGTGCGTCGAGTCTCCCTGCTGCGCTGGGTATGACTCGGATGTTGATCGCTGGGTCTTTGTATCGTAGCGCCTTTCGATGGATGAATTTTGTTCCGCTATCAGCGATTCCAATCAACGCTTTCATGTCGATGGTTCTGAGAACATGCGCGTTACTGATCAGGCTGGGGTCGCCTGTGAGGATTCCTGGTGCGCTGGTTACCAGGATGACCTCGTCTGCTCCGAGTGCGGTGGCGAGTAGGAGGGCGGTGGTGTCGCTTCCTCCACGTCCCAAGGTGCTGATTCGTCCATCTCGGGTTCGGCCTATGAAGCCGCCGATGACCGGGATAATTCCGTCCTCGACAACGGGTTTCACATATTTTCGTATTCGTTGAATGCTCGCTGTTCTCAAGGGGTTGGCGTTTGAAAAGTCATGGTCCGTTATGATAGGCCAGTCTCGGTCTGACGGGTCGAAGTAGCGAGCTTGTATCCCGCGTGATTTCAGTGATGCTGCGAAGATCCTGGCGCTGGTTCTCTCGCCCATCGCGAGAATATCGTCTCTATCTGTTTCTACTATTCCTGCTCCGTGGTTCGTGAGTTCGAGAAGCTCGTCAGTGGTTCTCCCGACAGCGCTGACAACTGCGACTAGTCTGTTTCCTTTGGAGTACTCTCTGGCGACGGACTCTGCTGCAAGGGTGATCTTCTTCCCGTTGGATAAGCTGGACCCGCCAAATTTGGCTATGATCAGGCGCCGGCGTTGACGCAGTGGCATTGCCTTGTGCAGTCGGTTTCCTAGCTGGGTTGTTGTGAAAGTTAGAGTCTGATTCTGGTGCTTAGACCTGGATGAGGGTCTCGGGAGCGGGCTCATGCCAGTAAAGATGACCACCCATCCCCGTTCACACCAGAGATAAGTTCCAGTTACGCTGTCCGCTTATTTAGCGTTATGGAACAACGTTCTCCCGACCTCCCTTTCTTGGTGTATGTTTGAAGCGAGTTTGAAGTGGTGTCTTGGTTTTCGGGTTCTGTAAGCGTGCTTAGATGCTGGCTCCGATTATCATCAGGATTAGGGCGATTCCCAGCAAGGCTACTCCCAACCGTCCAGCTATGCCCATTCGCCTCTGGAGACCTGCCGTTTGGGCTGCCATCGGATTTCGAGCTGATGGTTCCGCTGGTGATAATGTGTTCGGAGCTTGCTTTGTCAGTGATATGAATTTTCGGCCCGCAGGGACTAGGATTCCGAGTGCTATGATGAGGACAACTAAGCCTAGTACGGCGCCTGCTTGGATGTAGACTAGTCCTGGGCCGGTCAGGGCGAACGAGCTTGTTGTCTGGGTTGTTACATACCCGTAAAGGATGACTCCGGCTATTATTGCGAGGATTGAGCTTCCGGTGATGAACCTAAGGTATCTTGGGAGAGCGGACTGGATGAATTCGGCTCGGGAGGCCGGAGACATTTTTGAGAGTGAGGGAATAATGACTGAGACGAATAGTGCAGCGCCTCCCATCCAAGCTACTATCGCGCCAACGTGGAGAACTAACAGAACGAGGAAGGTAGCATCAGCAGCCATATGCTGGAACCGGTTTAGGGCTTGAGGGGTCGGGTTATTATGATATGCCACGTGCCATCCATTATACCTTTTTCTGTAGAAAACATAGAATAGGAGAACCGCGACGATGGTTTGGAAAATGGAATCAGCAAGTAGAAATTAGGTCTTGAAAATCGCTTTTTGAAAACAGGTTATTGAAACACGTAATCTGAAAACAGCTTTCTGAAACCGTTCCCTTGAAAACCGGTTCTCATGATTTTTCTCGACCCCCGGGGCCTCCTGATCTCGCGCGCTCCCTCCCCCCATGTTCCGTTCAAGAACTCTTAATGCCAACCCAGCCGACTACTCATCTCGTCCTTGTGTGGAATATTCGGTTGTGTTCTCCACGATGGTAAAGAAGCCGCTCCGCTCATCCACGTGGCCCTCAAACGACTAGAATATCGCGGATACGACTCCGTCGGCGAGGTAACCATTGCAGACGGAACTCTCACCATAAAGAAGGACAGCGGACGACTTGACGAGGTCCATGCCAAGTACAACCTCGACCTCTTGCCTGGACCCGTCGGCGTCGGACACACCCGCTGGGCAACACACGGCCGACCAGTCCAGGAAAACTCTCACCCGTTGGTCGACTGCAAGTCCCGAATCGCCGTAGTCCACAATGGTATCATAGAAAACTATCTCGATCTTAAACGCGAACTCGAAACCAAAGGGCACCGGTTCGTCTCAAGGACGGACACTGAAGTTGTCCCGCACATGGTTGAGGAATATCTCAGCCAGGGCCTCACTCTCGAAGAGGCGTTCAGGAAGACTATCAACCGGCTGGAAGGAGCATACTCCATCGTCCTAACAAGTGTCGAGAAACCGAAGACGATTCTCTGCGCCCGCCAGGAAAGCCCCCTTGTCCTGGGTTTGGGAGATGGAGAATATTACTGCGCCAGCGACATAGCGGCCTTTCTACCCCTGACAAGAAAAGCGTTGATTCTGGAGGAAGGAGAAATGGCCATCCTCGACCCAAACGGGATTAGGATCCTGAAAGCGAAGAATGGGGTTGCGGTAAAAAGAGACGCTATCACGATAACCTGGGACCCGGAGTCTGCTAAGAAACAGGGCTTCCGACACTTCATGCTCAAGGAAATCCACGAGCAAGTCCATACCATAAGAGACGCGATGAGGACCCATGAGATCTACTATGATCTTCTCGCCAGCAAGCTGATGCAGGCCGAGAAAGTGTTCATCGTTGCTTGCGGGACCTCTTACCACGCCGGGCTCGTAGGAGCACAAGCCCTCATGAAACTTGCAGGGATGAATGTCAGGGTCGTGGTCGCATCCGAGTTCTCAGACGACGCCCTCGACCTCGTCGACTCCAAGACAGCAATCCTAGCAGTAAGCCAATCCGGCGAGACAATGGACACTCTCAACGCGGTGAGAGATGCGAAGGCCAAGGGAGCTTCGATTGTCAGCGTAACAAACGTCTTGGGTTCCACGTTGATGCGCTTGTCCGACGTCTATATCGGACAGAACTCCGGGCCCGAGATCGGTGTCGCAGCGACAAAGACCTTCACCTCACAAGTCACCGTGCTCCTCAGACTCGCGATCGCGATCGGCAGAAAGAAGGGTGAAGTCTCATCGAAAGAGATCAGCGAACTGGAAGAAGCTCTCCACCGAACTCCTGCCCTGATCCAGAATTTGCTGAATACTAGGGTGGAGGACGTGAAGAAGATTGCGGAGAGCTGCAGCGGCGCCTCCAGCATCTGTTTCCTTGGGAGAGGAATCAGCGTGCCAACCTCCTTGGAAGGACGATTGAAACTCCTAGAGCTGAGCTACATCCCGGCGATCGCGTATCCTGCAGGCGAGAGCAAGCACGGCTTCATCGCACTCATCGAAGAAGGATTCCCAACGGTGTTCGTGGCACCGAAGGACGAGACTCACAAGAAAATAATCGGTAACATTATGGAGATGAAGGCCCGCGGAGCAAGAATAATCTCGATCATTGAAGAGGGAGACGAAGAGATCAGAAACCTGTCCGACGATGTGATAGAAATACCAGAATCCCTCCCATCGCTCGCAACCCCAATCGTCTACGTCGTTCCTCTACAACTTCTAGCCTACTACATGTCTGTAATTCTAGGCCACGACCCTGACTATCCGAGAAATCTGGCCAAGAGCGTCACGGTAGAATAGTCACCGTCGGGATCGCCTTGATGGATCTTGCTGAAGAACAGCGAATGCTGGAGGAGAAAGTGGGCAAGGCCTTGGAAGAGGCGAGGGCCAAGCTCGACGCGGCTCTGGATCATCTCTCCAAAGGTGGGACAGGCTCCGAGAAGAAAGTCTGGTGGGCTGAGGAAGCAGCCGAATACAGCAGTCTGCTCTACTCGCTCACCTATGGCCTCGAGGACGAAGACCCACCCGTCCCAGTGAGAAAGAGGAACGCCGAGCCCATTCCATTGGTCAAGGAATCATCGGAATCGCTAGGGCACGCGACCGAGCTTCGCGGTAAATCACCCTTGGAGGGGTACCGATATCTCAGGACTGCAGTCTACAAGCTTAGAGAAGCCCACCACATTCTCGAAAAAACTGGTACCAGAAAGCGCTAGTCTTTAACTAGAGGGTGGGCTGGCGCAAGCCCTCTCGCGGGCGTTTCAGCATGTTCCGATCAGTGGTATGCCTCGCAGGCGGGGTAGGTGCAGCACGTTTCCTTGACGGCCTTGCACAAGTCTACCCGCCGGAAAAGGTAACAGCGATCGTCAACACTGGAGACGACCTTGATTATCTTGGTGTCCACATTAGCCCCGACATAGACATTGTCACGTACACGCTCGCGGGAATAGTTGACAAGGAAAAGGGATACGGGATCGCAGGGGACACTTACAACTGCATGGCGCAGCTTGAGCGTTATTCTGCGGAAACATGGTTTCGGATAGGTGACAGGGATTTTGCAACCCACCTTCTCAGAACAGCCTTCCTCCAACAGGGATTCAGCCAATCGGAATTGACCGAGAAAATTCGAATGTTCCTAGGCGTGAAGGTCAGAATCCTGCCGATGACTGACCAGATGGTGGCTACCAAAATCAAGACTTCTGCAGGACTCTTGGACTTCCAGGAGTATTTTGTCAAGAGAAAATTCGAGGATAATGTAGAAGACGTAAGCTACGAGGGCGCGAGCATAGCGACGCCTGCGCCAGGCGTTGTGGAGTCGATAGAAAAATCAGAAGTCATTATCCTCTGCCCCAGCAACCCTATCCTTAGCATCGGACCAATCCTCGCCATTCCCGGAATTCGCGACGCTCTTGCGAAGACCAAAGGCCGGATTCTCGGTATCAGCCCTATCGTTGGAGGAAGATCGATAAAGGGTCCTTTAGACCGTATCATGCGTCACTTGGGGTTGGAAGTCTCTCCTCTAGGAGTCGCCCAGCTCTACAAGGGACTCCTGAGAGGCTTCGTTATCGATGATGTTGACAAAGCTGTTGCCTCCAAGATTAATGGGCTTGGAATGAAGGTCGCTTCAACCCAGACGATCATGGACTCGTCGGCGTCGAGAGTCCGGTTGGCGGAGGATACCTTGAAGCTTGCGGAGACACTATGACAAAGAACTTAGCAATCATCCCAGTCAAAGGACTGATCGATAGCAAGAGCAGGCTCTCCCGCTCACTTGGGCCACAAGACAAGAAAAAAATCATCATTGCTTTATTGGAAGACGTGCTGACCGCGGTCAAGGAATCTGAACTTTTCAACCGGGTCCTAGTTGTTTCCCCTGACCCAAATGTTGCGAAAGAGGCTAACCTACCCCATGGATCATTTCTCCACCAGGAAGGACAAGGGCTCAACGCAGCTGTCCGACAGTCAACACACTTCGCTCTCGGTGAGAAGGCGTCCTCCGTGGCCGTAATACTTGCAGACATTCCCCTTCTAGAGCCGAGAGACCTGAAAGAATTGTACTCGATGGGAGGTACAGTACCGAGAGTCGTCCTAACCCCGTCGTTAAAGGCAGGGACCAACGTTATGGTTCGAGAACCTCCCAACGCTATCGGCCCATCATATGGAAGATGGAGTTTCAGCACCCACCTTCGAGCAGCGCAGAAGACAGGGGCCGCTGTTTATTCAATCTCGAATTTCCGTTTGTCTTTCGACGTCGATACTCCTGAGGACTTGATCACCATGAGGAAGCGGGATCCTCAGGGAAAGACACGTACCGCTCGATGTCTTCAGGAAATGACGATACATGTCATGGCGCGAAGCTCTGGGTAGAGGGGTTAGAACTGCAACTCAATTATGAGTAGAAACTCTTTTATGAGTAGATCTTAGCCGGCGGCTCATGAGTGTCCAGAGGACCAGTGTTTCGAGAACCACTTCACTCACTGGAGCAGCGGTCTTCGGCGCTCTGGCAGCGGTAATTACTTTTCTTATCCAGATTCCCTGGCCCGTTCCGGGCTTTACCTTTCTTCAGCTCGACCTAGCAGAGATTGTTGACGTTCTTGCCTTTTTGCTGTTTGGCCCTGCAGTAGGATTGTTCACTACGCTTATCCATTACTTGGTTCTCAACTTCCTACCTACCCCGTCCCCAATATTCGGCCCATTGCTCAAGCTATTCGGCGTAACGAGCATGCTCCTGGGAATGTGGCTGGGATACGGAGCTTACGCTCGTATCCTCAAGCGCAGAGGAGGGGTGATCACCGGCTTCGGCATTATGTCTGGAACAGGAGCCGCCCTTCGGGCAATCATCTTGACTCCGATTAACTACGTGTTTCTAATTTTCGTATTTTTCCCCAATACGGTTTTCTCGACTT
>Ga0209237_1002900_pt1 | contig 10343 bp, 7 predicted proteins | sample GraSoi013_1_40cm_2_FD_185820 | JGI IMG/M metagenome (GOLD analysis project Ga0209237, IMG submission 185820) | Grasslands soil microbial communities from the Angelo Coastal Reserve, California, USA - Sample 10_02_2013_1_40cm (SPAdes) (version 2) | ecosystem: Environmental > Terrestrial > Soil >...
GGATCAACACTTCGAAAATTTTCCCGTTTGACGGCCTGATCTTGTTTGATTTGCCGTAGCTGCTCTGGACTTGGCTCGGTAAATTTTTTAGCAACTGTCACGGCAATGCTGGGATACTTTGCCGGTCGAACGGTTACTTTTTGCTGAAAAGACACTTCCCTGCCGCTGGCCGTTGTGCCTTTCAGCTCCAATGTATAGGTGCCAGAACGGGTCTCCAGGCTGGTCCCCGCCAGCCCGAACCATTTCTTTGTGATCTTGTCAAAGCCGAAAGACACCTCATGGTCTAACCACGTTCCAGAAAGAGTTGCGAGCCGCGCTGGCGGATTTACCAGGAAAACCACAGGTGACCCGTTGACAATTGCAGAGGGCTGCCAGCGGACCGACCACGCGTTGTGCGATGGCGCAACCGGCGGTTTCTGACTGGCTTGTACGAACATGCCAGCGAGCAGACAGGGGACAATCAGCGCAAACTGCCTGACGTTCTTCGGAATCAGGAACACCATCGCTCAGATTAGCATTCCAGCCGCGACGAACGGCCGTGCTGCAGCAGAACCAAAGCTGCTGGCCCTGCGATGTAATGAATGGCGGTTCAGACAACGGGCTGTGTTGATAGCGGGATCAAAAGTTCAATTGGACGGCTGTTATGACGCCCTCAGATACTTCAAAGCACAGTCCGGAACAGCAGATCCAATCGATCTGGAGCTTAGGCAAAAGAACTGCCGCTACGTGAATCGTCGCTTGCGACAGAAGCATTTTCCCTAAAATATTTGCCTTGCTCATTCGTCTACAACCGCAGATGGACGAGGCGCTGAGAAAACGGTGGCTCATGGCGGAGCAAGACCAACGGATCTCCGAAGCGATCGAGCGGGAGCAAGGCTGGCTTCGCAACTTCATCCAGAGGCGAGTGGCCGACCAGGGCGATGCAGAAGACATTCTGCAGGATGTTTTCTACGAGCTCGTCGAGGCCTACCGGATGATGAAACCGGCGGAGCAGGTTACCGCTTGGCTGTTCCGCGTGACCCGCAATCGGATCATAGAGTGCTATAGAGGATACTTCGGTGCGGCAATTTGAATATAGCGGAAACCCAGGAAACCGACACCGCATTAGTAGCCGCCTCCTTAAGGGCCTCGATACCGCCGCAGACGTCCTTCGGTATCGCTCACAGGTAAGCGTCACAAATCGTGCCTAGCAAATGTAAAGACGCTTGATTATCCTCGGAGGTGTGCAATAGAATCGCGCTCCATGTCGCCGAACGACTCGACGATAGCGCGCTTTGCGGGAGAGATCCACGGCCAGCGTGTGCTCAGTTTTCGCGGACCGCTGACACTGCAAAACCTGGCCTCGTTTCAAACTGCGCTACAGGCTGAAGAGGCTCCTACTGTGATCATTGATTTCGCCGAGGTGCCATACGTAGATTCCGCCGGCCTGGGATCAATCGTCAGGGCTCACGTATCCAGGCACAAAGCAGGAAAGCAGATGATCTTGACCGGTGTAAACGATCGCGTCCGGAAGCTATTTGAAATTACCGGAGTCGAGCCGCTCTTCCTGATTTTCCCCAGCATTGATGGCGCCATCGACGCGCTCGTGCACCCTGCCAGTGCTTAACCAGAACCGCAGCAACTCGCCTTCTACTTCTTCTCAATCAAGCTGGTATGGCTGGCCACACACCGCCACATCGTATCCTGGTAAACCCAGGTATCAGTGAAGCGACCATAGTGCTCGAAGGGTTTGCGCTTGTACGAACCCTTGGTGTGATAGCGGCCAATGACAATGGCCATGTCCTGATAAGAAAAAACCTTCATCCCCTCGTTGGTGATCAGTGTGGCGCGATATGTGGGATCCTTCAAGTCGGCGAGGAATTGGGCCTTGTTCATCACCGTCCCGTCGTAGTCGGTGTACACAAATGTGTCGCTGACCAAGCTGTCGAGAGCCTTCGAGTCATGGTGCAGTTGCGCCTGGTTCCAGGCATTCTCCAAAGCCAACAGCTTGCTTTCGTGGATCGAGGAATCTGACGGGCGTGACGGAGCCGAAAGGGAAAATATCGTTAATAGAACGCAACCAGCAAAGGTGATCTTCATAGCGCTGTGTCTGTCGAGAATCGCTAATGCAGAGTCTCACAACGTTTGCTTCGACTGTCAAAGCCAAATGCAGCCGTGGAACCTGTTTCCACAATGGCAGGTGAGAGCTTTTCTCTACGGCAATCGTGCCCTTGCCCCGTGCAGCGGGCGGCTTGGCGCCGGCATCGAAACGGTGATGCGCAAGAAGAAGGACAAAATCAAGGCGGCGGCAAGCGTCGCCTCCGGAGCCTTGCCCGCAGAAGCGTTGGAACAGAGCTTTCCGTCCATTCGACTGCCGATTCATCCACCTTATCCACCCGCTGAGGCAAAATCTGTGGCTGAGATTCCCAGCGGTGAAGGCTGGCTCTACGAGCCCAAGTGGGATGGCTTTCGCTGTTTGGCGTTTCGCAGCGGCGACCAGGTACTGCTGCAATCGAAAGCCGGACAGCCGTTAGGGCGATATTTTCCTGAACTCGTCACCGCTCTTCGCAAGTTGCCGCACTCACGCTTTGTAGTCGACAGCGAAATTGTCATCTACTCGGGCGAGCAGCTTGCCTTCGATGATCTGCTGATGCGTATTCACCCTGCCGAGTCGCGCATTCGCAAGCTGTCGAACGAATCGCCAGCGACGCTGATGTGCTTCGATCTGTTGGTTGATCTCAATGGCAAGTTGCTCACCGAATTGTCTCTGGCAGAACGTCGCGCAAAGCTGGAGGAATTTTTCCATGATTTGCCGGTAAAAAACTTGCCCGCAGAAGGCGTGCTTCGCCTTTCCCCAGCCTCGCACGATCGAGACCAAGCAGAAAACTGGATGCGCGAACTGGGTGCCATAGGCTTGGATGGAATCATCGCCAAGCGGCTCGATGAGCCTTATCGCAGCGGTAAACGCACAGCCATGGTCAAAATCAAACGCATTCGCACTGCTGACTGTGTAGTCGGAGGATTCCGTTACGCCGAAAAAGGCGGAGGCATCGGCTCACTCCTGCTCGGCTTGTACAACGAACAGGGGCAACTCGATCATGTGGGATTCACCTCGAGCTTCAATGCAGCGCAACGCCGCGAGCTGAAGAAAATCGTTAAGCCGCTGATCGGTCCGCCCGGATTCACCGGACGCGCTCCCGGAGGCCCCAGCCGCTGGAGCACACGTCGCTCCGCCGAGTGGCAGCCGCTCAAGGCAAAACTAGTTTGCGAAGTGCAGTACGACCACTTCTCCGGCGGCCGCTTCCGCCACGGGACGAAATTTCTGCGCTGGCGTCCGGAGAAGAAGCCGCGGCAGTGCACGTTCGAGCAGGTGAGGGCAATTACCAAAAAACCCGTGCAGAGCCTCGACCAACTACCGTCGCGAGCACTCGCCAGTTGAGCGGAGCCGCCAAACGTGTTCTCAGCCTACGCTACTGCACTTTGAGCGTGAAGGTTGCGGTATGCGTCAGCGATCCACTGATCGCAGTTACAGTCACGTTGTAACTTCCTTGCGGCGTTCCAGGGTCACCGCCTCCGCCACCACCGCCGCCTCCACCACCGCAGCCGAGCACCACAGCTAACAATGCGCTCATCGCAACTGTGAGAAAGATGCTCACCCGTTTTTTCACGGGAATGCCCGGTAGCAACAACATTCCGGCGAAAAGGAATCCTAAGGTTGCTACCCATTGATAATTCGTGGAGGCATGAAGTATCAGGGCCGCATGCGGCGCCATAGTACTGATTGTTGCAAAGGTCGAACCCGTTCCGGTAACTGAGGGTGGACTAAAGGTGCAGCTACTTTCACGTGGCAAGCCGGAACAGGAAGCAGAGGTAAAATTGATGGTCCCCGTGTAGTTAGACTGCCCACCGATCTGTAGCTGCTCACCTCCCTGCCCGCCGCGGATGACAGTCACGGATGAGGCGGTGGCAAACAGCGCGAAGTCGCTTCCAGTAACCGTAACGTTGCCGGAAGAGCCTTGACTTAAGGGATAGTTCGCATCTCCGCTATATGCGGCTACGAAGCTGTCATTGACCGTCGGATTGAACGTGATTTTTGCCTGCAGATCGAGATTGCCGTTCGCGTCGGTGACTGTGGCGTAGGAAACTGTGCCTGAGATCGCTCCCGCCGTGCCGCCGCTGAAAGCCACTGTCCCTGTGGGGGCCAGAGTCTTGCTGCTGCCCATGACTGTGGCAGTGAGCGTCAAGCTTGTGCCTGCGGCTATGTTGAAGGATGACGGCGCCACAACGACCGTCGGAGTTGGGAATTGCGCTTTCACAGTCGTTGGCGGCGACGTTGAGCCTGTGTAGTTCGCATCACCGCTGTACGTAGCCGTAAGGCTGTAGCTTCCAGGCGTAGAAACAGTCGTCGTGAGAGAGGCACCCAAGGAAGGGAAAGAATAATTTGACGAGCCTGCGACCGGTGAATAGGCAACGTTGCCACTCAGTGGATTCCCATTGGCAAAAAACTGGACCGTCCCTCCTGGGGCTGCACCAAAACCTCCTGAATTTACAGCCACTGAAACGCTGAAAGGCACTCCCACAGTTATAGAGCCGACGCTCGAAGGAGCTGCCATGCTCGTGACTGCGGGAGTGATGGTTACCGCATCACTGGCAGTGCTGGGGTTGAAGCTATTGTCTCCGGGGTATGCGGCCTGCAAATTATGGGATCCACCAGTCAGTTGGATTCGTTGGTCTTCGCTGTAGCCAAAGCTGTTCAACGCGAACGTGCCACCATCGAGGGCTGCGCCGTTGTCGGTTAAGCTGATTGTACCGGTCGGGCAAGCAGACTCTCCGATTGGGTTCGGAGCACATGCGGTTCCTGAAGAATTGGTAACATCCACTCGCACCCGATAAAATGATCCGTAGACTGTGGTTGTGGCATTAGGGATCACGATTCTGCCGGTGTTGGAATCTAATATTATTAGCCGGGCCGAGGTCTGGCTTCCCTCTTTGTTGACGGTGACGCTCATCGGCGCAGAGTCGCTGGCCGCGTACGTTCCATCACCTCCGTAGTGCGCTGTGACATTGTAGGTTCCACCCGGCAGCAGGTTCGTTGTACCCGACGCCGTGCCATTGGATAAGCGGAAACCATCGATCCCCAAGTTGCTGTTGTTCGGTCCTCCGATCAAGGAGACATCGCCTGTCGGGGCCGCCCCAGAACCTGATTGCGGAGCGACCGTTACACTCACGTTCACCGCTTGGCCGTGCGTAATCGTCGCCGGAGAAAGCGTGGTGAACGTCGTTACCGATGGTTTCAGTATGACCGAGCTCCATTTATTCACCAGGTTGGCCGCATTCACTGAGCCCAATCCAGTGGCTAGATCGTAGCCCGCTGTTGTGGTATATCCGGACAACACTCCAAACTGATGGGCGCTGTTTGAAGTAGTGCAATTGGGGCTGCCTTTCGCGCACGGCATTGCAACAGTCCCTTGGGTGATGTCATTGAACACACAGGTGCTCGCTGGCCCAGTGCTCGAGTTGCAACTCGAACTATTCTGCTGCGCTGCAAGTTTATAGAAGACGTAATTGGCATTACCTTGACGGGATTGCGTTTCCTGGTTGACCAAAGCCATAATTCCAGCAAACGCGGGCGACCCGACTGATGTGCCGCCAAAGCCTGCAAACGCATTCAGGTTGCAAATGCCCTCAGTCAAGTCTGAGTCGCAAACAATGTAGAAATTGCCTAGAAACCCGTTGCTCGCAAAGAGGGAGACATCCGGCAGATCGCGTTTTCCGTCGTTGGGAACGCCCGTCCCTACCTGCCATGACGGTTTGGGGTACCCTCCCGAGCAGGTTCCCAGCTGCTGGCTGTTTGTGGTGCAGTTGCTGGCACCACCGCCCGCGCCAATTGTAAACACGAAGTCCACTAGCCTTGAATCGTTGCAGTTAGTCTCGGGGTTGGTGCTTCCTCCGATGCGCGGGTCGCCGAAAATGCCGTTAGTGCAGGAATCGTTCCACGTGGTTTCAGGGATGTACCCTTTGGCGGAGACTTGCGTGGTGGGGTCATTGCTCGAGTTCCAGTACGTCTGCGGATTGAAGAAGTCATTGAAGTCAGTCCCCCCAACGGCGACATTGAATGGCGTGGAAGCAATGCCGTTGACAGCCAATCCAGACTGCGCCGGTTGCGGTACAAATCCCCGATTGCGGTCGCAACCGGGTGAGCCACTATCTCCGCTGGAGATGAACACGGTGATCCCCTGGGTGGCTGCCTGTTCCCAGAGCGCTGCGAAAAACTGGTTGCCAGAAGTACCGAAATCAAGTTCGCATGCGCCGTAGCTTTCGCTCATGACCGGAGCAAGATTGTTGTCCACGATGTACACGGCGGAAAGATCGACGCCGTCGGTGCTTTCGGTTGATTCGGAGGTCACGAACTTAATTTTTGCGTTCTTAGCCACCGCACCGGACCACTGAACGTCAATATCTGCCTCGGGTTCGTCTCCGTTAATGCCGGGGTCGGGTCCATTGAGAATAACCTCGGGATCATTGGCCGGCAGACCAAACAGACTGCGGAAGTCCCGCGCATCCTGAATATGGATATTAGTCCTGCCCGCGATTGCAATAGTCTCCCCCGTTCCATCGATGGCAGCATTCCAAAGCGGCAGGACGTTGTAGATGGTGGCAAAATCATAGGGGACCAGCGCGTAACAATTGTTGTCCAGATCGCATCCGCCTGGAAATGTAAACTGCGGCTGTGCTCTCTTCAGTTGCCTGGTCGCCTTTGAGTAAACACCGACAAAGTGGTACATTGGCTTCTTATAAAAATTGTGCAGCGTATTCACCCCCGCCACCACTGGCGCCAGCGCCGCCGGAATTTGCGGATCGCTGGCGTTGGCCCAGTGCTCTTCTCCATCCACAACAAATTTGTGGATCGAAGTATGCAGCGCTTCCTGCACCTGCGCCGCTGTACCAGAAAACTCGATCACCGTTCGGCCTTTGGTCACCTGCCCAATCTGAAAGCCGTGCGTTTGCAGCCAAGATGTGACGGCCTGAATATCCTGATCCGCCGGGCCGAACTGCCGCCCGAATTGCTCAGGCGTAAGCCATTTGTGGTAGTTGGGCGAAGCTTTGTCTTGCTGGTCATCCAGCAGCTTTCGCAGCGCAGATTCTTGCTCGTCACTGCGCTTCAAGACCAACAGCATGCGTTGCATGGGCAGATCAGGCGGAGCCACTCCGCGATCGAATTGTGCGCGCGCCAATGGGTGTGTATTGCCCTTGAGAGTGGTCAGTTGCGAGTCGTCGACAGCCTGGACGATCAGGGGCCGCACATTATTTTCCTGCGCTGAAGCGAATGCGGCGAGGATGAGCAGCAAAAGAACAACGTGCGAAATGCGGGCGAGAGCAACAGGGGCTGGGTGCATGGACTTCTCCTTACTTCTTTCACACCAGCCCACCGCGCGCACCAAGGCACGGAGAACCCCAAGGCAAGCGCGAATTAGACGAGCCCCCTCGTCCTACTTCGTCCAACGCGTCAACCGCCTTGCGCCATGGACCCGAGTGGCGGCGGGTAACATGGGCCGGTTGTGGCCCGACATCATAACCCATTTCTGAAAAATGTAAAGTATGTTCCTGGTTGCACGACCGGGCGCAGGACAAGCTGACAATCCAGTGAAAGTGCAAAGAAATTGCACTCAAGCTGCTGTTTTGTACACGGCTACAGCCTGTTCACATCCCACTTACATAACATCCTGTATAGCCAAAGAAGCTACTCCTGAGCGATGGTTTCTGGTTGGCTACGTGACTCGGGACTAGCATTACAAGCTGTCCTGTCTTTAGCATCTGCGAATTATCCGCCGCCCTGGAAACGAGCTTACGACCGGAGGCCCAAAAGGGCATGCAGCCCGTCCGCATTCTCATTGCTGATGATCATGAAGTAGTTCGGCGCGGTGTGCGATCGCTGCTGAAATCGCGAGCGGACTGGGAGGTGTGCGGCGAGGCCGTCGATGGCCGCGACGCGGTGCAAAAAGCAAAGGAGCTAAAGCCGGACGTCATTGTAATGGACATCGGCATGCCCCATCTCAATGGCCTGGAGGCCGCACGCGTCATTCGCAAAGAAGTTCCGCAGTCAGAAATCCTGATCCTCAGCCAGTATGAAGCTACAGAAATGCGCCCGGCGGCACTGCAGGCTGGCGCGCGCGAATACATCACAAAATCTGACGTCGCCCGCGATTTGCTGACTGCGGTCGAATCAGTAACCCAGCACCTCACCGCCTCCGGCTCGACGCCAATCCAGAGATCGGCACCAACGAATGGAGAATCCAAGACTCACGAGCGTGAGATCAGCGCCATTGAGATCTCCCCGCAGAAGCGAGCTGAAGAGGCGAACGCCTGGCTCGCCGCTGTGGTGGAATCCTCCGATGACGCCATCATCTCGGAGGATTTGGACGGAATCATCACCAGTTGGAATGCGGGCGCGCAGCGCATGTTCGAGTACACCAAAGCCGAAGCTATAGGACAGCCGCTCAAATTGATTATTCCGAGTGCTCTGTACGATGAAGAGACCCGAATTTTGCAGCGACTGAGAAACGGCGAACGAATTGATCACTATGAAAGTATCCGGCTGAGCAAATCCGGTAAGCAGATCGATGTTTCGCTAACTATTTCGCCAGTCAAGGGCAGCGACGGCAGAGTTTTGGGCGCTTCCAAGATTGCCCGTGATATCACAGAGCGCAAGCAAGCTGAGGAAGCGCTTCGAAAGGTCTACGACGAACTTGAGCTGCGTGTGAGCGAGCGCACTGCTGAACTCGAGCGGCGCACCGCGCAGGTGCAAGAGCAAGCCGAACTCCTGGACCTCGCCAATGATGCGATTTTCGTGCGCAATTTGGACGCTAGGATCACTTACTGGAACCAGGGCGCGGAGCGTCTTTACGGCTGGACTAGAGCGGAAGTTCTAGGCAAGCCTATCGATGACTATCTCAAAACTCAGTTTCCGCAGCCTTTCGCGGATATCCGGTCCGAGATATTGCGCACCGGCAGTTGGCAAGGTGAGCTGATCCATTCCACAAAAGACAGACGGCGGATCACGGTCGCCAGCCGCTGGTCGGTTTGGTCGGATAAGCAAGGCAAGCCTTTGGGGTTCCTGGAACTGAATACCGACCTCACAGAGCAGAAACGCGCGGAAGAAAACCTCCGCACCATGTCAGGACGGCTCTTGCAGTTGCAGGACGAAGAACGCCGTCGCATTGCCCGTGAACTGCACGACAGTGCCGGCCAAATGCTGGTGGCGCTGGACATGAATTTGGCTACCATTCAACGCGATGGTGCGAATCTTAACCATGGCGCAGCTCGTGCCTGCGCCGAAAGCTTGCATTTGGTTCAGCAGTTGTCGAAGGAGTTGCGCACCATCTCGCACTTGCTGCATCCGCCGTTGCTTGACGAGGCTGGTCTTCCTTCTGCCATTCGTTGGTTTGTCGAGGGATTTGCCGAGCGGAGCAAGATTCCGGTGGCTTTGGAAATTCCGCAAAATTTGGGGCGGCTCTCGCCAGAATTCGAGACCACGATATTTCGTGTGGTACAGGAGGGTTTGACCAACATTCATCGTCATTCGGGCAGTTCGACCGCCGCGATTCGTATTTCCCAGGCTCCAGAAGCGATCAGACTTGAAATCAGCGATCGCGGCAAGGGCATACCCGCTGGGGTACAGCTTGGTTTGGCCGGAGCGGGCAGGTCTGGCGTAGGCATACAGGGAATGAGGGAAAGACTCCGGCAGCTTGGCGGACACCTGGAAATCCAGTCGCGAAGAACTGGCACCACGATCCTGGCGGTGCTACCTCTTAGAAATTCTACGGCAATGGACGCCCAACATGCCGTGAAGCTCGCATCCTAATCTAAAAAATTAGCGTTGTCACGCCGGCGCCTGGTTGGGGCCTGCAGCACTACACAAGGTTAAATTTTGGCTCCCAAAATAAGAAGCGCCCCGGACTCTTAAGAGTCGTGGGACGCCCGAACAGCCCTCCCCCAGAACTGCTCGATCAGGAAGATATCTCTGGAACCAGGGCCTGTAAATCCCCCGTTCGTGCTAATTTCATACCACGAAAAGGCTAGGGTGCCAGGCCTAGGGTGCCAGGCATGGAGAAGTGCCAGGTGCTGCAAAGGCTTGTTGAAACTATGCATAGGTTTGCACCTCGCTAGTTATTGCGTCGCCGAAATTTTTCAGGTAAGTTGCTTTGGAATCATCCGTTTAAGAATCAGGCCCTTTTGGAATATCGGGTGCTGAGAAGTAGGAATCGCTGTCCAATAAGCCTCGCTATGTATTTGTGCGAGTTAAAGTCCCCGGAGGAATTATGAGGAGAGTAGTTTTGTTGGCCGTTTTGGCGCTGGCTCTGCCG
>Ga0209237_1002901_pt1 | contig 10342 bp, 9 predicted proteins | sample GraSoi013_1_40cm_2_FD_185820 | JGI IMG/M metagenome (GOLD analysis project Ga0209237, IMG submission 185820) | Grasslands soil microbial communities from the Angelo Coastal Reserve, California, USA - Sample 10_02_2013_1_40cm (SPAdes) (version 2) | ecosystem: Environmental > Terrestrial > Soil >...
AGAGTGCGCCGCACAAGTAAGCTCTCCACCACGGAGGACACGGGGGACGCGGAGGAAAAATTCCGTTTTGAAACAGGTTTGAACCTCCTATCCTCGGTGTCCCCCGTGGTGGCGAGGTAATTTGAGAGCACAATAGGGCTGCCAAACGCGGTGGACGCCCGGCAGGCTACCATGGCGACGTGATTGATAGTCATTGCCATCTCGCGGATGAGACGTTCGCGAAGGATCTGGATCAAGTGGTCGCGCGCGCGAAGGACGCCGGCCTCCAGCGCGTGATGGTGATCCTCGAGGGCGGCAACGCGAAGGAAGCGGAACAGGCCGCGCGCCTCGAACAGCTCTGGCCGGACACGCGATTCGCGATTGGCGTGCATCCGCATCAGGCGCATCAATTCTCAGACGATCCGCAGAGTGCCGTATCCGTGGTGCGCGAGCAGTTCGCGGCCACGCCCTCGGCGCGCGCCATCGGCGAGATCGGCCTCGACTACCACTACGACTTCTCGCCGCGCGACGTGCAGCAGGCGGTGTTTCGCGGCCAGGTGCGGCTCGCGCGCGAGCTGCAGCGGCCGGTCGTCGTCCACACCCGCGAGGCCGACGAGGACACGCTCGCGATCCTGCGCGAGGAGGGCGCCGGGGAGGATGGTCAAGTCCGTGGCGTGCTGCACTGTTTCACCGGCAGCGACGCGCTGGCCGGCGCGGGGCTCGATTTGGGTTTCTACATTTCACTGGCCGGCATCATCACGTTCCCACGGGCGGGCGATCTCCGGGCAACCGTACGCCGCGTCCCCGTCGATCGACTGCTGACGGAAACCGACAGCCCGTTCCTCGCGCCGGTGCCGCATCGCGGCAAGCGCAACGAGCCGGCGTACGTCGCGCGCGTGGTCGACACCCTCGCCGACCTGCACGGCCTCGCCCCGGCCGACATGGCCGCGCGCACCTCCGCCAACTTCCACACGCTCTTCCGGCCGTGATAGAGTCCTAGCCGAAAAACGCCGTGAAAAACACCTCGTCTGCGCTGTCGCACATCTTCGAGCCGATTCGCGCCGATCTCGAGAAAGTGGATCGGGAATTCGGGCGGCACGTCCAATCGCAGGTCGAGCTGATCCCGACCATCGGCAAATACATCCAGACGAGCGGCGGCAAGCGCGTGCGGCCCGCCGTCCTGTTGATGTCGGCGCGCCTGTCGGGATACGAGGGCGATCGCGCGATCCTCTACGCGGCGGTCGTCGAGTTCATCCACACGGCGACGCTGGTCCACGACGACATCATCGACGACTCGGATCTGCGGCGCGGCCGCCTGGCGGTGCACTCGCGCTGGGGCAACGACATCACCGTGCTTCTCGGCGATTACCTCTACATCAAGTCGATGGCGCTGGCGCTGACGCACGACGCGCTGGAGATCATCCGGCTGCTGTGCGACGTCACGCTGCACATGATCGAAGGCGAGCTGTATCAGCTGACGAAGAACGGCGACGCCGACATCAGCGAGGACGAGCACTTCGACATCATCCGCCGCAAGACCGCGTATCTGTTCGGCGGCTGCGCGCAGATCGGCGGCATGCTCGGCAAGGTGACGAGCGACCGCGAGCAGGCGCTGCGCGAGTACGGCTTCAACCTCGGCGTCGCGTTCCAGCTCGTCGACGACCTGCTGGATTTCACCGGCGACGCGCAGGCGGTCGGCAAGCCGATCGGCAGCGATTTGCGCGAGGGTAAGGTGACGCTGCCGCTCATCCACCTGCTGCGGCAGCAGAACGACGGCGCCGGTTCGCGCATCGTCCGCGACATCATCGCGTCGCACAACGTGACCGAGGACCAGTGGAGCCAGCTCCTGCGCAGCCTGAAGGAGCACGCGTCGATCGATTACGCGTACCGCAAGGCGGTCGAGTACGCCGAGCGCGCGAAGAAACCATTGTCGGCCTTCCCGCCAAGCGCCGAACGCGACGCTCTTCTCGCGCTGCCCGATTACGTTCTATCGCGTGACCGTTGACCTTCGCTCGCAGAGATTTCAGATTCCAGATTTCAGATTTCAGATTGATTGGTTCATTGGGCATCGCCAATCTGAAATCATCCCAATCTGAAATCAATCTGAAATCAATCTGAAATCTGAAATCTGAAATCTCGTACATCGTCGAAGGCGATATCTCTCTACAGGACACCGACGCCATCGTCAACGCCGCAAACGATCATTTCTGGATGGGCGCCGGCGTCGCCGGCGCGATCAAGCGGCGTGGCGGCGAGGCGATCGAAGCCGAGGCCATGCGTCAGGGCCCAGTCGAGCCTGGTGAGTGCGTCATCACCTCCGGCGGACGGCTCGCGGCGACGCACGTGATTCACGCGGCGGTGATGGGGCAGGACCTGGAGACGTCGGCGTCGCTCATCGAGCGAGCGACCCGTCACGCGCTGGCGCTTGCCGACGAGCACGGCCTGACGTCGATCGCACTGCCGGCCTTCGGCACCGGCGTCGGCGGATTTCCGCTCGACGAGTGCGCGCGCATCATGATCGGCGCCGTCCGCGCGCACGAGGCGAAATCGTTGCGCCTGGTACGTTTCGTCCTTTTCGGTCAGGAAGCGTACGATACGTTCCTGCGGGCCTCGCGTCAGTTGTAGCGCGAAGGCTTCGGCCGAGTGATGTCGACACCCCCTGAAGAGCGTATCCGGCAGCTCCGCGATCTGATCCGGCACCATGAGGAGTGTTATTACATCCTCAGCGCGCCCGAGATTTCCGACGCGGAGTTCGACGTGCTGCTTCACGAGCTCGAGCAGCTCGAAGCCGAGTATCCCGATCTCGTCACGAGTGATTCGCCGACGCAGCGTGTGGCGGGACGTCCGGTCGAGGGCTTCGAAACCGTCGAGCATCTCGTCCCGATGCTCAGCCTGGACAACGCGTACAGCGAAGACGAGCTGCGCGCGTTCGACGAGCGCGTGCGGAAAGTTGCGGGGCTCGGCGACACACCGGTGGCGTACGTCGCCGAGATGAAAATCGACGGGTTGAGCATCGCGCTGACCTACGAGGACGGACGACTGGTCCGCGGCGCGACGCGCGGCGACGGCACGCGCGGTGAAGAGGTGACGGCGAACGTCCGCACGATCCGCGCGATCCCGCTGGCGCTGCGCAGAGGACCTCGAGGCCGGGTCGAGATCCGCGGCGAGGTGTACCTGCCGCGCGTGTCGTTCGAGCGCATGAACCGCGAGCGCGAGGACGCCGGCGAGCCGCTCTTCCAGAATCCGCGCAACGCCGCAGCCGGCACAATGCGGAACCTCGATCCCGCGCTCGTTGCGAAGCGCAGCTTGTCAGCATTCACGTACCAGGTCGTCACCGACCCGCGGGACGCCCTAAAGGGCGTCCCCTACCAGAACGGGAGACGCGAGGCAGCGACAGCAGACGCGGTTACGGTAGGGGACGGTCTTCAGACCGTCCCGAGCCACCAGTTAGAAGAAGGCGGACACCACCAGTCCCATGCCGCGCTCCTCGAGTCGATGCGTGAATGGGGCCTGCCAGTCGAATCGCACTGGCGGCGCTGCGTCGGGATCGCGGAGGTCGCGGCGTTCTGTCAGGAGTGGGCCGATGAGCGCCAGACGCTGGACTTCGACACCGACGGCGTCGTGATCAAACTGGACGATCTCGCGCTGCGTGAGAAGCTCGGCTCGACGGCGAAGTTTCCGCGGTGGGCCACCGCGTTCAAGTTCCCCGCACAACAGGCGCACACCAAGCTGCTCAGAATCGACGTCAACGTCGGCCGCACTGGCGCCGTGACGCCGTACGCGGTCCTCGAGCCCGTGTTCGTGGCCGGCTCGACGATCTCGATGGCGACGCTGCACAACGCCGAGGACGTCGCGCGCAAGGACGTCCGCGAAGGCGACACCGTCGTCATCGAAAAAGCCGGCGACGTGATTCCGAAAGTCGTCGCGCCGATTCTCAGTCTGCGGCCGCCCGACGCCGTTCCGTGGGTGATGCCGACCACGTGCAAGGAGTGTGGCAGCACGCTCCACCGCGACGAAGAAGAGGTCGTCTGGCGGTGCGACAACCCGTCGTGCCCGGCGCGCATTCGGCGCAGCCTCGAGCACTTCGCCTCGCGATCGGCGATGAACATCGAGGGCCTCGGCGAATCACTGGTTGATCAGCTCATCGAACAAGACCTCGTGCACGACTTCGCCGATCTGTATCATCTCGAGCCGTCGCAGCTCGAGAACCTGACCGTGGCGCCGCGCGATCCGAAATCGGAGCGCGCTGTGCCTCGCAAGCTCGGAAAGGTCGGGCGCAATGTCGTCGAGCAGCTGCAGCGCAGCAAGGCCAACGACGTGGCGCGCCTCATCTACGCGCTTGGCATCCGCCACGTGGGCGAGAAGGCGGCGACGACCCTCGCGCGCTACTTTCGCGACATCGATCGCATCATGTCGGCGACGGCGGAGGAGCTGCAGACCGCTCCCGAGATCGGACCCGTGGTCGCCGAGTCGGTCCGCGCATTCGCCAGCGAGCCGCGCAATCAGACGCTCGTCGATCGACTGAAGGCGGCGGGCGTGAAGACCACGACCGATTTGCCCGAGCCCACTGTGGACCCTGTCGGTCCCTTGATGGGGAAGACGTTCGTGCTGACCGGCACACTGACCTCGATGACGCGCGAGCAGGCAACCGACGCGCTGGAGCGCCTCGGCGCGAAGGTCTCGGGGTCGGTGACTAAAAAAACCAACTACCTCGTCGCTGGCGCCGAGGCCGGGAGCAAGTTGGAAAAGGCCCAGAAGCTCGGCGTCGAGGTCCTCACCGAAGACGAGTTTCGCGACCTTATAATGAGAGGACAGGCCTGAAGGCCTACCCGACAGCAGCGCCTGCGGCCACACCGCGCCGCGGACTGCGAATCCGCGGCGAGGGTGGGGCCCCGCCGCCAGTGCAAAAATGTCCAAACGTTTCACCATCGTCACTGTCGTGTTGACCGCCGTCGTCGCGTTCCTCGTCGGCGCGATTTTCGCCGGCGGCGTCGCCCGCTCTGCCGTGTCGGCCGGCGCGCCTGTCAAGGCCGCAAGCGGACGAGCCATCTCGCACGCCACGCCGGCCCTCAACGGTCTGGTCAACTTCGCCGACGTTGTCGAGCGCATCAACCCTGCGGTGGTGAACATCGACGCCACGGCGCGCGGGCGCGACCGGTCGCGGCGGCGCGGCCGGACGATGATCGAGCCGCCGGATCCGCTGGAAGGTCCCGACAGCCCGCGGTCCGACCCTCCGCATCGCGGCGCCGGGAGCGGCTTCATCATCGACGCCGACGGCAGCATCCTGACGAACAATCACGTCATCGATCGCGCGGAGCGCATCACCGTCAAGCTTTCGGACGGGCGGACGCTGCGCGCGCGCGTCATCGGCGCCGACCCCGACACCGACATCGCCCTCATCAAAGTCGACGGCCAGACCGGACTTCCGGTCGCACCGCTCGGCGATTCGTCGACGCTCCGGATGGGCGAGTGGGTGTGCGCCATCGGCAACCCGCTCGGGTACGAGCACAGCGTCACAGTCGGGGTCATCAGCTTCCTCGGGCGGAAGCTCTTTGACGCCAGCCTCGACAACTACATTCAGACCGACGCGGCCATCAACTTCGGCAACAGCGGGGGACCGCTGATCAACTCGCGCGGTGAGGTGATTGGCATCAACGCCGCGATCAGCTCACGCGCGAGCAGCATCGGCTTCGCCGTCCCCATCAACGGCGCCGCGGCGGTCCTGCCGCAGCTTCGGGCGCGTGGACGGGTGAGTCGCGGGTACATCGGCGTCGCGCTGCGCGACGTCGATCCCGATCTCGAGCGCTCGCTGAAGCTGCCGGTGAGCCACGGGGCGCTGGTGCAGGACGTGACCGCCGGCTCGCCCGGCGATCGCGCCGGGCTGCAGCCCTACGACATCATCGTCTCGCTCGACGACATCGAGATCGTCAACGACGACCAGTTGATTCGCGAGATCTCCGGACGGACGCCCGGGTCGCCGGCGCGGCTGAGGGTCGTGCGCGATGGTCACCAGCAGAACGTCACGTTGAAGCTGGCCGAGCGGCCGGCCCGTGACAACGCCGGCAATCGCTCGGAATCACCGGCGCCGACCAGCGACCGCAAGATCGATCCCGACGCGCTGACGCTCGGACTCATCGTGCGCGAGCTCGATCGTCAGACGGCGGAGCGGCTGGAGCTGCCGAAGAAGACGGTGGGCGTCCTCATCACGCGCGTCGAGCCGATGAGCTCGTCGTTCGATGGCGGTATCGAGCGCGGCACGGTGCTCCTCGAAATCAACCGCCAGCGTGTCGAGTCGGTCGCCGAGTACCGCCGCATCGCCCGTGCCGCCCGCCCGGGCGACATCCTCACGCTCTACATCTACTCACCGGATCTTGATCAACGCCAGCTCAAGACAGTACGCGTTGAGGACCGGTAGTGGCGACGGCCGCGTCTGTTCGCTCGGCTGAAGAGCGTGTGAACAAATCACGTACAACGCGGAAACCGCGGAACCCGCAGAGAAAAAATGCTTAAGGTCTTTCTGCGTGTTCTGCGAGTTCTGCGTTCAACGTCGTATTTCTTCACAACCTCTGAAGCCTTGGCGCTACATTTTGGTTCGTAGCGCCGCCTCACCATGCCAAAGTCACGCATATTGGTCATCGACGACGAGGCGGCGATCCGCGACTCGTTGAACGCGCCTGCGGCCTGCGCGAGGCCCGAAGCGGCCGAGCGCACGCGAGCGGGGGTGGGGCCCCGCGAGCAGTAAAAATGCCGAAGTCGCGCATCCTCGTTATCGACGACGAAGCGGCCATCAGGGACTCGCTCCGCATGACCCTCGAGTACGAGGGGTACGAGTTCGTCGGCGCCGCGACGGGCCAGGAGGGATTGGCGCTCGCCGAACGCGAAGGTCCCGATCTCGTCCTGCTCGACGTGAAGATGCCGGGCATGGACGGACTCGAGGTGCTGGATCGCCTGCGCAACATGAACGAGTCGCTGCCGATCGTCGTCATCTCGGGCCACGGGACCATCAGTACCGCGGTCGAAGCGACGAAGAAAGGCGCGTTCGATTTCATCGAGAAGCCGTTCGCAAGCGAGCGCGTGCTGGTCAGCCTGCGCAACGCCCTCGACCAGCGGCAGCTGCGCGACGAGAACCGGTCGCTGAAGAAGGCCGTCGAGGTCCGCCATCAGATGATCGGCGACAGCCAGTCGCTGCGGCAGGTGATGGCCGCGATCGGGCGCGCCGCGCCGACCAACGCGACAGTGCTGATCATGGGCGAGAGCGGCGTCGGCAAGGAGCTCGTCGCGCGCACCATTCATCGCAACAGCCTGCGCAGCCGCGAGCGCTTCGTGCAGGTGAACTGCGCGGCGATCCCCGAGGAGCTGATCGAGTCGGAGCTCTTCGGCCACGAGAAAGGATCGTTCACCGGCGCCACCGAGAAGCAGGTCGGCAAGTTCGAGCAGGCGGACCGCGGCACGATCTTCCTCGACGAAGTCGGCGACATGAGCGCGAAGACGCAGGCCAAGGTCCTGCGCGTGCTGCAGGAAGGCGAGGTCGAGCGGCTCGGGTCGGCGCGCACGATCAAGGTTGACGTCCGCGTCATCGCCGCCACGAACAAGAACCTCGAGGAAGAGATCGAGAAGGGGCACTTCCGCGAGGATCTGTACTTCCGCCTCGCGGTGATTCCGATCTACGTGCCGCCGCTGCGCGAGCGGCAGGACGACATCCCGCTGCTCGTGCGCCACTACATGGACTACTTCAGCCGCGAGAACAACGTGCGGCCCAAGCGCGTCACGCAGTCCGCGATGGAGGCGTTGCAACGCTATCGCTGGAAAGGCAACATCCGCGAGCTGCGCAACACCGTCGAGCGGATGATCATCATGACCGGCGGCGACACGATCGATCTGCCGGACTTGCCCGACAGCGTGCGATCACCGTCCTCGTCGAGCGCGAGCGGCGGGCTTGCCACACCGAAGCCTGGGAGCGGAGCCGGCCAGGCGGAGGCTGGCACGCTGCGCGAGTTCAAGGAGAACGCCGAGCGTGCGTTCCTCGTCGGCAAGCTGCGCGAGAACGGCTGGAACATCTCCAAGACCGCCGAAGTCATCGGCACGCCGCGCAGCAATCTCTACAAGAAGCTCGAACAGTACCAAATCAGCCAGGACAGTGATGGCTGACAGCTGCAGCTGACCGCTGACAGCCGCACGCTATTTCAAGATTGTCAGCGTCACGTCGACCTTCACCACGTCGCCGGTCACTTTGTCGGTCGCGGTCGTGAACTGCAGCGACTGACCGTCCTTGAGCAACAGCGACTCGGTCGTGCGGAACGATCGAAACGACGGGCTGCCTTTCGCGAGGCCCTGCTGCGCGTTCGCTTCGTCCCCAATCACCGTCGAGTCCTCGATCACGATCCCCACCCGGAATCGGCCGTCGTCGGTCGTGCTCGCCGTGCAGTCGATGTTCGTGCCCACGTCCTTGTACTGAATCGACTGCGGCATCGTCGCTTTTCCGTCGACGACCGGTGGCGTCATCGTCACGATCGGCACTTGCGCGCCCATCCGCAGACTCGAGCTGCCTCGATCGTTGGCGTTGACGGACAACGTGTAGGGCAGGCTGCTGACCTTCTTCTCGCCCTGATACCGGGAAATGACGATCTGAACCTTGAGCGGAACGATCTCTTTGGGAACCGTCGGCTTCTCCTGCGCGCGAGCGCTGGGCGCTCCCAGCGTCAGACCGAGCGCGACGACGGATGCGAGTATCTGCAGAGGCTTTGTCACTGGCGTACTCCTTGTTCGCCGGCCAACGGCGTGATGGTGATCGGTGGGATCGCAATGTTGTCGAGCGGCGCGGGTTCGGCCGCGGTGATCGGCGTCGCCTCGAGCACGCGCGCGAGATCGATTCGTCCCTCGCGCACTCCGAGAATCAATTGACGGAGGGCCTTCGCTTCATCGGCCGCGATCAGAACCTCAGGCTCCCGCCTTCGCCCTTCGGCCTTCGGCGCGGCAAGCTCTTCGAAGCGGGTCCCAGCGTCGCGCGCGTGACGCGCGTAAACGGACTCGACCGCCGGCATCGTGCCGACCGCACCGACTGGGAATCGTGCGGTCAAGAGCGCGGGTGCTGGAGCGGACGTACGGCGGACGATCAACACGATCGCGAGCAGGGCCATGGCGAAGACGGCGGGCGCCACCACCATCCAGGGGAAACGGCGGCCCGGCACAGGCTCGCTGGCGATGTGCGTGCGGACTCGCGCGAGAAACTCCGGCGACGGATCGACCGCGAGCGCTCGCCGGATTTCGCCGTCTATTGGGTCCATTGCAGCTGCTCCTTCAATCGCTGTCGCGCGAGAAACAGTCGCGACTTCACGGTGCCTGGCGGCAACGACAGGAGTCGCGCGACGTCGGCGACGTCGTGTTCTTCCATGTTCGCCAGGACGATGACGACGCGCAGCTTCTCGGGCAGCGCATCGATCGCCTTCCACAAATGCTCCGCGCGCTCGCGCGCGATCAGCTCGTCGGCCGCCGTCGGCGACGGCGCCGCCTCCTGATCGTGCTCACGAGCCACGCGCCGCCGGTCGCTGCGCTGGCGGTCGATCGCGAGCCGCCACGTCATGCGCACGAGCCACGCGCGGAACCGATCGCGATCGCGCAGCTGACTGAATCGCCGGTACGCCTTGACGAACGCTTCCTGCGCGACCTCTTCCGCATCCTGCCGATGGCGCAACACGCTGAAGGCGATGCGGAACGCCAGGGTCGATGATTCGACCAGCCGCGCCTCGAATTCCTGCTCGAGCTCGGCGTTCACCGCGACGAGTCGGCCTGCCAACCGGTCCGTGTATTCGTGCATCGCTGCATCAGCCGACGTTCAGCAGGCCAGACGCCGCCGCCGGCGTCGCGGTTCACTAGTGGAGGGCCTCCTCGAATTCCATACCGGGCCGCTCCGTTGTCGTGGCCCGAGAACCGCGGTTGAGGGCTTGTTGTAACTAGATACTGAATCAGTTCGGACGGTCCACGAAATCCACGGTGTACAATAAATAGTCGCAGCGAGCCAGACGATCGCCCTCCTTCGCCCGCTTCGCGGGCTTCGGAGGGCAGGCCCCTGAACTTGGGCTTGCCCACCGTAGCGCGAAGCGCGGAGGTGGGAGGAAAGTCCGAACTCCGCAGGGCAGTGCGCCGGGTAACGCCCGGTCAGGGCAACCTGAAGGACAGTGGCACAGAAAACATACCGCTAACCTTGTGGTGTCCGGCTTTAGCCGGACCTGCAGGAAGCAAGGGTGAAAAGGTGCGGTAAGAGCGCACCGCGCCCGTGGTAACACGGGTGGCAGGCAAAACCCCGCACGGAGCAAGACCAAATAGGGAGACATTGGGACGGCCCGTCCTTCGTCTCCGGGTCGGT
>Ga0209237_1002903_pt1 | contig 10339 bp, 12 predicted proteins | sample GraSoi013_1_40cm_2_FD_185820 | JGI IMG/M metagenome (GOLD analysis project Ga0209237, IMG submission 185820) | Grasslands soil microbial communities from the Angelo Coastal Reserve, California, USA - Sample 10_02_2013_1_40cm (SPAdes) (version 2) | ecosystem: Environmental > Terrestrial > Soil >...
TTAACCACACGATTATGACATTGAGAATCTGCAAAGACTATGAAATCCCAGTAAAAGGAATAATCGTCAACTACTTTGACGAACGAGGAGGTCCAGCAGAAAAGAACGCACCTAGTACACTTTATGAGCTCACAGGGATTCCAATATTAGGGATAATTCCTTTTATCAAGGATTACCAGAAATTAGACACGATGGTAAGTATTGTAGAAAAGAACATTGACCTGAATTCTATCATATCTTGAAAATTTTCAGTTTTGACTGTTTCTTATTGGATGAAAAGCTTATCAGATCATTGATTATGTTTGCAAACGTAAAATTGTCTCTGTCAAGAGAATAAACTCTAGCATCTATTGGTATGTGTCTATCTAATACAACCCAAATGTTATCTGGGTTTTCTTGAATTATTTTTATCTGATTTACATGTTCCTCTATTTCTTTTGATTCACTAGTCTTTGGAAATGAAATTAGAACTACATCTTGTGGTGATGAGGCAAGAGTCTTGGTGTCAGGTACCGCGATGTCTATCTCAACTGATTTGAACGAAGTCTTTCTTTGGCTTGGAATAAGAGCAGTAGACAACATGTAATGCATCAGCCCCTCCGCAAATGATGCTCGTATTTCTGATCTGTTTCCTGTAAACTCATCAATCTCTGGAATGCAATTATCATAAATGGTACATATCGCATTTGGGCTCTCACCTTGAACAATATCTGACAATATTTGTTGTTCTCTGTAGCCAGAAATTGCTTTGTATAGGAGATCTTTTGATTCCAAATCAATGTGTACTGATCTGGCTAATAATTAAAGTATAATCAATTTATTCTCGACAAGAAGGAAAAGTTTCAATTTGCCAAATCTTGCCAATAATTATGACTAATACCAAAGCGAGATGAACCTAAATTCACGTTGACACAGGACAGGGTTATGTACCCATTTCTCTGCCTATGATCTTGGCGTCAAACATGCGGAACAGGCTTTTGCTAAATCAGCTACTTTTTGAATTTTTTGCTTGTAAATTTTGTCAGTCCTAGTTTTTTCATTTCTTCTGATTCTCTAAGCACAGTTTTGTGCTGCCGCTCTTTGTACGCTTTTAACTTCTTACGTATGTCGATAAACTCGCTAGCCAGTATCTTAATAGCGTATAGGCCAGCATTTGCAGACTTGTTTACGCCGACTGTTACAACAGCTGACCCGGTAGGCATCTCAGATATAGATAACAGTGAATCTAATCCGCCAAAGGTGGAAAATTTGAAGCGTTCAGAATTACCTTTGTCATTGTAAACCATTATCGGAACACCTATCACCGGAATGATAGTGTGTGAAGCAATCATGCCTGGCAAGTGGGCAGAACCTCCTGCGCCGGCAATTATTACTTTGAATCCCTCCTTTTCTGCATGTTTAGCGTAATCTGATAGTCTTGTTGGGGTTCTGTGAGCTGATACTATCTGGTCTTCGTGCATGATGCCAAATTCATCCAAAACTATCGCTGCTAAATGCATTACTTTGCTGTCAGAACTTGAGCCCATGATTATGCCCACAAGTGGCTTTTTTGAATAACTCATAAGATCAGGGAACATCGAATTTTAATAAACGCAGCGATTTTTACTAGTAGATTCGTGGCCAAGTATCAGTAATTTAGGAATCAAACTTTTAAATTGTCTTTGAGTGAAACTCGAACATTCCATATGCAAAGCTCTCCGGTTGAAGTAAGACGCGCGTTTGGACTCCTATTCGTTGGAGTTGCAATCTCAGTAGGTTCAGGATCTATTCTTAGCGAAATTGCATTTGAACAGAAGAATTCGATTTATTACTATGCTATCATTTGGCTGACAAGTTTTGCTATACCATTTGGAGCCATCTTTGGTAGATGGAAAAATATAATTCCATCTATTCGCAAAAGGATGAAAAATAGTATAAGGTGGTCTCCTTCTGTTAAGGCAATAAATGGTTTATGTTGGGCAGCTCCATTTGCCGCCATAGGTGTATTCCCTTCGATGTACCAGTACCTCATATTATTAGGAATCGGCTTAGGCAATACGTCAACGTATCTTTTCATGAAGAAATTTAGTGGCTTGGCTAATGATGAACAGATAATCGTAGGTGGAATTTCTCTATTAGCTATTCCGGTAGCAGCATTCATAGACATGTCCTTTGTATCAAACCAAACCATAGCTGTAATCATGTCTAGGCTAATTATTGCAGTGGCATATGGTGCAGGTGGAACATTTGCATTATTGTCTAAGAAATAATATTAAATTGCCACATCAGGTATGTGTGTGGAATTGTATTTTTTACGAATGATGTGAGAACGCTTTCTAGCACAAGGCTAAGGTATTGAATTTATGATATTTTGAGCGTCAATCATAAGCAGATTTGCTTGACTATTTGTCAAAGGTTTGACGGGGTAGCTATTGCAGCAATATGAAGAAGCCTTGTTCTGGAAGCTGTTCAAATTGTTTTTGGCATTATTCATAGCACCAATATTATAACTATACAATGCATTGCTTAATTTTGTATCCAAACTACTCGTAACATAGCTTGGAAGGTTCATGCTATTGACAATGTTTGTCAATTGTTGGATGGCTTGCCCGGGGTTAAGAACTGTCAAGTTAAATGACCCAGTGACTTTATTTCCTGCGATATCACTCGCTGTACAGATTACGGCCTTAGTCCCAATTGAAAATGTAGAACCAGACGACGGTGAACATACAATCGATACTGGACCGGAGTCATCTGTTGCAGTCACTGTGTACGTAATGAGAGTACCTGATATACTTGCGGGAAACACGATCATGTCTGCCGGCATTGTTAGTACTGGCGGAGTATCTACTGTTATTGTAACAGAAGTACTTGCGGTGTTTCTGTTGCTGTCTGTAACTGTTGCAGTTATTATGTGTGTTCCATAACCAAGTGGTGTCGTAAGAAATGACCACGAGGTAGTTCCGCTTGCTTGATTCAAAGCGCCTCCATCGATTCCTACTTGAACTGATTGTATGGTTGTACCTGCAGAAGCTGTACCGTTTACCGTCAGTGTACTAGTATTAATGAGAGCGCCATTATAGGGAGATGCAATTGATATGGTTGGAGGGGTGATTGTTACTGGCGGAGTATCTACTGTTATTGTAACAGAAGTACTTGCGGTGTTTCTGTTGCTGTCTGTAACTGTTGCAGTTATTATGTGTGTTCCATAACCAAGTGGTGTCGTAAGAAATGACCACGAGGTAGTTCCGCTTGCTTGATTCAAAGCGCCTCCATCGATTCCTACTTGAACTGATTGTATGGTTGTACCTGCAGAAGCTGTACCGTTTACCGTCAGTGTACTAGTGGTAATGTGAGTGCCGTTGGAAAGGGAGGTAATTGATATGGTTGGCGGAGAAATGGTAGGTATACTGGAGGAAGACTGGACTATGCCATTTACTACATAAACGCTATTTCCGTTAAGGTATGTGATATAGACATATCCGTTATCGGGATCGAAGGCATTCCATGTAGGATATGGTCCAACTGGAATTGTAGCAACTACAGTATTTGTCGAGTCGATTACAGAGACGCTATTACTAGCGAAGTTAGTAACGTAAGCATTACCATTCCCGTAGGTAACACCCGCTGGATTTGTTCCAACTGGAATTGTAGCAACTACAGTATTTGTCGAGTCGATTACAGAGACAGTATTGCTGCCATAGTTAGCCACGTAAGCATTACCATTCCCGTATGTAACACCCGCTGGATTTGTTCCAACTGGAATTGTAGCAACTACAGTATTTGTCGCGTTGATTACAGAGACATTATTGCTACCAAAGTTAGCAACGTAGATGTTACCATTACCATAGGCAATTCCATAAGAACTTGTACCAACCTGAATGGTACCAACCAGATCTGCATAGGAGTAGGGAGTTAGATTTAGGAATACTAAGACTGTGGTCAATATGGACAATACTGCTATTTCTCCGAATCGGAGTCGCATGGTTGATTTGACGAGAGAATAGATAAAGGGTTTGCCTGCCAATTATGGAAATCTCTGCAGGTTAATAAATGTGGAAAATGACATTTTTGTAAATTCTAATTCCATTAGCTATTCATTTTGTGTTATTCTGAAAATTTAGTGAGCTTACCACCATGGTGGTTTTTTGCCTTGCTCAGATACGTATTCATTATATATTGAACACAATTTCTTACTATCGAGTATTTGAAATATGTATAACCCAAGATAGCCTGCAGCGGTGACGGGCAGAAAGTACACCGAAACGAATGAAGGGACAGAGTCTCTGCTTACTACTCCCATTACATAAGAAAGCCAAAGAGTGAAAAGAAGTAAAGATAATGCCAGAATTCCAACTCCTCTTGCAGTTTTTCCTAGGTATATGTGCCCAATTCCCTGCAGAGAGATCAACCCTAACACCACAGCAAGAATCAATGTAAAATGGTCACTTTTGTAATGAACGGGAATGTTTACTTGAACTGTTCTTTCTTTTGCAGGTTTTTCCACTTCTCTCAGGTCAGAATCAGATGGCATTTTCTCAACCGCGTCTCTGTTTTTCAATATTTTCTCTAACTGGGTATTTAGCTGCTTGAGATCAGATTCAAGATTCCCAAGAGAATGTGAGTCAACCTTCGTCTCAGCAGGCTGACTGGTTATAATGTCGCTCTCACTCAGCAAGTCTTCTAGATACTTCTGATCTGATAAGTAAAGATACTTTCCGTTCTCGAGTCTATTTAATATGTATCCAAGTCTGGATGCATCTCCGACTCCTTGTTGGATGAGGTTGCGAACTGATCTAACTAAATCGTACGACACATTTACCACCAACTGCTCCAGATGGATAATATGACAATGCCAGATAAATCAATTTATCTCTCCTACGATTACCCATAAATGAAAATTCATCATCTTTCTATAAAATCATAGAGTCTAGATTTCTCTTGAGCCTGGAAATTTCAGCTCTAAGTGAACTTATGTCCTCTTCTTTTCGTACTCCTTGTGGTGTGAAGCTGAACCTATTCTTGTATTCTGCTAGTTCTGTGCCAAGTGATTTGATGATCTGCTGGTATTGTATCATTTCTGGTTGAATGGCATTAAGCTTACTTTTGTATTCCATTATCTCTGCTTTGAGTGAATCAACATTACCTTGTTGATTCTTTTCAGAAGCCATCAATTCCATCTTATTCTTGTATTCTGCTAGTTCTGTGCCAAGTGATTTGATGATCTGCTGGTATTGTACAATTGTACTAGAGGAATCATGCTGCTGGTTCTTATAATCAACGGTCTCATGCAAATGTGGCTGGGGAATTTTGTTTGCTTTGTCAGACATCATCTCTGAGATATTTTTTGAATTAAATTCTTGGAATGAAGTTTGTTGCTCAGTTTTCTTGTTCTTCTCAAGTCTAACGGCTAACTCATCTATGTGTTTTGTATAGTCGGGGCCTTCTGTAATCGAATTCTTTACTGTCCACGGGAATGTCTCTCTTCTTGCCCGAGCAGCCAACTTCCTGTTATCTTCAGCAGTAGAAAGTGGTTCTGCAAAAACCTGCTCTGGAGTTTTATCTCTAGATTTTTCAATTATTATTTTCTATTACCTCTTTTTCATGCAGATCAAAATCCAACATTTTAGATTTCCTAAATAAATCAGCGTGAGTCGTCGATAAAAGTATGGTGTTCCAAAAGTGGAAACAACATCAATAGATTAGTCTACGTTCACGCTCAATGCCTCGGTACAACTTCCGATTTCTCGGAATTGTTAGAATTTTTCAGCTCTCCATCACGAAAGATATTGTTCTTCTTATCTCGTCCGCTTTTGTTATGAGGTTGTTAATATCCAGAGCATCATTAATGTCTACCACAGTAAAGTGTCCCATTTTCCTTAACGGTTTTATCTCATCCTTCTGATACCATTTCACGTAAACGCCATCGCCGTGTTTTACGTTAACTATCTTACATCTACCTTTAAGATCATTTGGCCCAAGAATATTGCACATGACAGCACGATGCAAAAGATCGGTTTTTCCTAATTTTAGGCCCAGGATTGCTCTTAGATGCTGTTCAAATTGTGACGTGATGCTGGATTGTAGTGTATGGTGACCAGAGTTATGTACTCTGGGAGCAATCTCATTAACGAGGACCTTGTCGTCTTTTGTTACGAACATTTCAATTCCAAAAACTCCGGCACCTTGGAATGCCTTCACTACCCTATTTGCTATTTGCTCCGCTTCATAAGCAACATTTTTGCTAATCCTTGCTGGCGCTATGGTCATTCTTAGTATGTTTTCGTCGTGTATGTTCTCTACTGGAGGATACGATGCTATTTCACCATTTGTACTTCGGGCAGCAATGACTGATATTTCACAGAGAAACTGTACATGCTTTTCAAGATATACAGATTTGCCGTTGAATCTGGAATATCCCTGTGTAATTTGTTCTGGCACGTCGATTTTGTAGTTTCCCCTTCCATCGTACGCGTTTCGCCTTAGCTTAAGCATTGAAGGATACCCAAACTCAGAGATCTTTTGTTCAAGATCTGCTATCGACGTAATTGGGGCAAAATCAGCTATAGGTATTTTGTTTTCTTGGAGAAATTTCTTTTGTAGATATTTATCCTGAATTATCCTGAGGGTTTCTGGAGGAGGATTTATCGTTATAGGTTCTTTTATAGATAGTAACGTCTCGGTATCACCAGATTCTATCTCATATGTAATGACATCTGATTGCAGGGAAAGTTCCACTATAGCATTTTTGTCAGCAAAATTTCCTATAATTTGTTTTGCGCCAGCTTTTGCAGCTGGACAATTTTCGCTAGGATCTAGTACTACAACTTCAGAAATGTGCTCAGGCATTTGCCTTGCTGCCTCTGTTAACATCATGCCAAGCTGACCTCCACCTATTATGCCTAAAATTTTGTTCAATGAAGATACTTTATGCATGTTTTACAAATAGTTAACTTTGAAGAATTCTAGTCATTTTAAAAAATGACTAAAAATAACTCGGTGTTACTTCAAAAACGTCACTAGCCTTTAAATAAGATTTTATGAGATTTTTTACATGTCTCTATCTCAAAAAGTGAGAACTGGCATTCCAGGATTTGATTCTGTAATATCTGGCGGTTTCAGAGAAGGAATGAATATCGTTTTATCAGGCTCGCCAGGTAGCGGCAAGAGTACATTGGGTATGCAGTTTCTGTATCACGGGGCTAAAGACTTTGATGAACCTGGAATTTTTGTTACTCTGTCGGAAAGTCCAATATCAATTAGAAACAATTTTGTATCGTATGGATGGGACATTCAAAAATTAATCGACGAAGGAAAAATGATAATCATAGACGCTAGACCTTTCAAAATGGAGGAAGGGTTTGTTGCATTAGACGAGTCGCTTTATAGAGGCGAGACGCTGCCGTTTATGCATTTGTCACAGCTAATTTTAAGCAGCATCAAAAGAATAGACGCAAAGAGACTCGTTATCGATTCATTGTCTGTCCTTGCTATGCAATATACAAACAAATTCTACGCAAGACAAGGTCTTCAGGGAATGGTTCATGCCCTAGAGTCTCAGGGTTGTACCTCGATAATGATCTCAGAGATGGGAGAGGCACAAAAAATTCCAACAGAATGGTATGTAGCCTCTGGAATAATATTACTTCACCACATACGGAGGGAAGACACCATGGAACGAGCAATTCAAGTCATAAAGATGCGTGGAATTAAACACAATGAGCAAATCCTGCCCATAAGGATAAGCGAGTCTGGAATTCAGGTAATGCATCCAAGATTAGTGTCTTAAAGAACTATAGATGAATATTCTTTGATTTAGTCCATATGGATTCAAAAAGAATCTTCATGGAATAAATCATGGATTCAGAGTCTGTCCAAATGGCCGTAACTTCGGTGGCCTGACCAGCATTTTTTATAAAGAACAACAGCTCTTCATCATCCTTTAACAAAAAGCAGAGATTGTCTCTTACGTCTTTGGGTATCCTTTTTACTCGATTTTTGTCTACTTCGTCGAAGATATACATAGACCTGTCAGGCGATGATGTAAGGAACTTGTATTCTATTTTAGACTTGGATAATGGCTCAAAAAAATCAGAATGATAAAACTTCAGGTAATCCTTTTCGGAGCCAAGAACAGAAAATTCTGAACTTGTATTGTTTATCATCTCTCTTATCTTGCTGTGGACTTGATTTGATCCTTGTAACATCTGGAATCTATTTTCCTTTGATTGGGTTGTTGTTGTAAATTCTGGTACGGTATTCCATAACTCAACAATGGATTTTTCTTGTTTTTCTAACGAGTTTACACGCTCTTTTTCGGAATTTACCAAAACCCATACTGCCTTTTGTAAAGGCAATGCTGCAAATTTTATTGGATGCTGGAAGGTGGCAGAAACTATTCCTTTGTTTTGTAAGGTCGTTAGAAGGTGATAGGTCTCCGTTCTTGGCAACCTTAATGCCTTGCAAACTTCTGGCGCGGTCTTTGAACCATATTTGCCAAGAAAGATGTACACTTTGGCTTGGTTTGCAGTTAAACCAAACTTTGACAGGTCCTCTCTTAGCCTATCAAGCTTTAACCTGTGCTCAGTCAGGCTAGAGTCTGACGTATTATCAAATATAGTAATCAGAGTTTCTTCGTCTTTCATATCGCTTGGACCTTTACCTGTAAATTACTAGGATATATTGTAGCAAAGTCTATTAGTTTTGATCGGCTCCGTCTACTTGGCGATCTTGATAATGAATATATCGCATGCATACTTGTCAAATTATACAGTTTATCCATTATTTGTACTTTATATATGCTAAATTTTAATCTCAATAGGATTCTCTGCCTCAACGTTGAAGATCGACTTGTACCCAAATCGTGGCTTGGCTTGACCGGCACTTAGAAAGGACATTCTAAATGACAAGTCACCAGTCATCATCACTAGACAACCTAATTCTTTTTTGAGACCTTGTGTAACAAGCTTGTCTACAGAATCGACAATTTTCTTTAATTTTTCAACCTTTAGCTTTGTCTCTTCTAAAGCTTGGAAATAGATCTCAAGTTCGCCTTTCAGACCTATACCATCATATATTTGAACAGAGTCGAACTCCTTCCAATTTTTAGTTTCCTTTTTTTTGGATGGTTTCTTCTTGGCATCTTTGGGACCTTCAAGCATTGCTTTTAATTCTTCGAATTCACCAGGATTTCCACCCTGTCCGCTCCTTAGCTTTTCACCAACTAACTTTGAATATTCTTCAGATTTTTTTTGCATCAAGTCCAGTTCTTTCTTTAATGTAATTTGAAGTTCAGCTACTGTGTTAAATTTGATTATCTCTCTTTCTTGCATGGTATCTACACCTTCTCCATGCGCATATTATCTGTGACCATTGTGTCATCTACGCTGTTACCAGGCAATCGTTTGAGTTTCTTAGTTCCTTCTTTCAAGAATGCTATCTTCTTGCTCTTTAACATTCTATCTGTTCTTGCCATATTGATAATTATTGGAATTGCAAATCGCAAAACATTGGATATTTCGTCAAGTGTACACTGATCAAGCCTTTTTTGTTCTGATTTATAATTTGGTTTTATGATTAGAACATCTAATGACGGTGCAAGTATTGCTCTAGACTGGGCTGGAAGGTTTAACAGTTCAGAGGGCAAATCCACGGTAAAGGCAAGATAACCTGTCAGTATTTTTAATGAATTGTACAGGTCGTCTGTGACATTGACCTTCTCCTTATCCAGCTCATATACCTGTACTGCCTCGTCTACTAGGTCCTCCATGGCCTTTACTGCCGCGGCTAGGTTATCATCAGCCTGACTAGGGTCAGCTGTCATTACCAAAAATGGTTCTTTTTAAATAAAGAGGATGTGTATGTATCTTGAAGTTACAGCCCAATCGTGGGAGGACATGGAGAGTAAACTAAATTGTTCCAATAACAAGTTTTCATTTAGATCATATCTATTAAAAAGTATAAGATACCTTCTCAAAATTATGATTGATGTCTAGAAGACCTTTTGATGGCTATGTGACATCAGCTGCTATGTAGGGAATATTTTGTGCATATTCGGAGGCGGCGCAAGTTTGGCATGAAGAAAATTTGCCAAACATAAGTAGGAAAGATGTATTTATGTCATTGTTCGAGAAACTTTGGGCGGTACTAGTGCCAATAGCATTTGCAGCCAAGTATACTATGGCTTTTTGACCGGGCCCTATACCTAAGCAATAATCACTTTGTCCGTTGCAGTTATTATAAGTCGTTGAAACCATCGTGCTGGTATTGGTGAAGTTTACTATGTAGAATGGCGTTGGTTGTTGGGAGGGACTAATACGAGTGGAGTAAAAAAGAAGGTCCGTCTTTTTTGATATGTAGA
>Ga0209237_1002905_pt1 | contig 10338 bp, 6 predicted proteins | sample GraSoi013_1_40cm_2_FD_185820 | JGI IMG/M metagenome (GOLD analysis project Ga0209237, IMG submission 185820) | Grasslands soil microbial communities from the Angelo Coastal Reserve, California, USA - Sample 10_02_2013_1_40cm (SPAdes) (version 2) | ecosystem: Environmental > Terrestrial > Soil >...
CACGCTATCGACCAGACGCTCGGCCAAGGCGGCGTACCGCCCGCTCAGATCCCCCATGCGCGAATTCTCGCTTCCTAAATGGGAGATCGCCAGTCCTTACCGTTGTTCCGGAATACGGATATCATAGGCGCCCATGCTTCGCCTCATCGGGCTGGTCGCGGCGTTCACCCTGGCGGCAGCGTGCCGGAGCGCTACCTCCTCCAGACCCGCCCTCCAACCGCCTGCTGGAGTTGCCCGCTACGACCCCGCGCGCGACCTCGGCCCGCTGTTTCAGGATGTCCAGCTCGCGGGGATCTTCGCGGACTCCAAGACCTTCGTTGACGCCCGGCCGCTCCTCGCTCCGGCGGAGATCGCCGCCTTCTACGCCTCCGCTCGAAGCGCTGCGTCCTTCAGCCTGCGGAGCTTCGTGGAGCGCCATTTCGAGCTGCCCAAACCGGTCGGGGAAGGTTTCAGCACCGACACAACCCAGCGCATGGAGGAGCACATCCGCGCGCTCTGGCCCGTCCTCACCCGTCCGCCCGACACAGCGGACGCGCGCTCGTCGCTGATCCCGCTGCCGCAGGCGTACGTCGTCCCGGGCGGCCGCTTCCGCGAGATCTACTACTGGGACTCGTACTTCACGATGCTGGGGCTCATCGCGAGCGGTCGGACCGACCTCGTGCGCAGCATGCTCGACAACTTCGCCTACCTGGTCGGGACAGTCGGGCACATCCCGAACGGCAACCGGACCTACTATCTGAGCCGCAGCCAGCCCCCGTTCTTCGCCGCCATGGTCGGGCTGTACGCCGCGGCGACGGACACCACGCGGGCGCTCGTCTACCTCGACGCGCTCGAGGCAGAGCACGCGTTCTGGATGGACGGCGCGGAGCGTCTCGCACCCGGGGGGGGCACGGCGTACCGCCGCGTCGTACGGCTGCGCGACGGCTCGGTGCTCAACCGCTACTGGGACGACCGGCCCGAGCCTAGGCCCGAGTCCTACCGCCAGGATTACGAGCTGGGCCAGACGCTCCCCGCCGAGCGACGCGAGGCCTTCTATCGAAACGTCAAGGCCACGGCCGAAAGCGGCTGGGACTTCTCGAGCCGCTGGATGCGTGACCCGCAGGATTTGCGGACGCTGGAAACGACGGAGCTGGTGCCGGTGGACCTCAACAGTCTGCTCTATCACGCCGAGCGGATGATCGCCGCGCTGCGCGCGTTTCGCGGACGGGTGGGTGATGTGGAGGTCGCCAAGCGGTTCGTGCAGGCAGCTGAGGACCGTCGCCGGGCCCTGCTCGCGGCGGCGTATGACTCCGCCGGCGGGTTCTTCTACGACGTCCGCTGGCAGAGCGGCGAGCGCGTGACGGACCGGCCCACCATTGCCGCCGCGGCCGCGCTCTATTTTGGGCTCGCCACCCCGGAGCAGGGTCGCGCGGTAGCTGCGCGGCTGGAGCGGGACTTCTTGAAGCCGGGCGGGTTCGTACCGACCCTCATCACCTCGGGTCAGCAGTGGGACGCCCCCAACGGGTGGCCGCCCTTGGAGTGGCTGGCGATCGAGGGGGTTCGCCGCTACGGCCGCGCCGACCTGGCCGCTGCCGCCCGCGACCGCTGGCTGGCCCTGAACCGGCAAACCTATCGCTCGACGGGCAAGATGACGGAGAAGTACGACGTCGCCGACCTGAGTCGGCGCGCCGGCGGCGGAGAGTACCCGACGCAGGACGGGTTCGGATGGACGAACGGCGTTGCGCTGGCGCTCGCTGCGCAAGCGCGGTGACCTCACGCCCGTGTCAAACGCCCCACTTCGCGACAGGCACACAGTCGCTCCGTGGGGCGTTTGACACGGCGTGAGCTCAGTCGGCCCTGGGTCTCAGTCGCTCCAGCACGTACGCCGTGTTGATCAGCGCCGCGTGGGACAGCCCCTGCGGAAAGTTGCCCAGCTGCTCCCCGGTTGCGGGGTCGATCTCTTCGGCGAGCAGCCCGAGCGCGTTGGTGCGGCGCAGCAGGTTGCGGAACAGCCGCTCCCCCTCGTCGAATTCCCCGGCCATGGCGAGGGTCTGCGCCATCCAGAAGCTGCAAGCGACGAACGCGCCCTCGTCGCCGCCGACGCCGTCCGGCGACCGGTACCGGTAAATCAGCTCCTCGCAGGCCGTGGCGAGCTCGCGCCGCACCGCCGCGATGGTGCTCCGCACCCGGGGGTCGGAGCGGTGCAGGAACCGCACCTTGGGGATCACGAGCAGCGCGGCGTCGAGCTGGGGCTCGCCGTACACCTGCACGAACGTCTGGCGCACGGGATCCCAGCCTCGCTCCAGCACTTCGGCGTGCAGCGCCTCGGCCTCGCGCCGCCAGCGCGCGGTGTCGCCCGGGAGGCCGAGTTCGACCGCGATGCGCGCGCCCCGGTTCAGCGCCACCCAGGCCATGACCTTGCTGAACACGAAGTGTTTCGGCTCCTGGCGCGGCTCCCAGATGCTCAGATCCGGCTCGCGCCAGTGCGTGGCGGTCCAGTCCACGAGCTCCCGCAGCACCTTCCACACGCCTTCGGTCATCGCGTGGCGGCGCCGCCAGATGTCCGCGGTGTCGAGCAGCTCCCCGTAGACGTCGAGCTGGAACTGCTGCGCGGCGCCGTTCCCGACGCGCACTGGGCGCGCACCGCGGTAGCCCTCGAAATGCTCGAGGATCTGTTCCGGCAGATCGCGCCGGCCGTCCACCCGGTACATGATCTGGAGGTGCCGAGCGTCGGCCCGACGACATACCCGCTTCAGGAACTGGAGGAAGCCGTCCGCCTCCGCATCGAATCCCAGCCGGTCCAGCGCGAACAGCACGAAGGCGGAGTCCCGCAGCCATGCGTACCGGTAGTCCCAGTTCCGGCCGCCCCCCCCGCCGGGGGTTTCCGGCAGCGAGGTCGTGGGCGCAGCGATGATGGCGCCCGAGGGCTCGTAGCAGCACAGCTTCAGCGCCAGGGCGCTGCGTTCTACTTCCTGTCGGTAGGGGCCTTGATACTGCAGGCGCGACGACCACTCATCCCACCAGCGGGCGGTCGCGTCGAGTTTTTCCTGCGAGCGGTAATGCGCGACGGCGTACACCTCGTCGTCGTCACACCGCAGCACGAACCACGCGGCTTCGTCCGCCGCGAGGCTGAGCCGGGCCGTGGCGCGCGCTGCTTCGGTCTGCCACGCGACGTCCGGCGCGGAGGAGAGCGTGGCCACGTCGTCTTCCGCGTCGGTGGCGAGCACCCCGCACGCGCGCCGTGCCAGGACGGGCTGGCGGGTGCCGTAGTCGAAGCGCGGCTCGAAGGCGACCTCGACTTCGCAGGCGCCCCGCGTGCACTGGACGCGCCGGTGAATCTCGGTGCGCCCCTCGCGGGCCGGCCCGACGGGCATGAAGTCGGTCACGACGAGCACCCCGCCCGATTCGATGCGGAACGTCGTCACGAGGATGTTCGTGCCCGGGAGGTACCGGTGCTCGGTGGTCGCCGGGACGGTGGGCGCGATGCGCCACCGTCCCCCGCGCGCGTCGTCGAGTAGGGCGGCGAACACGCTGGGAGAATCGAAGCGGGGCGCGCAGAACCAGTCGATCGAGCCGTCCCGCCCGACTAACGCCGCGGTGTGCAGGTCGCCGATTACGCCGTAGTCGCCCACGGGGAGGTATCGCATCGCGCCGATATCCTACGTACCCCGGAGGCAGGGGACCAGCGGTGCATTCCCGCGGCGCCGCCTCTAGATTACCGAACCGGTCGTCCCCATCGAGAGGTCGCCGTGCCCTGGCGTGGTTTCATCGTGTGTCTGTCCGGCTTCCTGACCGCCCTCCCGCTCGCCGCGCAGTCCGCCCCGCGGCCGGGCATCGCCGTCCTCAATCTGCGCTTCGACGGCGAGCACGCCAACGTGCTCGAGGCGGGGGATACGGCGGTGGTCCGCGCCGCGACGAGCCGGCTGCGCGCCGCGCTGCGCGCCTCCGACCATGTTGCGCTCGTCGATTCCGGTGCCGTGGCCGTCGCCGTAGCCGCGGCGGAGGCGGACGGCAACCCCTGCGACAACGCCTGCGCCCGGGCCGTCGCCCGGCAACTGGGCGCCCGCTGGGTGGCGAAGGGCACGGTGTCGAAGACCAGCAACCTGGTCTGGATCCTGAGCGCGCAGCTGCTCGACGCGGCGACCGGAAAGGTGGTCCTCGCGGACGGCTATGAGCTCAAGGGTGACGCGGCTCGCATGGCGCCGGCGGGAGCGAGCCGTGGCGGAGCACGGCGCCGGGGTCGTGGACCCATAGCCGCCATTTTCTCACCGTCTCTTCGGAGGTTGTCATGACCCGGAGCGTTCTGCCCGCGGCCGCGCTCAGTGCGCTCGCCGCGGCCGTCGTCCCGCTCACCGCTCAGGCCCCTGCCGCCCCTGCCGCCTCGTCGGTGGCGGTCGTCATCAAGGCCGGTCGTCTCGTCGACGCCCGCGCTGGCACGATCCTCACCAACCAGGCGATCCTGGTCGAGGGCGAGCGTATCAAGCAGGTCGGCCCTGGGAGCGCGGTGGCAGGTCACGCGCCGGCGGGCGCCAGAGTCATCGACCTGAGCGGTGCGACCGTGCTGCCGGGGCTGATCGATTGCCACACGCACATCACCGCCGACCCGGGCGATTACTACCAGCAGCTGTTCCGCCAGAGCCCGATCGACCAGGCGGTCGTCGCCCACGTGTTCGCGAAGCGCACGCTCGAGGCGGGGTTCACCACGATCCGGAACGTCGGGGCGGACGAGTTCGTCGACGTGGCGCTGCGCAACGCGATCAACTCAGGTGTCGTCGCAGGGCCGCGGATGCTCGTGTCGACCATGCCATTGTCCGCGACGGGAGGGCATGGCGACGTGAACGGCTTCTCTCCCTACCTCCGGTTCGAGCAGGCTTCCGGAATCGCGAACGGCGGGCGCGGTCGAGCCTGGGAAGTTCGCGGACGTCATCGCCGTGGCGGGCGACCCAGTCGAGGACGTCACCGTGCTCGAGCACGTCCGCTTCGTGATGAAGTGGGGGGCCGTCGTGAAGGACAGCCTCACGACGGGCGCGACGCGCGCGCGGTAGGGCCGGTGCCTTGCCGCGCGCGGCAGCGGGCGTTCTCTTAGAGTGGACCGCGCAATCCGGAGGTCTTCCATGCGTGCCGCGATGCTGATGGCGTTCTTGCTCATCTCCCGCTCCCTAACGGCGCAGGAAACGGCGTCCGACACGTTGCTCACCGTCCAGCACTACCTCGACTGGGAGCAGGTGAGCGACCCGCAGATTTCCCCCGACGGCGCGCAGATCGTCTACACCCGCCGCTGGGTCAACAAGCTCGAGGACAAGTGGGAATCGGCGCTGTGGATCATGAACGCCGACGGCTCGCACCAACGCTTCCTCGTGAAGGGGTCGAATGCCCGCTGGTCGCCCGACGGGACGCGGATCGCCTTCCTCGCCGACGGCGAGCCCAAGGGGACGCAAGTTTTCGTGCGCTGGATGGACGCCGAGGGCGCGGTCACGCAGATCACGCGGGTGGAGGAGACGCCCGCCGACCCCCGCTGGTCACCGGACGGCAAGGTCATCGCGTTCGCCATGCTGGCCCCGGACTCGAGCGTGTGGAAGATCTCGTTGCCGCAGCCGCCGCAGGGAGCGAAGTGGACCCCCGCGCCGCGGGTGGTCGACGATCTCCACTACCGGCAGGATCGCGTCGGCTTCATGAAGCAAGGCTTCACTCATCTCTTTCTCGTCCCGGCCGAGGGCGGCACGCCGCGCCAGCTGACGTCGGGGCACTGGAACGTGGGGGCGCGCTTCGACGGCCTTTCGGGACGCGTGGGCTACGATTGGACGGCGGACGGCAAGACGCTCGTGTTCGACGGGCTGCGCGACACGACCTGGGACGGCCAGTACCGGGTCTCCCGCATCTACGCGCTCGACGTCGCGACCGGGGCGATCCGCACGCTCGTGTCGCGCCCCGGCTACTGGGCCGACCCGACCGTGTCACCCGACGGTCGGATGGTGGCGTTCGCGGGATACGATTCCAGCGAGCACACCCACCGGACCGCCGATCTGTACGCGATCGGCATCGATGGGTCCGGGATGCGCGATCTCTCGAAGAGCCTCGACCGGGATCCCGGCGATCTCATCTGGGCGCCGGACGGCAAAGCGATCTACTTCACCGCCCCCGACCGCGGCGCCATCAACATCCACTCGGCGGACCTCGCGGGTGGCGTACGCGACGTGACGCAGGGCGCGCAGGTGGTGTCGCTCTCGTCCGTGGCGCGCAACCTCATGGCGGTTGGGATTGAGAGCGACCCGACGCATCCCGCCGACGTGGTGCGTCTCGACCTGCGCAAGCCCGGTCACCAGACGCTCGCCCGGCTCACGAACGTGAACGACGACGTGCTGGCGAACAAGCACCTGGCGCGGACGGAGGAGATCTGGTACAGCTCGAGCGGCGCGACGCGGGTGCAGGGATGGGTGGTCAAGCCGCCGTCGCTCGATCCGGGGAAGCGGTATCCGTTGATCCTCGAGATCCACGGCGGCCCGTTCGCGATGTACAACGTGGGGTTCAGCTACATGTTCCAGAACTTCGCGGCGAACGGCTACGTCGTGCTGTTCGTCAATCCGCGTGGCAGCACCGGCTATGGGGACGGATTCTCCAACGGCATCGACCACAACTATCCCGGACCCGATTACGAGGACCTCATGGCGGGCGTGGATGCCGTGATCGGGCGCGGTCTCATCGACACGACGCGGATGTACGTGTCAGGCTGCTCGGGCGGTGGTGTGCTCTCGAGCTGGGTGATCGGCCACACGACGCGCTTCGCCGCCGCCGCGGTGCGCTGTCCCGTGATCGACTGGATCGCGATGGCCGGCGAGACCGACATCCCGCTGTTCACTTACAGCTTCTTCCACCAACCGTTCTGGGAGAAACCCGACGAGTGGCTGGCACATTCGTCGCTGATGTTCGTGGGCCGCGTGACGACGCCGACGCTGCTCATGACAGGGGAGCTGGACCGCCGCACCCCAATCCCGCAGACCGAGGAGTACTACGCGGCGCTCAAGCTGCGGCACGTCCCGACGGTCATGCTGCGATTCAATGACGAGTTCCACGGCACGGGATCGAAGCCGTCCAACTTCATGCGCACTCAGCTGTACATGATGAGCTGGTTCGAGAAGCACAAGGCGGGTAGCGAAGCCGCGGCGAGCAGTCAGGGTAACAGGTAATCAGGGCTCAGCGGTCCGCGAACGTCAGGCCGAGCCGGTGCTGGCTGCCCAGCAGCGCGGAGCCGGCATAGGCGTAATCGAGCGACACCTGCCGGAACTTGAGGCCCACGCCCAGGGTCACCGGCCGGGTCTCGAAGTCGCCGCCGGCGCGCGACGCGAGCCCCAGCCGGGCTACCACGAGCAGCTGGGTGGCGGGATCCGCGAGCCCGACTTCGACGCCGCCGCCCACTCGGCCGGGCGCGCCCCGCACGGCGGCGTAATCGGCGGCGAAGAGCAAATGGAGCCGCTCGTGGCTCGGACCGAGCGGCCGCAGCTCTGCCCCGGCACGCACGGTCCGGGGGAGCGGCGCCCCGAACCCCCCGACATTCACGTCGCCGCCTACGTACTGCAGGCTCGCCCCGATCGCCAGCCTGTCCGAGACGCGGCCGCGGACGCCGGCCGAAAAACTGGCCGCGCCGCCCGACGCTTCGGCGAGCGTCGTCGAGTAGTAGTTGACGGCCGCTCCCACGCTCGCGTGGCCAAGCTCCACGGCGCCGGCCAGCGCGAATGCCTGCTCGTTAGCCGAGAGCCGCTGTCCCGTGGGCGTGCCGCTGCCGCCGCAGCCGTTGCACACCACCTCGTCCACGCTGCCGAGATCGAGATACCGGATGCCGAGGGCGAGCCCGACCGAGCGCGTCCGGATGCCGACCGCCATCGAGCCGGCCTTCGATCCCTCGAACAACGTCTGGCCGCCCAGCTGCACCTCGAGATGCCGGACCGTGATGGCGCCCGCGGGATTGGCGAAGATACTCGTCACGCCGCCGGCCGCCGTGAGCGCGCCGCCGAGGGCGGCTGCGCGCGGCGCGGTCGTGAGCTGCAGGATCGGCGCGCCGGCCTCTCCGTTGGAGCGATCGATCGTTTGCGCTGCGGTCACTCCAGGCAGGGCGGCGAGGCCGACGGCGGCGAGCGCGTGACCCAGTCTCATGGTGACCGCCTCAGCGTGCCGGGCTCAGGATCATCAGACGCTGGCGCAGCAGCTCTGCGCCGGTCTTGACGACCAGGATGTACATGCCGTTCGGCAGCCCCGGCGACTCACCCCGCACGTCCCACTCGAACCGGTTCGCCGGCAGCGCGGCGAAGTCCCGGACCCGGAGCCCGGCGAAGTTGTAGAGCGCCATCGAGCGGGGCGTCGAGTCGTAGCTGAAGATGACGCGGCCACTCCGCACCGGGTTCTCCGAGATGAGAAAGATCTGGCCGCCCTGCAGCAGCTCCGCGCGCCCGAGGCGGCTGGTCACCGGCACTGGAATGTAGGCGACCGCCCGGCGCGCCGAAGGCGTGCCGGTGCCGAACACCGCGGCCACCCGCAGCCCGACGGTATCACCCTGGCGCAAGTGGTCGTTGAGTCGCACCGCCAGCAGGTAGGTGACCTGGCCGCCCGGCGCGACGTTCGCGCCGAGACCGACGAAGCGTGCGGTGGAGCCGCCGGCGAAGGGCGTGGGCAGGGAGAAGAGCGGCGCCCCTGGTGGGAGAGCGCCCGTCCCGGCCGAGTCGCGATAGAGGTCGAGCTCCGTCACGATGTCGGCGAGAGCGTGATTGCTCACGCCCGCCACGGTGACCGTGTCCAGCCGGTCGCCTTCGACCGTCGAGACCGTCACCACGAATTGCAGCGCCGCGTTGGCGCCAATACGGACTCGGCCGCTGGGCGAGTTCGCTCCCCCCGCCGCCGTCAGGGCGGGCGGCGCCTGCGCGAGCGCCGCCTGCACGTCGAGCTTGCCGTACCCCCACGAGGGGTTGGGCGATCCGCCGGAGAACCCCGTGGCGTACGATCTGCCGGTGAAGGCGTCACTGCGCGCCGTGCTGGTGAGGATCGCGCGAGCTTGCTCGGGCGTCAGATCGGGCCGGCGCTCGAGCAGTAGCGCCACCGAGCCCGTCACCATGGGCGTCGACATCGAGGTCCCGCTGAGCAGCACGTGCCTGCCGTCCGTGGCGATGAGCGCCGCGGGCGCGGCGGGATTGCTCGTGCTCGAGTAGACGGAGAACACCCCCTTGCCGGGAGCCGATAGCTCCGGCTTCTGCCGGGAGGGGAGGCTGTCGCGCACCGGGCGCGTGGGACCGGGTGAGGAGAAGGTGGCCAGGTCGCCGACCAGCTCCCGCACGGCGAACTGGAAGGTCCCGCCCTGCGCCACCCAATTCACACGGTTGACGTAGGCGGCGACGGTGATCGCGCGGGCGGCGTTCCCCGGAGAGGCCACGAGGTAGGCGTTATCACCGCCGCCGCTGAACGGGGCGCCGGCGAGCGTGCTGCTCGTCGCGTATTCCCAGATGTCGAACCGGCCTGAGCCGCCGAGAAGGTCGACACGGATCGTGATCACCCAGGTGCCCGCGGCGGGCGCATGGGTGGGGTCCGCGTCGTACATCTCGATTTCACCCTGGCCGTCGCCGTTGTGTGCGGCGGGGCCACCCGACGCGTTGTCGAGGAAGACGTGGCCCTGAACTGCTTCCGTGTCCGCTGGGGCATCGCCCCTGCGCCGGGAAACGGTCGTGCCGTCCGGGCGCCGCACCGTTACTGTGACGGAGTCGCGTGCGTCGTACCAGAGCGTGAAAAGCATGAAATCGTTCACGTTCCCCGTGGCGGGCGTGTAGCCAGGCACGGTCACGGCCAGCTGCGCCGTATCGCCGGCCGCGAGCGTGCGGGTCGCGTGCACGAGGAAGATCGGCGTGTTCCCCGGAGGAATCGGCGGGTTCCCGGTCGTCGCGGTGGGGTTACTGCCGTCGTTCCCGGCGGCGATGACGACGATGTGCCCGGGTCCCGAAAGCAGGTCGATCGCTTGTTCTTCGGCCTCGGTGCCGTCGTGCGGCCCGAACAGCGTGCCGAGGCTAAGGTTTACGACCGCCGGCCGGCCGAGCTGGTCGGCGCGGGCGAAGATGTACTGGATTCCCGTGATGATGTCGAGCGTCGAGAAGCCGAAGTCGCCGCCCTTCACCGCGATGATGTCCGCGTTGGGCGCGACGCCGGCATATTGATTGGCGCTGCCGGCCGAGCCATTCCCCGCCGCGATGCCGGCGACGTGCGAGCCGTGTGCCGCGATGTCGCGCTCCGTGCAGCCGCCCGCGTCGATCAAGGCAGCGCCACATTCGTTGCCGTCAGTGAAGTCCTGCCCGCCCACGTTCCCGGGCGGCGTGCCGGTGGTCGTGA
>Ga0209237_1002908_pt1 | contig 10335 bp, 4 predicted proteins | sample GraSoi013_1_40cm_2_FD_185820 | JGI IMG/M metagenome (GOLD analysis project Ga0209237, IMG submission 185820) | Grasslands soil microbial communities from the Angelo Coastal Reserve, California, USA - Sample 10_02_2013_1_40cm (SPAdes) (version 2) | ecosystem: Environmental > Terrestrial > Soil >...
TAGGCACGTGTATTGTCCCTAGCGGTGCGGTCGGGATCTCGCTTCGAGCCTCTTTCGCGGCAGCAGAATCCTTTTCCCGCGCCCCTCCACCGCCCGGTCGTTGACCGACGACGAAGAAAGCTCGAGCCTTCGAGAGAGGCTCCTGAAGTCCGAGCGAGACAACAGGTACCTCCGTAAGGACTCGGACGACAGGAAGGTGATGGAAGAGGTCTTCGACCAGGCGACCCGTCTCGCCTTGAGGGAGCTGATGTCGAAGGGAGAGATCTCTGAGCTGAACGGGGTCGTGAGCGCGGGGAAGGAGGGCCGCGTCTATTACGGTGTGACAGGGAAAGGGGATCCTCGCGCCGTAAAGATATACATGGTGGCCTCAGCCGACTTCAAGAAGCGGCTCGTCTACATCTCGGGGGATAGGAGGTTCGGGAAGATCCCGAGTTCCTCCACCGAGATAATCAAGCTATGGGTCAGGAAGGAATTCAAGAACCTGCAGCTCGCTCACTCTAAAGGGGTGAGGGTCCCCAGGCCGTATTCTTTCTTGAGGAATGTCGTTGTGATGGAATACATAGGCGAGCCACCCGCACCCGCCCCCACGATGGCGGAGGCCGAGGTCGACCTCTCCGATTACAAGTGGGTCTTCAGTTCGATCTCGAAGCTGTACACGTCCGCCGAGCTGGTTCACGCCGACCTCTCAGAGTACAACATCTTCAAGTGGGGAGATGAGAGGGTCGTCTTCGACATGGGGTCAGCCGTCACAAAATCCCATCCCCAGGCCGCCAACTTCCTGCGGAGGGACATCAGTAACATGGTTAGGTTCTTTAAGAAGCGCGGAATCTTCGAGAAAGAAGCGGAAGACTGGTTTGGTGAGATAACGAAATGAGCTTCGAACAGAGTGTCAGGGTACCCCTCGAGCGCATCGCAGTGGTCATAGGGAAGGGTGGCTCCACGAGGAAAAGCTTCGAGGAGGAACTCGGCGTCGTTCTCTCCGTGGACAGCAAGAGCGGGTCGGTGGTCGTAAAGTGTGATTCGATCGAGAAGGGCGACCCCATGAAGGCGGTGAGGGTTGTCGAGGCGATAGGGAGGGGTTTCTCCCCCCAGAGGGCGCACCGACTGCTCGGTGAAGATGTTGCCTTCGAGGTGATCGACCTGAGGGACTTCGCCGGCAAGAGTGTGAATGCCCTCGGAAGGATCAGGGGGAGGATCATAGGGGTGAACGGCAAGTCGCGGAGGGTCATAGAGGAGCTAACCGGCTGCTACCTCTCCGTCTACGGGAGGAGCGTGGCGATGATCGGAGAACCGACCGAGATGAGGCTCGCGATGGAGGCGGTGAAGATGCTCGCCTCGGGCAGCCCCCATCGAACAGTGTATAACATGCTTCAGAAGGCGAGGACGAAGAGGAAGATGGAGCGGATGCTCCTCTGGGAGGAATCCTCCCCAGAGAAAATGGCAGAGAAACTCAAGGAGCTCAGTGGTTGATAACGGATTGATCGTCCGGAGGACACTTGGAGTACTACCTTGGCTCAAACCAAGCCCTTAGTTCCGGAGCGAGGGCTATGATAATTTCTGCAGGAGCGACAGCCCTTACAGGCCGCCGTAGAATCTAGTGCGGGAATACCATCTCCCTAGCCACTGCCAATCCGGTGAGGATAATCGATGGGAAGTTCATGCGAGGTTTATTAACAGTACATGGACGACGCGTGGAAAGATGGCGAGAGTCAAGTCTGTCCAGGCCTTCCGGGATGAGCCGCTCGACCTCGAAGCAAAGATAATCAAGGCAATACAGAAGGTAGGACCGAAGAACATCTCGCTTCTCTCGAGGCTCACCGGTGCTCATGCGGAGACAATCAGGTACAAGGTGAAGAGGCAATTTGGGCGACTCGGGTTCAAGATTCATGCTGACATCGATTATGCGAAACTTGGTCTAACCTTGCATTGGGGCACCTTCCAGTTCACTCCAAGGCACGCGGCTTCGGCGGCAGGCATCTTCAAGACCTTAAACGAAAAAGGGTACTTGTCATACTACGCGAAGGTCGTACCGCAGGGAAATTACGTAGCTCTCTTCGCATTGCCGACCGGGGTTACCGAAGAGTACCGCGCCTTCCTAAACGAGATGAAGGATGTTGGCATCCTTGCCAGTCTATCCTTCGACGAGGTGCTCTCAAGCCAGCACCATGTGATGAACCCGAAGTACTTTAACTTCCAGTCGGGAAAATGGGAAGTAGACTGGTCCAAAGTCGAGGGCGAACGCCCAGTCCCCCTTGAGAAGGAGAGGCCTAGAACCGAGCCGACAGTAGACTATTTCGATCTTCTGCTTATCAAAGAACTCCAGATTGACGCCCTTCAACACATCGTAGGGATTGCTCGGAAGCTGAAGGTTCACCAGAAGACGCTCGAATATCACTACCGAGTGCACGTTCAGAAACAGAAGCTGATTCCGGCTTATGTGGTTAGGTGGATGCGAAATATCGAAAGAAGTATGTCCCATTCCGTCGTGGTGACGCGAGTTACATTCAAAGACCTCTCGGCGAGCGAATTCCTGAAGACGCAAGCTGCGATGAGCAAGATTCCCTTCCTCTGGGCAGAAGATCTTCTGAAGGACGGAACCTACATAGCCACGCTGTGCATTCCTGTGCAGGAAAACTTCACCACTTTCGATTATCTTGACAGCCAGGTCCCCAACTTAGGCGAAAAGGTTCAAGTGGGTTACGTCAGTCCGCGGGACGCCTGGCTTTTCACGATTTCCCACCATATGTTCGAAGGCAAGTGGAAGTTCGACTTGAGTCGGCTCAGGTCCGATTTCTTCGGAAGAAAGTTCGAAAAAATAAGAACGGAAGCACCCGCCGCCTAGTGGTGGGTGTTTCCGCCTATGTCGTCTAGTGGCGATATCGACACTCCAAAGTGAGTCGCCACCACTGCAAGCAGTGGCAACGCCACCGAGAATGCCAACAAGGCCAGCCGGATCTTCTGTTCTGTGCTCATGTTTCGGCGTGCTTTCGCCGCCGAGTTCTGTGTTAAGTATTTCCACTAATATTGACCATGAACATAATGAAAAGCCTCGAATGCATCGTCTAAGAGTCGAACTGACCTGCGAGGCCATGCGACGAAGTGTTTTGCCCCTAGCGAAAGCAGCAAGAGCTCAGGGCCTGCCCTGGGGGTGCGCCCCTAGCTTTATCAGGCGCGACGTTCCGGAGCCGTCATCAAGTACGACTACGAAGACCTCCTCATCCTTGAAGAGCTGCGGGTGGACGCCACGCAGCTGCTCGGCAAAATCTCGCGGGAGCTGAAGATACCCTACCCGCAGGTCTCGATCACTTTGACCACATTACAGAGAGGGAGCAGATTCTGTTCTACAGGATCATGTGGCCTGCCACCGGACCAAGGAGCCAAGAGGAGATGAAGGGCTGGCAGCAGCACCACGCCCACCTCGGGCTCGAGTTTCTCGTCAGGAACTCCACCGAGTCAGAGCACCGCGAGCTTTTGACGAAGATGGAACGGTTGCCCTTCATGTGGGCAGCGGAGCGGGCCGCGGGAACTTCCATTCCTCGTTTTTCATCCCCCTTGAGTACTACTCGGAGACGTTTCAGTACCTCTCCGAAGCGCTGGTGAAATCGAGGGGTTAGGACCGAGTACTACATCGGTGATCAGGCCAACGCCCTTAGGTTCACCATGCCCACACAGCTCTGCGATAAAGAAGCTGATGCCTGGGTCATCAATGCCACAAATCATTATCCTCCCGTTCCGGTCCGATAACGGGCAGAGAGTCGTATCAGGGTCTGTGAGAACGTGGAGAGAGGGACAGCGTTAGGGCTGGGGAGAGTAGAGGCTTCGATCATGATGTTTTCTCGATCTACGCACTTCAGAGCACATTCGCCGTCCCGGCATCATTCACGAGAGTCCAGAATTCGGGTGGGTTCACTACATCCTCAGGAGGTGCCATGATTTTTGAGCACACCTTCACCTCCTCCAAGATAATCTTAGGCGACACTCGAAGGGCGGCCTGCGCTAACTCTGTAACACTGGTGACCTGAATCCTTAAGATTGGGGACCCTTTGCTAATTCACGTACTATACGTATTTGGGTCATGAATTAGCCATCCATAATCGTTAAGCGTGTCTCGAGGGCTCGAAGTAAACAGAGTCTAGAACCTCTGAGTCAGTGAGAGTTTGGGAATCATTCTAGCGCTGGGAAGCCTCGAGGATTCTTGAAATCGAGCCACAGATTCCCTTTTGTGACTCTGCTTCTCGCCCTCGGTTCGCTGCCTTCTGCTGTACCCATCGGTGTAGCGAATGCGGCGAGTCTAGTCTCATCCAGCCAGACACAGGTCTACTCAATTCAAACTCGTGGGCTGCTCTTCAATGGCGCGGGCGCGGGGCCGAACGTCACCGTCACCTCCAAATTTCACCCGACCGGGGTGGTAAACTGGTTCAACTCGCTCGGTGGTAATATCACGATGACACCGCCGCTGGCGACTGCGGTCGTCCAATTCAATGCCACCGTGTTTGCATACGTCGCAACCGGAATCATATCCGGAGCAATCGTTACCGCCAGCACCTACTTCATCAAGCAAGCGGGGACCCCCTCAAACATGAAGGTCGTGATCGTGGGAACCAGCAACGCGGCGGTAAACTACACCCTTTCATTTACGAACGTCAACGGGGCCACTGTAACCCAACCAGATTCCTGCACGCTGATGCTCGGAACGGTGGGCTTTTCATGGTGCGATGTCCAGGGGATGCCCGTCTACTTCGACCCCAGTACACTCGTTCTGAAGTTCACACTTCCTCTGGGGGCATTTACGATAGACCCAGTTACGATAGGAACATCAAGTCTTACCTCTGCCACAAGAGACGACGCTCAAAGTAAGGTCTTTTTCTGTCAAACACGATACTGGGCATTTTATTCGGATGGGGGTAACATAGTATGGAGGACTTCGACCGATGGAACAAGTTGGTCAAGCGCAACAACGGTTAGGGCAGGAACGAACGGTTATTACTTTAGTGTGTGGGTTGACTGCGCAAACACCAAGCTCTACTACGCATTCGCTAATGTCGCGACAACATTCCAACATCGAGCAGGGACACTTAATACCGACGGAACAATTACCTGGGATTACGCAGAAGTATCAGTCACATCGACAAGACCAAACGCGCAAGACCCGACTATAACAAAATCGTCAGACAGTAAACTATACATCGCGTTCGGTTCCGTTAAGACTGCTGGTGGGAGTACAGGCGGGTATGTTGAAGTATGGGTCTGCACAATATCGGGAACAAATTGCGGGACGGCGAGTAATTGGGCGAGCAGCACAAATTTCCGAGTCAATACGAACACAGGAACAACTCAACAATTAGACCCAGTAATCAGTCCCTTGACATCAACGAAACTGTCGCTAGTGTACGCAAAGTCCACGTCGGCCGCACAATCGGGAATCAAGACATTCACAGGTTCCGCCTGGAACGCAGAAGTACTGACGACAAGTAATTATCAACCAACAGAATATACCGCGTTAGCAATATCAGACACGACACACTTTGCAGGGGTCAAATCTGATGGGACAGTTATCTACTGGAGCTGCGCATACTCTTGTTCGTCTGCCCCAACAGAAACGACCTTATCAGGCGTTACTACAAACAACAACGCTGGAATATCATCTGACGGCGCTCAACAACTAGTGGCATCGTATGGAACAAGCGGCTCGTCAACGAGCATACTGTACAAGGTTTCGGATGACGGGGGTTCATCTTGGGGATCAGAACAGACACTCGCTTCATCTGAATCCCTCGCACCAGCATCGCTTACAATATCAGGCAAGGGAAATAACAACTATCAGTTCTTGTGGACATCAAATTCCTGCACCTGCAATGTTAGATTTGTTGCTGCCCTCAACGCCTTTACCACATCTCTTTCTGAGACTCCTCCTCTTTCAGACTCGATGAGCAAGGGTGTCGGCAAGTTTCCGTCAGAGACTCCTCCCCTCTCAGGCACAACGGCGAGCTCCTTCCAGGGGTTCAGAAGCGAAAGCGAAAATCCCTCTCTCTCGGGTGTCTCGAACAAAGCCTTCGCTGGCTCACGAGCTCTATCAGAGGGTATCGCATCAGCGCTGTCAGACGCAGTGATCAGAATCTTCACTGGATTCAGAGGGATTTCGGAGGATCTAAGTGCGATATCCGCCAGCATAAGCAAGGATGCAGGGAAATTTTCTACAGAGAGCCTTGTAGCGGCGCTAACAGACACTATCGGCAAAGCCGCAGGGAAGCTTGCCTCTGAAACCATCTCACTTTCGGACCTTCTGAGTAGGATTTTCACGGGAGCGCGTGGTGTCCCTGAGGACCTGACATCCACAATTTTCGATAGCGCGAGCAGAATCTTCACCGGCTTTAGAGGCACCTCCGAGAGCCTAGACTCGGCGATTACGGACATGATAGGTAAGGGAGTCGGGAAGTTTGCGGCTGAGACTCTTTCACCTTTCGATGTCTTAGGCAGACTCTTCAGTGGCTTCAGAGTAATGCCTGAGGATCTCACCTCGTCAATCTCCGACAGCATCAGCAAATCTGCAGGCAAGTTCCTGTCAGAGGCTCCACCTTTCTCGGACGTCGTGGACAGAATCTTCACTGCATTCCGAGGCCTGACTGACAGTCCCACGGTGTCTGATTCAATAGCCAGACTCTTCACTGGGTTCAGAGCGCTGACCGAGAGCTCTACCGTATCTGATGCAGTCTCGAGACTCTTCACTGGATTCAGAGTAATGCCTGAGAATCTCGCCTCGTCAATCTTCGACAGCATCAGCAAGTCTGCGGGGAAGTTCCTGTCGGAGGCTCCTCCTCTCTCGGACGTCGTAGAGAGATTGTTCACCGGCTTCAGAGCGCTCACCGAGTCTCCCACCGTATCCGATGCACTCTCCAGGGTTTTCACCGGGTTCAGATCCCTGGCCGAGTCTCCCGCGATATCGGACGCTCTCGCGAGGGTCTTCACCGGCTTCAGAGCGCTCACTGAGTCTCCCACGATATCCGACGCACTCTCCAGACTCTTCACTGGCTTCAGAGCGCTGACCGAGACTCCCCCTGCATCCGATGCAGTCGCCAGACTCTTCACCGGGTTCAGATCGCTGGTCGAGTCTCCCACCGTATCCGACGCTCTCGCGAGGGTTTTCACCGGGTTCAGAGCGCTCACCGAGTCACCCACCGTATCCGACGCTCTAGGTAGGGTCTTCACCGGCTTCCGCGCCCTCTCTGAGACTCCGACGGTCTCTGATGTCGTCGCGAGGGTCTTCACCGGATTCAGGAGCATGCCGGAGAGCCTCGCGGGCATTACAGACAGCATAACAAAGTCTGCGGGGAAGTTCCTCTCGGAGGCTCCTCCTCTCTCGGACGCGACGGGCAGATTGTTCACAGGGTTCAAAGCGCTGACCGAGACTCCCACCGTATCCGACGCTCTAGGTAGGGTCTTCACTGGATTCAGAGCGCTGACAGAGAGTCCTACCGTCTCTGATTCCGTTGCCAGGGTATTCACTGGCTTCAGAACAATGCCTGAGAATCTCACCTCATCAATCTCCGACAGCATAACCAAGTCAGCCGGGAAGTTCCTCTCGGAGGCTCCTCCTCTCTCGGACGTCGCAAGCAGAGTCTTCACTGGACTAAGAGAACTGACGGAGAGTCCCACCATCTCCGACTCACTCTCAAGAATCTTCAGTGGTTCAAGGGCGCTGACTGAGGACATCTCGGCCATCCTGTCTGACATGGCGGATAGGGCCCATGTGATCATAGTCGCAGACACGTCGCTCTTCTCAGACTCGGTCTCGAAGGCTATGAAGTCGACGAGAAATGTCCTGGACACCTTCTCCTTCGCCACCGCGTTTTCCGCCTTCGCCAGTCTCGCCAGAGTAGTGACCGACTCGTTCCCGTTCAGCGATACGGTGCCGTTTTCATACACGTTGCTCAGCTCCTTCCAGGTGCTTGTTACCGACTCATACGCCTACAGTGAAACCGCCAGTCGCACGGCTCACAACATACTCGACACGATAGTCGCGCTAATCGACGCCTTCGCGTTCGGAGACCAGACTGGCTCAGGTGGGGCAAGCAATTCCCCCGGCTTCTTCGCTGACTTGGCGAACAGAGTGGTCGCAGGATTGAACGGGCTGACTGGGGGTTTGACCGGGCAGACTGGGAGTTCGGGGCCGACTCGGAGTTTGACGGCGCTCAGCCTGACATTCTTGCTAATCGCCGCACTCGCCGCAATGGTCGCAATCTTTGTGAGAAGAAGGAAAGGAAGGAGCGGCTGTAACGTCATAACCATGGCGGCTCCTCCATGTCCGAAGTACGGCGGGAAACACATGTGCGGAGGTCGCTCAACGCACGGAGAAGCTCACAAGTGCAAGTGCGGAGCCAGTTGGTAGACAGGAAGCTCCCACGGACGCGTCGCTCGCTGGAGACTCCTGGTCGGGGACCAAGTCAACCATCTCTCCGTTCTCATCTCCCGGACATTGACAGGGAAAACATCTCCCGTTGATTGGACAAAAAGCAGCCGCGCACGCTCCGCGACAAACGCGATTAGTTGCGACTGCACCCACCTACATTGAGAATAAGCATGGATGAGCGGAAACAATCGTCATAAGCCTCGGAAGAGGCCCAAGGCGATGGATATAATAAAGCGTCCACGGCTTTGGCAACGGAATCTGTGAGTAGCAGCAGCACTACCTTCACGGAGATAAGTCCCTCTGAATTTTTCTACCGTAACCGAGACCTAGCCGGCTTCACGAACCCCGCGAGAGCTCTCTACATGGCCTGCAGAGAGCTTCTTGAGAATTCCTTCCCGTACGACGAGCCGATTCTGGTTCGCGCCGGGGAGAAGGTGACCGTCGTAAAGATCGGTGACTTCGTCGAGAAGAGGCTATCGGGAATCGACACTCTGGAAAGACAATACAAACGCCTTCAGGATAGAGTGGAGGTACTCACCCTTGACGATGACATGAAACTGACTTTCAGAAGGGTCGTGGGTGTCTTCAGGCACAAGTCTCCCGAGAAGCTTTGGAAGATAACGCTGCAATCCGGAAGAGAGATTCGCACGACGTCTTCTCACAACGTCTTTGTCCTGACCGAGGACCTGAGAGTCGCCTGTAAAGAGACGAGGTTCTTAGAACCCGGAGAAAGAGTCCTCGTTCCTAACGGTTCGTTAGAGACTTCGGGAGGCGTGACAGAGATTGACGTCTTGGAAGAGCTGATGAATTTGTCGCCTCAACAGACGGGAGGAATCGTCGTTCGCGGGTTGGCGATGAGCTACCCACCCAAGCCCACTCAGTCGCAACTGCTTCTCGCCACCGTAAGCGGTGGGGGAGTAAGCTGGACCGAACTGCATACAAACGCTTCCGAGCTCGGGATGAAGAGTCCTCAGGATGTCATCTACACTCTGCGGAGAGGAGGTTTTCTCCGCAACGTGAGAAGGGGTGTGTACCGGGTCGATCGTTCAAAGAGAACGCAGAGACGGTACGGGGTGCCGAAGGACTGGGCTCGTTGCGACGCTGTCCCCTTCAACTACTTCAGGTCTAGGCCTCCACCCGACCTTGACGATTCGAGCCTTCTGTTCTCGGTGAAGCAAGGGAGGAGGGGCCTCCCCTCGAAGATTCCGGTCACGAGAGAGTTGATGCGTATTCTCGGCTACTTCTCCAGCGAAGGCTCGATTCACGCAGATTACAAGGTCACCTTCTCCTTTGGCTCCCATGAGCTTGATACTCACGTAAGGGATCTCGTGCGCTGTCTCCGCCAAGTCTTCGGTGTCGAGCCCATCATCACGCGAGAACACGAGACTGCGGTCAACGTGGTAATCAATGACTCGATGCTCGCCTTCTTCTTCACGAGGGTTCTAGGGACGGGCACCCGTTCAAGCGACAAGCGCGTTCCTTGGGTAGTTTTCAGTGCCGCGCGAACGATGGCCGAGGAGTATCTCAACGCATACGTTCGGGGCGATGGCTACGTCCAACTGGCAAAGCGGAACAGGAAGATAACGCTCGCCACCTCGAGTCGCTCCCTCTTCACCGACCTCAGATTCCTCCTGACCCTCCTCGGGAGGCATTTCACTGCCTCCTTCGCCTCGCCCAGTGAGAGAGAGATAAAGGGAGTGAAAGCAAGATTCAGGGGGTCGCACCTGATTTACATCCGGGAGGGATTGGCACCCGAATCCTCGAGCGTCCCGATCGATCACTACAGAAAGGAATTGGTCTCTGTGAGACCCAAGCTCTCGAACCTTTACAGGAGCACCGTTCAGAAGAAGTGGCTGAATGATCACTTCCGGAGCGACGAGATGCCCCGGGAGCTCAGGAACTTCGTGCTCTCGGACGCGGGCGCCCTC
>Ga0209237_1002911_pt1 | contig 10331 bp, 16 predicted proteins | sample GraSoi013_1_40cm_2_FD_185820 | JGI IMG/M metagenome (GOLD analysis project Ga0209237, IMG submission 185820) | Grasslands soil microbial communities from the Angelo Coastal Reserve, California, USA - Sample 10_02_2013_1_40cm (SPAdes) (version 2) | ecosystem: Environmental > Terrestrial > Soil >...
CCTTCATGCTGGGTGAAGAACCATCGATCTCAAATGCCCCACGGGGTAGGGCTGAAACCGTGAACGGGGAGCCGTTATGGCTCTCAGCCAACCGCCCAGGGTCAGCCGGTTTAGGTCCCCACCAGAGTGCCAGTGATGCAGAGTCGGCCATGTTTGCAATCAGCCAGTATTGCTTTCCCCCGTTGAGGGTAGGGTGAAGAACAGATTGGAACGGAACGACGGCAATATTAAACGTGAGTACGTCGAGCAGATCCCATGACTCGATCACCCGATCTGGTAAACCGCTGGAATCCGAATACAGTTTGAGTACAATCTCGTTCCGGCCAGACACGAAAGAGCCCAGAAAATTTCCTCCTTCTAAGGTGTAGTCAACCCCAGTTGGGACTCTGAAGTTAAAGCCTACAGCAAACGTGTTGGTGCTATTTGGGGCGCGTGAATATGCATTCGGAATCAGGACTGTCGCCGAACTGGTGGGCAATAAGAGTGGTGTAGCCTTCGAATATCTCAACCTGTTTCGTTATGAGTCCGCGTCGGTGAAGGAGATCTTCGATGAGGTGTTGTGAGTCTACAACAAGTACTCGGAACCCGGTTTCCGCAGCTGCAACACGGAAACTGCGATTGTTTCTGAACCGTCACCACAGACTGAGTTTTTCACTATCACTAGAAAGCATTCACGATCGTACCTGGGCGACTCCAGAATGTATCCGACCCTGCGTGCTGACCAGGAACCAATCGAGTTGTGCCCCGCGTTTGAAAAACTGCAGCTTCCGAATATCCACACTTGGGACCCGGCCCTAGGTCGTTATACCGATCCTGAATTTACGATCCGACATCAGGATCCGGGTAAGGGTGGTTCTCCGTACGGGAAGTAAACAATCGGCGAAGCGCTTCCGATCAGAGCCGCGATGCAAACCAACGTCGGCGGGGACGAAGCGCCACGATTGTGCGGAGATTACTCGCGAGTAGCCGCCCAGCATTTACCAATCGCCGCACACGGAGGCCACTTGACGTAAAACCGCGATCTCGGACTATGACAAATGAGGTTAGCGATTCAGTTTCAAAAGTCCGATTTGCCGACTACACGGCCGAATGAGGACACCGCGATGGTTCGAACATTGAACACAGCCGATTCATTACGGAAATAAGGCAGAAAAACCAGTCCGGCATCTGTCCTCATCGGTTAGCCCTTTGACAGCCGATTCCGGATTGTGTCGAGCTGAGCTGTGTCCAATTTGACGGTGTTCATGTGCATGTCTACCGTCGCCTTGTCCTGTTCGTTAGGGTGGATTACTTCGACTTCCCCGTCAACAAGGGCTTTTTCCCGAAGATATGATCTTGAATAGTCACAGGACAAGACAGCCGAGCATTCCGGGCATACAAGCAGGATGGATATATAGTCATCCATAAACCCCTCTCTTTGACTATTGGCATTATTATGCCACTGTCGTTATCTAAGACCATGACGGAGAGTGATCCACAAGGGAGAAATCAAACCTCATGGGTCGAGTAACCGCCAATACGTTAACTGAGACTTCTTGAAGGTTCGCTTGCTTTTCGAATCACTTCTTGTGGAGTGTTGCTGTAGAAGCTCCTCTCCGGTTCCAGGAAGGGAGCTTCGAATCAACCTGTATAAACCGTTCCTTCCTCAACGAAGCACAGGGGATTTTTCCACGGATCTTCCACGTAAAATGAGCGCTCGCCCCACGGCCTTACCACGATGCCGCCACCCGGTGCGTCATGTACGGATTCGCGCGACAGCCTCCCGAGCGACGTCGCGCGTTCGAAGATCGATTCCAGATCCTTTACCGTGAAGTAAAGCGCCTTCGCTGCAATATGAGGTTTGCCTACTGACGAAACGTCGACCACTTGGAGCGTGACGGGTCCGCATTCATAGTAGACGCGCGACCCCGGCTGCTTCCGGCCCTCGACGCCAAGCAGTGTCGAGTAAAAGTGAATGGCTTTGTCGAGGTCGCCGACCTCTACGTTCAATCTGAAAAACTGCGGGACGTCTTTCTTCTTCGCGGGCATCGTTCATCCCTCCTACGGTTTCCTGAAGAAGTGATCGAGCCAGTCCTTCACCAGCTCCAGTCGCTTCTTTTCAATTCGATAAATGCGCATGCGCCCTTTCTTCTCACAGCTCAGCAGCCCCGCTCGTTCGAGCACCTGCAGATGACGCGTCGTCGTTTGCCACGCGTGAGAGAAGGTTCCGGCGATCTCACCGGCGCTCATCATTCCGCCGTTGAAATACACTGCCAACAAAACACGCCGGCGCGCCGCATGAGCAAGTGCTGTAAACACCGCCTCGTACGCATCAAGACGCGCTGCTGAATCACGCTTATGCACGATGAATGATATTCAGCCACGCGGCTGAGTGTTTTCTGTCAAGTCAACATTCAGCGTAACGGCTGAATGTTGGTGTTCTAGTCTGGAGGAGCAAAGGCGACTGCCAGTTGCCGAATAACCGCGTATCCTTCATTTGGCCAGACAATCCGCCTCACGAATTCACATGTACGAGTCGACTTTTCGCTAACTGAAGACCAATTTCATAAACACGACCCGCTTCCGTTACGATTTCGTCGTGAGTGATTCAAGGTTCCTTGAAAGTATCTACCTGAAGCCGCTAATCAAGATTAGGACCGGCAGAACTCCAAAAACGGAAGTGTGCCGACAAATCTCCTCCTGCTTGCAACAGGGCCGTCTTTTCTACGCTGCCGCCGCCGAGTCGCCTCTTGAGATCAAGCCGCTCCAGTTGTTTTATGGAATGCTCGGTTTTGCGAAGGCGCTGGTGCTTGGTCGTTCGCTCCATGGATTGGAAACGCTGCCCCAAACACACGGAATTCGTGATGTCAGTGCTGGGAATGCGCGAATTTCCGACTTGCGCGTAAAGATCGAGGGAGACGGCACATTTCAACGGTTCAATGATGTCTGCGCGCCTTTGACTCGCATTCCGTATTTCGAAGGGACTTCCACTCCCGCAATAAGGTATGTCCCATCAATGAAGGCAGTGAACCTCCACGGATTAGAGTTGTCCCTGAAGGATATTCTGGGTCGAATTCCCACCTTGGCTGATCTTTTCCGAGAAACATTCAATGAACTGCCGTGCTGTGAATATTTCCAGTTCCAAAACAATAACGACAGGTGGACATTGGAGGTCTTCGATCGGGAACTCTTCCGAGATCGAGAATCACTTGGCAAGCTAGTTGCGGCTTGGCGGTCCAGGTTTCCGTTTCTAAAGCAGTGGCGGTTCGATGAAGCCAGCCATCATTGGGGCAGGTCATACGTGAAGTTCGACAATTTTGCTATTGAACCAGCCGGACGTGACGAATTTGGTGAAGAGTTCTTGAATGCGAGTGCAAACGGTTTCACCGCGAAACTCACACAGAAAGCGGTTAACGATCCGATGAGAGTGCTGCTTTCTCTGGCTGGCGGTTGGGGAAACCCTACGTACGCCATTGTGCCGGTCCAGGGAAAGGATGTATCGGAATTTTCTCTCCATTTTCTCGGGATGTTTTTGCTGAGTTCATTGGTGAGGTATAGACCACACACGTGGGTGAACGCACTGTCCAGATCGATTATTGAGGGACACCCGGCCGACGATACGGTGCTCGCGCTAATAGAAAAGTTTCTCGACTTGAACGCTTTAGACATCCCATCTTTCGTGATTAAAGCAATGAATCCTCACTTGGACGAATTCGACAAAGGGCTAATACCAATTTAGTCTGCCTAACCGGTTTGGGTCCGCTGAACGCTAACGGTAGTGATTTCGAGTTCGTCACAAAGTCGGTTAGTGTGATTCACGTTTTGCTTCCCCATTAGCTGCTGGCCAAAGCCGGAATTGACGCGAAAGAAATGCCCAATGACCGACGGTAACGCGGCCGTATTACCGCCTACCCTTCTCTTTGCCGGATAGACCTCCTTCGGGATTTCACAAGTGTTTGCCGACGTCCAATTGGCCTTCAGGACATCGTAAACACAAGGCGCGAAAACCGCTGCATGCTCTATAATGTGGAGCCGGCAAGTTTCCCCCCGAAGAGAAAGGAGTCGTCATGGAAGCGATCATTTCCAATCTTGTGAGCCAATTCGAGAAGGGCGCCCTCAACCGTCGGCAACTGGTTCGAGGTCTCGCGATGCTGGCAGCCACCGGAACGGCGGCCAGAGCTGCCCAGAACGATATCGATTTCAAGACCGCGGACATCGATCATGTCAGCATTCAGGTTACGGACCTGCAGCGTTCCGTCGACTTCTATAAAAAAATGTTCGACTTCTCCGTCGTCAGCGAGGACAAGCCGCTCGGAATCGTTCGTCTCGGTACGAACCGGACTCTGGTCTCTTTGAACCGTCAAAGCCCGGCCAAAATTGTCGATCACTTCGCGATTGGCGTAACCCGTTTCACCAAGGAAGCCGCTACACGCTATTTGACCCAGCGCGGAGGCCGCGTCGGTGACGATCCCTATCATGGCTTGCACGTCAACGATCCCGACGGGGTCTACGTGCAGATCTCTCTTCAAAGATGAGGGATCAAACCCGATTCCCAGGGCGATGGACCCATGGGAGTTGGGTTTTGAACGTTCATGCTGATCGTCGAGGGGCCATGAATACGAACCGACGCGAATTCTTTCAGTTCCTCGCGCAAGTGCGGTGCTGACGCCCCGGCGCGCATAGGCGCAGCAGATCGCGCGCTCATGAGCGTGCCAGATGCGCTCTAGGTGATGGAGTGATTAGAAGGTTCGGGGTAATGTAACAATTTTGTAGTGTTGGACGACAGTTACATGTCTCGACGCCCTGGATTTCAGCGTAATTTGGAATTCGCCATGAGAGGTCTCGGGTCAGGGCCAGATGCCGCAAGGCATCGTAGAAGTAATGTGTGCAGCGGCCCAGCCGGTCGCATGTGGCGTACTTCGCATAATTACTTCTGTCGTTCGAGCGGGTAGTCGCCGGAGATGTGGCCCTCAATCGCGCGCGTCACGACCCCTTTTCGATGACGAAATCGTACACCCAGTCCGGAGCCGGAAAAGCGGGTCGCCAACTGCGGAACGAGGCGGCGCCGCTCCCGTCCTTCCGCGGACACGAACAGCGCGCCATCCGAAAACGTGATCTCGACCGTGCGAGGGCGCCTGGCCCACACCCCTTTGTCGATACCGCAGCGGTTCCTTGCGCCGGAAAATTCAAATTTACCTGATTGTGAAAGCCCGTGAAGGACACCGCCTGAGTGATCATCATCGCCTGCTGATCCGGCAAGCTCTGAAACATATGCAGTTTATCGAAGTGATGATCGAAGAACTCGACAAGCAGCGTTTGTAGCATCAGTTTGTTTCGATGACAAACGTTTCCAGACGGTTCTAAAATAGGATTCATTCGACTGGAGATCTGATGATTCATAGACCGCGCCTGTGGGATGTGATCAGCGTCAGAGTCCGCTGGGCCGTTCGGGCACTGCTTGTCTTGGCTTTTGCGTTGTCGGTTTCCGCTCAATCGCAGGAATCCACAACCCTGCCCGCTCCAGGATTCGATCTCAACGACATGCGGGTGAAAGTCCAGACCAAAGCAACAGAGATGAATATCGGCCGCCAGTGGTCGCGCCGGTTTGAGAGGCGGGCCAAACTCCTCAAAAACGCCACCGTCCAGGAGTATGTCGATCGTATCGCTCAGAATGTGGGCCGCAATTCCGATGTCCAGGTCCCAATCACGATCAAGATCGTCGATTCAAATGAGATCAACGCCATTTCGTTCCCTGGCGGCTTTTTGTATATCAACAGCGGCTTGATTCTTGCTGTAGACGATGAAGCAGAGATCGCCGGCGTCATTGCTCACGAGATCGCACACGTGGTTGCGCGTGACGGCATGAAGAATAGTTTCTACCTCGGTACCGGTACCTCTATCGTGTTGCCAACCGTTGAAGTCGGGGGTGGACTAGGCGAGGCCGGTGGCTTTTTGATTCCTCACAAATTTCGAGCATCCCCTCGTGAAATGGATGCGGACCGTCGAGCAATCCAATACATGCAGAAAGCAGGATACGACCCGAAGGCGCTCGTGACATTTTTGGAGAGGATGCGTGCGAAAGACGAAACTGAGCTGAACAATGTGCTGGCCATGTTTCAGACTCATCCGCCAACCGCCGAACGGATTCGATCGATTCAAGAAGCAATCACCTCCAGCGAGCCCTTAACGAACTCGCATCTCGACACCACTGCAGAGCTTCAACAAATCAAAGCGCTCCTGATCAGGAACGAATCACTCAACGGGGAAAAAGAGTAAGCGCATCAAAAGGTTTTTGCGGGCCTATGTGGGAGCAGATGGCAGTCCCAAAGAAGATAGCCGCGCTCGTGTGCGGCTACTGTCTGCTAGCGACCAGAGTTGAGGAACTTCTTTCCAAAGAGCGGTTAGGTTACTTTCTCCGTGGGCCGGCGCGTCCCCGCCAAAACCCAGGCGGCTTCCTTCAACTCTCGTTATCGAAAATCCTCGGCAATCAACATCCGGCTTCTGTCTCAACATGGCTCGCCTCGGATTTCCGATGAACGCTAGCGACTACTCGCCCTGAGCCAAGTCGCAGAAGCGAGATTTACTTTAGGGAAGCGCGCTTCATGGAGTCGAATGATTTGGTTACACCTCCTCGGGTTCTGTTCAAATATTGCGTCGTTAGGAAAGGATCCGAGCGAAATTGAATGGACGGAAGTGTTCTATTCTGGACAGACTTATTGGTGGTCTCCCAAGTGGATCGAATGAGTAAACGCTTTTGAGGATAAGAGCGTTATCGATCGCATTCCGCCGTTGCCATTCAAAGCGATGTCGTTTCGCGTGGACACCATCCACATCTGCGAACTGGGTCTTTCTCATTCCTGCCAGCGCGTCGTAAGATGTGACACATGAGCGACTACGATCCATTTATTCGAGGCCCGTTCACAGTGCAGGCGCGGACGACCGAAGCGCACGACACTTCACGAGATCGCGTGTTCAAATGTGAGATCTGGAATCCCTCTGCGGCCGGCACCCATCCGTTGGTTGTTTACTCGCATTTCAGTGGCGGGAATCGCCGGGCTGCGAGCTTCCTGTGTGAGCACATATGCAGTCATGGCTATGTTGTCGCGGCCGTGGATCATTCGGAGACGTTTGTTCCGGAACTCGCGCTCAGGCCGGACATGTCTCGTGACGAACGCGCGACGCGAGCCGAAGGTTGGATCGCGAGCCGCGTTCCCGATGTGCGATTCGTGATTGATCACATGTTGAAGAATCCGGATTTCAACACCGATCAAGTGGGACTTGTCGGCCACAGCTTCGGAGGCTGGACCGTGCTTGCTACACCCGAAGTCGATCAGCGTATAAGAGCCGTCGTCGCGCTCGCTCCGGGCGGAAATTCGAAACCGAGACCCGGCATTCTGAAGGCCACCCTGACTTTCGATTGGGGACGCAACGTGCCGACGCTGTACCTCGCGGCGGAGAACGACGTACCGATTCCACTGGACGGGATATACGAGTTAATCGAACGCACTCGGGCGAGCAAGCGGCTGTTCGTCTTGCGGCGGTCGGATCACGCGCACTTCGTTGACAACGTCGAGCAGGAGCATGAGCGCATGCGCACGATGCCGGCCAGCGGCGACTGGGCGTATATGCAAAAGGAAATGCGGCCAATCGAGGAATTGTGTTCGGGGGAACAGGCGCATTTATTCGTGCGCGGCTTGACGCTTGCACACTTCGATGCCGTGCTGAAAGGAATCGGAGCGTCGTGGCGCTTTTGGGATCAGGATGTTCCCGGCGAGCTCAAACGCCGCGGTGTCGATGCATTCAGACCTTGAGCAGCATGCAAAAACCACTGTCACGCGTCTTGAGGGAACAAATCGCGTTCACTTGGACGTAATATCGGCATCGGGTCACTGTGACCGCGACGCTACAGAATTCATGAGTCCGTGATGCCGACTATGCCGACACGTGGCACCACATGGCGGTGAAGAGACGATGGGTCGTTCGGCTAACTACTTTGTGCCCATTCTGATCACCGGGTTCACTTTCGGGATGCCGACAAACCAAGCAGGGCGGTGGGTGACTTGAAGCGGTCTTTGATTGAGGTGACCCCAGCCTTGTACCAGAGAAAGACTAGATCTCTCTGATATTGGGGAACCGGCCACTCCGTGTAGCCGGTCGCCTTCCGAACTTTGGCTAGGGTCAAAACCTCATGCCTCCAGAAACGCTTGAGTTCGTCGAGATGCTCCTGGACCTTGCTGGACCTGCGCCGGGCTCCAGTATTTTCCACGAGCTTGAGGATGAGATCTTCCATGGCGAGTGCCGACTCACCCTTATAGAAGGAGGCCCAGATTGCGGCCCAGTTCGAAGGCAGTCTTCTGAAGCTGAACATGTAGCTGAACCTGGGTATCCGGCTGCGGCGATTCGAGGGATTGACGTGACCGACGAACCTCAGCAGCCGCATCAGCGCGAAGAACGCGGCGCCAGTGATCCGCCGGGAACGAAACGCGCCGTGAAAGTCGAAGCCGGGATACTCCTTGAGGACAGCCTCCGGGCTCGTGGTCATGCAGAACTCGATGTTGCCCTTCGTAAATCGGATCCCGATCAGCGGATACAGGAACGAGTACGCGCCCACGATGTTCCAGCGGGGCCGATGTTCCTGAATCAGCACGGCCTCCATGAGGCACGCGTCCAGATCGGACTCCACACAATGGATCTCGATGCGGGCGGCATCCTTCACGATCCCCCGCATGCGGCGATGCGTTTTTCGCCGCAGAGTGTTGCGGTACTGCGACAGGCGCCGTTTCAGGTTTTTCGCTTTTCCGACGTAAATCAACTCCTCTTGCTGGTCGTAAACGAGGTAGACGCCGGGAGAGCCGGGAAGTGACTCGAGGAATTCCGCGCCGAATTTCCGGTCAAAATTTCTGACGGCCATAGCGCATGCTAATGGTTCGTTCGGACTGAACAGGGGAATTCTGGCCCTCGGAGCCGTCCGACTCAGTTGACGTATTACCGCCTACTCTTCATTTGACCAGACAATCAGCCTCACCAATTCACTTGGACGGGATGCCGACTATGCGTTCAGTTGGAGACGCAAGTTTGATAAACACTGCGGCGTTGATCGTTACTAACGGTGGAGTTGAGCCGCCGCGAGGCGAAGCCGAGCGGTCGGCTCGAACGACTTGTTATACGCCCATGGTTGCCAACCCGAGTCTCGCTTGCCACCAGGCACGCCTTAGCCGAGCTGCTCGGCAAGCGCGACAATGATGCCCTCAGGCCCGCGGATGTAGGCTAGCCGGTACGTGTCCTCATACTGCATTTCGCCAATGAGCTCGGCCCCGTGGGCGCGCATGCGCGCAACGACAGCGTCGATGTCATCGACGGCGAACATGACGCGACGGATGCCCAGCGTGTTCACCGGCGCGTCCACGGGCCCAAACCTGATCGCGTTGGGCGTGTGGAACTTGTCCAGCTCAATGCCCTGCCCATCGGGAGTCCGCATCATCGCGAGGGTGGCCCGGACATCCTTGAGCCCGATCAGGCTCCCGACCGAAGGCCCTTCGACTGTCGTCTCGCCCTCGAGCTTGAGGCCCAGTTCGATGAAGAACGCCTTGGCGGCTTCGAGATCGTCGACAACGATGAGGACGTTGTCCATCCGTTTAAGCGTCATATCCTTCCTTCCCTCGCTTCACTGCTGATGCCCGTACTTGCCGCACGTGGCGTATAACTAATAGTAGCGATCTTCGCGTCATTTTCTATCAGATGCTTTTCTACGGCGGTCAATCTTCCAGCAACCTCGCTGTTTGCCGCTAGCATCCGGCGCAGGTATACGAGAGTCCTCACGACCAGCACACTTGCCTCGACTGCCTGAGGACTGCTGAGAACATTAGCAGCCATTAGCGCTCCGTGCTCCGTAAAGGCTAATGGAAGCGACTTAGAAAACTTGAGTTTCCTGAGGTGGTCGCATTTTGCGACCACCTCGGTTTTCTCAGCGGCTGTCAACTGGAACACGAAATCTTCCGGAAAACGGCTGCGATTCCTTCGCACCTGTTCGTTCAACCGCTTCGTTGCAACACCATAGAACTCCGCTAGATCGGAGTCCAAGATCACCTTCTCTCCACGTATCATCAAGATCCGTTGAGACACTCTCTTTATCAAAGGCGAGACTCGACACGCGCACGCTTTGGCAACTGTGGGGCCACTCAATCATTGGCGAATGACACCGGGCTTCTGAGTCATATCTAGATCTGTCGCTACAAATGTCGCGGTTATGGCGGACTTTTTATCTGAAAATCGGCACAGAAAGGCGGCACATGGCCGTATTACCCGCATGCCGTCCTGTAGAGCATGACCCGTTCGCACTCTTTTGTTCAGCC
>Ga0209237_1002913_pt1 | contig 10331 bp, 12 predicted proteins | sample GraSoi013_1_40cm_2_FD_185820 | JGI IMG/M metagenome (GOLD analysis project Ga0209237, IMG submission 185820) | Grasslands soil microbial communities from the Angelo Coastal Reserve, California, USA - Sample 10_02_2013_1_40cm (SPAdes) (version 2) | ecosystem: Environmental > Terrestrial > Soil >...
GTCGATGAACACGATGCATGGCGCATTGCGCTTGGCCTGGTCGAAGAGGTCGCGCACGCGGGAGGCGCCGACGCCAACGAACATCTCAACGAACTCGGAGCCCGAGATCGAGAAGAACGGGACGCCCGCCTCGCCGGCGACGGCACGCGCGAGCATCGTCTTGCCCGTGCCGGGCGGCCCGACAAGCAGCACGCCGCGCGGGATCCTGGCGCCGAGCGAGCTGAACTTCTCCGGGTACTTCAGAAACTCGACGACCTCGGTGAGCTCCTGCTTGGCCTCCTCGACGCCGGCGACGTCGTCGAAGGTCACCGTCGGTTTGTTGCCGATGAACATCCGCGCGCGGCTCTTCCCGAACGACAGCGCCTGGTTATTCGTGCCCTGCGCCTGCCGCATCATGTAGAAGAAGAAGCCGCCGATCAGCAAGACGGGCAAGAGGCTCAGAACGATCGAGCCGACGATGGAGAGTGAGTTGTTGTCGGGCTGGTACTTGAGCTCGACGGCCTGCGACGGATTCGCGTTGTTATAGTCGGTGATCGCCTTCGAGAGCAGCTGGTCTTGCTCCTGGAGCTGCGCCTGCTCCTTCTGACTCCCGTTGCGATAGTCGAGCGTCGCCTTGTTGGCGACCACGGTGACCGACTTGATCTTCCCGGCCTGAATGTCCTGGATCGCCGCGGTGATCGAAACCTCGGGAACCGCTGGCGTCTGCGACCGGTACGCGTACAGCAACGCCAGCCCCATTACGACCAGGAGCAGCGTCAGGATGCCGTTTTTGAAGATCCGGTTGTCGAGGTTCAGCTACTAGGTCCTCTCCGCGACCGCTTGGCGGCCGGCTCTCGCTTCGATCCTACCTGTCTAACGCGAGCGGTCCAAAGGACCTTCCCAAAGTGCGCCGGAGCCGCTACCGCAAGCGGTGTTCCGTCGCTGTCAGGCGGGGCCTTGGTGAGGCCAGGAACCCACCAAACGCCCTCTGTGGTGCTGATGACGGGCCAGCGCGAGCGCAGCGCGAGCGGCACTTTGGCGTCAGTGAACACGTCCTGAAGCTTGCGTCCGCCTCGCCCGAGAAGCCGGTCGCCGGGACGGCGCCCGCGTACTTCAAGAGTTCTTACCAGGTTCACAGGAACGCGCGCCTCTGCCTTCCCATCGCCCGTCTGCGGGACGCCGAGGGCGAGGCGCCAACCGTTCCAGGTGATCTCCCGCCCCGGCTCGAGTCGCCGCACGTCATCCTGCGGCGCCTCCGAGCGGGCGGTGACGATGCGGAGCACTCCGTATTCACGTACCGCGCGACCACCCGGAAGATCGATCGATCTTGTGCCATCCGTGGTCGCCGTGAGCTGCTCGAGCGCGCGGCGATGCCTGGCGGTGAGGGTTCGAGCCGTCGCGAGCGTCCACGCGAGCGCGAGTACCTGACCGCGGAGCTCGTCGTCAGCGAGCGCATCGATCGCGATGGCGTCGCCGCGTGTCGCGCTCGCGAGCGCGCGGGCGACCGCCTGTTCCTCCTCGCCTTCGACCGCCGCGGCGGCCTCGGCGAGGCGTGCGATCGCCTCGGTCGCGCGCGGATTGATCTTCGCGAGCTCCGGGACGACCTTGAGGCGCACGCGGTTGCGCGCGTACCTGAGCGAGCGGTTCGTCGGATCCACGCGCGGTCGGATCCGGGCCGCGCGGCACACGGCGGCGGTGTCCTTGCGCCCGATGGCCAGGATCGGGCGCGCGATGCCGCCGCGTAGCGGGCGCATGCCGCCGAGGCCTGCGAGACCGCTCCCCCGGGCAAGATGAAGGAGGACGGTCTCGGCCTGATCGTCGCGGGTGTGACCGGTGGCGATCGCGGTCGCGCCGATCTCCTGCGCGGCGCGGCGGAGGAACTCGTAGCGCGCACGACGCGCGTCGTCCTCGCTCCTTGTGGGTTTGTCCGCGCGCCCGACCCTGATCGGTGCGCCCACACGGTTCGCGAGCTTAGCGACGAAGTCCGCATCGGCGGCGGACGCCTTCGGACGGGTGCGGTGATCGAAGTGCGCCACGTGGAGGGAGAGGCCGAATTCGTCGGCGAGGTCGGCGAGAAGCAAGAGCAGCGCGGTTGAATCGGCACCGCCGGAGACCGCGAGGACGAGCGGTCCGGGCTTCAGGATCTCGTGCGCACGGATGTAGTCGCGGACGGTCGCGCGGATCGCGGATGGGATCACTGGTGGCTGGGGTGGGGATCGGACCCACGAACCTGCCGGTTATGAGTCGGCTGCTCTACCACTGAGCTACCCAGCCGTGAATGGGACCTAGTGTATCGACGTGAGTTGAAGAAGATGTTCGATCTGCATGCGATCTGCGCGACCTGCGGGCACACCTATGAGTGGCACGACCGCGACGCCATGCGGTCGCGACAGCGTGATGATCCGGGGATCGAGCGACCCTGCTATCGGGAGGTCGGGGGCGCCGCTTGTCGCTGCGGTGGCTTTCGCGGCTCGGGCGAACTCGCCATGCCCGCGAGCGGTGATCGGCAGACGCGGCCCGCCGCGAATCGGCTCGTCACGAACGCGGTGCTCACGCTTCTGCTCGTGGTGCTGGGTCTGGCGCTCCTCTACGCGTACCGTTCGCAGACGCCCTCCGTTCCTCAGGTCTCGATCACCGCGGCGATCCAGGACGTTCAGGCCGGCAAGATCCGGTCGGTAACGGTCGTCGGCAACAAGGCAACGCTGGAGTTCCGCAACGCGATCCAGAAAGAGCAGACGACGCTTCCCGAGCAGGATCAGCTCTTCGCGAAAGCCGTCGTCGACTACAACGCCGCGCATCCCGACAGCGCGGTCGATCTCGTTTATCAGTCCGCCGAAAACAGCTTCTCGATCATCGGGTCGATCGTTCTCAGCCTGCTCCCCGTGCTGCTCATCGGGGGCTTCTTCTACTACATGATGAGAACGCGCGAGAAGTCGTAGTCCGCTGTTGCACGGGGCTTTTCCGCAGCAAGACGAGCCCGGAACTCGGCCTCGGTCAGAAGGTGCTTGCGCTGGTTGCAGCGTGCGCACGCAGGCAAGATGTTTTCGATCAGATTCGAACCGCCTCTCCCGAGCGGGGTGCGGTGCTCCGGCTGGAGAGCTCCTGAGTCGCCGCAATAGGCGCACGTCCAGTTCCATTTCTGGAGCAGCTCGATCCATTGAATGGTCGTGTAGGAACCCTCCAATTGGAGTTTCCGAGCACGCCGGCGCGCCTCGATCCCTTGGCGGACGTCACGGTGCTCCCGGCGGTATTGGGAAAAGTACGGCGCAAGCGTCTTCTTGTGGCGCTCGTAATAGGCGCGACCTTCTGCCGCATGTTCCGCGGGATGACGCTCGCGCCAACGCCGCATCGCCTCGCGTGCTTTGTCGGGGTTGCGCCGCATCCACTCGCGACCGTACTCGCGGCGCCGTCGAAGATCCTTGTAAGGCACGCGCCTCACATATCAAATCGACTGTGTCGTGACAATAGGGTCATCGTGCAAACCGAAGACCCGGCCCAGCGGCCGGGTCCTGTTGCGGGGAAAGGATTCGAACCTTTGTCCTTCGGGTTATGAGCCCGACGAGCTACCGCTGCTCCACCCCGCATGACAATTCTACCGCCACCGAATACGAAATTGCGCGCGGCATTTAATGCCTCCCAAAGAAGAACGTGACCCAACGCGCTATCCGCGAGAAGCCGGTGGGCGCGGCCTCGAACGACGGGGTGGTCGTTTGCCCGCTCCGCTCGACCGCGATCAGTGACTCGTTCGCGCCGATGTACCCGTAATCGCGAGCCTTCTCGCGCACGTAGTCGGGCGTCTGCTGCTCGGCGATGTGCGCCACCCATCGGGTCTGATCGGCTTCCGCCGCCGCGATGTCGGCCCGATACGCCGACTTCTCATGCTCGAGAGCGTTCGCCTGCACGGTGATGCTCACGAACGCGGCGGCGAGCACCAGTCCCGCAAGCGACAAGGCGAGCGCGGCGAGCGATCGAACCGCTCGCGGGCCGCGTCGCCCGCGCCGATGAACGGCGCGCCCTCTCACAGGCGAATCATGCGGTACGCACGAGCTCCGGGGGAAGAGCTCCGCCCGAATTCCCCGCGGCGCGGTACGCGCACCAGCCGAGAACCCCGAGCCATGAGACGGCCGCGCCCGTGTCGGTCAGCTTCCGGCTGAACGCCGCGACCACGACCGGCCGCTCGCCCCGGACGATCGCGGCGTCGTTGCGGGACTCGTCCAGCGTCCCCGTCTTGTGCGCCAGCTTCGCGCCGTACGGCAGGTAGCGCCGCAGCATCGTGCGGTCCTGGCACTCGCCCAGGATGGCGAGCACCGCGTCGCTCGTCGCGCGGTCGCCGCAGTCGCCGCGCAGCAGCCGCAGCAGCAGCGAGGCGGTCTCGCGCGCGGTCATGAGGTTCTCCTTGCCGCACCTGGCGGCATCGAAGTCGTACATCTTCCGGGCGAACCGGCTCTCTGAGCAACCCCATTCACGCATCCGCTCGTTGACTCGATCCAATCCGAAGCGGTCGACGAGCAGATTCGTCGCGGTGTTGTCCGAGACGATGATCGACAGCATCGCGAGGTCGCGCAGCGACAGCGTCTCCACATCGCGCATGTGCCGGAGCACTCCGCTGCCGTCGACCCGCTCCCCCACCCGCACGCGCTCCTCGAGATCGATCTCGGCGCGGGCGGCGTCCGCGTAGAGCGCCATCACCAGAGGCAGCTTGATCACCGACGCCGAGGGAAAGAGCTCGTCGGCCCGCTCCGCGAGGAGCTCTCTTCCGCGATCGTCGCAGGCGAACGCAGCGGCCTCGCCGGGGAACGACTCAAGCCCGGACCGCGCGGGTCCGAAATGGTCCACGTTCGCGAGACTAATTCACGGCGCGGCCGCGGACGACCGGTACGCTCGTTCCATGAATCCGCGCTACCCCGCCGCTCTGGCGCTGCTCGCGATGGTGATCGCGGCGTGTGTCCCGCAGCCTTCCGAGGAGACGCCCGCGCCGACCGCGCGGCCGACGTCGGCCCGGCCGAGGTTCGAGCTCGCCACCTACATGTATGCCCTTCAGACCAAGGGGAAGATCAGGATCGGGGTGCTCGACAAGGCCATCCCCTTCGCGGTGCACGACTCCAGCGGCCTGCGCACCGGCTTCGAGGTCGATCTCGGCCGCGCGCTCGCGAACGCCATCTTCGGCCCGCAGCAGGACCCCGACTCGGTGATCGAATGGATCTCCGTGGATGGCACCACGGCGGTCTCGGCCCTCACGAGCGTGCAAGCCGACCTGATCCTCGCGCGGCTCGCGGTGCCGGAAAGCGGCAGCGGACTCGATTCGCCGGTAGATCTCACCGATCCGTATTTCGTGACCGGCGAGCGCATCCTGATCAAGTCCTCGAACGACGAGATCAAGGACCTGCCCGACCTCGACACCAAGACGGTGTGCGTCCAGGGGGACACGGCGGTCGCCGAACACGTCGTCGAGGCGAGCGCCTTCGCGAGAACGCTGTCGCTCGACACCTATGCCTCCTGCCTCGGCGCGCTCCAACAGGGTCAGGTCGACGCGATCGGCGCGGACGAGGCGATCCTGTGGAACCTGGTGAAGCTCGACCCGAACACGAAGCTCGTCGGAAGGTTCGTGACCACGGAGCGCTACTCGATCGGGGTGAAGAGGAACGCCGCCGGCGACCGTCAGGGTTTCCTCCCCTTCCTCAACGCCTGGCTCGCCGGCGCGATCCGCGACGGCACCTGGGCGCGACTGTACGGGCAGGACATCAAGACGTACTCGGGAGAGACCAAGACCACTCCAGCCGAGTGACCGCAAGCGTCCGCCGATGTACGAAACGTCATGGAAGAAGGTTGGCGTCGCCTGATGGACGAGCGCTGGTTGGGCGACTGCTTGGAGGAGTGGCGCGAGCTCGAGCAGCCGGTGAACGACGACTACGCGTTCATCGTGCGACCCGGCGAAGAGTCCCCGATGCGCCTTGTCGAGGAGGACGAATGAACGAGAGCGAGCTTGAGGCCGCACACGGCGAGCCGATCTTCGAATGTCCTGAATGCGGCAGCCTGACCATCCGCGGCAAGTGGGCGATGGACGGCGCGAGGACCCTCACCGACGCCGCGCAGAAGCTGCGCGACTACGCCCACGAGCTCGAGCACATGCGGTCGTCAGGGCTCGAGCTCTCGGCGCCGGTCGAGGACGACTACGGGATCGTCCGCCCCGGAGGAGCCCCGCCGGATGGGGTCCTCGACGCCGACGAAGACGGCGTGTGAGCGCGCATCCGCGCCTCTACCTGCTCCCGGGTCGCAAGGCCGGCGATCCCGACCGCCTCGACGGCGAAGGATGCGACGGCGTTGGCGTAGCGCGCCGCCTCTTCCAGATCGTTCCCGTCGGCGAGCGAGAGGGCGAGTCCGGCGCAGAAGGCGTCCCCGGCGCCCGTCGGGTCGACCACCCGCTCCGCCACGTACCCCGGGACGAGGATCTCCCGCCCGCCGCGTAGCAGGATCGCGCCGCGCTCTGCGACCGTGACGATCACCGCCGCAGCACGCGCCCATCCACGTGCGAGCTCGAGATCGCCCTCGATGTCCTCCTCGCTGACGACCGCGACGGCGACGCGGCCAAGGACGTCGTGCGCGTCATCCCAGTCACGGCGGTGGACCCTGCCGTCGGCGTCCCACGAGCGCAGATAGCCCTGCGCCGCCAGCACCCTGGGCACCTCCGCGAACGCATCGAAGAGCGAGAGATCGAGCTCGTGCGCGATCGACGCGAGCACCGCGCTGCGGGTCTTGCGGAGAGGCGCTGGAATGGCCTCCGCCCCGATGCCGCGGGCGCGCGATTTGAGGCGCAGCTTCCTCTTCCCGTCGACATAGCGGAACGCGAACGTCGTGGTGGTCTCGCTGTCGAGCGCATAGAGCTCGATCCCGAGCTCGGCGCAGCGTGCGGCCAGCCGCTCCCGTTCCCTGGGGCCGGCGCGCGTCAGAAGGGCGACGCGATCGCCGAGCCGTGCGGCCGCCGCGGCCGCGTACACCGCCGTGCCCCCGATGCGCCACTCGGGGTCGCCTTCGAATTCGTCGCGCGCGGCGTGCCCAATAGCGACGAGATCAAACATTAAAAAGGACGTGCATGATCTCGCCGTCCTTGATCGGATGGGCTTTCCCTTCTACCCGCATGACCCCTTGCCGCTTCGCATTGGCCTCGCTCCCCGCTTTCAAAAGCTCGTCCCAAGCGATCACCTCCGCACGGATGAACCCGCGTTCGAGATCCGTGTGGATCGCGCCCGCCGCCTCCTGTGCGGGCGTGCCGCAGGGCACGGTCCATGCGCGAACTTCGTCCTCGCCGGTGGTGAAGAAGGAGCAAAGGCCGAGCAGCTCGTAGGTCGCGCGGATCAACCGGTCCAGCGCGGGCTCCGCGAGCCCGAGCTCCGCGCGGAAGGCCGCCGCCTCTCCCGCGGAAAGCTCTGCGATCTCCGCCTCGAGCTTCGCGCAGACCGGGACAACGCCAGTGGCACGGTGGACCGAGGCCGCGGCGCGCACCGGCGCGAGGACCTTCTCCGGCGACGAGACGTCGGCCTCATCGAGGTTGACGGCAAGCAGGAGCGGCATGAGCGTTAGGAAACGGAATCCGCGCATCGCCTTCGTCTCCTCGACGTCGAAGTCGACATCGCGCAGCGGCCGTTCTGCATCAAGCGCAGCGAGGGCTTTGCGCAGCACCGTCTTCTCGCGCTCCTTGGTCTCGCGCTCGACGCCCTTGGCGCTCCGGAGCTCGGGCTCGAGCCGCTCGAGACGTCGCTTGACCACGCCGTGATCCGCGAAGAGCAGCTCGAGCTCGACCGCGGCGAGATCGCGCACCGGATCGACCGATCCGTCGACGTGGGGCACCGACGGATCGCCAAACGCGCGGACGACATGGACGAGAGCGTCCGCCGTGCGAAGGTCACCGAGCTTCTGCGGCGAAATGCCCTGACCCGGTTTCTCGGCATGCGCGAGGCCGAGGTCGCGGTACATGACCTCAGCATGCGTTGTCTTCTTCGGGTGATAGAGCGCCGCGAGCTGGTCGACGCGGTCGTCGGGCACCTTCGCAACCCCCACGTTCGTCTCCGCCTCCGCGCCCGAGAACGAGCCGGTGGCGGCGTGCGCGCCCGTCAGGAGGTTGAAGAGCGTCGTCTTTCCGACGTAGGGCAGCCCCGTGATGGCCGAAACGACGCTCACGTCTGGAGTCGCGTCTCCTCGACGCTTGGCGGGTCCTCCTGGAAGATCGCCCGCGCGACCCGGCGGAATCGTTCGACCGAGCCGGTGCAGAAGACACTGTGTTCCGCGCGGCCTCCTTTACGCACCACGCGGTGCGATGTCAGCACCTCACGAACCGCGAGCGCCGTCGTCGCGGCGGAGTCGACGACGCGGACGTCTCTGCCGGCGACCTTTTCGATGATCGGCCGGAGCAGGGGGTAGTGCGTGCAGCCGAGCAACAGCGTGTCGACGACCGGCCGGACCACTCCCCCCTCCGTGAGCAGCGGCTCGACATATTCTCGGACCGCGTCCTCGGCCTCCGCGGTGTTCGCCCGACCATCCTCAACGAGCGGCACCAGGCGAGGGCATGCCTGCTGCGCAACGTCGACGAGCGGGTCAAGGTCGCGGAGTGCGCGGACGTACGCGCCCGAACGGACGGTGAGCACGGTGGCCAGAACCCCGATCGCTCGGCGTGCCGTCGCCGTCAGGGCCGCCGCAGCGCCCGGGCGGATGACGCCGATGATCGGGACGGCGGACTCGTCTCGGACCGCCTCGAGAGCGACCGACGTCGCGGTGTTGCACGCGATGACCACGAGCTTGCAGTCCCGGCCGGAAAACCACCGCATCGCCTCACGCGTGAAGCCGAGCACCTCGGCTGGTTCACGCGGTCCGTACGGCATGCGCGCCTCGTCGCCGAGATAGAGCGTCGACTCGTTCGGGAGCTGACGGCGCAGCTCGCGCAGGACCGTCAACCCGCCGACGCCCGAGTCGAACAGACCTATCGGCCGGTCAGCGGCGTCTCCCACACGAAGGTCTAGCGGCGCTGCTGCTGTACCAGGGCGCTCGCGAGCGCTTCCATCGCTTTCGCGACGGCCGAGTTCGGGCTCGACAGTACGAAGGGCTGCTGCTTGTTCAGGGATTCAGCCACGACCTTCCAGTCCGTCGGGATCTCCGCGACGACCGGGAGGTTCAGCGTGTGCTCGATGCCGCCCTTGGACATCCCGGCGGCCGAGTCGGCCTGGTTCACCACGAGCAGGATCGGCTTCGTGCCCTTGTAGCCGAGCGCCTCGAAGGTGTCCACGGCCGCACGCGTGTTTGCGACCGACGCCTGCATGTACGTCACGACGAGAAGGATCACGTCCGCCGCGTCCAGCACGGCGAGCGACTCGTCGGAGAGCTTCGTGGGCGCATCGACGATGACGTAGTCGTGGTCTTCCGCGAGCAGCATCATCGCGGTCGCCACGTCCGGGGCCGCCATGAGCTCCGCTTCTTCGGGACGCGGCGGCCCGAGGAGGACCGCGACGCCGCTCGGTCCTTCCCAGAGAACTTCCGACAACGATGTCCGCATGCCTTGCCCGGTCGGGAGGTCCACGATGGAACGCGTCGCCGGTGGCACCTGCAGCACGTGACGGATCGAACCGAACTGCATGACGCCGTCCATCAGCGCCACCGAGTTCCCGCGACGCCGGAGGATGGTCGCGAGATTCACCGCGATGGTCGTCTTGCCCGATCCACCCTTCGGCGAGTAGCAGACGATCATCCGTCCCTTGAGACGGATCTCGCGCTTGCCGACCGCGAGCGCGCTCGCGAGCTCGTTCGCGCCACCGGGCAGCACGAAGACCGCATCGATCCCCTGGTCCGGCTTGGGATCGACAGGTCGCTGCGGGACGGTGACGATGATGATCCGGGTCCCCGGCGAGGCGGCGCGAACGCGCTTGGCGATTTCGAAGCCGGTCGTGTTCCCCTGGAGCAGCGCATCGATCATCACGACATCCGGCTTCTCGGTGTTGACGCGCGCGATCGCGGACTCGCTCTCTTTCTCCACACCGACGAGCTCGGCTTCTTTCTCCCGGGAGAGCATCTGCTGAAGGTGTTGCGCGACCTGGGGCAGGTCCTCGACGAGCAGGACTCTCTTCATGCGGCGGGAGTGTATTTCGTCGACGCCCGGCGGAGCGCAAGGTGGGCCCCGGCCGCCGCGAGCAGGGCAGCCGCGATGAACGAGACCGCCACGCCTGCCGTTACGCCTTGCCAGTACCACTCCGGGTACAGCCGCAGCAGATTGCTCGTCGCCGGGTCGAACAGGAAGTTGCCCTGCGGAAAGAAGAGCTCGTGGAAGAGCAGGAACAGCTGGTTAAAGGCGAACACCGCGACGATACCGA
>Ga0209237_1002918_pt1 | contig 10326 bp, 7 predicted proteins | sample GraSoi013_1_40cm_2_FD_185820 | JGI IMG/M metagenome (GOLD analysis project Ga0209237, IMG submission 185820) | Grasslands soil microbial communities from the Angelo Coastal Reserve, California, USA - Sample 10_02_2013_1_40cm (SPAdes) (version 2) | ecosystem: Environmental > Terrestrial > Soil >...
CCCGCCACGGAGGGTCCGCTGAAGATCGTCGACGAGCAGCACGAGATGTTTCGAGCCTCTGTGCGGAGCTTCGTCGAGCATGAGGTGATGCCGCACGGCGAGGCGTGGGAGGCGGCCGGCCGCATCCCGAAGACGATCTGGCGCTGGATGGGCGAGCTGGGCTTGCTCGGCGTCGAATACGACGAGAAGTACAGTGGGGCGGGCGCCGACTTCCTCACCGGCGCCGTCCTCCACGAGGAGTGCGCGCGCTCGCGCTGCGGCTCGTTCGCGATGGCGGTCGGGGTCCACACTGACATGGCGTGCCCCCACCTCTACTGGACGGGCAGCGAGCCGCTCAATGAGAAGTACCTCTCCGCCATCTGCCGGGGCGAAGCGCTGACGGCGATCGCGGTGACCGAGCCGGACGGCGGCAGCGACGTAGCCGCCATCCGCACCCGTGCCCTGCGCGAGGGCGATCACTACGTGCTCAAGGGCTCCAAGATGTTCATCACCAACGGGGCGATGGCCGATCTCTATTTCGTGGCGGCGCGCGTGGAGGGAGCGTAGACGACATAAACGCGCGTCTTTCCTCCAGACGAGTGGTACAACGGGTTCACCCAAAGGGAGTGACTCGGTGAGCCTGACCGTCTGTCTTTCCGGCAGAGGCAATCTCCCCCCGGTTGTCGGCGGGCATCTGTGGGTGTATCTCAACTGGGCGCTCGGCTTGCGCGCACTGGGCTGCCGGGTGATCTGGCTCGAGGTCGTCGATCGCAGCGTCGCCCCCGACGCGACGCGCGAAAGGGCGGCGGCGCTACGGAGCCAGCTCGAGGGCTTCGGCCTGGCGCAGTCGCTGGCGCTCGAGCCGAAGGTCGAGGGGTACCTGGACCTCGACGCCGCCGCCGAAGCGGACCTCGTCCTGGACCTGGGATACTGCGCAGAGACCGAGACGGTCCGGCGCTTCAGGAAGTCAGCCCTGGTCGATATCGACCCGGGGCTAACACAGTGCTGGATCAGCGAGGGACAAATGGCCGTGGCGCCTCATGACGTGTATTTCACCATCGGGGAAACGGTGGGCACGCCGGCCGCACGATTTCCGGATTGTGGTCTGCGATGGCACTACACGCCGCCGCCGGTATTCATTCCGGCCTGGTCACCGGCACCCGTCGCCGCCGAGGCGCCCTACACGACCGTGTCGAGCTGGTGGGGAGGCTGGATGCTCCGCGGCGGCGAATCCTATTCCAACGAGAAGCGCAGCGCCTTTCTCGAATGCGTCGAGCTGCCGTCGCGAATCTCCCGCCGTCTGGAGCTCGCGATCGCGCTTGGCGGGGTCGAGGAGGAGCAGCGATTCCTCGAGCGGCACGGCTGGATCGTCCGCGAGGCCTCCGAGGTCAGTGCGACCGCCGACCAGTATCGCGCCTACATCCGAAAGTCCCGGGGTGAGTTCAGCTGCGCTAAGCCGTCCTTCACGCGTCTGGCTACGGCCTGGATCAGCGACCGGACCATCTGCTATCTCGCGACCGGCAAGCCGGCGGTCGTCCAGCACACCGGTCCCAGCCGTTTCCTGCCTGACGCCGAGGGCCTCTTCCGTTTCCACAACGTCGACGAAGCCGCCGCCGCCCTCGAGGCCGCGGAGGCTGACTACGAGCGCCACGCCCGTGCGGCCCGAGCTCTGGCCGAGGAGCATTTCGATGCCGAAAAGGTCCTCACCAGGGTGCTCGAGCGGATGGCGCCCTGACGTATGCGCTAGCGGAGGCACGACATGCCACAGATGCCCGATCTGACCGATCCACGGTACCTGGACGAGGTAGGCTGGTTCCTCTATCACGAAAAGTATGAGCGGGATCGCTTTGGCGGCCCCTACGATGCCGAGCGGCTCGCGTACTCGCGGCTCCTGCTGGACGAGGTCGTCGGCTACTTGGGCCGAGATACAAGCTGGCTCCAGGGCAAGACCGTCGTGAGCATCGGATGTGGCTGCACCGGGGACCTCGCGGCTTTTCCGGCGAGCGTCAAGGTCGCGATCGACCCCCTCTTGTATCTGTATCAGCGACTCAAGATGCTGGTCGCCGACGAGGCGGGCGGTCGCACGCTCTACCTGTCGCTCAGCGCAGAGAGTCTTCCTCTGCTGGATGACTGCGCCGACCTGGTGATCTGTCGCAACGCTCTCGATCACATGCCGGATCCAGGCGCGGCGTTGAAGGAGATCTGGAGGATTCTCAACAACGACGGAGCAGCATTCATAAGCGTGGATACTGGAGGAGAGCCGACGCCCGATGAACCGACGGTGTTTTCGATCGATAGTCTCCGCGCGTTGGTGCGGGAGCATTTCGACGTCACGACTCTCACGGACAACCATCCGCCGCATAGCGTGGGTCGACTCGGGAGCCTGAGACTAGTCGCGCGGAAGATCCCCGCGGTGAGCGCGACGCTCGACAAAGCGCAGATCCTCAGGGCGTACGAAGCGCGTCTGGCATAGGCGATGACCGCGAGGCTGCGACTGGTCGTCCTCGGAATGATGGGCCGCATGCCGCTCGCGGGTGTGGCCTGGCAGGTGCTCCACTATCTCGAAGGCTTCCGTCGATTAGGGTTCGCGGTCTACTACGTCGAAGACACCAATGAGTGGTCGTACGATCCCGACCAGAACACGATCACCGACGATCCCACGTACACCGTCAACTACCTCAGCGCCGTGATGGCGCGATATGGCTTCTCCGATCGATGGGCGTATTGTGCCGCCGCGCAGGGCGGGCGCACGTTCGGTCTCGCAGCGGCCGAGGTTCGGCGGCTCTTCGAGGAAGCCGACGCCCTCGTCAATCTCACCGGGTCGACGGTCTTGCGCCCTGAACATCAGCGCGTTCCAGTGCGCATCTATCTCGAGACGGACCCTGTCCTGCCGCAGATCGAAGTGGCGAAAGGGAGCGCGTCCTACATCGAGCTGCTGAACGCTCATACCCATCATTTTTCGTACGGAGAGAATCTCGGTGCGCCTGATTGTTGCGTCCCGAACGATCGCTTCGACTACCGTGCCACGCGCCAACCTGTCGTGCTCGATTGGTGGACCACCTCCACGACGACGTCGCCACCTCACGTGACTCCTTCCCTACCGGGGCCGCGCTTCACCACCGTTGCAAATTGGCGTCAGTCCGGCAAGGACATCGAGTGGAAGGGCGAGGCGTACACATGGAGCAAACACCATGAATTCCTCAAGTTCGTCGATCTCCCGCGTCGGAGCGGGCAGTCGTTAGAGCTGGCCCTCGCCCTGAAAGGTCAAAAGGGGGAAGGCGAGCACACGTGGATTGGGCTGAGCGACGACGATGCCGAAGCGATCCGTCTGTTGACGTCGCACGGGTGGCGGGTTGTCGACGCCATGACCCTCTCGAGACACATCGAGCCGTACCGAGACTACATCCTCGGCTCGCGCGGAGAGTTCACCGTCGCCAAGGACCAGAACGTGCGTCTCCGAAGCGGCTGGTTCAGTGATCGCAGCGCTTGCTACCTTGCCGCGGGGCGTCCGGTGATCACCCAGGACACCGCGTTCGGAAAGTTTCTCCCGACCGGCGAGGGGCTCTTCGCCTTCAACAGCATCAACGATGTCCTGGCGGCCTTCCAGGCCGTCGACGCCGATTACGAACGTCACCGCCGGGCGGCACGCGCGATCGCGGAGGAGTACTTCAAGGCCGAGACTGTCCTGACGAAGCTTGTCGAGGAGTCCGGCCTCGCCCCTGAGTAGCGAGGGTACGCTTGCCGGTGAATTCAGTCTGATCGAGCGAAAACTGCCTCGACATCTCTGTTCCTCCTAATCGATCGAGGAGCAACAAACCGTGCTCTCGTTGCATCTGGTCAGAGGTAGAGATACGCTCACGCGATGACAAGAGCGCGTAGCGCGTAGGCAGCACAAAGGCCCTGAGAGAGGACGGAAGGCGGTGCCCGATCTGCGCGCTCGGCGGCCGATGCCGATCAGCGACCCGTATGCGCGCTTTCAGCAGGCGGAGAGGATGAAGCGCGAGGGGATGATCGAGAACAACAGGATCTACTTAACCCGTGCGAAACGATCTACGAAGGCAATCCGCAGCAGATCCTCGAGCGCCGCGAGGCGGTCTCCCTGGCGCCACTGCTGATCATGCAGGGCGCGCTCGACGACAACCTGCTGCCGCGGGTCGGAGACCCGGACTCATATCGCCGGTATATACACGGATCGCGAGGCGAGTTCTCTCCCGTGAGACCGATCTGTTCCCTCGGGAAGAGCGGCTGGTTCAGCGACCGAAGCGGTTGCTACCTGGCCGCCGGGCGGCCCGTGGTGATGGAGGATACCGGCCTCGCTCGGCATGTCCCGGTAGGCCTGGGGCTGCTCACCTATACCGACCTCGAGAGTGCGGCGTGGTGCCTCGAGGCGGTTCAGCAAGACTATGCCAGACATGCGCTCGCGGCGCGGGAGTTTGCGCGCGAGTATCTCGACTCCGATCGTGTCCTCTCGCGCATCCTGGCGCTGGCGCGCGTCTAGGAGCTGCTGAGCACCTGCAGGGAGTGGCTGCGTGTCAGCGCGGTGACGACCACGGACTCGCGATACCCGGGAGGTGGTGAATGTCGGGAAATGGGCTCGTATCAAGGGCGCCGGAGAGCCATGGCCGTACCGAGGGAAAGTCGACGACAGTGCTTCGTGTTTTGAGTCCGGCCGGTGACGATCCTCAAACACGAAGGTGGTGGCCCCAACGGGATACGCCCGTAAGGCTGTTAGCCCTCTCGTCCTGCTCTTCGAGACACTGGCCTGCGCCGCGTGATTCCTGAAATACGCGGACCATCGGCTGATCCTCCCAGCGCTGATATTCACAGGGCCAGCGTCCACCTGGCCGACGAGTTCCTTCCGGCAGCCTGGCATCCGTGGCTGAATAGCGGGGAGGTGGCACTGGATCCCACGCCGTCAGAGACTCGCTGGCAGAGCGCGGCCGGGATGGAGACCGTGATCGAGTCCCAGGCGTTCTTCATCCCGGCCGGCCACGGCCGGCGTACGCTCGTGCAGGTCGGCCGCGACATCACTGAGCGCAAGCAGACGGACGAGGCGTTGGAGCGGCGCAGCGCCCAGCGGGAGGCCGGTGCCTCCCGCTTCCGTGAGTTGCGCATCGCCGGGCCGTTCAGGACCCAGAACGTCGGTCGTTGCTCCCAGTGAGGACAGTTACGGCGCGCAAAACGCCCTGAAGCCATCCTGTAGCGCTGCCACGCTTGAAAACCCCAGGGCGGAGGCAGCGGCATGAAGGCCCCCAAACTGGTGGGCCAACGCAGAGACGCTCTCGCCGTGACAGTTGGCCTGCCCGGGCGTTCCGGCGTCGGGAACGGTCTCGCCAGTCAGCGAAAACGCCTGATTGAACGCGGCAGTGCCGCCGACGATGTCTTTACCGATTCGCAGCCAGTCCGGCTTCAAGGCCGAGTTGCGGATCCACGATTGCAGGTCTGTCTTGTCTGGCGGGAACGGCGTCCCGGGCGCCACGATCGGCCTGGGCGCCGACAGGTACAAGAACTGGCCGCCGTTCACCAGAACCTCCGGACGGAAGAAATAGTGATCGGCCGGCAGAAGGATCGGAGGCGTGAAGGTGATGGTGATCTTGACCGCGTCGCCGCTCGCGGGTCCATCGCCGCGGGTCACGTTATGGGGCGCCGGATTGATGCCTCGCACCACGGTGTTCGGGACGGAGAAGCTCGGCTCGAGCACGCTCGCGGTCGCGTGCAGTGTGCCCAGGCTCCCATCGCGCGTGGCGGTATCGATCTCGTTATCGGCAGGCGAGTTGACGCGCGTGGGCACCTGCGACGTGCTGAAGTTCGGTGGCCCAGAGGTGCGGTCCACGTCGGAATCGCCGGGGAAGACGTGATAGATCTCGACCTCGACGTTCTCGATACTCACCAAGGACGTCCCCGACGGGATCAACCCGAAGATGGTGGCTTCCGTGATGCTCGTGGTCTCGGTCAGGATGAAGTCATCGGCGGTCTCGGTCTCGGGCGTCTCGGAGCCGGCAGGCTGGGACAGCGCTCCGAGCAGCCCGTCGGGGTCCCCGGTGCTGAAGAAGAAGGGCTCTGCCGACACGGGCGTCACGAGCCCTAGCCCGAGGGCCACCGTGGCCGCGATGAAGCTCAGCAGCAAGGGCGCGGCCAGGGCGCGCGCCAGCGTCCGGCTGGCCAGGGATGTTTGTGATTTCGCCATCGTGCGTGACCGATTCATACGCGTCTCCTCTTGGTTAAGGGTTATTCGGAGCCGAGAGACGTCTGCCACTCGCTGAGAGCCTCTTTCGCGCGCTTCTGCAATCGTCATGGCTGTGGCTCCGTAGCTCCGTTGTATCGAGCGGGCGTTCCCCTGGCGTGGCGGCGGCCGTGGAAAATGCGTTCAATGCGAAGGCGGGGCGTGAAAAGTAGCGTCCAAAAGGTGCTATCGTAGCCGCCGGGTCATGGCGCGGTTGGAGTTGATGCTTCTGGGCGGGTTCCAGGCCCGGCTGGTGCCGGGGGGCCCCATCAACCTCCCCACGCGAAAAGCAAAGGTCCTGCTCGCCTACCTCGCGCTGCCGGCCGGCAAGCCCCACGCGCGCGACCAGCTCGCGGCGTTGCTATGGGGTGACGTCCCCGAATCCCAGTCCCGCGGCAGCCTGCGCAAGGCGCTCTTCTGGCTGCGTCAGGCTCTCGCTGACACCGTGATGGCCGATGCCGAGACGGTGGAATTGAAAGCTGGCGCGGTGAGCGTCGATGTCGGCGAGTTCGAGCGGCGGGTGTCCGACGGATCGGCCACGGCGCTGGCGGAGGCGGCCGACCTCTACCAGGGCGACCTCCTGGCTGGCCTCACCGTCCGGGAAGCCCCATTCGAGGAATGGCTGAGCGGCGAGCGCGAGCGGCTCCGCGAGCTTTGGGTCAAAGCGCTGGCCCAGTCGCTCGCTCACCAGCGCCAGGGTGGGCAGACGGACAGCGCGATCCTGACCGCCGTCAAACTGATCGCGGCGGATCCCCTTGAAGAGCCGGTGCACCGGACGCTGATGCAGCTCTACATGCAAGCCGGGCGGCGCGGTGCGGCACTGCGCCAGTACCAGGCCTGCGTGACGCTCCTCGAGCGTGAGTTGCGAGCCCAGCCGGAGGAAGCAACGAAGGCGCTCTACCGCGAGATTCTCCAATCCTCGGATGCCGCTGCTGCTTCTCAAGGTCCCGCGCCCGCCAAGCAACGAATGACGGCGATGCCCAGCGTCGCGGTCTCGCCCGGCGTTGTACCGCCCCTCTCCTCGGAGGAGGCGCCGCTGATCGGGCGGCAGCGTGAACTGTCCGAGCTGACGGCCCTCCTCAGCGACGCCTGGGCGGGAGGTCGGCGGCTGGCGGTCATCGTCGGGGAAGCGGGCGTGGGCAAGAGCCGACTGGCCGCCAGCGTGGGGACGCTCGCCATTCAGCGCGGTGGCCAGATCCTGCTCGGGCGATGTTACGAGAGCGAGCAGTCATTGCCGTTCGCCCCGTGGATCGACGCCCTCCGGGGTGCGCGCCTCACTGCGAACAGCGACGCGGTCGCGGGGCTGAGCCCGGTGTGGCGATCGGAACTCGCGCGGCTCCTTCCCGAGCTCGCGGACGGGGCCCTCCTGCCCGCGAATCCCGCCGATGCGCTGCGCCTGTTCGAAGCCGTGGCGCAATGCCTCGACGCGCTGGCCGGACGCGTTCCACTGCTGATCATCCTGGAGGATCTCCAGTGGGCCGATGAGCTGAGCGTCCGGCTGGGCGGCTTCATCGGGCGGCGCGCTCGCACCGGGCCGATGCTGGTTCTCGGCACGAGACGAGAGGGGGAAGTTGACAGCGGCGGGCCGCGGCGGGCGCTGGGCGACGCACTGGCCCGCGAGGGCCTCCTGGTCCGCCTGCACCTGTCGCGCCTGACGAGGGACGAGACCGCAGCGCTCACGCGCGAGCTGGCCGGCGCGAGTCCGACCCCGGTACTGGCCGCGATGGAAGGGGAGATCTGGCGGGTCAGCGAAGGCAATCCGTTCATGGTCGTCGAGACCGTTCGGGCCATGCGCGAGTACCGGGGGGCGCCCGGGACCTGGGAGGGGCTCGTGCCCCCCCGTGTGCGCGACCTCATCTCGGGGCGTCTGCGTACGCTCACCGAGCGTGGGCGAAGCCTCGTCGATGTGGCCGCCGTCATCGGGCGGCGGTTCGAATTCGCGCTGCTCCAGCGCGCCTCCGGCCTCGACGAGGACGAGGCGGCCGATGGCGTCGAGGAGCTGGTGCGCCGACGCATCCTGGAACAAACCGAGGACGGCTTCGAGTTCGCGCACGATCAGATCCGCCAGGTTCACCACGCCGACCTGGTGGCGCCCCGCCGAGCGCTGCTCCATCGTCGCGTCGCCGCGGCCCTGGAGTCGCTCCACCCTGGCGACGTCGGACATCACGCGCTGGCGCTCGGCACGCACTACCGCGAGGCCGGCGACTGGGACAAGGCCGTGATCCATTTGCGCCAGGCAGGTCTGATCGCGGCCGAGCGGTACGCCGGGCGCGAGGCTGGTGCCTGTTTCGAGGAAGCGCTCCGAGCACTGCAGCATCTCCCGGAGAGCCGTCAATCGCTGGAGCAGCGCTTCGAGCTGTCGCTGAGCCTGAACCGGACGCAGTACTGGTCCGGCCAGTTCGACCGCGCCATGACGGGATACCGCGACGCCGAGCGCCTGGCCCACGCGCTCGGTGACAACCGGCGCCTCGGCCAGGTGCTCGGCGCCCTCGTCTACCTGCTGACGTCCGCGGGCCGCTACGTCGAGGCCATTGATTCGGGCCAGCGCGCTCTGGCCATCGCGAACGCGATCGCCGATCGCTCACTGCGGGTATGGACGTTGATCGGGCTCGGCCGCTCTTACTTCGCCATTGGCGACTACCGGCGCGGGGCCGAGCTGACCCAGGAGCTGGCAGAGTCGATGGACGAGGCCGAGCTGGACGAGCACCTCCGCCCCGCCGCCCTCCGCCCATCGGTCGGATGCCGGACCTGGTTGGCGTTGTGCCTTGAGCGTCTGGGATCCTTCGACGAGAGCCTTCGATGGGCGGAGGACGCCGTGAGAATCGCCAAGGGCATCGACAGCCTCCAGGCGGAGGTGTGGGCGTGGTACACGCTGGGCCACGTCCGCCTCGCCCGTGGAGACGCGGATCCGTCGATCCCTGCCCTGGAGCGCGCGCTGGCCCTTTGTGAGAAGGGCGAGTTCCCGGTCTATCGACCTCGCGTGCTCGGGGCCCTCGGCCAGGCCCTGGCGTTCACAGGAAAGATCGACGCCGGCTTGGGCCTGCTGAAGCAGGCTCTGGAGGAGGCGCGCGCCACCCAGGTGGTCTATGGCTATACGAGCCTACTCATCGCGGAGGCCGAGACGCACCTCGAGGGGGGCCGTCTCAACGACGCCGCCCGGGTCGCTGCCGAGGCCCTCCCTCCGGCGCGCGAGCGGGGCGAGCGCGGAGACGAGGGATGGCTCTCCGGCGTGCTCGGCACCATAGCGCTACGCCGAGGCCGCCCGGCGGTCGGCGAGGCGAGCGCTCGGCTCGAGGAGGCGATCACCGTCGCCCGCGAGCTCGCCATGCGGCCGCTGGAAGCCCACAGCCTCGCCGGGCTCGGCGAGGCCGATCTGCTGGCCGGGCGACGCCAGGACGCGCACGCGCATCTCGCGGAAGCCGTTAGCCTGTTCCGCTCGGCCGCCATGCATCGCTGGCTCGCCCCAGCCGCAGCGCTGCTCGCGGTCACCGTCTGAGTTTCTATGATGCAAACTACCCGACCGACCCAGTGTCGCGACTGGTGCGATCAGTGCGATCCCTATTGGAACAGAGAGTGTCTCGAGCCAGGGACGATACGCACGGCTGAACGACGAGCTGTACCACCCACAGATCGAAGCATTGCGTCATCTTGTCGAAGTCCTTGGTGTCGGAAGCCGCGCCGATACCTGTACCTCTTCACCCTGGTCGGCACCAAGCTCGTCGATTACCTTGGTTGGTCTACGCTGCCAGGTCTGCGCCAGGCTTCGATTCTGGTCGCAGGGTCGATACGTGACCAGCTTCTCGCGAGCCCTCTTCGCACCGATCCTTCAAGGCCACCGTATCGTCTTGCCGGTTTCTAGGCGCCCATGGGATCCACGGGCGGTGTCCGATCCGCGCCTTGTAGCCGAGGAACTGTTTCAACTGGAGGAAGCGTGATCAGCTGCGCCGCAGTCTGAAAGTGGCCGACACTCGTTCCCCCGCGGTGAAGACTGGTTCTGGCTGGAGCGCCTGACCTGCTGGAACTGGGGCTACGGGGGCTGACCGGGACATCGCCCTTGACAATCCGTATCTGCGGGGCGTACCTATCGGCTGCCCTTCGGTGATGGCTGTTCCGCGGCTGACCGA
>Ga0209237_1002919_pt1 | contig 10325 bp, 10 predicted proteins | sample GraSoi013_1_40cm_2_FD_185820 | JGI IMG/M metagenome (GOLD analysis project Ga0209237, IMG submission 185820) | Grasslands soil microbial communities from the Angelo Coastal Reserve, California, USA - Sample 10_02_2013_1_40cm (SPAdes) (version 2) | ecosystem: Environmental > Terrestrial > Soil >...
GTAAGAGCGTCCAGCTCCGCATAAGCTGCGTCATCGAGACCTCGACTCGAGAGCCTCGTCCGGATCGCGCCCGCGCGACTAGCGCGCCCGCAATCAAGAAGGCGGCCTGGAGCCCGCCTGCCATATCGGCCACCTGAAGGCCCGGAATGGTGGGAAGGCCATCGTTTAGCGGCATCAACGACAGCGCCCCACTGCGCGCCAGGTAGTTGAGGTCGTGGCCGGCGCGGCCGGCCAACGGTCCACCCGACCCGTAGCCGGTGATCGCGCAGTACACCAGCGCGGGATTGATCGCCGCCAGCGCCGCGTAACCGAGCTCCATCCGTTCCATCACGCCGGGACGGAAGCCTTCGACGAGGACATCGGCGTCGACGACACGCCGCCGCAGCGCCTCGCGGCCGGTCTCGGTGCGCAGCTCAAGCGTGAGCAGCTGCTTGCCGCCGTGCAATGCATCGAAGTAGGCATTGCCAGCCGGGAGCGCGCGGATGGGGTCGCCGGCGGGTGGCTCGATTTTCGTGACCTGGGCGCCCTGCGCCTGCAGCAGCTGGGTGCAATAGCCGCCGGGCAACAGCCGGGAGAGATCGAGAACCCGGACGCCGTCGAGCAACATCGCCTGCTAGGTTACTGACGTGCGGAATGCCGACGTCGCGGCGATGCTCAACCGGGTTGCCGACCTGCTCGAGATCCGGGGCGAGAACTTCTTCAAGATCCGCGCTTATCGCGAGGCGGTCCGCCAGCTGGACAACCTGACCACTGAGGTTGAGGACCTGATCAAAGACGGCCGGCTCAAGGACGTCCCAGGTATCGGCGAGGCGATCGAGAAGAAGATCGTCGAATTCGTCACCACGGGCCAGCTGGAGTTCCTGACCCGACTGGAGGCCGAGGTGCCGCCGGCCCTGTTGGAAATTACGCGGGTCCCGGGCCTTGGGCCGCGCACCGCCAAAGACATCTACGATGCGCTGGGCATCCTCAGCCTCGACGCGCTGGAGGACGCGGCCCGCACCCACCGGCTGCTCTCGGTGCGCGGCATCAAGGCCAAGACCGAGGAGAACATCCTCAAGGGCATCGCCATGCTGAAGCGGACCGAGGGCCGCATCTACTTCCCCGAAGCCTGGATCCTGGCCGACTCGCTGCTGATCGCGCTGCGCGCCCTGAAGGGCGTGGCGCGGGCGGAGATCGCCGGCAGCGCACGGCGCGCGTGCGAAACGGTCGGCGACCTCGATCTGCTAGTGGCCGGCGATGACCCGGACGGGCTGCGCGCCGAGTTCGGCCGCCTGCCGCAGGTCAACGAGGTGATCGCTCAGGACGGCGCCACGACCACCATCAGGGTGCGCTCCGGCATGCAGGTCGACCTGCGGGTGGTCAAGCCGGACAGTTTCGGTGCGTCCTGGGTGACATTCACCGGTTCGCCGGCGCACAACCTCCAACTGCATGCCCGCGCTGACCGGATGGGCAAGACCATCGCCGGCGCGACAGAAGAGGAGGTCTACGCCGCGCTCGGCTGCGCCTGGATCCCACCCGAACTGCGCGAGGGACGGGGCGAGATCGAGCTGGCGGCCAAGGAGACGCTTCCCAACCTGGTGCAGCAGGCTGACCTGCGCGGCGACCTGCACACGCACAGCAATTGGAGCGACGGGCGCAACGAAATCGCCGAGATGGCGCGCGCCGCCAAGGAGCGCGGCTACGACTACATCGTCTTGACGGACCATACACAATCGCTGCAGATCGCCCAGGGGCTAACCCCCGAGCGCTTCCGAGCTCGCGCCGCCGAGATCGCGGCGGTCAATGCCCGACCCGGCCTGGCGCGGGTCCTGAACGGGGCGGAGGTCGACATCCTGCCGGACGGCAGCCTCGACCTTCCGGACGAAACGCTAGCCTCGCTCGACCTGGTGGTCGCCTCGGTCCATGTGGCGCTCGACCAGCCCAAAGAGGTCATCACACAGCGGGTCCTGACCGCGCTACGATCGCCACACGTGGACGTCTACGCCCACCCGACCTCCCGACGTCTCGACCGCCGCGGGGAGACCAGCCTCGACGTGGAGGCGGTGATCGCGGAAGCGGTAAAGACCGGCACGGGATTGGAAATCAACAGCAGTCCGTGGCGCCTCGATCTCAACGACAGCTGGGCTCGCAAAGCCCAGGAGGCCGGCGCCCTGCTTGCGATCGACAATGACGCCCACTACCCGGCTGAATACGACTACGTTCGCTACGGGTGCGCCATCGGGCGCCGGGCCGGCTTAACCCCCGATCGGGTCCTGAATACCCGCGACCCGGAGGGCGTGTTGGCGTTTTGCCGGGAAAAAGCAGCAAGAGCCGTCGCGAATTTACGTTGAACGTGATAACGCCGATATAATCAAGAGCAGAAGGAGACTCTGGCGAATGCTTCAGGAGCTCGTGATCAAGGTGCCGGCCCCCTTCCTGGGCCGAGCCGATATCGGCTTCTCCACCCGCTATCCCGCCCAGCCGGCCCAGGCCCCGCTCAAGGACGTCCCCTTCTTCATCGAAGGCCCGCCTGGTCCGATGCGCCGCCTACAATCCCGGCTCGAGCTCTTCCGGCAGAAGCGGAACCTGATCCCGGACGCCCCCGGCGAAGCCTACAGCTGGACCGACCTGATTCCGCTGAACGACGAGCTGTTCATCCTCGCGTTTCGCGACGAGAGCCTGACGGACTCGCCGGATGATGCCGATACGGAGTCCCGGTACATCGTCAACCTGGTGCGGCCGCTGGTCTTCCCCTTCCTCAAGGACTGCGTCCGGATCGGCGAGCTTGCCCTTCGCGACAACATCGTGCTGGCGATCCTCGACAACAGCCGCGTCATGGCCGAGCTCGAACTCCTCCGCGCCCAGATCGTGCCCCGCAACGGCTCGATCGTTCTAGACGACGCCGACCGCGACGCGTAGGCCTCAGTCGCTCCCTTTGACCTGGCCGTTGGCCGACACTGAGATGACAACCTTTCCTCGAGCATGGCCCGTTTCGAGATAGCGGATCGCGTCGGCTGATTCGCTCAGCGGATATGTCCGGTCGATGACCGGTGTGACCCTGCCGGCCTCGATCAGTTCGCGGAGGAACTGCAGGTCGTCGCTACTTGACTTCGCGACAAACGGACGGAGCGTCTGGCCGACGAATGGCGATAACAGGAGGGCCTTAAAGATCCGACCGACCGGCCCGATGATGCGACCGGGGGAGTCACCGCTGCTGAGGACGAGCCGGCCCTTCGGCGTGAGGGCGCGTCGGCAGGCGGACGGTGAAGTGGTACCCGCGAGCTGAAAGATCAGGTCGTACTGTTGACCATTCCGGGTAAAGTCCTCTCGGGTGTAGTCGATGACGCGGTCGGCGCCGATCGAGCGGACCATTTCCAGATTCTTGGTGCTGCACACACCGGTCACATCCGCGCCGTACCACTTCGCGATTTGCACCGCGAACGTCCCCACTCCTCCCGACGCTCCGACGATCAGTACCTTCTGCCCCGACTGGAGCTCTCCGGCATCACGAAGGCCTTGCAGCGCGGTCACCGCCGCGAGCGGGACCGTCGCCGCTTGCTCGAAGCTCAGGTTGTCGGGCTTCAACGCCAGAAGTTTTTCCGGGGCCGATACGAACTCCGCGAAGCCACCCGACCCCACAAACCCGAAGACGTCGTCGCCGGGCCGGAACCGTGTCACGGCGTCGCCGACCGCCTCGACCTCGCCCGCCACGTCGCTGCCCAGAAGTGAGTATTTCGGCTTGCGCAGTCCCATTGACGTGCGGGCGATCAACGGTAAGCCCCTCATGAAGTGCCAGTCGTAGGGATTCGCGGACGCGGCGCGAACCCGAATAAGAACCCGGTCAGCGTCGACGTCGGGTTTGGGAACGTCCTTGACCTCGAGAATATCGGCTGACCCGTACGCCTCGTATGCGATCGCCTTCATTCGTTTCTCCTCCTCCTCAACGTGGGCGGCGCCATAATGTCTCCTGCCCGGTGTACACCGTACACCGTAATGCGGATTCTAGGTGTACGGCGTACACTTGTCAAGAGGACGTAGAGATTTGGCTCAGAAGGTCGAGGCTCCGCGGCGGGCCCCTCTCAGCAGGGACCGCGTGCTACGTGCCGCCGTCGCCCGCGCCGACAAGGCCGGGATCGAGTCGCTCAGCATGCGGAGGCTCGCTGAGGAGCTGGGGGTCGTGCCCATGGCCCTCTACAAGCATCTGGCCAACAAGGAAGAGCTCCTGAACGGAATGATCGATGTCGTCGTCGGCGAGATCGATCCGCCTGTCGCCGGAGCCGGCTGGAAGAGCGCGGTTCGCCAACGGATCCTCTCCGCGCGACGGGCGCTGTTACGTCACCCCTGGGCGTCGCAGGTGATGGAGTCGAAGCAGAACCCCACGCCGCTAGTGCTGGCGTACATGGACACGATGATCGGACTCTTCAGGGCCGGCGGCTTCTCCGTCAACCTCACCCATCATGTGATGCACACCATCGGCAGCCGTGTGTTGGGGTTCAGCCAGGAGCTCTTCAACGACTCATCAACGGTCGATCCGGAGGTCGCGGCGGCCATGATGCGCGAGCTGGGACCGAAGTTTCCCAACGTCCTGGCGATCGCCACGGCGGCTTCCCACGAAGAAGCGTCGGTCGTCGGTCCGGGTTGCGACGATCAATACGAGTTCGAGTTCGCCCTGGATCTACTCCTGGACGGATTCGAACGACTGCTACAACGGGCCTAAGGCGAGGCCGAGGGTTTCGCGCTGCCGCTCGGCGACGGTGATGCCGTCGCTGACGGCGATGGGCACGGCGTCGCCGAGGCGCTGGCGATCGCAGTCCCCGATGGGCTGGCCGATGCCGATGGTGTCGGAGTCGGGGTCGGCGTCGGGCTGGGCTTCGCGGTCGCCGAGCCGGACGGCGTCGGTGTCGCCGCCGCGACGCAGAAGCTGGGCGCGGGCGTGGGCGCCAGCAGCGTCAGGTTGGTGGGCGATGCCGCCTTGTTTCCGCCCTCGAGCAGCAACGCGGCCGGTACCACGAACAGGCCGACGATGACCGTCACCACGAAGGCAAGCGCACCCCATTCATGGAGCCAGAAGGCCCGCGACGAGTTACGAATCAGGGCTCTTCGTCCGGCTCCGGTTGGGGTTTGTTGCGCGTGTTAAGGATGCGCACGAAGTCCTGCGCCCGCGCCAGCGCCTTCCACCGCTCGGGGAAAAAGTCCTGGGCCACGACCTGTTTCGAGGGCAGTTGAAAAACGGTGACGCACCACTTGTTCAGCGTGTGCGACACCTCGACCTCGAAGTCGCCCTCGGTATTCAAATACCGAACGACCCGGTCCTCGTCGGATCTGCGTCTCCCTGAAACTGCCATCTCTGGACCCAAAACCGTAGCTAAAGCCTTTCAACAGACCCCTCATTATAGGCCCGCTCGCGCCCGTTCTCCTAGCACCTAGGAGGGCGGTTTCAGCCCGTCGAGGGTCTCCAGGTAGCGCATCAGCTCGTCCCGCAGCCCGGGACGCTCCAGGGCAAAGGCGATCGAGGTCTTCAGGAAGCCGCTCACCGTCCCGACGTCGTAGTAGGTGCCCTCGAACTCGAGCCCCAGCATCTTCTCCTGCTGGGCCATGGCACGCAGCGCGTCGGTGAGTTGGATCTCGCCGCCGACGCCCTCGTGGGTGGTCTCGAGGATGCCGAAGATGGACGGCTTGAGCACGTAGCGGCCCAGGATGGCGAGGTTCGACGGCGCCTTGCCGGGTTCGGGCTTCTCCACCATGTCAACGACTTCATGGATGCGGCCGTCGCTGCGCGCAACCTTGACCACGCCGTAGCGCGAGACCTGGTCGTCCCCGACCCGCTGTAACGCCAGCACGGAAACCTGCTGCTGGGCGTAGACGTCAATCATCTGTTTGATCGCCGGGGTCTGCGAGCGGATGATGTCGTCGGCGAGGAAGACGGCGAACGGTTCGTTGCCGACGACGTCCTTTGCCATCAACACCGCGTGGCCGAGGCCCAGAGGCTCTTTCTGGTGGATGTAGGTGATGTCAACCATGTCCGAGATCTTGCGGACCACCTGCAGCTCGCGGGTCTTGCCGCGGTCCTTCAAGTAGTGCTCGAGCTCGAAGGAGATGTCGAAGTGGTCGACGATGGCGCGCTTGTCCCGGCCGGTGACGACGATGATCTGGTCGATGCCGGCGGCGACCGCTTCCTCGACGCCGTACTGGATGATCGGCTTGTCGACGATCGGCAGCATCTCCTTGGGCTGGGCTTTGGTCGCCGGCAAGAAGCGCGTGCCGAGCCCGGCGGCAGGAAAGACGGCCTTACGAATGGGCGTCACCGTTTAACTCTACCGCTTGGGCTTCTTCGCCTTCTTGCTCGTCGAGCGATCGCGAAGTGCCAGCTGGATGCGCTTGACACCGGCATTGTCGACCACCATCTTCGGCGGACGCGCCTTTCGTTCCCGGGCGCGCAGGCGCGCCGCTTCTTTGGGTGAGAGATCCTCGTCGCCACTCACAGCGCGCGCATTTCCGCCGACGTCGGTGGCGGGCCGCCCACGACACCCGCGAAGCTGGGGAGTGACAGGCCGCCGCCGATGCGCAAGCGGGACAGCTCGAAGAGCTGGCCGGCGGAATGGGCCGTGCCGTACATGGTCGAGCAGGCGGTCTCGAAACCAAGACTCTTCGCCTGGGCCATGTCGTACTGGTTGAAGCTCCCGTACGGGTAGGCGAAGTCGACAACGGGATGCCCGAGCAGTTGCTCCAGCGCCAGCTTGCTCTGTTTCATCTCCCAGGTGGCCCGCGCTGGAGTCTGTGCCGCCAGCGCCACATGGTCGACGGTGTGGGCGCCGATGGTGAAGCCCATCCCGGAGGCGGTCGCTACCTGGCTCGGCGTCATGAATCCGCCCCATCCCATACGGCCACTGATCACGAAGCTCGTGGCGGTGAAGCCGTGGCTTTGCAGGATCGGGACGGCCGCTGTGAAGAAGTCGGCGTAGCCATCATCAAATGTCAGGACGATCGGGCGGGATGGAAGGCCGCTGTGGTTCCGGACGGCCACCACGGCCTCGTGCAGCGAGATGACATGGAAGCCGTGGTCCGCAAGGTACTGCATCTGGGCGCGGAACATCGCCGGCGGGGTCGACAGGCTGAAGCCGAGCCGGTCCCGCGGATTCGGATTGATCCGGATGTAGTGGTAGTAAAGGATCGGGACGTAGGTCACGGGCCCCGAGGGGACCGGCGCTTTCCTGGGAGACAACTCGGCGACGATGAGTTGCGGACCTTGCGCGGGTGCCGGCTTTGTCCGCGATCCGATCAGGCCATTCGGCTCCACGAGGTCGTCACCGGCGTCCTCCGGCGTGGCCGCCGCGGCCAGCAGCGGTGCCGCCGGTCTGATTCCGGTCCCGGCCAGCACGGATGGAATCAGAAAGAGGAGGAGCACGATACCCACTTGCCTGGCGCGAGACGTCCAACCTTGCATTGGTTGTGAATGTAACGGCGCGCGCCGCCCCAGGTTTCGCGCTTTTTAGCGAAGCGAGGCGATCGCCGGCTTGACCGAACCGCGCTGGCGCCAGAACGCGAAGCCGACGACGCCCAGGATCACCAGGGCGGCGCCACCCACGACGGGCGTCCACCGGGGATCGAGATTCCCCAGGCGCCGGTTCATCTCCGCTTCGAGCCGGACCCAGCCGGGAGACGCCGGGCTGCCGGGAATCCGCAGCGCTCGGATCAGCCGCCGCTGCACCCGCTCGCGGCGGCCGGCGACCACCGCGATTCGCGGGAAGCTGTCGTTGAGGTAGGAGATGAGGGCCAGCGACGCCGATTTCGTCTCAGGCCGAGGGGGACCTCCCGTCTCGGCGAAGACCACCCGGTCGATCGCGCGGGCCAGGGCATCGACGTCCTCAGGCCGTGGATTCATCGCTGCTTCTCCTGTTCACTCAGGCGACGGCGCAGGCCGTGAACGGCTCGGAAGAGCAACAGTTTCACGGCGCCCTCGCTCCGGCTCATGATCAGACCAATCTCCTTGTTCCGCAGCCGGCCCTCGAACTTGAGGAGCACGGCCTCGCGCTGATCGAGGGGCAGTTTGCGGACGGCCTTGTGCAGCTCATCGCCCTGCTCCCGGCGCAGCCAGAGCCGCTCGGGATCGTTCTCGCCGCTCCCCGCGATCGGGTCGGGCAGCTCGATCCAGGGCGGCCGGCGCCGCCGCTTCGACATCAAGTTCGACGCGACTTTGTAGAGCCATGCGGAATAGGGGATACCTCGCCATTCGAAATTATCGAGGCCTTCCAGCGCTCGCTGGAACGTCTCGCTCGCCAGGTCCTCCGCCTCCTCGCGCCGGCCGGAGTGGTAGTAGCAGTACGAGTAGATCTGATCGAAGTAGCGGTCGTAGAGGGCGGCAAACGCCTTGCGGTCCCGCTTGGCGGCTTCGATCAAGCGCGCCTCGTCTTGCAGCTCCGCCGCCGAACGCTCGGTCACGCGGCTGACCTATCCATATATGTACCTTGCGTGGTGAAGGTTACGCGATTACGCCAAGTTCCTTGCCGGCCCTGGCGAAGGCCTCCAGCGCCCGGTCGAGCTGCTGTTCTGTGTGGACGCCGGTCACGATGGTGCGGATACGCGCGCGCCCCTCCGGGACCGTCGGGTAGCCCAAGCCCTGGGCAAAGACCCCGAGCTTGAAGAGGCGGTCGGAGAACTCCATAGCGATGGAGCCCTTGCCGACGATGACTGGCGTAATCGGCGTCTCGCTGGCGCCGGTTTCGAAGCCGATCCGTTTGAGACCTTCCTTGAAGCGAGCCGTGTTCTTCCACAACCGCTCGATGCGCTCGGGCTCGGCTTTGAGGACGTCGATCGCCGCGATGCAGGCGGCCGCTACCCCCGGTGGATGGGACGTGCTGAACAGGAACGGCCGAGCTCGATGGATCAGGAAGTCCCGAACCGCCTGCGCGGCGGCGACGTACCCGCCCAGCACGCCCATCGCCTTGGAGAGCGTCCCGATCTGGAGGTCGACCCGTCCATCCAGTCCGAAATGGTTCACTGAGCCGCGCCCGTTCTCTCCCAGCACGCCGCTGGCGTGCGCGTCGTCGACCATCACCAGCGCCTGGAAGCGCTCCGCCCGCTCGACGATCGCCGCCAGGGGCGCGATGTCGCCGTCCATGCTGAAGACGCCGTCGGTCACCACCAGCTTGACCCGTTTGTCGCGGTGCTTCTCCAGGTGCCGCTCGAGGTCATCCATGTCGCGATGCTTGAAGATCGAGCGCTCCGCTTTGGAGAGGCGGATGCCGTCGATGATCGAGGCGTGGTTCAGCTCGTCGCTGATGATGACGTCGCCCTCCTTGACCAGCGACTGCAGCACCCCCAGGTTAGCGGTGAACCCCGATTGAAAGACGAGCGAGGCTTCGGTGTGCTTGAACTCGGCGAGGCGATGCTCGAGGTCCTCGTGGACCGTCATGGTGCCGGCAATCGTGCGCACGGCGCCCGAGCCGGCGCCCCACTGTTCGGTGGCCTCGATCATGGCGGCCTTCAGGCGCGGGTGGGTCGTCAGCCCGAGGTAGTTGTTGGACGAGAGGTTGAGGACGTGCTTGCCATCGACGACGACCTCGGTGTCCTGGGCCGAGCCCAGCACCCGCAGTGGCCGGAAGAGCCCTTGGTGCCGCATCTGCTCCAGCTCGTCAAGAAGGAACTGCATTTTCTTTTCCGTGATCATCTGATCCTCCTAACCGCCGTCGGGTAGCAGCACGACTTTCCCCGAGCGGCCGCTCTTCATTTGGGCCATCGCCTCCTGGAAGTCGTCGAGTGGAAAGCGATGGGTGATGAGCGGCGAGACGTCGACCTTGCCGCTGCTGAGATAGCTCGACGTGCGCTCCCAGCTGTCCCAGATGCGCCGGCCGAAGATACCGTAGATCGTGATCCCCTTGGTGACGACCAGGTCGTTGAGGTCGAGGGTGACGGGCCGGTCACCGATGCCCAGCAAGCTCATCCAACCGCCACGGTGGAGCACCTGAAGCCCCTGCTCGATCGCCATCGGATGGCCCGACATTTCCAGGACAACATCGACGCCGACCCCACCGTTGAGCTTGCGAATGTCCTCGACCGTCGACGCCGAGGGCGCGAGGACCGCCGTCGCACCCATCCGCTCCGCCAGCTCGCGACGGTAGGGGTTGGGCTCGACGCCGTAGACGGCCGCCGCACCCTCCGCCCTCGCGATGCCGACGGCGCAGAGACCGATGGGACCGAGACCGAAGATCGCCACCGCGTTGTCTTTCAGCGCACCGGCCGTGGCGGCGTGGACCGCGTTCCCGAAGGGCTCCTGCAAGGCGGCGACCTCCGGGCTCAGCCCCGGGGCGTTCCGCCAGCAGTTCTCCGCGGGCAGCAGCACGTAGCGA
>Ga0209237_1002921_pt1 | contig 10322 bp, 8 predicted proteins | sample GraSoi013_1_40cm_2_FD_185820 | JGI IMG/M metagenome (GOLD analysis project Ga0209237, IMG submission 185820) | Grasslands soil microbial communities from the Angelo Coastal Reserve, California, USA - Sample 10_02_2013_1_40cm (SPAdes) (version 2) | ecosystem: Environmental > Terrestrial > Soil >...
GGCGGGGGGGGTGGGGCCCCGCCGCAATGTAAGAGAAGAATGCGGATTTACGGGATCAACCCAGTAGTCGAAGCGCTGCGCGCGAAGCGCGTGACGGCGATTCGCGTGTCGCCGCGGACCGACGAGCGGCTGACTCGAATCCTCCGTCTGGCCGAGGCGCAGGGGATTCCGGTCCGCCGCGCGACGGCCGACGAGCTCAATCGGCTCGCCGGCGGCGCCCGACATCATCATCAGGGTGTGGTGGCCGACGTCCACGACACCGCCGACCTCAGCGTCGAGGATCTCGTGGCCGGCGCGACGGGCGCGCCGCTCATCGTCGTCCTCGATCAGATCGAGGATCCGCACAACGTGGGGGCGATTCTCCGCACGGTCGACGCGGCAGGCGCCGACGGCCTCGTCCGCCAGTCGCGGCACGCGGCGCGGCTCGACGGCGCGGCAGCGAAAGCCTCAGCCGGCGCCGTGGCGCACGTCAAGATCGCCGAAGTGGTCAATGTCGCGCGGGCCTTGGAGTCGCTGAAGGAGGCTGGCGTGTGGACCGTGGGTCTGACAGGCGATGCCGCTAAACGATACGACGAGGTGGACTTCACGTTGCCCACGGCCCTCGTCGTTGGGGCCGAAGGCACCGGCCTCCGCCGCCTGGTCCGTGAGCGGTGCGACTGGCTCGTGTCTATCCCCATGAGAGGACACATTCCGAGCCTGAACGTGTCGGTGGCCACGGGGATCGCGCTCTACGAAGCAGTACGGCAAAGAAATTTCGCGCGCGGATAAACCGTGTACAATAGTGGGTTGCGGGAAGCGCGGAAGGCTCAACTGTAGATCACGCTCCGATTGCTTGCACGTGTGGCACGGGACGTGCTAAAGTTTGCCTTTTGTTCTGGCTGGCGTAGCTCAGTCGGTAGAGCAGCTGATTTGTAATCAGCAGGTCGGGGGTTCAAGTCCCTTCGCCAGCTCCATCGGCATACGTAGGTAAGGCGTCAGAAAACACGCGTTTCCAAAACACAGACAGCTGGCGAGGTAGCGAAGCGGTCAAACGCAGCAGACTGTAAATCTGTCGCCCTAGCGGCTTCGAAGGTTCGAGTCCTTCCCTCGCCACCAACCTTCGCTCGCCATGTCGCAGGCGATACGTGGCGCGACTCAACGAGCTACGGTTGGCAAGCCAACGGGCGTGTTCGAGCAGGCGGTGAGCGGTAAGAGAACAGCGGGCTCGCCCGCCGTAGCGCGAGTGGGAGCCGGCGCGACAGCGGGTTACCCGCCGAGCGCGAGGCAGCGAAGTGGGAGCCGGCGCGACAGCGGGTTTACCCGCCGTAGCGCGAGGCAGCGAAGTGGGAGCCGGCGCGACAGCGGGTTTACCCGCCGTAGCGCGAGGCAGCGAGCGCGTAGGCGGGAGTAACTCAGTGGTAGAGTCACAGCCTTCCAAGCTGTTGGTCGCGGGTTCGATCCCCGTCTCCCGCTCCAACCTTCGCTCGCGTGAATTCAGAGCGAGCTACGGTTGGCAAGCCAACCTCGGGCCGCACGAAACGCGACTTTCGGCCCGTCCACCGAAGCGCGAAGCGCGAAGGTGGATTGGCAAGCCAACCTTCGCTCCTAGTCTTAAACAGACCGGCCGACGTGTCGGCCGAAGCCGAAGGCGAAAGCCGATGTAGCTCAGTTGGCAGAGCGCGTCCTTGGTAAGGACGAGGTCACCAGTTCAATCCTGGTCATCGGCTCCAGAGTTCAGAGATCGGATTCAACAACGCGCGAGGATCTACAGCATGGCTAAAGAGAAATTCGATCGCAGCAAACCGCACGTCAACGTCGGCACGATCGGCCACATCGACCACGGCAAGACCACCTTGACCGCGGCGCTGACCAAGGTCGCCGCCGACAAGGGCTGGGCGAAGTACGTTTCCTACGACGAAGTCGCGAAGGCGTCCGAGTCGCAGGGCCGTCGTGACGAGTCGAAGGTCATGACGATCGCAACGAGCCACGTCGAGTACTCGAGCGCGAAACGGCACTACGCGCATGTGGACTGCCCGGGCCACGCCGACTACATCAAGAACATGATCACCGGCGCCGCACAGATGGACGGCGCCATTCTCGTCGTCAGCGCCGTGGACGGCCCGATGCCGCAGACGCGCGAGCACGTCCTGCTCGCGTACCAGGTCAACGTGCCGTACCTGGTCGTGGCGCTCAACAAGGTGGACGCGATCGACGACCCCGAGTTGCTCGATCTGGTGGAACTCGAAGTGCGCGAGCTCCTCACGGCCTACAAGTTCCCGGGCAATGACATCCCGGTAATCCGGCTTTCGGCGCTCAAGGCGCTCCAGGGCGATGCCGAAGGCATCGCGGGCGTCACGAAGCTGATGGAAGCGCTCGACAGCTACATCCCGCTCCCGCAGCGCGAAATCGACAAGCCGTTCCTGATGCCGATCGAGGACGTGTTCTCGATCTCAGGCCGCGGCACCGTCGTTACCGGCCGCGTCGAGCGCGGGCAGGTGAAGGTCGGCGAGGAAATCGAGATCGTCGGCTTCAAGCCGACCGAGAAGAAGGTCGTCACCGGCGTCGAGATGTTCAGGAAGCTCCTCGACGCGGGCGTCGCCGGCGACAACATCGGCGTGCTGCTCCGCGGCGTGGAGAAAGACGACGTCGAGCGCGGCCAGGTGCTCGCCAAGCCGGGCAGCATCAAGCCGCACACGAAGTTCAAGGGCGAGGTCTACATCCTGTCGAAGGAGGAGGGCGGCCGTCACACGCCATTCTTCAACGGCTACCGCCCGCAGTTCTACATCCGGACCACCGACGTCACCGGCACGCTGCATCTGCCGGAAGGCGTCGAGATGGTGATGCCGGGCGACAACACGTCGATCAGCGGCGAGCTGATGGCGCCGGTGGCGCTCGAAAAGGGCGCGCGCTTCGCCATCCGCGAAGGCGGGCGCACGGTCGGCGCGGGCACCGTCACGGACATCGTGGAGTAAGTCGATGCGAGACATCGTCACGCTCGCCTGCACCGAGTGCAAGCGGCGCAACTACAGCACGACGAAGAACAAGAAGAAGACGACGGAGCGGCTGGAGTTTTCCAAGTTCTGCCGTTTCTGTAGAAAGCACACTCCTCACAAGGAGTCTAAATAATGCGGATTGAGGATTGCGGATTGCGGATTTATTGAGGATTGCTGACGATTGACTCGTCGATACACCGATGGGCCAACCGACGCCAAATCAACGATAAATCCGCATTCCGCAATCCTCAATCCGCAATGAGATAGGCCAGTAGCTCAATTGGCAGAGCACCGGTCTCCAAAACCGGGGGTTGGGGGTTCGATTCCCTCCTGGCCTGCCAACCTTCGCTCGCGGCGGCATTCGGATCCGCGAGCTACGGTTGGCGAGCCAACCTTCGCGTAACGGGCGGCCGACTTGTCCACCGAAGCGCAAAGCGCGGAGGTGGAAGCGCGAAGCGCGTAGGTGGACGGCAGCTGTGGGCGAAACTGGTTGGCGGGAGTACGGAAGAGGTCGAACATGGCAGAGACGACGACACTCGAGACCGTTAGAGAAGCCACCGGCGGACGCATCGAGCGCATGCGCTTGTTCCTGAGCGAGGTGCGCAACGAGCTGAAGCGCGTGACGTGGCCGTCGCAGAAAGAGGTGTACGCGACGACCGTCGTCGTCATCCTGACGTCGGCGTTCTTCGGGATTTACCTCTTCATCCTCGATTTCGGGCTGAACAACCTCGTGCAGTGGATCTTCCGGAGATTCGGAGCGGCATGACCGACGTTGCGACCAAGAACTGGTACATCGTCCATACCTACTCAGGGTTCGAGAAAAAGGTCGCCGAGTCGCTGCAGCAGCGCGTCGCCGCGTACGGCCTACAGAACGAAATCGGCGAAATCCTCATTCCGACCGAGGACGTCGTGGAGATGCGCGGCGGCAAGAAGGTCGTCACGGCGAAACGGTTCTTCCCCGGCTACATCCTGGTCGAGATGAACATGTCCGACCACGCGTGGCACGTGGTCAAGAACACGCCGAAGGTCACCGGGTTTGTCGGCGCGGGCGCGAAGCCCACGCCGCTCAGCAAGGACGAAGTCGAGCAGATCCTGACGCAGGTGAAGACCGCGGCCGAGAAGCCGAAGCCGAAATACATGTTCGAGAAGGGCGAGCAGGTGCGGATCAACGAAGGGCCGTTCACCAGCTTCAACGGCGTGGTCGACGAGGTGAATCTCGACAAAAACACGTTGAAGGTCATGGTCACGATCTTCAGGTGGAGAAGATTTAACCGCCGAGCGCGCAAAGACCGCAGAGAAACATTTTTTCTGCGTGCTCTGCGAGGTCCGCGGTTGCTCGAGGGTTATGGCGAAAAAGGTTCAGGCCATCGTGAAGCTCCAGATCGCCGCGGGGAAAGCCACGCCCGCGCCGCCCGTCGGCACCGCGCTCGGTCCGCAGGGCGTGAACATCATGGACTTCTGCAAGAACTTCAACGCGAAGACGGCGAAGGACGAAGGGCTGATCATTCCGGTCGTCGTCACCGTGTACGCGGATCGGTCCTACACCTTCATCACGAAGACGCCGCCGGCGGCGGTGCTGCTGAAGCGGGCCGCGAACATCGCGAAGGGATCGGCGGAGCCGAACAAGAACAAGGTCGGCACCGTGACGAAGAAGCAGGTCGAGGACATCGCCAAGCTGAAGATGCCCGACCTGAACGCCGAGTCGCTCGAAGCTGCGGTCAAGACCATCGCGGGCACAGCCCGTTCGATGGGCCTCGACGTCATTCCTTAGGCGCGCGGGGACCCCACCCCCGCGCGCACGAAGACCGGCGCCTCGAGCGTAGACTCTCGGCGCCGGCCGAGACCGACTGAGTCGCTTCACTGAGCGGACAGTCGTTGCAAGCAATGCCGAGCGGCGTAAGCCGCGACGGCACAGGCGCTGGGGGTGGGGCCCCAGCGCACAGTAGAAAAGAGTGGGAGAGCGCACCGCGCTCGTTTGCACCACAGGAGAAACATCAATGCGAAAACGCGGAAAGAAATTCGCCGCCGCCCGGGCTGCGATCCCGGCCGACCGCACCTACACGATCGAAGATGCGATCCCGCTCGTGCAGAAAGCCAAGTTCGCGAAGTTCGACGAGACCGTGGACATGTCGCTCCGCCTCGGCGTCGATCCGAAGCACGCGGACCAGATGGTGCGCGGCACCGTCGTCCTGCCGCACGGATTGGGCAAGAGCAAGCGCGTGCTCGCGATTGCGGGGGGTGAGAAGCAGAAGGAAGCGGCCGACGCCGGCGCCGACATGGTCGGCGGCGAGGAGATGGTCGAGAAAATCCAGGGCGGCTTCATGGACTTCGACGCGGTCGTCGCAACGCCCGACATGATGCGCGCCGTCGGCAAGCTCGGGAAGGTCCTCGGCCCGCGCGGGCTGATGCCGAACCCGAAGACCGGCACGGTCACGACCGACATCGCGAAGGCCGTGAAGGAAATCAAAGCCGGCAAGGTGGAGTTCCGCGTCGACAAGACCGGCATCATCCACGCGCCGGTCGGCAAGACCTCGTTCGCCACTGACTCGCTCGTCGCCAACGCGCACGCGCTCGTCGACAGCATCGTCAAAGCGAAGCCGGCGGCGGCCAAGGGCAAGTACCTGAAGAGCGTCACGCTGTCGTCGACGATGGGTCCGGGCGTCCGGATCGATACGACGCACATCGACGTGGTGGTGAAACACTAATGGCTGTGACCAGAGCAGAGAAAGAAGCCGAGCTCCGGCAGCTGGAGGCGGCGTTCAAGGGATCGGATAGCGCAATCCTCGTCGACTACAAAGGACTGACCGTTCCGCAGGTCACGGAGCTGCGACGTCAGGTCCGGGGCGCGAAGGCGAGCTACAAGGTGGTCAAGAACACCATCGCCAAGCGCGCGCTGAAGGGCACCTCGTTCGAGTCGCTCGAGAAGTTCTTCGAGGGGACGACGGCGGTCGCGTACACGAAGACCGATCCCGTCGCGCTCGCCAAGACGCTGACGACGTTCGTCAAAACGGCGCCGACGCTCACCATCAAAGCGGCCGTCGTGCAGGGCAAGGCGATCAAGCCGGCCGAAGTGACCGACCTGGCGTCGATGCCCGGCAAGCCCGAACTGTATGCGCGGCTGCTCGGTACGATGCAGGCGCCGATGGTCAACCTCGTTCGCGTGCTGAACGCGGTGCCTCGCGACCTCATGAGCGTCCTCGTGCAGTATGAGAAAAAGAAATCCGAGTCATAGCTGATAGCCTTTATAGGAGCAGAGACATGGCCGAAGTAACTCAGCAGCAAGTCGTCGAGTACATCAAGGGGATCACCGTTCTCGAGCTCTCGCAGCTCGTCAAGACGCTCGAGTCGGAGCTCGGCGTGTCGGCGGCGGCGGCGATGCCCGTGTTCGCTGGCGGAATGCCTGGCGCCGGCGGCGCGGCAGCTCCCGCCGAAGAGAAGACCGACTTCACCGTCACGCTGACCGAAGTCGGCACCAACAAGATCAACGTCATCAAAGTCGTCCGCGAAATCACCGCGCTCGGCCTGAAGGAAGCCAAAGACCTCGTCGAGGGCGCGCCCAAGCCAATCAAGGAAGGGATCCCGAAGGACGAGGCCAACGCGATCAAAAAGAAGTTCGAGGACGTCGGCGCCAAGGTCGAGATCAAGTAATTGCGGATCTCGGATTGCGCATCGCGGATTCATTGCCACGATTGATCAAACGATTAATCCGCAATCCGCATTCCGCAATCCTCACTGGTGAGCGCTCCGTCTTCCTCGAGGTTTTAAAGAATGTATAGCCTACCCAAGAACGTCTACCGCGAGCGCATCGACTTTTCGAAAATCAAGACGACCGTCCCGATCCCGAACCTGATCGAGATCCAGAAGAAGTCCTACGAGCGTTTCCTGCAGATGAACCGTCTGCCGAGCGAGCGCGAGGACGCGGGTCTCCAGTCGGTATTCAAGTCGGTCTTCCCGATCAGCGACTTCCGCGAGAACTCGTCGCTCGAGTTCATCGAGTATTCGATCGGCAACTGGGAGTGCAAGTGCGGCAAGCTCCAGGGGCTCCACCACCTGCGCAAGCCGTGCAGCGCCTGCGGCGCCACCCTCATTGCGGATCCGTTCGGCGATCGCGAAGTCCTCTGCCCGCGTTGCGGCAAGGCCAATCAGGCCCGCGGCGACGTGTGTGACATCTGCGGCAACACCGTCGGTTTGAAGCTGAAGTACGACGTCGACGAGTGCCAGGAGCGCGGCATGACCTACGCCGTGCCGCTGAAGGTCACGATCCGCCTCGTGGTCTGGAACAAGGACCCCGAGACCGGCGTGAAGACCATCCGCGACATCAAGGAGCAGGAGGTCTACTTCGGCGACATCCCGTTGATGACCGAGAACGGCACGTTCATCATCAACGGCACCGAGCGCGTCATCGTCAGCCAGCTGCACCGATCGCCGGGCGCCTTCTTCCACTCGGAAGACAAGACGCTCTACGTCGCGCAGATCATCCCGTATCGCGGCTCGTGGGTGGAGTTCGAGTACGACACGAAGAACCTCCTCTACGTGCGCATCGACCGAAAGAGAAAGTTCCTGGCGTCCGTGTTCCTCCGCGCCCTCGGCCTGCGCGGCGCCGACGAGATCATCAGGGCCTTCTACAACGTCGACAAGCTGCACATCAAGAACGGGAAGATCTACTGGTCCGTGGCCGACAGCCTCGTCGGACTCCGCGCGGCGACCGAAATCCAGGTGCCGGGCGGCGAGTTCACGATCCAGTCGGGCAAGAAGATCACGAAGAACGCGATCGAAGCGCTGAAGAAGGCGAACGTCGAAGCCGTCGAGATCTCGGATGCCGAGCTCGAGGGCGCGTACGCCGCGGCGGACGTCGTCGATCCGTCGACGGGTGAAGTCATTCTCGAGGCGAACGAGCCGCTCGAGCCCCGCGTCATCTCGATGGCGCAGGAGAAGAACGTCGATCGCATCGAGATCTTCTTCCCCGAGCGCGACGAAGTCGGATCGATCATCGGCCAGACGCTGAAGAAGGATCCGATCCACACGCACGAGGAAGCGCTCATCGAGATCTACCGCCGTCTGCGTCCCGGCGATCCGCCGACGCTCGACAGCTCGCGGTCGCTCTTCGAGAACATGTTCTTCAACCCGCAGAAGTACGACTTCTCGCGCGTCGGCCGGTTGAAGCTGAACACCAAACTCGGGCTCAACACGCCGCTCGACGAGAAAATCCTGCACCCGCAGGACTTCTACGAGGTCATCAAGTACCTGCTCAAGCTGCGGAAGAACCCGGCCAACGTCGACGACATCGATCATCTCGGCAACCGCCGCGTCCGCTCGGTCGGCGAGCTGCTCGAGAACCAGTTCCGGATCGGCCTGGTCCGGATGGAACGCGCGATCAAAGAGAAGATGTCCGTCTACCAGGAAATGGCGACGGCGATGCCGCACGACCTGATCAACGCGAAGCCGGTCATGGCCGCGATTCGCGAGTTCTTCGGGTCGTCGCAGCTCTCGCAGTTCATGGACCAGACCAACCCGCTCTCCGAGATCACGCACAAGCGGCGTCTCTCGGCGCTCGGGCCCGGCGGTCTGTCGCGCGAGCGCGCCGGATTCGAGGTGCGCGACGTCCATCCGACGCACTACGGGCGCATCTGCCCGATTGAGACGCCGGAAGGTCCGAACATCGGCCTCATCTCGTCGCTGTCGTGCTACGCGCGCATCAACGAGTTCGGCTTCATCGAGTCGCCGTACCGCAAGGTGAAGGATGCCCGCGTCACCGACTACTGCATCATCACCAACGCCGGCGGATCGAAGTACAAGACCGGCGAGATCGTCGAGGCCGACGAGCTCGTGAGCGATGACGGCCGGCCGAAGAAGAAGGGCGTCGAGTTCGAGCCGTACTCCTTCTACCTGTCCGCGTGGGAAGAGGACCAGTACATCATCGCGCAGGCGAACGCGGCGGTGGACAACGATGGGAAGCTGACGCAGGAGCGCGTCAACGCGCGCCAGGCGGGCAACTTCATTCTGTCGCCGCGCGACAACATCCAGTTCATCGACGTCTCGCCCAAGCAGCTCGTCTCGGTCGCGGCCTCGCTCATCCCGTTCCTCGAGAACGACGATGCCAACCGCGCCCTGATGGGATCGAACATGCAGCGCCAGGCCGTGCCGCTGCTTCGCGCCCGGGCGCCGTTTGTCGGCACCGGCATGGAGTACATCACGGCGCGCGACTCGGGCGCGGTCATCGTCGCGCGGCGGTCGGGCACCATCGACTACGTCGACAGCCAGCGCATCGTCGTCCGTGTCGAGAGCGAGACGGAAGACAGCATCGGTAAGGAGATGGGCGCCGACATCTACCCGATGACGAAGTTCAAGCGCAGCAACCAGAACACGTGCATCACGCAGAAGCCGATCGTTCGCGTCGGCCAGAGGGTGCACAAGGGTCAGGTGCTCGCCGATGGACCGTGCACTGAGCTGGGCGAGCTGGCACTCGGCAGAAACGTGCTCGTCGCGTTCATGCCGTGGCGCGGCTACAACTTCGAGGACGCGATCCTCGTCTCCGAGCGGATGGTGAAGGACGACTACTACACGTCCATCCACATCGAGGAGTTCGAGATCGAGGCGCGCGACACGAAGCTCGGACCGGAAGAAATCACGCGCGACATCCCGAACGTCTCGGAGAGCTTCCTGAAGGATCTCGACGAGAGCGGCATCATCCGGATCGGCGCGCAGGTCAAGCCGGGCGACATCCTCGTCGGCAAGGTCACGCCGAAAGGCGAGACGCAGCTGACGCCGGAAGAGAAGCTGCTCCGCGCCATCTTCGGAGAAAAAGCCGGAGACGTTCGAGATGCGTCTCTCATCTGTCCCCCGGGAATCGAGGGGATCATCGTTGGTGTCAAGATCTTTTCCCGGAAAGGCATAGAAAAAGACGACCGGGCGAAAGCCATCGAGCAGGAAGAGCTCGACATGATGGAGAAGAACCTTCAGGACGAGATCCGCATTCTCCACGAGGAGATCAAGAAGCGGATCATCATGATGCTGAAGGGACAGGAGCTGCGGTCGGATCTGTTCGACGAGTACGGCCGCGAGCGCCTGCAGCGCAAGGGGACGGTCCTCACGCAGGAAATCCTGGAGGCGATGCCCTACGAGACGATGGTCCGGTTGAAGATTGCGACCGACGATCAGCGGCTCGAGGACGACCTGCGGGATCTGGAAGAGCGCACCGAGCGCCAGGTGGAAGTCATCCGGAATCTCTTCGAGGAGAAGAAGGAAAAGATCCGCCGCGGCGACGAGCTGCCGCCGGGCGTCATCAAGCTCGTGAAGGTGTACGTCGCGATGAAGCGCAAGCTGTCGGTCGGCGACAAGATGGCCGGCCGT
>Ga0209237_1002923_pt1 | contig 10319 bp, 7 predicted proteins | sample GraSoi013_1_40cm_2_FD_185820 | JGI IMG/M metagenome (GOLD analysis project Ga0209237, IMG submission 185820) | Grasslands soil microbial communities from the Angelo Coastal Reserve, California, USA - Sample 10_02_2013_1_40cm (SPAdes) (version 2) | ecosystem: Environmental > Terrestrial > Soil >...
GATTACCATCTTAATCGCGGATTTGGCGGCTGACTGTTTCAAAGACGCTCCCCGGAATGCACCCAGAAACGAAAGTAGAGTAATGCCCAAGAGAATGGAGACTGAGACTGAGTAGGATTGCGCTATCAAGACCAGCGGAAGCAAAAGAGCTAGAGATGCGATCGAAGAGGTTCCCGATGTTACCAATCCCGATAAAAGTGCCCGGCGGTGCACCTTTGATAGCAGACTGTGAAACAGTGCATGCTCCTTCTTCGTCGGAACCCTTCTCTGACTATTGCTGTTGCTTGACTTTCGAGCTCTGAGGTTCTTCGAGTTTTCCCAAGCGTTGAGGAGACGAGTCTTCTTCTCCGTTGTCTCAGAGAGGTAGGTCGCTGCAAAAACAGAGAGCGCGCCGGCGGCAGCACCCCCCATCCCAGTAGTGAATATTTGCAAGTTCGTAAGGAGGGCTGCCCCCCCAGCAGCAATTATTCCCAAGACTGAGAAGATTCCGTCGATAGAACCAAAGACCAGCTCCGCCATGACGCTACCGGTATCAAGAGCAATCAGTTCTGTGGTCTGAATAGCCATAACACTCAGTCCGGGGAGGCGGAGATTACCTTAGGAGGATGATCGGCTTGAGCATGCTGTTACCATTCGGCATTCGTCAAGGAAAAATCACGCAGGCCCAGCCCATAGCGCCGCTTACCCACGGTCCGGGTCTCTGCAGCAACTGTAGATTCTGATATCCTGATTTGAAGAGCTGGTGGTGGGCTCGGCGAGCTAGGCTATGACCTGGCCGAGGAGACCAGATTTTTCACAGTCAAAGCATCTGTAGCTGCGCTCGTTCTTCCACTTGCCAGAAGAGTCGAGAACCAGTTTGTCTTGCGTGTTGAGCTCGCTGTAGTCGAACTGACCCCCGCACCTATCGCAGACGAATTCTGCCAAAACTACCAGGCAAGCGGGCCTGTATCGCTACTCATAAACAGTCGTCGGCATTCGACAGGGACTCTGCAAACACTTCGTCCCGTAACCCATTTTACCATCCAGCAGTGCTCTTCAGTCACTATTGTCAGTTGTCTCGGACCCGGATAAGAGCAAGAGAATCCAGCAGACTTTCGTTGAGTTCAACGAGTCGTGGCTCGTCTACTGGGACGCGTACATTGACCTGCAGAACCAGCTGTATGAGAGCTTGAAGGCCGCACGTGACGTGACTTGGTTGGGCGCAACCGACTCTGCCAAGATGAGCGAGATAAACGCCGCACAGCGACAGTTGTTCTCTACGATGCCTCGCCGCCTCGACTATGTACCACTTGGTCAGATCAACAGGAGCATGGACTATGCCCTCAGCAAGATCAACGAACTACTTGCTGCACTCTTCTCTGAGAAGGAGAAGTGTAAGCGCCTGGAAACCGCAATAGATATTCTCACCGAGAAGGCTAACAGAACCAAGCAGGAACTACAATCAGAGTCTTAGGGCGGGACGCACAAGCAAACCCAATCGCTCGCGTTGGAGCCGGGGGTGGTAATCCAAAAGAAGCCTGATGTGCCAGGTTTTCCTGGCTCATGGTCTTTCTAACCTACTATACCTGATTTAGAGAGATAAGCATTCTTAGAATGACAGATTTGTCCAGCTAAGTTCCCGACTTGTCCCAATGAAACAGCGGGGACTTGGACGTTTTGGATGTTTTCCAAGTTCGAGACCTTCATCGTAGCCATGTGTCGTCAACCAGTGTATGGTCAGCCCGAGAAATACCCCTCGTGGGCTAGACGGTGGTTCTCAATCCTCGCTGTCGCGGCGCTATCTAAGCCAGAAGTCGGCGGTTTGGCTAGAGGCTGGAAAAGTAGGTCGTTACACAAAGATCTCTTGACCTCAACATAACCACAATAAGCGACCGCCTAAAGTCACTGGCTCAAGATTCTAAGGCGAAGGGTTGTTGTCTTTGGAAAGTTCTAGAAAAAAGTGGGAGGGGATCTAGTGGACTTGGATGTTGCCGGCTTGTAGGGTGCCGGCTTTTGAGTAGCCGGTTCCGAGTGTTATGGCGAAGGTGTCTTTTCCAGCGCCTGGTTCTGCTTTGTCTTGGACCGTGATTGTGAAGCTGGTCGCGATGTTGTTGTTGGTTCCTGTTCCTTTGAAGGTGACTGTTTTGCCGTTGAAGGTGGCTGAGGTTATGAGGCTGGTTGTGAAGTCTACGCCTCCAGCCGTGTCCTGGTAGATTGCTTTTCCGTGTATTCGACCCGTGGTGTCAACTTTCACTTCTATGCTGAAGCTTCCCTTGTCTTGCTGCGCGTCGACGAAGATGTAGCCTCCTCCCGTGACCAGGCACGTCTTTCCGAGCGGACAGTTACTAGGCAGCGCAGTCGTGCCGAGGACGTAGTCGAAGGTCCGTGTGGCGTCTCCGTCTGTCAAGACGGGATTGGTATTGGTGACCGCGAAAGTGAGTGCTGTGACGCTGAACAGTGTGTCGCCAGTAACCGGGCTTCCGAGATCGCTTAGCGGGGCGGTTATCGTAATCGTGCCGGTAGACGTGTTAATTTTTCCTGTCTCAGTGATCTCTGATGGGTATTTGATGATCTTGCAGTTCTGTGGCGTAGTGGTGACGCAGCCGTTGCCTGGAGGTATTCCACTGCCAGGGGCAGCAGAGGTTCCCGTGCCTGCGAAGAAGACGGGGCTCTGGCCGGCCGTGCTGTTTGCTCCCAGATAGAAGATTCTGTAGCTCTCTTCACCTGCATCTCCTGTGGAGAGGAACTGCCATCTTACGAGCCATAGAAGACCAGTTGAACCTGGTGGTGGGAGCAGGCTGGCGAGGCTCTGGAGTTTGAGTGTTGCTCTGATGTGTGAGCTGTCCGGCTGGGAGATTTGCAGGGAAGTTAGGTCTAAAGCTACCTGGTTCGCGCCAGCGCCTCCAGGGAAGTAGTGTGGTACCTGGGCGTCGCCCGTTGGGTCTGGCACTCCCGTGGCTGTGTTGGGGAATGGTGGGGTGAGTGTTGTGCCGATAGCGCTGGGTCCTGCGACTTGTCTCAGCTCGAAGAGGGCTGCTCCATGATGCTGGTTTGTTAGATCATTGAGAACGATTCTGGCTGCGCCGTTGGCGTCGAGGGCGACGCTGAAGAAGTCTGCGAGGGTCCGGTCGCCGCCTGAGGTTGTGCAGCCTAATCCTCCAGTGCAGATCTGGCCGTAGTCTGTGGGATGTTCGCTAGCCTTCACTTGGTAGATTGTAGGTGTGAGGGTAGTTGCTCCTTGGACCTGGGTGAAGTAGACGAACCATTTGACGCTGGTAGCTGCAATGCGGTTGTTGTACCATGAAGGGAAGTTGTTGGGATCGCCGCGCGCGTCTGTGCCGTAGAATACTATGTCGACTGTTCCTGCGGCGCCCGCGATAGCCCAAGGCATCACATTTGTGTTGGCTGGGTCGCCGTTGACTTGTAGCGGTGTTGACCAACTTGTGCCTGCGTCGGTGGAGACAGTGAGGTAGACGTTGTTGTTGGCCGTGTCAACCCAGGCGACGTACACGTTGCCGGCCTGGTCCGTGGTTAGGGATGCGAAGAGGTTTCCGATCGAGCCTCCGGGTCTCGAGGGGGTGTCAGTAGAACTGAAAGCAAGCATGTCTCTCTGCCCAGGGTTCACATGAGCTTTGGAGACGTGGACGTGGTTTCCTTGCACGCATGGCAGGTAAAGGTTGCGGAGTACAGGGTCGAAGATCAGCCGGCCGCAGGGCGCGCCCGCGCCGACGAACACGGTTGTGGCGGCGTTAGTGTAAAAGAAACCTCCGATGGTGTCTGTTGGCCCCGTGGAGCCAGGCGAGGAGAGGACCTGGCTGCCCCCGGGTATTTGACGGTACGAGAGAAAGACAGTGTTGTCCGAGACGCCTGTAGTTGGACCGTTGTCAATAGCCAGCCACTGGCGGTCGTCTACTGGGGACATGGCGGCAACGAAGTTTTCCCTCCAGTTGTTGCCTTGGTCGTTGGAGACTGCGACCCCTATGTGAGCCAGGCCCTCAAGATCTGCAAAGTAGGCCGTGCCCTGGTCATCAGTAATGATGTCAGTGTCTCCGCCTCCGGCCGGTGCCGGGTTGGGCCTGAGGCCTGCTGGCGACACGATATGGAAGCTGTCGCCGTTGTCAGTGGACCTTGCGACGAAGCCTTGAGCGGTGGAAAAGCCCCAGGGCCCCGTCTCCCAGATGTTTCCAAATTTGTCAATATGGACTAGTGGTTCGCCTTCGGTTCGTTGTGGGTCGACGATCGTGTGCGCACCGAAAGATATCCCGCCGGTTTGAAAGACCGGATTGGGTGTCGGACCGCCGGTAGTGAAGGCGAGGAGGGCTGAGCCTGTGTAGCCGGACGCGACGACTAGGAAGGGTACTGTTCGTACTTCGTAGACGCCTGGCATGGGGCTCTGGAGGGCTACTTGTTCGCTTGTAGTTCCGCCTGAGGCTGAGGAGCCTACTTGTTGTCCGTCGCTCTGTCGGTAGATGTAGAGGTCGAAGTCGTTGTCGCTGCTGGCCCATTGGATGGTGATTGTGACTGAGCCTGTGTGGGTCTGCCAGAAGGTGGGTGATAGGTTGATGTTGAGATAGAAGTGGTCGCAGAGAAGATTCATGGTGTCAACGGCTGGTGGGCATTGGGCAGGGTCGGCGCTGACGCCGAACGCGTAGAACTGGCCTTGCCATGAGGTGCTTGGCTGAGTGTCCGAGATTGTGGCCCCGGGGGGTGTTGCTGCTCTGGCGGGCAATCCCAGGAATGAAGCTGCGCCTAGAAGCATCGTGGCTAGGAGGAGTATGGTCTTGAGGACTGTTCGTGGTGAGATAACTTGTCGTGACAGTGATAATCACGTGGTTGAGTGCTGGTGTGTCACGAGTTATATGGAATGTTCAGCCAGGGAATATTCTCGATCTTCGATAATATCTAATTCTGATATATCGCCGTCCAACAGTATGGAAGTGTCTGTACACTTACGGGCTGCACCGAGAGAGCTGAGAAATGCAGGTGCGGGGGTGGCTCTTCAAAACAAACCTGATGTGCCAGGTTTTCCTGCTTAACCTCGGAAAATGGCCAGTAGCCCAATACTCGACGATACCCGCCTCAGTGAGCGCAAGCGATTTTATCCTTGGAAACTGGCTCTGCGAACTCGGCTGCCCCTTCAGTGGGCTCGTTGCCAAGAAACAGGAGTCCGGACACGATCTCTTTCTACACCTGAGAGACCAGGAGGACAGACATGTCGGACTCAATTATCAGACGGGTAATGTCGACCTGCAAATACCTGGTTCTTATTATGATGACAACCGAAATGGAACTAGCCGAATTGCTCTGATCGAATTGCCTGCAAATGCATCTTACACTGTGGATGTTGACGCTGCCTTCTCCCAGCTCAGCCTTGAATCGTACAATCTGACAGTAATCTCCATCAAGCCAGACAAGATAGGGCAATTCAACGTTACTGCGACTATCCCCAAGTCGACGGTCCAGCACGCATCGGTGCAAAACGGGACAGCACAGACGCATCTCTCGGGAACATTGGACTTGGATCCGAACGTTCTGAGTCCGACCTCCAAGGGCAAGTACATTACAGGATACGTGGGACTTCCCGCTGGCTTCAACGTATCATTCATAGATCCTTCGAGCCTCCGTTTGAACGACGCCATTCCGCTGGTGCCCGGGACTCGCGTCACCATAGGTGATCACGACTCTGACGGGATTCCGGACCTGATTGTCAAGTTCGACAGGCAAATCGTGAAAACACTTTTCACCAAGCCTGGCAATTACACTCTGCATATTACAGGGAACTACGTGAGGAGTGGCAACACCGTGCCATTCGAGGCGTTTGACTCAGTTTATGTCCGGTAAAGGCCCTCAGACTGGTCTGCCACTTTCGAGGGTCTCGATCTGATAGTGGAATGGACTCGACAATGCGGTCAGTCTCCCTGCGTTCAAGACAATCATCATTGGTAGACCTTTCTACGATAGGCTTACTGAAACCGATCTAGAGGCCGTCTTCGCTCACGAGCTTGCCCACATAAAGGAGAAACATGATCTCGTTCCATTGATCGCAGTGCCTGTCATTTTCTCGCAATTGGTCCTTTGGTTCACTTTGCCGATGCAAATGTTTGCAATAGCAGGTTTGGCTTTTTCTCGTATCGCGTTTATCCCCTTCAACTGGTTAGCCGAGATTAGGGCAGACCAAGTTGGTGCACGCTATGTCGGAAACGACAACATGATACATGCGCTCCAAAGCCTAGACGGAAAAAGAATAGATGAACACTCAGAATCTCACCCATCTTTGCGGAGGAGGATCCGTAGACTCGAAAAGGGCCCGGTATCGGGAAGGTGGTACTGCCCTTGTAGGTAGCTCAACCCACGACTTTGCTGTTCGTACGGACCCCATAATCCGTCGACTGGGCAAAGCTCGGACGCCTTGGGCTAGAGGTGTTATGCTACCTCTGGGTGCACGTTTGAGTAACGGCACGTCAGGCTTCTTTCTTGGAGCCGGGGGTGGGAGTTGAACCCACCTTAGCCATCCGTTGTGGGATGTTTACTACGGGTTGCTACGAGCCGCGTCTGCAGCCCGTCGCCTTATCCGATCGGCCTTCGGTGGACAAGCCAACCCCGGCCTAGTTTGGCCCCCGGCAAAAACAGGGACCCGACCGTCGTTCGTATAAGCTTGATGAAGCAGGTTTCCCAACAGTAATCTCAAGATCAACTCGCATCCTTCAATATTGACCGTATTGATCGGAGAGTTTGACCCCACAGTTTTATAGGCCCATTCCCGGTTTCTCCGAAACGAACAATAGGATTTCTCGGGAGAACCCACGGAGCTTGTCCGGAATAGACGCGGTCAAAAAGATCGTCGAGACCGAAGCACAAGCACGCAGAATCGTCGACGAAGCATCAGCAAAAGCCCAACAGATAATCTCCGAGACACGCGAACAGGCGGAACGAATCAGGCAAGAAGCCGTCGCCCGCGCTCAACAACAGAGGGAGGAGATACTCCGCGAGGCGAAGAGCAAGGCCGAAGCCGAGGCTCTGCAATCAGACAAGGAGACGGAACAGGTCCTGAACAGTTACCGAAAGCTCTCTGAGGAGAGAAAGTCCGCCGCGGTCAGCAAGGCCGTGGCATTGATTCTGAACGCGTGAACACAATGTCAGAATCCCTAGAGAAGTTACAGAATCGAATCCTCTCTGATGCCAAGCATAAGGCCGATGAGACGGTCAAGGAAGCTCAGGCAAAGTCCCAGCAGATTCTCGAAGATGCCAAGCAGAGGGCTCAGAGAGAATCTGAGGAGATTATAGCGAAGGCGAATGTGGAGGCGGAGTCCATTCGAAGAAGCATCCTGAGCTCAAAGGTCCGCGTGAACCGGCTCAGAATTCTCGACGAGAAGAACCGAATCGTCGAGGACATAATTCACGGTGTTGAAGACCGGCTTTCAAGCATCTCAAAGTCAGAACAGTTCGAAGAGACTGCTCAGCGCTTCGTGATGGAGGCGGTGAAAGCAGTAGATACTGATCAACCGGTTGTTAGAATCGGATTCAGAGACATGAGCAAAAGGAATCTAGAGGGAGTATCGAGAGTCCTCCCGAAAGGAGGGAAACTTGTTATCGACGAGAAGCTTATCGAAAACCTGGGCGGAGTAGTTGCAACAGATCCTGAAGGCAAGGTCGTCTTCAACAACACCTTCAAGTCTCGACTCGAGAGACTCGACAACCAGCTCCTTACACTGATATCCTCTACAGTTTTTGGCGAGTAGCTTCTCAGATGCTAAAGCCTGAACGCATGCAGCAAGTCAGCATCATAGTAGCCAAGGATCAGCTGCCCAACCTTCTGGGATATGCTGGCTCCAAGAGACTCTTCCACTTAACAGAGATTGAAGACGATAGTATTCCTGAGGGAGCGAAACGCTACGAAGCACTTGAACTCCAAGCCAAGTCCTCCACGATAAAAAGCCGACTAACAACCCTCACCACAGCCCTCAACGTCTCCGAGGCCACCTTCGAGAATCTCCATGCGCCAGTCAATAGCATCGAGTCACTCACAAGATTTCTGGACGATGAGACAGGGAAGCTTGAACATTCGGTCCGAGAACTCGAGGGCGCCGAAGGGAAGCTTCAGACAGAGAAAGAACGGGCCTCAGAACTCTCACGATTCCTCTCAGGCCTAGAAAACGTCGGAGTCTCGCTGGACGCGATAGCTGGCCGCGGATTCCTCACAAGCCTCGTCGGAGAAGCTAGCATCGAAACAGTACCATCCCTCCAGAAAGAACTTGACCAAATAACACACGGCGACCTAATCTTCGCAATTACGAATACTTCTGAGGACACTCAAACCTTCCTCGCACTCTTTCCAACGGCCTTCCAAGACAATGCCAAGCAAGCGACCACCGCCCTAGGCGCAAAAATTGGCCCACCATGGACAGGTCTGCCCTCAGACCCAAAGAAGGCGAAGGAAGCGATCGACCTTCAGCTCGCAAACCTAGACAAAGAATCAAAGAACCTCGAAGAAAAAAGAGTGAAACTAGCGAAAGAGTACGGTCCAAGGATCAAAGCCTTAGCCACTTTATCCGAGATCCTCGAGGCCCGCACAAAGGCCCTGTCTGGATCATCTACCACTGAAGCGACCATTCTTCTTCAAGCATGGATCCCAAAGAGAAAACAAGGCGAAATAACCCAAGAAATCTCGAAAGTCAGCGGTGGACTTGCGAACGTATTCGTCGAAGAGACGAAGAGTCACGTGAACCATTCGACTGAAGAGTCGACGCAAGCTAAGGAGGCCGATCCTCCGACCTTCGGTATCCCATCATATTCAGAGACGAACCCGACGCCCTTCATGATTCTGACGTTTCCATTGATCTATGGCTTGATGTTCGGGGATATTGGCGAAGGAATCCTTTTCCTCGCCTTCGGGTTTTTCCTGCTATACCTAAGACGGAAGAAGGTCAAGGTTTTCGAGATAGGCCAGATATTCGTCAATGGCGCCGAGCTCATAATCATGCTTGGTATAGGTGCTACAATCTTCGGATTTGTCTTCGGTGATATCTTTGGGTTTGAGGCGCGTAGCGTCCTAGGCATCAACCCAATCTTCAGTCCCACCGCGGGCGCGTTTCCAACCAGCGCCAGCGTTGTGCCTAGCACTGCTAACCTGATAATCTACATGATATTTATCCTGTTCTTTGGAGTCGCGCACCTTCTTTCAGGTCTCGCGATAAGCGCATACAACAAGATTCGTAGCAAAGAGTACAGACATGCTCTCCTCGGTCCCATTTCTTGGGCATGGTTCTACGCCGCCTTCGTGGCGGCAGCCGTAATCGTCGTTCAAGCCAACTTCAAATTCTCTGTGCTCCTTAAGAACCCGCTAGTGGTGGCGTCCATCTTCATCCCGATGGCACTCATGGGATACGGAGAAGGGGGCCTCCATGTCATGGAAGCGTTCATCGGTGCCGGCAGCAATACTCTATCCTATCTTCGAATCTGGGCTTTGAACCTAGCAGATTTTGCCGTGAAATTTGCGTTCTTCACATCATTCGGCATTGTAGGAGCGATATTCGGCAATGTCCTAGTCATGATTCTCGAAGGTTTGATCGTTTTCGTGCAGACTCTGAGGCTTCACTGGGTTGAGTGGTTTGGTAAGTTTTATGAAGGGACCGGTCACCCATTCGCGCCCTATCAAGAACCAATGAGCTGGATTGTACCAAACTAATGGCAGTTGATTGCTCTACACTCTCTTCCGTAACGCTCTGCCCAACCTTCTGGGCGGGCTTGGGCGCTGGTCTCAGCGTCCTTCTCTCCGCGATCGGCGCCGGCCTCGGAATCGGCATCTCTGGACCGGCGATAGCTGGCGCTGGGGTCGAAAGACCCGAAGTCATGCTCAAAACGTTTATCGCGACAATCTTGGCTGAGGCACTCGCCATCTATGGTCTTGTAGTTGGGCTCTTGTCTGTCTTCGACATCACTCCCGCTCTAACAATTGAGAAGGGTGTCCGCATATTTGCAGCAGGACTGACGATGGGAGCAGCCGCGCTCGGGGCAGGCTTCGGCATCGGGGCCGCAGGAAGCGCGATGGCTTCGGCGACCGCAGAGAAACCCGAAATATTCTCTAGGGCCGTAATATCGCTGATCCTTGCGGAGGCCCTCGCAATCTACGCTCTAGTGACAGGTTTGCTGTTACTATTCACTGGAGCCGGCTAAGCGAGCTAGCGTGTACTCAGACACCCTCTCCCACCTAGTCCGAGACAATTATCTGATCGCTCGGCTGCGCGGCAGCCGCAGTCATCTGCTTGGACGCCAACAGTTATTCGCGCTCTCGGAGTCAAAGTCGCAGACGGAAATCATCGGATTGGTGGCGGAAGGGCCTT
>Ga0209237_1002924_pt1 | contig 10315 bp, 7 predicted proteins | sample GraSoi013_1_40cm_2_FD_185820 | JGI IMG/M metagenome (GOLD analysis project Ga0209237, IMG submission 185820) | Grasslands soil microbial communities from the Angelo Coastal Reserve, California, USA - Sample 10_02_2013_1_40cm (SPAdes) (version 2) | ecosystem: Environmental > Terrestrial > Soil >...
GGCGCGCCGTGCGGCTCGTCGAGGTCGAGGCCTATCTCGGATCGAGCGACCCCGCATCGCATGCGTACCGGGGTCCGACCGCGCGTACCGCGCCGATGTTCGGCCCGCCCGGAAGGAGCTACGTGTACTTCGTGTACGGCATGTACCACTGCCTGAACGTGGTCGCATCACGCGGCGGTGTCGCGGGCGCCGTGCTCCTGCGCGGGGCCGAGCCGATCGCCGGCGTCGGCGACGATCCACGCGCGCTCGCCGGGCCCGGAAAGCTCGCGCGTGCGCTCGGCCTGACCACCGCGCAGACCGACATGGACCTGGTCCGGTCCGAGCTCTCCATCCGCGACGCGTCGCCGGTGCAGTCCTCGCGTGTGGTCCGCGCGGCGCGGATCGGATTGAACCAGCACGCCACCACGCACAAACCGTGGCGCTTCTACATCCGCGGCTCGTCCGGGATATCCCGGCCTTGAACGAGGGCGCTTTCGCCCGTCTCGAGCTGCCCGCGATCCGCGCGCTCCTCGCCGAGCGCACCGCCTTCGCGCCGGGCCGCGAGCTTGCCCACGCGCTTTTCCCGACCTCCGACGTTCGCGAGGCCGAGCGCCTCCAGGACGAGACAGCGGCCGCGCGCGACCTGATGCGGGCGAGCCCGTCGAGCGGCCTACGCGGCGCGCGGGACATCCGCGACGCGCTGCGGCGCGCACGCCTTGGGGGAACGCTCGACCCCGAGCAGCTCGTCGCGGTGTCCGACACCGTGCGCGCGGCGGAGCACCTCTTCGCTGACGTCCGGCCGTATCCGCCGCTCGCCGCGCGAGCGCGCTTCGCGCGGCCCCCATCGGACGTCGCCAGCGCCATCGAGAACGCGATCGGATCGACGGGTGAGGTGCTGGACCGCGCGAGCATCCGGCTCGGCTCGCTCCGCGCCGACCTGCGGGCCGCGCAGGCACGCCTTCAGCAGCGTCTGGACGGGCTCGTCCGTTCTCCCGACCTGGCGCGCCTGCTTCAGGACCCGATCGTCACGCAACGCGGTGGCCGCTACGTCGTTCCGGTCAAGGCCGAGCACCGCGCCGCGGTGAAAGGAATCGTGCACGACCAGTCCGCGAGCGGGCAGACCGTCTTCATCGAGCCGCTCGAGATCATGGAGGCGAACAACGTCCTTCGCGAAGCCGAGCTCGCCGAACGCGCCGAGGTCCAGCGCATCCTCGACGAGCTCTCCCGTCGTGTCGAGCGTTCCGCAGATGACCTCGACGCCGTGCTGCAGGCGCTCGCTGGCCTCGATCTGGCGATCGCGAAAGCGCTCTATGCCGACGCGCTCGAGGGAAGCCGGCCCGCGCTGAACGCCGAAGGGATCCTCGATCTCATAGACGCACGCCACCCCTTGCTGGTCGAGCAGGGGAACGTCGTGGGGATAGACGCGGAGCTCGGCGGCGAGTTACGCGTGCTCGTCATCACCGGGCCGAACACCGGCGGCAAGACCGTCACGCTGAAGACCATCGGGCTTCTCACGCTGATGGCCGCCTGCGGCCTCGCCATTCCCGCGGCGCCGAACAGCCGCGTGCCGGTGCTGCGACGCATCTTCGCGGACATTGGCGACGAGCAGTCCATCGCGCAGTCGCTCTCGACGTTCTCCTCGCACCTGCGCAACGTCGTCGCGACGCTCGCGGGGGCGGAGCGCGGCGATCTTGCCTTGCTCGACGAGATCGGCGCCGGCACGGACCCGGATGAGGGCGCAGCGCTCGCCATGGCCGTGCTCGAGACGCTCCTCGAGCGCGGGGTCCTCGTCGCGGCGACGACGCACTATCCCGAGCTCAAAGCATTCGCTCTCAGCACGCCGGGCGTCCGCAACGCGAGCATGGAATTCGACTCCGAGACGCTGCGGCCGACGTTCCGTCTGCACGTGGGCCTGCCCGGCGCTTCCAACGCCTTCGCGATCGCGGAGCGTCTCGGCCTCGATCGCGCGGTCCTCGGACGCGCGGACACGCATCTGGGGGAGCTGCACCGCTCGCTTGAGCGGACGCTCCGCGAGGCCGAGCGCCAGCGGACCGCGCTGGCCGCCGCGCTCGAGGAAGCACGGGTCGCCGCAGCCGACGCCTCGGACGCGACCACCGAGGCGGAGCGCGAGGCCGAACGTGTTCGCGATGAGGCGCAGCGCGCGCTGCGGCGTGCCCACGCCGAGGCCGACGAGCTCCTTTTGCAGGCGCGCCGCGCGCTGCGCCAGGCGGAGGAGGCCCGCGACCGCGCGGCCAAGCGCAATCTCGTCGACGAGGCCCGTGCCGCGCTCGCCGCGGCGGAATCCGCGCGCGCCGCGTCGACCGGGCCCGCCGCTGCCGGACGCGTGTCCATTCCCATCGCCATCGGCGCGCCTGTCCACGTCGAGGGGGTCGCCGAACCTGGAACGCTCCTCGCCATCGATGACCGGGGCGTTGCGGACGTCGCGGCGGAGGCCGTGCCGCCGATCCGCTCGGAGCGGCCTCGAGTGCACGGTTCGGCGCCGAGCGTGCCGCTCCAGCTCGACCTCCGCGGCGCGCGCGCCGAGGAAGCGCTGGCCGTACTCGACAGGTACCTCAACGACGCCGCGGTCGCGGGCGTCGAGCGCCTGCGGATCGTCCACGGAAAGGGCACGGGCGCGCTGCGCACGGCCATCCGCGCCGCACTGGCGCAGCATCCTCTGGTTCGCGCGCATGAGCCCGCGGGTCAGTCCGAGGGCGGGGATGGGGCCACGATCGTCCGGCTGTAGAGGGCGCCACCAGTGAGCAATCGCCTTCCCGCCTAAGAGACGCGGCGCATCTCGACGCCAATCTGTGAGAGCCTGTAAAACAGGGCTGCGCGATCGGGATCGATGAGACCGAGATCCGCGAGAGCCGTGACCAGGCTCGGGTGCGCATCGCTCGCGCGGGGATCTTGCCAGCGCATCGCACCACCGGCTTCCGCACGCGGCTTCCCGGCGAGGTCACCGGCGCGGAACATGTGGACGAGGAAGTGGAAGCCATCCGGTGGCAGGCTCCTCACCTCATAGCGAGCCACAAGTCGCAGATCAGCGGTGCGATAGCCGGTCTCTTCGAGGAGCTCGCGGCGGGCCGCATCCTCGACCCGCTCGCCCCGCTCGACGCTCCCTCCAGGCAGGAGCCAGGCACCGGCGAATGGTCCGCGATGCTGTTTGACGACGAGGATCCGGCCACTCGGGTCGATGCAGGCGACGATCGCGCTCACGGCCGGATCCTCGGCCACCCGGGCTACGGCCTCTTGGTGCTGGTCGGGCGCGGCGTAGGGGTCGAGCCGAAGAAAGGCGTCGGCGTCGGGGTGGGGAACCCGAAGAACGGCGACGGCGTCGGGGACGGCGTCGGGGACGGCGTCGGGCAGGGATCTGGGCTCACGAGGTTCCACGTGTACCGGCCGTACGTATGCCGGCCGGCGATCGCATCGCGGATCCACTGGTCCGTGTATCGCTGGAAGGCCGCCGGCGCGTGGGTGTCCTGGATCCTCATCGCGACCTTCCGTGACCCGTCGGGCAGCTGGCACCCCGCGACGAACCAGTCGTCGGTCCTCGCGGGCTCCGTGCCCTTGATGAACCACTCCGTGGTCGAGAACGGCGTGAGGCTCGACGGAAGAAGGCCCGAGCCATATCCGCCGAACGCGCCGGGCGCGGAGACGACCGTGCCGCTCACGACGTTGGACGGACGCTGCCAGTCCGACGGCGGCGTGTCCGCGAGCGCTTCCTTCATGTAGTCGCGCCAGAGCTGGCCGGGGCCCATCGCGCTGTTGAAGTCGCGCGAGCTCATGGGGTCGCCGTTCGAGTTGCCCATCCACACCCCGGTCACCAGCGAGGGCACGTAGCCGACCGAATACACGTCCTTCAGGTTGTCGGTCGTGCCGGTCTTGAGCGCCGCGACGCGGCCGATATTCGTCCATTGGCCGAAGATGAAGTTACGCGACGGCTGGGTCGTGTCTTTGAGGATGTCGGTCATGATCCAGGCGATTCCCTGGTCAAGCACGCGCTTGGACTCGTAGTCCTTGTGCTCCCAGACGACCTTTCCGCGGGCATCCTCGACCTTGAGGATGTACGTCGGCGCGATCCGAACACCCATATTCGCGAGCACGCCGTAGGCGCTGGCCATGTCGACAAGGTGCACCTCGCGCGCTCCGAGCGTCAGCGATAACCCGACCTTCGACGAGTCGATGTCCGTCGTGATGCCCAGCTCATGCGCGGTCTGGATGGTGTCCTCGATGCCCGAGTACTCAGCCAGGAACCGGACCGCCGGTACGTTCCTAGATTCGCGGATCGCCTGGCGCATCGTCACCGGACCGTGGTACTGGAGGTCGGCGTTCTCCGGGCAGTAGCCGCAGGCCGTTGCGCTCATCCGCGTGGGGTCGGCCTTCCCGGTGAAGTCGGTGCGCGCGTCGACCACCACCGTCGCCGCGGTCGCGCCCTTCTTGAGCGCGGTCACGTAGTTGAACATCTTGAACGACGAGCCGGGCTGACGTAGCCCGATGCCCGCCACGTCGAACTGGCCCTGCACGCGCGGGTCGTCGCGGTTGTTGTAGTCCACCGAACCGACGTAGGCGAGGACCTCGCCGCTCCGCGGATCGATCGACACGAGCGCCGCGTTCCAGACGTTGCGGTTGTGGAGCTCCTCGACCCATTCGCGCACCTGCCGCTCGCCGATCTCCTGCTTGGTCAGATCGAGCGTGGTCGTGACGCGGTAGCCGCCGCGAGTGACGGCCGCCTCGTCGCCACCGAGGATCTGCGACAGCTGGTTCCGCACCTGGAAGACAAAGTGCGGCGCCTTGATCGTCGCGACCGGCGGGCCGGCGACCTTGATCGGCACCGCGTTCGCCGCGTCGGCTTGCTGCTGGGTGATCGCGCCCGTCTCCACCATCTGGTCGAGTACGTAGGCGCGCCGTTCCTCGGCGCGGTCCACGTTCGCCTCCTGGGTCGGATCGAGGACCGAAGGCGCCTGCGGCAGACCCGCGAGGAGCGCGGCTTCAGCCAGGGTGAGATGAGTGAGATCGGTCTTCCCGAAATAGGTCTGCGCGGCGGCCTTCACACCGTACGCCTGATTGCCGTAGTAGATCTGATTGAAGTAGAGCTCGAGGATCTGCGGCTTCGAATAGGTGTTGGTGACCTGGATCGCGAGGATGGCTTCGCGAATCTTTCGCTTGATGGAGAGCTCGCCGCCGACGATCCGCTGCTTCACAAGCTGCTGCGTGATCGTCGACGCGCCGCCGGAGCCCGATCCGCGGCTGGTGAGGTCGGCGTAGACGGCCCGCATGATCCCGAGCACGTCGACGCCTGGGTTGCTCCAGAAGCTCTTGTCCTCGGCCGCGACCGTCGCGTCGACGAGCACCTGTGGGATCTGATCGAAGCCCACGACCTCGCGGTTCTCCTCCGAGAACTGGTAAAGGAGCGTGTTGCCGGTCCGGTCGTAGACCTTGGTCCCCTGCGCGAGCGGGGCCTTTGCGAGATCCTGTGGCGAGGGCAGGTCCTCGGTGAAGAAGGCGAGCGCCGCGCCTGCCCCCACGACGAGGAGCCCTGCCGTCCCGAGGATCATGGCGAGCAGGCCCGACGGCAATGCGAGGCGCCAACCGCTGAACGAGCCGCCGCCCTGGCGCCGCTTCGAGCGATATGCCCCGCGCCGGAGCGCGTGGTCGAGCGTCGTTTTTGAACGCGCGATACGACCATGGTAGCCGCCGAAGGGGGCTGTGCCCCCTTCGAAACCCGCACCTATCCTTCTCCCTGATGCCGGCACGTCCTTCAGAACGGGAGGTCGACGAATTCCTCACGCGCGCGATGAGCCAGGTCATCGTGAAGGAGGAGCTCGCCAAACAGCTGCGCTCAGGAGAGCGTCAGCTTCGTATCAAACAGGGCTTCGACCCGACGCACCCGAACCTTCACATCGGACATGCCGTGCCCCTGCGGAAACTCAAGCGCTTCGCTGAGTGGGGGCACGAGATCGTGATCATCGTCGGCGACTGGACGACGCAGATCGGCGACCCGACCGACCGCGACGATGCTCGCCCGACCATGTCCCACGAGAAGGTGCTCGAGAACGCGCAGACCTACCTCGATCAGTTCTACAAGATCGTGCCGCGCGAGGGCGTCCGCATCGTCATGCAGAGCGAGTGGTTCGGAAAGTTCGGGCTCGGCGACGTCATCCGTCTCGCGTCGCGCTTCACCACGCAGCAGATGCTCGCGCGCGAGGAGTTCCGCAAGCGCCTCGAAAAGAAGACGCCGATCCCGATCAAGGACATCCTGTACCCGCTGCTGCAGGCCTACGACTCGGTCGCTATCGAATCCGACGTCGAAGTGGGTGGCACCGATCAGCTCTTCAACATCCTCGCGGGACGCGAGCTCCAGGAGCAGGTCGGTCAGCGCCCGCAGAGCGTCTTCATCAATCAGCTTCTCGAGGGCCTCGACGGCGAGAAGATGAGCAAGTCGAAGCCGGCCACGGCGATCTGGCTCACCGACCCGCCGAACGACGTCTACGGCAAGGTCATGTCGATCGAAGACAAGCTCATGTCGCACTACTTCGAGTGGGCGACAGAGCTTCCCGTGCCCGAGGTGCAGGCCATCCTTCGCGCGGTCGCCGCGAAAGAGCTGCACCCGCGCGAGGCGAAGCGAAAGCTCGCCCGCACCATCACGACCGAGCTCCACTCCGCGTCCGCTGCCGATGAGGCCGAGCGGGCGTTCGACCGCGTGCACAAGGACCGCGAAGCCCCGCCAGACGCGCCGGTCGTTAATGTGAGAGCGGACGGGGCAAAGGAGATCCCGATCGTCGACCTCCTCGTCCAGGCCGGTCTCGAGCCGAGCAAGTCGCGCGCGCGGAGACTCGTCGAGCAGAAGGGCGTTCGAGTGAACAGCGAGCTCGCGACCCTCGACACGTCGATCCCGGTCGGCGGCGAGGTTCTGCTCCAGGCTGGCCCGCGTCGTTTCCGCCTCATACGATTCCGGTGACCGCAGCGCGCCCCGTCGTCGCAGTCGTGCCGTTTGGCGCGCAGGGCCGTGACGCTCAGGCGGGCATCATCGGTCGGCAGGTGGCCCGCCGGCTCGTGGAGCGTTTCGCCGACGATCCCGCGCTGGAGCTGCGGCCGGTCTTCCTCGTGGCCATGCCGGAGACCAAGAGCGACGCCGGATACCTGATCTTCGGGTCGACACCCGACCCCGATCTGGCCGCGCGCTACGGCGAGTCGGTCGGCACGACACACGCGCTCACCGGCCTGTACCGGGAAGACGAGCGCGGTCAAGCCTTCCTGGTGACCCTCGTGGACGTCGCGGCACGCCGTGCGGTCGCGTCGCGCGAATTCGCGGTGGCCGAGGGGGAGCTCCATCGGGCGGAACCGGCGCTCGCCGCGTGGCTCGTCGGCGCGCTGGGGGTGCCCGCCCAAGCGGGACTCGACGAGCCGGAGACAGCGAACGAGACCGCCTACCGCGCGCTCCTGGGCGGGCTCGAAGAAGAAGTGAACGCGACGCTTCTGCGCGCGGGCGATCCCGCCGCGGCCGACGCCGCGCGGGTCCTCGCGTTCCAGCTCTACGTCGCCGCGGTCCGTGCGGACCCGGCGTCGCTGCGGGCCGAGGACCGGCTGCTCGTGCTGGCCGCCGAGTCTGTCGAGCGCGGAGACGAGGAGCGGGCGGCGCGCGCGCTCGAGGAAGTCATCGAGACGAAGCCCATGTCGTGGCGCTCGCACTACATGCTCGCCGAGCTCCTCCGCCAGATCGGCGAGACCACCCACGCGATCGTGGCGCTGGAGCACGCACACGCGCTGCGGCCGCTCCGCGATGTCGACGTGATGATGCTGGCCGAGCTGTACGTGGCCGAAGGCGCGCCGGGCCAGGCCGCCGCGCATCTTCGCCGGATCGCGGCAGGGAGCGAGGCGTTCGGCCGGGCGCAGGAGCTTCTGGGCGTGCTCGCGCTCGGAAAGGGTGACCACGAAGGTGCGCGGTCGTACCTCGAGCGCGCCGCCGCGAACGGCCGTCCGAGCGCCGACGCGCACCTCGCGCGCGCGCACATCGCTGCGGGACGCATCGACGACGCGCGCCACGCGCTCGGCGCGATCATCAGCTCGGGGACCGACGCCGATACGGTCGGCCAGGCGAGACGCCTGCGCCTCGGGCTCGAGCGGCCGGATCTCGAGACCGATCTCGAGCGCGCCGGCCGGGCCGCGCTCTCCACGAATCCGCTGTCGTACGACGAGGTTCGTGCCTCATTCATGAGAGTGCTGGGATTCGACCCGAACCTGTGGGAGGCGCACTTCGGCCTCGGGCTGGTCGCTCGTAAGCAGGAAGACTTCCCCGCAGCTGCGAGCTCGTTCCGGCGCGCGCTGGAGCTCGCTCCCGGCCAGCCCGATGTCCTGCACGAGCTTGGCGTCGCACTGCTCGCTTCGGGATCGCAGAGCGAAGCCCTTGCGCTCCTCGATCAGGCGGCGTCGCTGCGCCCGCGCGACGCCGGCTACCTTGCCGACTCAGGCTTCGCGCATCTTCGCGCCGGTGACCTCGGCGCCGCGCGCGAACGACTGCGCCTCGCCAGCGCGATCAACGCGGATGATCCGCTGACGCACGCATATCTCGTCGAGCTCGAGCGCGCGGAGGCCGCGACCGGAAAAGCGAATTGAAGAACGCTCCAAAGCAGGTCGTCGTTTTGGGCGGCGGATTTGGCGGACTGCATCTGGTCCGTCACCTCGAGCGGCGAATGCGGCGCGACGAGCTGGACCTCACCCTCGTCGATCGCCAGAACTACCACCTCTTCACCCCGCTCCTCTACCAGGTTTGCACCGGGGAGCTGCCGCCGCACGCCGTGGCTTACCCGCTCCGCGACGCGACGGCGCCGGTGGGCTTTCGCTTCCTGCAGACCGAGGTCTCCTCGATAGACCTCGAGCACCGCCGGGTGGGCACCGCGGAGGGCGAGCTACCGTACGACCACCTCGTGATCGCGCTCGGCTCGGTCACCAACGACTTCGGTATTCCGGGCGTCCGCGAGAACGCGATGCCGGTGAAGTGGCTCGCCGACGCGGAAGCACTCAAGCGGCACGTGCTTGATGTGTTCGAGGCCGCCGCCACCGAGACCGATATCGCGCGCCGGCGCGAGCAGCTCACTTTCATCATCGTGGGCGCCGGACCCGTCGGCGTGGAGCTCGCGAGCTCGCTCCGCGATCTCATGGACCACACGTTGCGACGCATCTATCCGACGATCGACTTCTACGCCGACGTGACGATCCACCTCCTCGACGGTGCCGATCGCGTGATCCCGGGGATGGACCCGCGGCTGTCAAAAATAGCGGCGCGACGCCTCGAGCAGCAGCGCGTGCGGGTCCTTCTGAAGACGCTCGTCTCAGAGATCGGCCCGGGCGTCGTCCGTACGAAGGACGGCGCGCAGCTCCGCGCGCGGACGATCGTCTGGTCGGGCGGCGTCAAAGTGAATCCTCTGGTCGCCTCGCTCGACCTCCGAAGATCGAAAGACGGCCGCATCATCGTCGACGACCGCTTCCGCGCTTCGGGCCGCGACGACGTTCTCGCGCTCGGCGACGCGGCGTACTTCGAAAACCAGGGGAAGGGCCTGCCGCAGCTGGCGCAGGTCGCCGTGCTCCAGGCACCCGCTGCGGCGAGGAATCTGCTGGCCCTGGTCCGTGGGGCGCCGACGACGCCGTTCGTCTACCACCGGAAGGGCGACCTCGTGGCGCTCGGACGAACGCAGGCGGGGGCCGAGTTCGCCAAGCTCGGCGGCTTCGTCATCGGCGGCCTGCCCGCCTGGACGGTCTGGCGCGTGAATTACCTCATGCAGCTCCTGGGTGTGCGCAATCGCGGTACCTTGCTCGTGGAGTGGGTGCTCTCGTTCTTCGCCGGCCGGCTGGTGGCGAACACGCCCTGACCCTCACGGAACGCGTCCTGTATCACCAGATCCATCCCGCGAAGTTGTTCACGGACGTCGCGTCGGCGGTCATGGCGCTCGACCTCCTCTGGCGGCACCTACTCGTACCGGGCCTCGTTATCGCGGTCCTGCCGCCGGTCCTGGTCTCGGCGACGCTCATCAGTGAGGTCGATCTCGACCGTTATCGCCGCAGCGCGATGGGCGCGTACCTTCGCCGCTACATGCCTCCGTGGGTCCAAGCGCTCCGGCTCTTCGGTGCGGCTTTCGCGTTCTACGCGGCCTGGTATCACGTGCCCGCGGGCGTCGCGTGCGGTCTCGCGATCGTCGCTGCGTGTTGGGCGAACGGGATCGTGCCACGCCGGCGGACGTGATCCTCGCGTTGCTGCCCGAGGTCGAGGCGGTGATCGACGAGGCCGCGGCGACCATCGATGCGCTCGACGAGGACGATTGGCGGCGGCCCTGCGAAG
>Ga0209237_1002926_pt1 | contig 10311 bp, 10 predicted proteins | sample GraSoi013_1_40cm_2_FD_185820 | JGI IMG/M metagenome (GOLD analysis project Ga0209237, IMG submission 185820) | Grasslands soil microbial communities from the Angelo Coastal Reserve, California, USA - Sample 10_02_2013_1_40cm (SPAdes) (version 2) | ecosystem: Environmental > Terrestrial > Soil >...
TGTTTGCAAGCACGTTGGTTCCGAGCTGAACCGACAGCCTGTCGGCCATCCAGCCCTTCGCGATACCACCCAAGTCAAGGCCGCATTCCCGCTCCAGTCGGGCTCGCCGCGACCGCACGGCGAGAACTTCCGTGAGTGGCGGGGCCGGGCGCGCGTCCTCGATCGTGGCAGTCGACACGCCTTCCGCGAGCGGGCGCGTGTAGCCGATCGCGAGCATCGAAGGCAGCACCGCGGCGTTGACGAGTCCCGCGCTGAGCTCGTAGGCGCGCAGCGCTTCACGCAGCAGCTCCTCCATCTCCGGGCTCACGTCCACCCATGCGCCGGCCGAACGATTGAGAACGGCCAGCTCGCTGTGTTTCGAAAACCGCGTGACACGCGCCCCGAGCACACGTACCCAGAACTCTCCCTGGGCCAGCTCCGCGCGAGACACGCCGATTCCGAACAGGCTGCAGATCGTACCGAGCGCCTCGAAGTGGTGAGCGGCGACGCCGGCCCTCACCAGACTACTGCCGGGGAGGGTGAGCAGCGGCGCTTGCACGGCCGAAGGCCGGGTCGGCTTCGCCGACGCCGCGATGAGAGGGAACCGGCAGGTTCCCTCTCATATCTACGACGCATAGGTCGATGTCACCGGCTGGACGTCGCCCTGCCTGACGCCAGGCGTGAACGTGAGCCCGCCCACCGTGCCTTGTTCCTGCGACGCGAGCACCGTGGGCTGCAGAGGCGCGGACGGATTCTTCAGGTGCGAAGTCACGTACACCGCGGACGCGGCGGTGGCGCCCAGCGTGAGGACGGTCGCCGCCAGCTTCAACAGGAACGAACGCATTCCGACCAGCCGCTACACCGCCACCGGCGCCTTCAAGAACTGAACCCGATCGTACGAACCGCCAAGAATCTCGTTCGCGTCGGCGCCCAGGTGACCACCGAGGATCTCCTGGTACACCGAACGGAAGTCGACGGCGTACTGCAGGTTGCCGGTCGAGTCCAGGTTGGTGAGGCTCGGCTCGGCGCCGAAGAGCCCGCTCTTCACGGGGTCGCCGATCAGCAGCAGTGGCGCCGCGGCGCCGTGGTCGGTGCCTCCGCTTGCGTTCTCTTTGGGACGGCGCCCGAACTCCGACCAGGTCGCGATCAGAACCTTGTCCGCTTTTCCATGAGACGCCAGGTCCTGGTAGAACGCGCTCACCGCCGAATCGAGATAACCCATGAGGTCGTCGTGCCTGTTGAGCTCTGTGTAGTGCGTGTCGAAGCCGCCGAGCGTCACGTGCAGGAGCTTGACCCCGGTGCCGGTGACGATGAGCTCCGCGGCCAGCTGCAGAGCCGCCGCCAGCTGGTTCTTGGACGAGTAGACGAGCTTGACCTTGTCGGTGTAGTCAGCCATCGGCTGGTAGCTGGTCGATGAAGTGCGCAAGGTCGCGATGGTGTCGTTCGCGGTGGCGATTGCGGTGTCGAAGAGCGCGCCGTAGATGCCCGGCGTGCCTTTGTAGAGAGCGCCGACAGCCGCCTCGACCTCCGACCCGCCCGTGAAACCAAACGTCTTCTGGTTCTGGATCACGGTCATGGTTGCCTGCAGGTCGCGCAGCGCGCCTGGAACATCGGTGGCGCCACAGGCGCAGCCCGTGAGCGGGTGCCCGTTCGAGTCATAGGCCTTCGCGAGCGTCCGCCCAAGCCAGCCGTCGACCTGCCGGCGCGTCGGGTCGCCCGTCTCCCAGATCCGGATCGATTCGAAGTGCGAGAACGTAGGGTTGGGGTAGCCAACTCCCTGGACGATTGCGACCTTGCCCTTGTCCCACAGGCCTTTGATCCCGCCCAGGTTGTGATTGAGCCCGAAGTCGGCGTTGAGAGGCAGCGCCTGCGAAACCATCGGGCCTGCCAGCTTTGGACGCAGATCGTGAAGCTTCGGGTCGCCGAGTGGAACCAGCGTCCGCAAGCCGTCGTTGCCGCCCGCGAGCTGGATCATCACCAGCACGTTGTCGTTGGCGGCGCCGTTTTTCTTGGCCGCGTAGACCGCGCGCGCAAATGCATCTGGAACCGCCGCGTATCCGGCGGCGAGTCCCGCCGCTCCCGCGCCGAACACGAGGCCGGCCTTCAGGAAGTCGCGACGCTTGAGCTGGTTGATTCCGATTTCCTTGGTCATCTCTCGTGCACCTACTTGAGCTGGAATTCCGGCGAGGCGAGGGTGACGAACCATCGGGTCCTTTCATCGGGCGCCTGGTTCAGGAGCTTTGCGGTCTGCGGGCTCAGCACGCCGTCGAGGTGAGAGCGCGACGCGTCGGTGGCGGACGGGAGCGAACCCTTCACCTGCGCTAGCGCGCGCGTGACGAAGTTGACGCGCTCGACGACTGTGTTGGAGGAGATCCAGGCCGCGTTGCTGGGCCAGCCGTTGACGTCGGGCGGATCGAACAGGCTCTGTCCCATTCCGGACCCCGACGCGGCGACGACCTTCGTCAGGTTCGTCGCGCCCAGCGCGCGCGCTCCATGCACCATGAACTCGATCGGCGATTTCAACAGCGACCTGTAGCTCGCGTCGGCCGTGAACTCGGGGCTCGTGAAGACCGCACGCATGAGTGTCTTGATGTCGTACTGGCTCTTGCGGAAAGCATCTCCGAGGCGCGCTACGTAGGCCGGCAAAGGCTGGCTGGTGACGAAATGCTGGGCGACCTTGGTGGCGATCAGCGTCGCGGTCGCGTTCTGCGCGAGGATCCGGTCGATGACGCCCTGGGTATCGAGCGTCCCGGTGCGGCCGAGGTAGGTGACCGTTCCTTTATATGCGCGGCGTTGGTTGAAGACACCGGGCCTCTGGTTGCTGTAGACCGGAAGCTTCTGCATGACCATCTTGACCTTGTCCACCGTGACCGTCGCGATCGAGTCAGCCGGCGGTTCCTGCCAGCCTGCGAGGGCCCTGGCGCTCTGGCGCACGTCCTCTTCGGTGTAGTTGCCGGCGCCCATCGTGAACAGCTCCATCAGCTCGCGCGAGTAGTTCTCGTTTGGGCTCTGACCGGTCGAGGTCGCCAGGTCGAGGTACCGGAGCATGGCCGGGTCGGTCGTGACCTCCAAGAGCATCGGCCTCAGGTTCGTGAGCGCCATGCGGCGCCATGTGAGGTTCTGCCAGTACATGAAAGTGTTGTTGCCGGTTTTGCGGTAGTCGCTGGTGAAGTGCCCGTGCCAGAAAAGGGTCATGCGCTCGGCGAATGGGGTGGTCGTCGTGAGCATGTGGTCGATCCACCACTGTTGGAGCTCCGCGACGCCGAACCTGCCTCCGGGCGTGCTCGCGGCCGCCAGCACCGGCGGTTCGACCGGCTTGGTCTCGAGCAGGCGGTCGACCGTCTTGCCATATCCATCCGACAGCGCCGCCTCCAGTTGGGCCGGCGTGTACCCGAAGCTCGTGCGCCGAAGCAGCTGCATGATCTGGGCTGCTTCGCGGCTCAGTGGCGACACCCAATCCATGCCCGACGACGTTTTCGATCGGGTGATGTTCTGCATTGCGCCGCCGAGCAGCCGGACAGCGCCGACGCCGACTCCGGTGGCGACGGCCGCCGCCAACGCCTGACGTCGCGTGATGCCTTTTCGGGAGGGCGGCGCGACTTCGGTGATCGGTTCGGGGAGGGGAGCCAGTGCCATGGCCCAAATTCAAGCCGCGTCCGATCGGCCGGGCATCACCCAAATGTGAAGAATTCGTAAGCACCCGAGAATGAATACTGAGACCGCCAACGCCCCTCGCTGCCAGGATCGTTCGGGCACCTATGAGGCGTGGTACGTGACAGTCTCCGACGCCGCCTCGCGTCGCGGGTTCTGGATTCGCTACTCGACGTTCAATCCGGCGCCGGGCGTCTCCGCCGAAGCCCACTCGGCGCTCTGGGCATTCGCATTCGACCGAGACCATCCCGAAGCAAACTGGGGAGGCAAGGTCACCTTTCCACTCCGCGCGCTGCAGATGTCCGCCCAGCCTTTCCAGCTGCGCGTCGATGGCGCCCGCTTTGAACGCGAGGGGTGCTCGGGCCAGGTCCACACCGAGAGCGGCAACGCGCGCTGGGACCTGAGCTGGCGCTCGAGTGAGCCCCCGTTCCCATTCCTGCGTCCGCGCTGGCAGGCGCTGTCGTCCGTCGCGAACATCGGCGCTCAGCCGGCGCTTGCAGTTACGGGCACGGTCGAGGTCAACGGGCGGGCGCATCGGCTGGACGGCGCCACGGGCGGGCAGCAGCACACGTGGGCGTCGAGTCACGCTCTCGCGTGGAATTGGGGTTTCGCGTCGGGTTCGGATTTCTGGATGGATGGAGCGACCTCGCGCGTGCGCTCGAGGCTTGGCACCGTCCTGGTCGGCACCGCCGTCGGCGCAAAGGCGAACGGACACCAGTTCCTTTTCAATGGTCCGGTTCAAGTCCTTCGCAATCGCGGCTCGATCCTGGCTCATGCGTGGATGGCGACGGCTAGGCTCGGGGTCCGCACGCTCGTCGTCGCGATCAAGCCGCGCCCAGAAGACCTGATCGGAGTCACCTATGCAGACCCGCGTGGCGGAAGTCGGTTTTGCTACCACACGGAGGTGGCGGATCTCGAGCTGCACATGACGCGCGGCCCTGAAACCCTGGCCCATATAGTTCGACCCGCCTCGGCTGCGTTCGAATATGCATCGGAGACGCCGCTCACCGGCGTTCCGTTGCTGGTCTAGCTCTAGCTCATCTCCGCCGCGAGACGGCGGGCATTGCGAGCGGCGAGGGCCATGATCGTGATCTGCGGGTTCACGTAGGTCGAGCCAGGCAGCATGCTCGCGTCGGCGATCACCAGCCCGGGTAGATCGTGTGCGCGCCCATATTGGTCGACGACCGACGACTCCGGACCCTTACCGAGGCGGCATGTGCCCATCGGGTGGTAAGCGGACAGTTTGAGGTCGGCGGCGGTCCACCTCCCTTCTGTGATCCAGTCCAGCTCCTCGCGTTTTCGCACCGCCGGCATTCCCGGCAGCTGCGTATGCACCTCTATGGCGCCTGCGGCGAGATAGATCTCGGCTGTGAGCCTGATCCCTTCGAGCATCTTGCGGAGATCGTCCGGATGCAGGTTGTAAGTGATCAGCAGACCACCACCCGGCGTGGCGCGGATGCGCCCCGTCCCGGTGTCGGAGATGATCAATCCAGCCGCGGCGGTCTGTCGGTAGCGAGCGAGGACGTCCTTGAGGTCGCTCCCCTTTCCGCCAACGCCGCCCGCGCTGTAGCCAACCCCAGGCGGCGGATATGTTGCTTCGACGAGGATGCCGTCCTGCAGCTTCTCATCCACGTAGTAGCTCTGCATCACACCCTTCCATGCGTAAAGGTCCTCATCGAAGATGCCGAGCACGCCGCAGCCAGGATGGATACGGAGGTTGCGGCCGACCTGATGGCTGGAGTTGGCGAGGCGCTGACGCTGCAGCAGTGCGGGTGTGTAGACCGCCCCGGCGGCGAGCACGACTCGCGGCGCGCGGACCTCGAAGCGTGCGTCCCTATGGACGGCGCCGGATTCCGGGTCGACGATCGAGCCCGTGACGCCGGCGGCGCGCCCATTCTCGATCACGAGCCCGTCCACTCGGCAGCCGCTCACAATTCGGGCGCCGGCGCGGGCCGCGAGCGGCAGGTACGTGACGTGCATGCCGAGCTTGGCGTCCAGCGGGCAGCCGAACGCGCATACGCCGGAGCCATGGCACCCGCGCGCGTTTCGGCGGATCGGACCGCCGCTGTAGCCAAGCTCGCGACGACCCCTGTCCATGACTTCGCCGTTCGCGCCCATGATGTCGCCGGCGACCGGTTCGACGTTCAGCGTCGCTTCTACGTCGGCGAACAGCGGCTCGAACTCTGCCGTGTCCATGCCCCATGCTTCCATCACGAAATCGGGCGGTCGAAAGCACGTTCCGGAGTTGATCAGCGTCGACCCGCCGACTCCACGCCCAATCGGCAGCGAGATGGTCGGCACGCCGATGGTGAACGTGAGGCCGTTGCCCCGATAGAAACGTCGGAGGCGCTCCGGTGGAGGGCCGGTGAAGTCGCGACGGTCGAAATGCTCACCCTCCTCGAGGACGATGACCTTGAGGCCGGCCTCAGCCAGCTCCTTGGCGGCCACCGCGCCGCCTGCGCCGCTGCCGACGACGACAACGTCCGCGGTCTCAAAGAAACCCTGGTCCGGTTGTTCGACTTTGAGCTCGACGACGCCCGGGTCATGCTCGACCTTCTTGTAGGGCTGACCGTCATATCCGATCAGCGGCTTGATGCGGTCGTCGGAGCAGAAGAACATCAAGATCAGCGCCTTGAGCGCGATGAGCGTTTCGCGGCGCTGGCGAATCTTCGACTTCTCGCATCCCAGCAGGTAGGCCTCGCGCGCGCGTGCTCCCAGCAAGCGGAAGGGCCGCGCGTGCCGGCTCGCAATCGACGAGAGGTTGAAGGCCGTCAGCATGAGGTTGACAGTGCGGCGCGTTCCCGGAGCGCACCGATCCAGGTACGAGTCGAGTTGGCCCGCGACGTCGACGTCGGCGGCGCCAGGCTCGAGCGCTCCGCCGTGCGGAAGGAGCGAATCCGCGAGCGCCGCCAGCGTCGCTCTTCGGGCGGCCGTCAAGGACATGCCGTGCGATTATGGCCCTCGTCATCGCAACTAGACGCCTGCGCCTGTTGCTCCGGGTATGGACGGTGGTCTTCGCACTCGGCGCGATCGACTTCTTCGTCTTCCCGTACCTGACCGTCCGGATCCTCAACTCGACCGCGAAGTCGCTGGGCATGCACGAGGTCGTAGCCCTGAATGCGGGACAGGATTTCTGGCTGACGCTGGCGGTGCCCTACATGATCGTGGTGGCGGCTCTGTCATGGGTCGCACAGCGCGGCGAGCGGATCCAGGCCCAACCCGTGCAATTCCTTATGCTCGCGAAGGCGTCGAGCTCGCTCACCTCGCTGGCGCTGTTCGTCTTCGGCGGCTTTCCCTACGCGTTCCTGGCCAACTTCGTCGTCGACGGGGCCATTGTTCTGATCACGTACTGGTTCTACCGCGCCGCGAAGGCGGAGCTGGTTTTCCCCGCTAGATAACTGGCGTCTGCTAGGCTTTTCGGACCAATGCCTAGCTACAGGTTGGGGCAGGCGGCCAAGATGCTGGGTGTCAGCACCGACACGGTGCGCCGCATGGTCGACGACGGCCGGTTGCGGGCCGCGCGCAGCTCGGGCGGCCAGAGGCTCGTCGATGGCGCCTCACTGGCTCGCCTGGCCAAACCGGCGCGCAAGAAGCCGGCCGAGGTGTTCGTCGCGCAGTCCGCCCGCAACCGTTTCCCGGGGATCGTGACCCGAGTGATCAAGGACCGCGTCGCGGCCCAGGTCGAGATCCAGGCTGGGCCCCATCGACTGGTCTCACTGCTTACGCGCGAAGCCGTGGACGAGCTCGACCTCAAGCCGGGGATGCCTGCGGTGGCAGTTGTGAAAGCGACGAACGTAGGGGTCGAGCTGCCAGGTGACTAAAACCTTGGTGGCTATGCTCGCTTTTGGCTGGCTGGCCGCATGCACCAGTCCGCTGGCGACGTGCGCCGTCCAGAGCTGCCCTGAGCCCAAGACCCTGACGATATTCGCCGCCTCCTCCCTGCAGCCGGCCTTCGGCAAGATCGGCAACCAGTTTCAGGCCAACGAAGTCAAGGCCCAGGGTCATGTTGTAAACGCGCTCAGCTTTGTATTCGCCGGCTCCCAAATGCTCACGCAGCAACTCGGCGAGGGCGCTGCCGCGGATATTTTCGCCTCGGCCGACATAGCTCACATGACACAGGTGAACGCTGGTGGGCTGGTCGCGAGTCCTCCCCGCGTATTCGCTCACAACCGCCTCGAGATCGCCGTCGCCAGGGGCAACCCAAAAGGCATACACACGCTGGCCGACCTGGCGAGATCGGGACTGGTTGTCGTGCTGGCGGACCCGTCCGTCCCGGCGGGCAAGTACGCGGCTCAGGCACTGAAAACAGCTGGAGTCACCGTCAAGCCGGCCAGCCTCGAGCAGCAGGTAACCGGCGTCCTGAGCAAGGTCGCGTTCGGCGAAGCAGACGCGGGGATCGTTTACGTCAGCGATATCATCACGAGCCGCCAGGTCGACGGAGTGGCGATTCCAAATGATCAGAACGTGATCGCCGAATACCCGATCGCGGTCCTCAACACGGGCCACAACCAGGCTGCGGCCAAGGACTTCGTCGATTTCGTGCTGTCCGCGGACGGCCAGTCGTTGCTCAAAGCGGCCGGTTTCGAGGGGGTTTGAGGCGGGCGCGGACCCCGGCAGCGATCGGGCTGCTGGCCGGGTTGGGATTGTTGCTCTTCGTGCTTCCGCTCGCCGGCCTGATCTTGCGCGCGCCGTGGAGCCAGGCGCTTGCCGAGCTCACCGACCCGACCACCACGATGGCGCTTGGTCTCTCGATCTTTTGCTCGCTGACCGCGACCGCGATCGCCCTCGTCCTCGGAATCCCGCTCGCGATGATCCTGGCGCGAACACGAGGGACCGTGCGGAACGTGCTGCGCGCGCTCACAACTCTGCCCATGGTGCTGCCGCCGGTGGTCGGCGGCGTGGCGCTGTGGCTGGCGTTCGGGCGGCGTGGCATCGCCGGCTCACTCCTTTATCAGGCGTTTGGAATTCAGATCCCTTTCACGACCACGGCGGCCGTGATGGCCGAGACATTCGTGGCGATGCCGTTTCTCGTGATCGCGGTCGAGGCCGGGCTGCGTTCGCTCGACCACCGGTACGAAGAAGCGGCGCGCTCGCTCGGCGCGGGCTACTGGCGCGTCCTCACCCGCGTCACGCTGCCGCTGCTGCGGCCGGCCATCTTCTCTGGCGCTGTTTTGTGCTGGGCACGCGCGCTCGGCGAATTCGGCGCCACGATCACGTTCGCCGGCAACTTTCCCGGCCGCACTCAGACGGTGCCCATCGCCGTTTACCTCGCGCTCGAGACTAAGCCCGAGGCCGCGATCACGCTGAGCCTCATCCTCCTCGTGGTCTCAGTTGCAATCCTGGTCGGCATGCGCGATCGATGGTTGGGCGCGCTGTGACGCTCGAAGCCGCGATTCGAATCAAGCGCAACGGCTTCACCCTCGATGTGGCACTGTCCGCGGCCGTAGGTGAAACAGTCGCGGTCCTCGGCCCCAACGGAGCCGGCAAGACAACGTTGCTGCGGGCGCTTGCCGGCCTCGAAGACGTGGAAGGTCGTGTCACCCTCGACGGCGAGGTTCTCGACGACACGAGTCGCGGCGTCCACGTGCCGGCGGAGAAGAGGCGGGCCGGCCTGGTCTTCCAGGACCACGTGCTGTTCCCGCACCTCAGCGTGATCGAGAACGTCGCGTTCGGACTGCGCGCTCAGCGGCAGCCGCGGGCGGCCGACGTGGCGCGCAAGTGGATCGACGAGGCGGGGCTTGGCGATCGCGCGGAAGCACTGCCGCGGGAGCTGTCCGGCGGGCAAGCACAGCGCGTAGCCCTGCTTCGCGCGCTCGCGACGGGGCCGAAGCTCCTCCTTCTCGACGAGCCGCTGTCGTCGCTCGACGTTTCGATCCGCGCCGAGGTCCGCCGCGAGCTCACCAGGCAGCTCGCATCATTCAATGGAGTACGTCTGCTGGTGACACACGATCCGCTCGAGGCAATGGCTCTCGCGGACAGACTGGTCGTGCTCGAGCACGGCTTGGTCGTGCAGTCAGGAACTCCTGGCGAGGTCACCGCCAGGCCACGTTCGCGCTTTGTCGCCGACCTCGCCGGGGTCAACCTGCTTCGTGGGGAGGCGCACGGCGATCACGTGAAGCTTTCTGGTGACGCATCGCTGGCGGCGCCGGACGCCGGTGAGGGCGACGTTTTCGCTGTCATCCATCCGCGCGCCGTCGCGCTCTACAGGACGCGGCCCGACGGAACGCCTCGGAACGTGTGGCAAGGGCAGGTGGACAGCGTCGACCTGTATGGCGAACGCGTTCGGGTGCGCGTGAGCGCTCCCGTGCCGCTGGTCGCCGAGGTCACTCGAGCCGCGGTGAGCGAGCTCGGGTTGAATCCAGGCGCGAGCGTCTGGATCGCAGTCAAGGCAACCGAGGTCTCCGTCTACCCAGCGTAAGTGTCCTGACCCCGAGGTGCGCCGCATATTCGCGGCATCGGCGGCCGGAGCCAAGGAGACGACGAGCACGCGAGGGAGCGCATCGAGTAGATGCGTGACCGAGCGCGCGCAGGAGGCGACGCCGGCTTCAGCGCCGCAGGCGCCCGGCCGACCAGGCCAGCGAAGATGCAAGGACCATCGGGGGCCAGGACACTAAGATCTCGACCAACATGGCCAAGCGCGTTCCGATGGCGACCATCGACGCAGCCTGGCTGGGGATGGAA
>Ga0209237_1002929_pt1 | contig 10307 bp, 9 predicted proteins | sample GraSoi013_1_40cm_2_FD_185820 | JGI IMG/M metagenome (GOLD analysis project Ga0209237, IMG submission 185820) | Grasslands soil microbial communities from the Angelo Coastal Reserve, California, USA - Sample 10_02_2013_1_40cm (SPAdes) (version 2) | ecosystem: Environmental > Terrestrial > Soil >...
ATGGCGGAGCCGAGGAAGACGCCGTGGGTCCAGTCGAACGCCTCGAACACGAGCGGGATCACCGCCGAGCGCCGTGAGCCGAAGATCAACCCCGAGATGGGCACGCCCTGCGGGTCCTCCCAGTTGGGCGCGATCGACGGGCACTGCGACGCGAGCACGGTGAACCGCGAGTTGGGATGCGCCGCCGGTCCACTCGCCGGTTGCCACGGGCGTCCCTGCCAGTCCACCAGTCCCGCCGGCGGCTCGGGCGTGAGGCCTTCCCACCACGGCTCGCCCGACGGCGTCAGCGCGACGTTGGTGAAGATCGTGTTCGAGCGCACCATCGCGGTGCCATTGGGATTCGTCTTGGGGCTGGTGTTCGGCGCGACACCGAAGAAGCCGCGCTCCGGATTGATGGCGCGCAGTTGGCCCTGGGCGTCCACCCACATCCAGGCGATGTCGTCGCCGAGCGTCCACGCTCGCCAACCCGGCAGCGACGAGACGACCATGGCCAGGTTCGTCTTGCCGGACGCGCTCGGCATGGCCGCCGCCAGATAGGTGACGCGGCCTTCCGGGTCTTCGACACCGATGATGAGCATGTGCTCGGCCAGCCAGCCCTCCTGCCGCGCTTGCGAGGAGCCGATCCGAAGCGCGTGGCACTTCTTGCCGAGCAACGCGTTGCCGCCATAGCCGGAGCCCACGCTCCAGATCAGCTTCTCCTCGGGAAAGTGGAGGATGAGTCGACGGTCGGGCGAGAGATCGCCGATCGAGTGCAGCCCGGCGATGAAGTCGTCGTCGGCCCGCATGTGCTGGGTCGCGACCGAGCCGACGCGCGTCATGAGGTGCATGCTGGCCACGACGTATGCGCTGTCGGTGACCATCACACCCGCGCGGCTCATCGCCGAGCCGGCCGGCCCCATCAGATACGGGATGACGTACATGGTGCGCGAGCGCATGCTCCCGCGGAACCACGGCGTGGCCTTGGCCTTCGCGTCCGACGGCGACATCCAGTTGTTGGTCGGCCCCGCGCCCTCACGCTCCCGCGCGCAGATGTAGGTGAGCTGCTCGGTGCGGGCGACGTCCTGAGGATGGCTGCGGTGCAGGTAGCAATTGGGATACGTGCGGCTATTCAACGGCAACAACGTGCCGTCCCGGAGCATCGCCTCGACGAGGCCGTCGTATTCGGTCTTGGACCCATCGCACCAGATGGTCCGGGAAGGCTGGGTGAGTGCGGCGACTTCGTCGACCCACTTTTCGACCACGCTAGTCAGGCTCATGCGCGTATCCTCGCGGTGAGGTAGGAAATGTTTTTCATGACTTCGCAGCTGTCCCGGGCGAACGATCGGGCGTGTGAGGCCGTGATGCCACCTAGCGTGCGCCGGGTCACGGCGGTCGTCAAGCCAAACGTGCGAGAGTCGCCGTGAAGGGCGCCCTGGAGGCCGCCCGCTACCTGACCATCGTTCCGGTCGGTGGCCGGCGCACCACCGTTGGCGCGGCGCCCGGTCGGGCCGTGGCCTGGTTCCCTGCGATCGGACTCCTGATCGGCGGCGTCCTCGTCCTCGTCGACCGTCTCGTCGCGTGGGCCTTCCCGATGCTGCTCGCCGCGCTGTTGACCGTGACCACGTGGAAGCTGATGACCGGTGGACTCCATCTGGATGGGCTCGCCGACTGCCTGGACGCGCTCGGCGGCCACGATCCCTCGCAGCGGCTGATGATCATGCGCGACAGCCGCATCGGCGCCTTCGGCGCCATCGGATTGATCTTGTTCCTGCTGCTGGAGCTCGCGGCCGTCGCAGAGCTGGCGTCGGCGCCACGCTGGCGAGCGTTGCTGACGGCGCCCTGCGTGGCGCGCGCGATGCCGGCCCTTCTCGCCCGGTGGTTTCCCTCGGCTCGGAGCGAGGGGCAGGGCGCCCGGTTCCAGGCGGATGTGACGCCGCGAGCCGTGGCCGTCGCGCTCGGGTGCGCGGTCGTCGCCTCCGTCGCTGTGCTGGGCGTCGCGGGCATCGCGGCGGTCGTGGTCGCCGGACTCACGAGCGTGGCCGTCGCGCGCTTCATGACCACGCGCCTGGGCGGCGTGACCGGCGACGTTCTCGGTGCCGCCGTCGAGCTGGCCGAGTTGGCGGTGCTCCTGACCGTTTCCGCGTGGACGCACGTGCCACGCTGATCTACCTGCTCCGCCACGGCGAGGTGATGGGCGCCCAGACGCGGCGCTTCATCGGGCATCTCGACGTGGCGCTCTCACCGCGTGGGGAGTCCCAGTCGCGCATCCAGGCCGCTCGTCTCGGTCAGGTTCCCCTGACCGCGATCTACACGAGCGATCTCAGCCGAGCCCGCGTGACCGGCACGATCATCGGCGCGGCCCATGGCCTCGTTCCCACCGTCGTGCCCGCGTTGCGTGAGATGGACATGGGCCGCTGGGACGGCCTGACCGGCGCCGAGATCGCGGAGCGTGAGCCCCAGGCGTTCGAGAAATGGATGGCGCAGATCGGTGAGTTCCCCTTTCCCGGTGGAGAAAGCGTCCCGGATCTCGTCGCACGGGTGTGGCCCGCCGTGGCCGCCATCGTGACGAAACACCATGCGCAATCGATTGCCATCGTCGCCCACGGCGGCACGAATCGCGCGATCCTCTGTCGCGCGCTCGGTCTGCCCCTCGCGCGCCTGCTCGCGTTCGGCCAGGACTACGCTGCGCTGACCGTGCTCGAGACCATCGATGGCGCCTGGCGGCTGCGCGTGCTCAACGAGCAACCGGACTGAGCGTCCCCCGTCTCTCGAGCTCTCGACGAGACCGCGTCGACGCTGACGTCCTTGGCTTCCAACGCGTGAGCGACGGGCGCGGGCGTCGGCGGCCGCTGTGATTGGCCTGGCGCCACGATTCGTAAGCGGGTGCTACTGAATGATCCGGGCGAACACGGGATGCGGCCACGGCGCGAACTCGGCGCCGAGGTGGACGTCCCGCATGTAGCTGATGACGGCGGCGTAGGTCTCGAAGCGGGCGCTGAGTGTCTGATACAGCGCGGCGTCGGGTTGACCCTGTGCCCGGTGGTATTCGGCCAGGAAGCGGTAGGCCCGCTTGCCCTCACGCACGTAGTGACGCGTGACCGAGCGTTCCTTGACGGCTTCCCAGAAGAACCCACTCATGAACAGCGTGTAGTCGGCGAGCGACCGGCGAATCTGGAGCTCGCGCGCGGGATCGAACTGCTCGGCATCGATCGACCACGAGCGTTGAATTTCCGCCATCCGCTCGGCGATCGACTGGAGCCGCTCGCCCGTGACGCCCTCCGGCAGCATCTCGGTGGTCGCCGCGAAGCGGGCGAGGAGGTCGGCCAGGTAGCCCGTCGCGCCCTTGTCGGCAATGTCGAGGTCGTCGAAGCTCTCCCGCAGCGCCTCCGTGAACAGCGCCTTGACGGAGATGATCTCGATCGCGGCATTCATGGGCTCGTGCCCTCCTGCCCCTGTTATCGGCCACGCCCCGGGCGATCTTGACCGCCCACGACGTCCTGCACGCCGACCAGTTCCCGGTCGCGTCGATCGCGCGTGGGCGGCCAGTGTTGCCGCCGGCGGCGGTATTGGCCTCGATCGGCACGGGCGCGGCGCCCGCGATCAGGCAATCGTGACCCGCTCGTTCAGTCCCTGGCAGGTCGCGTGCCAAGCCTGGCTGGTTGGCGGCGTGGTCGAGGACGTCAGGGCCCGCGGAAGAGGATCTTGCCGAAGAACGCTTCCGACGAGCTATGGGTGTCGTTCGAGTCGATCGAGAGTGAGACGGCCGCAGGGTTGTCCGGGGCGTCACCATAGATCTTCTTGAAGTCCTCGGCGACGTTGCGGCGCTCGGTGAACCACTTGCCGGCGTCGGCCGTGCCCGAACGGACCACGACGTACGTCACCGTCCCGGTCTTCTCGCTCTTGCAGATCGTGCCGACGGGCTGCGTGGTGTCCCACACGTAGCCGATGATCCGCGAGCGCAAGGCCTCCGGGAAGCGCGGCCACACCACGAAGAGCTGTCCGGCCTGATCGTCGGTGGCCTTCCGACAGGAGTTTCCGCCCGTGGGGAGGACCGTCGACTTCCAGGCCCATTCGAGCATGGGCGTCTCCTTGAGGTTGATCTTGCCCTTGATGTCCTTCGCGATCGTCGAGCTGTCGTCCTTGCTCCGGAGACGGAGCACGTGCTGGCCCTCGTCCTCGACGAGGGCCAGATCGTACGAGGGGCTGCCCCAGTCCTGCCCCTTCCAGCCGGGGGGGATGCCCGTGGTGCCGACAGGAATCTTCGACCAGTCCTCGACGAGGAAGAGGTCGGCCGCAACGGCGGCGCTCAGCGCGGTGAATACGAGGACGGCACACAGGAGGACTCGGAGGATCCTCATTTACGGCCGCATCCCACGGGTTTTGACGCCCAGCCGCGTCCGTTCATTCTCGTAAGCGAGCGCGACCCAGTCGGTCAGCAGCGGACGGGTGTCGCGCGGATCGATGATCTCCTCGATACCGAAGGCTTCGGCGGTTCGGAACGGGCTGCGCACGGCGTTGAGCCGCCGTTCGATCTCGGCCAGCAGAGCCGCGCGATCGGGAGCCGCGTCGAGCTCGCGGCGGTAGGCGGCCTCGATGCCCCCCTCGAGCGGCAGCGAGCCCCAGTCACCCGACGGCCAGGCGTAACGCAGATTGAGGGCCTGGACGTTGGCGTGACCGGCGCCGGCGACGCCGAACACGCGACGCACGATGATGGTGACCCAGGGGACCGTCGCCTGATAGATCGCCTGGAGCGCGCGTACGCCGCGCCGGATGGTGCCGTCCTTCTCGGCCTGGGTCCCGATGAGGAAGCCGGGGTTGTCCACGAAGTTCACGACCGGCAGATGGAACGTGTCGCAGAGGTCCACCATCTTCGTCATCTTCTCGGCACCGGCCGCGGTCAGGGCGCCGCCCGAGTGCATCGGATCGTTGGCCATCACGCCGACCGGATACCCGTCGAGCCGCGCCACTCCGGCCACGAGCGAGGGCCCATACTTCGGCGCGATCTCGAAGAATGAATCGTGATCGAGGACGTGCGTCAGCACCTGGCGCACGTTGTAGGGACGTCGGCGGTTGCGCGGAATGATCGAGAGCAAGTCCTGGTCACGGCGCTGCGGGTCGTCGTCGGGGGTCACGCGCTCCGGCATCTCCCACACGTTCCGGGGCAGGTAGGCGAGGAAGCGCCGGATCTGATCGAACGCCTCGTCCTCCGAGTCCACGACGTTGTCGACGCCACCGGCGCTGATCTGGATCTGGGAGCCGCCGAGCGCTTCCTTGTCGATCGGCGTGCCGAAGGCGCGCTGGACCACCGGCGGGCCGGCGACGAACACCTGCGAGATGCCGCGCACCATCACCGAAAAGTGCGAGCAGGCGACGCGCGCCGCGCCGAGGCCGGCGACGGGGCCCAGCGCGGCGGCGATCACCGGGATCTCACTCAGCGCCGTGGCGATGACGTCCCAGGTGGGATTGCCCGGCACGTACGTGCGTCCGGTGATCTCGTACGTCTTCACGCTGCCGCCGCCTCCGGTGCCGTCGACCAGCCTGACGAGCGGCAGCCGCAATTCACGCGCCATCTTCTCGGCGTAACCCTGCTTGCCGCCGATGGAGGCGTCGTTGGCGCCGCCCCGCACCGTGAAATCGTCGCCGCCGACGACGACGCGGCGGCCGTTGATCCGTCCCGTCCCCATCACGAAGTTGGCCGGGCGAATCGCGGTGAGCGTTCCATCCTGATACGTGGGCGCGCCGGCCAGCGCGCCGGTCTCGTGGAACGACGAGGCGTCGAGCAGGCGCTCGATGCGCTCGCGCACGGTGAGTCGCCCCGCCTTGTGCTGGCGCTCGACGTTCTCGGCCCCGCCCATCTGCCGGGCGAGCTGCTGGCGTCGCTTCAGCTCCTCGATCTCCGGTTCCCACGTCATGGCTGGTCGGCGCCTATGATACCGTCGCGCGGATGGAGCCGCCGTCGTCGCTGCGCGTCGACAAGTGGCTGTGGGCGGCGCGCTTCTTCAAGACGCGCAGCCTGGCCGCGGCCGCCTGCGCCGGCGGCAAGGTCGACGTGAACGACGACGCGGCCAAGCCCGCGCGTCTCGTCCGTCCGGGTGATGTCATCAAGGTGACGTTGCCTCAAGGCCGACGGCGCGTGGCCCGCGTTCTCGTTCTCGACGATCGCCGTGGTTCCGGCGAGGCCGCCCGCCGGCTCTACGAGGACCTGACGCCGCCGGAACCACCGCGGATCCGTCAGGCGCGTCCCCCGCTGCGCCCGCCGGGCGCCGGCCGGCCGACCAAGCGCGAGCGTCGGGATATCGACCAGCTGCGCGGGCGGTGATTGGCCGCCGACGGTCAGCAACGCACCGACGCCGACCGCGGCGGGCCTTCGATCGGATCGCGAATCGATCAGAAGGTGAGCCGGTCGCCCGGGCTGATCGGATGGACCTGCGTCGTCGTCTGCCCGAGGAACTGTTGGTATTCCTGGGGCGTGCCCTTGAGGACCGGCGTCGTTCCGTAGTGGATCGGAATGACGTGTTTCGGCCGGAGCATCTCCCGGGTCGCGTACGCGGCGTCGCGGAACAGCCCGGTGTCACCCATGTGGTAGATCTTGAGGCCGTTCTCGACTTCGATGATGAAGCCCGCCGGCTCGCCGCCCGGGTACGTCTGGCTCTTCTTCGTCGTCGGATCGACGAGGGTGAGCTCCGACGAGTGCTCGGCGCGCACCTGCGTGATCTTGATCTGCGGCCCGAGCGGCGTCACGGTACCGCCCTTGCCGAAGCGGACACCCTGCTCGCCGGTGACCCAGCCCAGGTCGATCATCGTCTGGATCAGCCCGGCCGGTCCGAACACCTTGGCGCCCGTGCGCTTGGCGAGATCGGCCGTGTCACTCGTGCCATCGGAACGGCCGAGCGTGCCCACGTGATCACCGTGAGCGTGGGTGACGAGGATCACGTCGACCTTTCCGAGCTTGTCCAGGTTCTTATAGTCAGCCGGCGTCTTCGGATTGTTGACGAGCCATGGATCGATGACGATCACCTTGCCACTCGGCGTGGTGATCTTGGCGGTGGCCTGGCCGAGCCAGTGAATTTCCGTCTTCGCGTTCTGGGCCCACGTCGTGTCCGCGGCGAGCGTGAGCGTCGCGGCCGCGCTGGCCTTGAGGAAGTCACGTCGGTCCATGATCCGTCCCTCCCGTTGGCGCGCTCACTCTACCACGCGGCGCTGTCGCGCGTTGCGGGCCCTCGGGCTTTCTGCTACCGTCTGCGCGTCGTTGGCGCCCAGGGTGCTCGAAAGAGCCCAGGGAAGGCGGTGCGAAACCGCCGCGACCCCGTCACTGTGATCGGGGACGAAACCCGCGAAAGCCACTGGCCGTGAGGCCGGGAAGGCGCGGGGAGTAGGACGATCCGAGAGCCAGGAGACCTGCCCGGGCGCGCACCACCATCACCGGTCTTCGAGGGAGGATCCGGGAACCGTGCGACTGTCTCATCTGATTCTCGGCGGGGCCCGCAGCGGCAAGAGCCGTTTTGCCGTGGCTCAGCTCGTGTCCCGCTCGCGCGTGGCCTTCGTCGCCACCGCTCAGGCCGGCGACCGCGACATGGCCCAGCGCATCCAGCGCCACCGCGCGGACCGGCCACCGCACTGGGAGACGATCGAGGAACCGCTCGACCTGGTTGGTGCGCTCGACAAGCTCGACGGCCGGGCCGACGCGGTACTCATCGACTGCGTGACGGTCTGGGTGGCCAATCGCCTGCTGCGCGGCGACGCCGACGAGGTGATCCTGGGCCAGGGCGCGGCGCTGGCGGCGTTCATCGGCCGCCGCCCTTGGGATGTCGTCCTCGTCAGCAACGAAGTCGGCGAGGGTGTCCATCCCGAGACCGCGCAGGGGCTTCGCTTCCGCGATCTCCTCGGCCTCGTGAACCAGCGACTGGCCGCCGCGTGCGACCAGGTGACGCTCATGGTGGCGGGCCTCCCTCTCACGATCAAAGCGCCGGTGGCCACGGGCGCCTCGCGATCCGACGTTGCTCAGCAAGCTCCGTGACGCCATTGCGGCGCCGGTGGCGGACACCGGCGCGTCGGCGCGGCGTCATCTCGATCATCTGACGAAGCCGCCGGGGAGCCTCGGCCGCCTCGAGGAGATCGCGGTGAGGCTCGCCGTGGTCCGCGGGGGCCCGCCGCGCGTCGAGCGTCCGGTCGTCTTCGTGTTCGCGGCGGACCACGGCGTCGTCGCCGAGGGCGTGAGCGCGTACCCCCAGATCGTGACGGCGCAGATGGTCGAGAACTTTCTGGCTGGAGGCGCCGCCATCAACGTGCTGGCGCGGCAGGCCGGCGCGCGCGTCGTCGTCGCTGACTTCGGGGTCGCCGGTCCGTTGCCTCGATCGGCCGGCCTGATTGACTGCGCGCTCGCGCGCGGCACCGACAACATTGCGCGCGGACCGGCGATGAGCACGGAGCAGGCGATCCTGGCCATCGAGCGAGGCGCGGCGCTGGCCGAAGCGGCGATCGCCGATGGGGCCGACCTGCTCGTGACCGGTGAGATGGGGATCGGCAACACGACGGCGGCCAGCGCGACCACCGCGGTGGTGACTGGCGCTGACCCGGCCGCGACGACCGGCCGCGGCACCGGTATCGACGATGGCGGATGGCGACACAAGGTCGATGTCGTCCGTCGTGCTCTCGCCGTCAACCGGCCCAACGCAGCGGACGGCGTCGAGGTGCTGGCGAGCGTCGGCGGGTTCGAGATCGGGGGCCTCGCCGGGGTGATCCTGGCCGGCGCCGCTCATCGCGTGCCCGTCGTCCTCGACGGCTTCATCACGACGGCGGCCGCGCTCGTGGCCGCGACGCTGGCGCCGAACGCCCGCCACGCCCTGTTCGCCTCGCATCGATCGGTCGAGCCCGGCCACGCGATCGCGCTCGCCCATCTCGGCCTCGAGCCGTATCTCGACCTGGGCCTCCGGCTCGGCGAGGGGACTGGCGGCGCGCTCTTCATCCCCGTGGCCCGGGCGGCGGCGGCGATCTACAGCGAGATGGCCACCTTCAAGTCGGCCGGCGTCAGCGGACCGCTGGAGCCCTGAGTGGCGCGCATCCTCGTCGTGGCCGGAACCGCGAGCGGAGTCGGGAAGACGACCATCACCCTCGGATTGCTCGAAGCCTTCCGCCGCCGCGGCCTCGTCGTGCAGGCGTTCAAGGTCGGCCCCGATTTCATCGATCCGGGGTTTCACGAGCTCGTGAGCGGACGGCCCTCCTACAGCCTCGACGGCTGGATGTGCGGGCGCGACCACGTCAGGGCGACGGTGGCGCGTCACGCGGCGGATGTCGACCTCGTTCTCGTCGAAGGTGTGATGGGCTGCTTCGATGGCGCGGACCCGACGAGCGACGATGGCTCGACCGCACAGGTCGCGAAGTGGCTCCACGCGCCGGTCGTGCTCGTGATCGACGCGAGCGCCCAGGCGCGGAGCTCGGCCGCGGTGGTGCGCGGCTTCGAGTCCTTCGATCCCGATCTGGGCGTCGCCGCCATCATCGCCAATCGCCTGGGCGGCGAGGCTCACGCACGACTGATCAGGGAGGCGATGCGGGGGTCGTGTCGGGCGGAGTTGGTGGGCGGGATCCCGCGTGATCCGGCGCTCGAGCTGCCCGAACGCCACCTCGGACTCGTCACGGCGATCGAGGGCGTCCTCACCGGCGAGCGGCGAGAACGTCTGGCGACGACGATCGAGCGATCGGTCGATCTCGATCGTCTGCTCGCGATCGCCTCGCCGCTGCCGAGCGGCGGCGTTGCCGCCCCCATCGAGGGAGCCCTCCGAGCGAGCATTGGCGTCGCCCACGACGCCGCGTTCCAGTTCTACTACCGCGAGAACCTCGACCTCTTACGCGCGGCCGGCGCCGAGATCGTCTTCTGGAGTCCTCTGGCCGACCGTGACGTGCCGGACGTGGCGGGGTTCTATTTCGGGGGCGGGTATCCAGAGATCCACGCTCGGGCGCTCGCCGAGAACGTGGGCGTCGTCAAGGCTCTCGCCGATCGAGCCGGCGCCGGCACGCCGATCTACGCCGAGTGCGGTGGCCTCATGTATCTGGCCGCCGGCCTGGAGGACGCCGACGGGATGCTTCATTCAATGGTCGGTGTGCTCCCGGCAGCCGTCAGCATGCGTTCGCCGCGGTTGACGCTCGGTTACAGCGAGGTGCGCTTCGTGGCCGACACGCCACTCGGCGCGGCCGGCACCACGGCGCGCGGCCACGAGTTCCACTGCTCGACGCTCGGCGAGGTCTCGCCGCAGGTGAAGCGCGCCTATCGCGTGCGCGGCCGCGGCCGCGACGAGCACGCCGAGGGCTTCCTCATCGGCCGCACACTCCTC
>Ga0209237_1002932_pt1 | contig 10303 bp, 9 predicted proteins | sample GraSoi013_1_40cm_2_FD_185820 | JGI IMG/M metagenome (GOLD analysis project Ga0209237, IMG submission 185820) | Grasslands soil microbial communities from the Angelo Coastal Reserve, California, USA - Sample 10_02_2013_1_40cm (SPAdes) (version 2) | ecosystem: Environmental > Terrestrial > Soil >...
AAAAGAATTGCTCAAATTTAGCCCGTAGGGTCTAATGTTGCAATTATGTGGTTGCCACCTTCTTCATATAGTTCTATAAAAAGAAACTAGAACAATCTACCATACTATCTTATATGCTAGAATCTTCTAGAAAATGAAGATTAGAGTATGTCGCAACAACAAATGTATCGACCAATGCTAAACATATACGACCTAGTCGATAGGGTATTGGATAAAGGCCTAGTCATAGACGCAAATCTTTCTGTATCATTAGTAGGGATCGAAATACTCGTTATCCGTGCAAGAATTGTAGTCTCTGGCATAGATACATTTCTAAGATATGCGTCTGCATTAGGACTGGCAGCACCTCCTGGACTTCCGCCAAAGTAAGAATACGAGGATAGCAATGGCTGTATGTTTAGTATGTGGAAAATTTGATGACTTGGGCCTGGAAAAAGCCATGGGCAAAGGTTGGGTTTTTACTCGTTGTCCAGAATGTCAACGTGGAAACCAGCTAGATATCTTAATGATGTATCTTTCGAGAACCATGGGTGAGAAATATCTTGATGGATTTTGTGAAAGACATTGGTTTAAAGACACTGGCATATGTGGGTATTGCAAAATGAGGCGAGAAGGAATAAACGAAAATGTCGCTTAAGACACTAACGCCAAAGCAATTAACAATCATAGACCTGATAGACAGAATCCTCGATAAGGGTGTTGTAATAAATGGAGATATCACACTTTCAATAGTAGGTGTTGATTTACTTTCTCTGAAAATAAATCTTGTAATCGCTTCTCTTGAAACTGCTAAGCGATATGGAATCAAGCTTCCATGGGAGAAATGGGAAAGAGAGGCCAAACGTGTTGAATCTAAGGGATCAAGGAGATAGTTTCTTGAAAAAGCCAGCTCTTTACGAAACTGAACTTGTAAGCAACCAGAAGGTAAACTTGGAAGGTCAAAAACTTCAGAAAGGTCTTTCAAAACTGGTATTAACTATTGTTGAATTACTGCGTCAGATCCTCGAAAAACAGGCATTAAGAAGAGTTGAATCTGGAACTCTTTCCGTAGAAGAAGTTGAGCGATTGGGGCTTGCCTTTATTCAAATTAAGCAGAAAATCACCGAAATTTCAAAAGAATTTGGGCTCAATGACGGAGAGCTTGATGTTAGCATTGCCTCTTTATTACAGTCAGAAAGAGGTGACTTGAACAAGGTATCGCTAGTGGATGTATTTGACCGACTATTAGATAAAGGAACATTGTTAGCAGGTCATATAACAGTCTCCGTCGCAGATATCGACCTAATTGTGCTCAACCTCTTGGCCACATTATCTGCCGTACCTACTAGAAAGGTATCTAACTCTAAAGATAGGGATGACATTAACCATGGTTGATGGAAGGTATGTCTACTGCATTTTAGAAGGAAGGACAAAGGAAGAGTTTGGAAACATAGGGCTATTCGATAGTAATGCTTACACAATCTCTCACAATGATATTAGCGCGGTGGTTAGTAAGATACCATTGAAGGAAATGCAGCCAAACGTTGGCCATATAGTTGCGCACCAAAGAGTCGTAGAGGCTTCAAGAAAAATTGGCACTTCCTTGCCAATAAGATTTGGAATCATAGTGAATACAGACGACGGAGTTAAGAAACTTTTGGTAAAGTCGCACAAGGACTTCACGGCAAAGATATCCAAATTAAGGCATAAAGACGAATTTGGCATCAAGATAATTATTGATAACGATAAAGGCCACAGCAAACTATCGAATAATTCCGAGATAAGAAAGTTAAAGAGTGGGATTTCCAATACAAGCCAAGGAACCGCCTACTTTCTGAAAATGAAGATGGATGAAGCCATCAAGATCGAAAAGCTAAAACAGATTGATAAAATGTCTGGACAAATTCATCGTCATCTTACGGAATTGTGTGATGACAGCTGCTTGCTGAAAACGGATCTCAGTCAGGTAATCTTGAATGCAGCTTATCTGGTAAACAAAGAGGATCGTGAAGAATTCAATGCAGCCATTAACAAATTGAAATCAAAATATAAAGACGAGGGACTCGTGATTCATGAGAGCGGCCCGTGGGCACCCTACTCTTTCTGTTGAGGGGATTGAAATTCTTATTACCTTTTTCATACTGAAATTGACATTCGACTCTTTGTTAAACGAGTGTAATCGTCTTGTAGACCAAGGATTCTCAGAAGAACAGATACGAATTCTCAAATCAAGATTGGTCAAATTGAACCTAGATTATGAAAATGGCATAATTGATGAAGAAAGCTATAGAAAGAATGAGTTAGAGATGATGCGGGATTTAAACAATGCTTTAGAGCAGAAAAAAGGAGGCAATAGTTGAATCAAACAAAAATAGGATACAGAATAATTCAACATGAAAACCTGGTTTCAAGAATTCAAGATCAAATCAAGGTGCAAGTAGAGAGTGTAAAAAAGAAAGCGTTTGACGCTCGTGAAGAAATGCTTCAAAAAAGAAGTGAGAAAATTGCACAAGTAAGGGAAAAACTAAAAGAAACAACAACTATGATCCAAACCAAACATGATCTAATTAGGACGCGTCTGAACCAAGAAGCGGTTCATAGAGAAGCAAACATCAGGGTCAACAGGGGTCTTGAAGCACTTGAAAGATTCATTCAAATTCTTCGAGAAACAAACTTGGAAGAAGAAATGATCAGAAAAGCTATTCAAGATCCCATCATGGCTGGCTCTGGAGAATCAGAAGCAAGGAAAATCGTAGCATCAGATTTCTTCAAATCAATTCAAAAACAGCTTATAATCCAAACTGAATTTATCAACATAGCAGCACATGAATTGCGTACTCCCATTATGCCTATCTTGGTAAACGTGGAGCTTTTAGAATCCGAATTGGGCAATGGTAAGGAGGAGATTAGAATAATAGCGCGTAACGCAAAACGGCTCCAACAGCTAACCGAAAACATACTGAGTGTTACACGAATTGAAAGTAGAACACTCAAGCTAAACAAAGAAAAATTTGACATAGACTTGGCGCTCTCGATTGCTATAAGAGATTCAAGAAGTCAGGTGGAGAACAAGAATGTAGAATTGATACACAAGCCTGTCAGTGAGGAGCTTTATGTAGAGGCAGACAGAGACAGAATAACACAGGTCATTTCCAACCTATTGCACAATGCAATAAAGTTCACTAAAGAAGGGATAATTTTGATCTCCTCAGACAGAGACAACAACAACGTAGTAGTCAGTATCGAGGATAATGGTACAGGAATTGACTCCCAGATATTCCCACTTCTCTTTTCAAAATTTGCCACAAAGTCAGACAAGGGAACTGGACTTGGACTCTACATCTGTAAGAATATCATAGAAGCGCATGGGGGGGAGATATTCGCAGAAAACAATTATGGTAAGAATGGCGCCACATTCTCCTTTAGCCTACCTGCAGTTTAGATGTGGTTATTGCAATATTCCAGACTGAAGGCCAATTTCATTATTTGTCATTTTGAATATCTTGAAGCACTGAATATGTAGAAAAAGTACTACAAATCAAATGCTATAAGGTAATTTGAAGCAATTGTACATATTTTACAATGAGGGATCGATCTCGCTGCTTTTCGTCTAACTATTCGGATGGTTTCTATTGTCATCTGTTGCTAGGATATATCCTAGCTTCCCAATGGCGGTATTGAAAAAAAATCCTCCATCCGCTTGAATATTTCAACATACTTTCTTCCTAATTCTGTTGTCTTGTAAATAGTTCGTCTTGAGGCACTAGATTTTTGATGTCTGATAAGCAATCTGCGCTCCAAAAGAAATTGCAGATAGTTCTCTACTTGTCTTGAATTCAAATTACATTTGTTCATTATATGAGTCTTCATGGATCCATTCCATGATTCTGTAAGTATGTTATCAATAATTTCAAACCATCCTCTATTTCCCCACCTCTTATAACTTTCGTCAGCCGATTCAACCGAATTAGATTTTTCTTGCCAAACAATCCCGTCAGAGATTTCTGTTTTATCATCATTCAGTTTGACATGCACCATACCTATAGATCATTAACCAAAATACTTGCGATATCAAATAAAATTTGGGTAGCATTGATAAGTTTACATACATTACTATTATTGAGTACAGATAAGAAGGTAAAACGCCTCGAATGACCACAGGTCCATAGATTGCATCGATCATTGCTGAATGATGTAGAGTTCTCATCTAATTACAAATTCTTTCTCAAAGTCTAAAAAATTAGCGTAGGTGTTCTACAGTACAATGTAATAGAACATTCTAACCATGACTTTATCAGCGATGAGAAAAATGAGGAATTAGTAGGTTGTGGGTTTCCTACCAACAAATGAGGTTGCCCCATCAAAACCAACCCCTCATTTCAGCACAAAACCCACATTTTTTTTATGACTCTCGTAAAAAGGTATTGTAAATAACATTAGATGAAACTTGTAACAAATCATCTTTTCAAGTTAGAGGTGGTGTTCTTCTACTCTTTTTGTCGACTTTGTAGAAAAAATCTCCTACTAGTTATAGTTTAGAACCGCCACATTTCCTACAAGATCTACATAATACAATTTTCCATTCCAAACTGCCATGTCTATTGGACCCAGGTATAGTCCTGTCACCGTTGTTTGGACCTGTCCCCTTGGAACTCCTGTGGCCGGGTCTGTCTGCGGTGGATTGGCACTAGATGACTCAAGTGCCACGATGTATCCTATTGCGTAATCTCCAAAAAAGTAAGCATCCTGATATTGTGATGGGTAGCAGGTTGCACTACAGTGATAAAATGCTCCTCCAAGAATTGCTTCAAGACCATTGGCTACGCCACTTGTTGGCTCCATTCCAGCGTGCGGATACCAGTATACTGGTTCCTTATAGTTTGCAAGTTGTTGCGGATTTCCAATAGTAGGTCCTTCATAATTTGGCCATCCGAAATTAGCCGGACTAGTGCTGTCAAGAATTGTCTCCCAAGTATTGTGTCCCACCATGCTCAGGTATATCTTACCTGTCTGTGAGTCTATATCAAAGCTAAAGGCATTTCGAAGGCCGTAACTGTAAATTTCCTTTCTGATATTAGGATCAGCACTTGATGCAAATGGGTTTGTGCTTGGAATGGAATAGAGAAGGCCATTTGAACCAGGACTGCCAAGTGGAGTTATCCTAAGCAACTTTCCATCTAATGACGTAATGTCTTGACCTGGGAAATATTTGAAGTCATCTCCTGTAGATACGTAAAGATTACCATGAGAATCAAATTTCATGTGTCCTGCGTTGTGGCTAGCAATTGCAGGAATTCCACCAATTATTAGCTGCTCGCTATTTGGTACCGCTACTATATTTCCAGACGAATCAGTTGTAGCAGTGTATCTTAGAACCTGATTCTGTAACACACCGTTGACACTTTCGGTAGCATAAAAGTAGACAAATTTCGTGTTAATCCAGTTTGGATCAAGAGCTATTCCCAAAAGTCCTGCATCTTCATAGTACCCTTGTACAGTTGGGACTGTAACAAACGGTATTGATTGCTTTACAAAGGTTCCTCCGTTGTTTTTAACTACGACCACGGTTCCATTCTTTTCAAGTACCATGAAATCCCCCGAGCCGTCTTTTCCAGGTCCGTTATCAGGAATAAAGGCTATCCCGTCAGTCTCAGCAAATCCCGTACCAAGCCCTGTTACTATATTTTGAACGCTAAACGCCGGTGTAGTAGAGCTGGTAACAGTAAATGAAGTAGAATATGTATTGCCACTAGTATCTGACATTTTCACTAAATGTGCCCCAACAGTAGCGGCATTGGGTACAGCAAGTGAGCCCATAAACTCTCCTTCAGGACTACTTATTATGCCTGATGGACTGGTTGTAACAGAACTACCATCAAATGATATCGTGATACCGGAGTTGGCTGCAAAGCCACTACCATGAAAGTTTACTGTTGTTCCTACATGCCCTGTTGCCGGGCCAAATAAAAGTGAGGCTGGTGTAACTGTGATAGTCTTTGTATCAGTATTGCTCTTATCTGTAACACGGATATCGTGAGATCCTGCACTAGAATATGGTACTTGGAGGTCTCCTACAAAGCCTCCTGCGGAGTCTGTCATGATATAGACAAGTGGATTAGCGTTTTGGTCGGTGCCTGTATAGTTTGATAGAAACATGTTATCGTAATACATGGTAATCTTGGAATAGGGTGCAAAGCCAGTACCTGTAACCTTTACCGGACTGCCATTTGCAGATACCGTTGGAGTAAGTAAAATAGTTGCACTAGAACCGACCGTAAATAAATCAGAGTATGTGTGACTGCCACCATCATCTACTTGTATCACATGTGATCCTGCAGCTGATACAGGTACAGTAAATGTGGCACTAAATGTTCCACTAGCGCTTGTAGTTATGGCTGCAGGATTGGTAGCAAGAGGTGTACCGTCATATGATATTGTAATATGTGAGTTGGGTGAGAAACTATTACCTGCAACTGTAACACTGGTACCTGCAGGTCCTGTAGATGGAGTCAATGATATTGCTGTTGTTCTGTAAACTGCCATAATCTGTGTGTTTCCATTAATTGTTATAGCTCTTGGATTGTCTGCAAGTCCGGTATCCTTCCAGTGTTCAACGAAATAAGGACTAAAGTCTGTGGGCTCGACTGAATATAGCTGTCCATTATTCAGAGTGAAAGTGACTGGAGAGAAACCTGTTGATATCGTCTTTCCACCCTGCATTAGTGCAATGTAAAAGCCTGTTAGGGTATTGCCTGCACGGTCCTGGGTTGATATGGTCAATGCAGATGTTCCTCCTGATATAGTTCCAGATGTTGTTGCGCTAGCTTCATTTGATTTTGGTGATTCGCCTATACTGTTTAGAGCAGATACCTTGTAAAAGTATGTGTTACCGTTTGTTACTGCCAAATCAGTATACGAGGTAACATTGCCTCTTGTAGTAAGATATACCTCAGTACCAGAACTATTAGACCTGTATATCTTGTAATAAGTTATGGCAGAACCACCGTTACTTGAAGGAGCTTGCCAGCTCAGTGATACCCGTGCATTGCCACCAGTAGCCTGCAAGTTCTGAGGAGCAGATGGGGGAGTGGCGCTAGATGTCACGATGAATTGTGCGGAAGCTGAATCTGACACTGTGTCTTTGGCGCTAACAGTATGAGACCCTGCAGCCGATGCCGGTACTGTAAATGTAGCTGTAAAACCTCCAGTCAAGTCAGTTGTTATTGTAGATGGATTTGTAGCAACGGCAGTACCGTCATATGATACCGTAACATCAGAGCTGGGGAAAAAAAGAGAACCTGTAACTGTAACAGTTGTGCCCACAGACCCACTTGTTGGATCCAGTGATATTGTCGAGAGTACTGATATCGATGAAGCCCGCGGAATTATGTTATTGCTTTCTGATACAGCTGGAATAGAAAGGATAACTACTAGGATAATCAAAAGAGATTCAAAAACACGCTTGGATTTATTCATGTGTCAAGATTCCTTCTGGGATTAGCGTTGAATCTGGACGTACTTCTACGGCTAGAATCCTCCATTATACCTTCTTTTGCTTGAAGATATTTATCGCTAGACTGATATTCTTCTATGTTTTTTTATCTAAAATAAGTCCAGCTTTCATAAAAGAATACGTATTCAACATGTTGCAAATTTGCAGAACAAAAATCCTAAACCTGTGGATTATTGTAGTGATATCCTTTATAATCAGGCGTCAATTTTTTTGCATGCTACAGAGAAAACTCGATATTTAGGATTAATATCCTTCATACCGTACAGTATTAAAAAAAGGGAAGCGATGCTGACACTAGGGAGTTACTTGGGTCAACCAAGATTTTCGATCTTGGGGTATGACCTGAGACCGCTCTGAGGTTGTCACAAATCCTGAGTTTTGACCAAGTTCAGCACCTACTACGTCCAAAAAGGTTCTTCCTCTGTCCGTAACACTAAATGCACGATAGGGTTCAATTCTTTCTTCTATCAAACCCATATTCAGTAATGAGGAGAGATACTTCTTTAATTGGCTATAACTAAGATTTGTTCTGTATAGCAAGTGGGTAGGTCGCGTTGGTTCAAGCATGTTTACCATCAAGTCAGTCATGATTCTCAGCTCATCTCTTCGTCCTGATATGTTGTATGTCATCGCACTGATCATTATGACTAAATTATAAAAGGACTTGGCAAGAATATTCTAGTATTGTTTTCTATAATCTTCTTTCAGAAAAATATTGCCAAATCTTTAAGTTAACATAATTACTAGGTTTTGGGCATGAAGACTACCACGTTGAAAGTTCCTGGTCTCATTAGTGGATATATACGAGAGAGATGGTGATCTAGCTGCCGTCTGGCCTTTCAATAAACAAAATGTTAGAAGGGAAATTAGGAGCATTGGAGATTTTCGAAAGCATTCTAGTAAATTTATCTGGAGGCCCGGTAAGAAGGACACATCTTACCCACAAAGCAAATCTCGATTCGCGCCTAGCCACAAAACACATTGGAACGTTAATTGAGCTTGGACTAGTTACAAAATTGGCCAGAGAAGGTTCATATTTTATCGCAACAGGAAAGGGTCGAGATTTCTTGGAACAATACTATGAATTAGTTAAACTTGTGAACAGTAATCGTACTGTTATTATTGACTAAATTCGTAGCTTTAGAATTCAAAAAATGAAGATGCTCTCCATTTACCTCATTTCATGCCTGTATTGTGGATTTGAGAATTCGTTTCTAATAGTGTCATAACAATGCTTGTCAGGACTATTGAGTTCAGCTGATGTACAATTTCGTTATTATATTAGATAGAACAATTTTAGAGAAAAATATTACTTACTGAATGGGTGAGCGAGATTTATTAACTATTATACAAAAACAGAATAAAATGAGAATAAAATCATCTCAGACAAAAAACGCGGAACGGTGGATTCATTATGCCAGATGATTCCTGTAGAAGATGCGGAGGAATTCTCTCAAAGTATTCCTTATGTGCAGTATGCAAGAAAGCTATACAACAGATATGCCTAGAATGCGGCTCAAAATCTGAAGAAATGTCCCATCAATGCCACCTAAATTTGCACCTACATCAAACAAGAAATCCATTGATGGAAAATACGTACTCTATTTCAGCATGACAAAATCCATCTTGAGCTTGTTTTATACCTAATTTAGGCAAAGTGCTTTTTACATTACACCGATATGATGCATTTAATTTACGAAAATTATTGTGTTTGAAAAAAGTATGAATTTCCCTACTGCATTAATGAAATAGGTAACGTAAATGAAAAAGTAGCACCTTTACCATTTGAATTGTTTCTGGCCCATATCTTACCACCATGGGCTTCGATTATGTTCTTTGAAATATACAATCCCAGTCCTGTACCAGACTTTTGTCTTCTAACAAATTTTGAAAACAACTTGGACATAATCTCAGGTTCTATACCTGCACCAGAATCTTTGACATTGACCTGGACCAAATTATCTGATTTCTTTTCTTCTGCTGTTATAGTTATACTTCCTTCACTTGTAAAGCGAAGTGCATTGTCTATCAGATTAGAAAGAACTTGAATCAGTCTTTCCTTGTCGGCATCAATGTATAGGGATCCCATCTTGTTGAATAATATCTTGACATTTTTCAAAAGTTCATGATTTCGAAACTGATACCGGAAATCTTTTATGACAGTCAATATCGAATCGTTAAGATCAAATCTTTCTTTTTCAAGCTTCAACAGCTTATTTTGGATCCTTGTTAAATTCAGCAGGTTGTTTGCAAGTCTATGTAACCTCTTGCTATTTCTCAATATTGCTTCCTCATATTCTGTACTTTCGTTGCCATCTTGCAATAATTCTGAATACGCAAGAATTGTCTGAATTGGAGTCTTCAATTCATGGCTTGCAATATTTATAAATTCGCACTGTTCTTCATCCCTTCGTTTCAGTCTCTCGTTTAATTCATTAAGATTCCATAGCGACTCAAAAAATGATTTGAACGAATAAAGACTTGCTTTGTTGTTTGAATATATTGTGAAGCCGATTGTATCTGAGAGTCGGCTTGCCTTTGAATCCTTTATTTCAAAGACAGCAAACTTGGAGTCATCTACAAGTATCATACCTGCATGTGCGTTGTCGCCTTTTAGAAACCTGACACTTGACGACAATAACATGTGTTCTAGGAGGTTCGAGTTTTCATCGTCAATTGGGGAGATTATTCTAATTTCTGAATCCTTCTTACCGGCCAATTTTATCAGCTCTTCAACTAATCCTAATCTGTGTAGGTGAGCCAACATCCTACTCGTCGGCATAAGCAACAAGGCTTCCTTGTTTGCTCTTC
>Ga0209237_1002938_pt1 | contig 10294 bp, 7 predicted proteins | sample GraSoi013_1_40cm_2_FD_185820 | JGI IMG/M metagenome (GOLD analysis project Ga0209237, IMG submission 185820) | Grasslands soil microbial communities from the Angelo Coastal Reserve, California, USA - Sample 10_02_2013_1_40cm (SPAdes) (version 2) | ecosystem: Environmental > Terrestrial > Soil >...
CCCCCCCGCCTGTGGCGCCGCTTCCACTCGGGACGACGGACGTTCCCGAAATGCTGGAGCTCACCGCTGCCACCGAGCCCGGCCCGTTCTTGCCGCAAACAATCCAGATGGGAAGCTATTTCGGGATACGCGCGAGCGACGGGCGGTTGGTCGCAATGGCTGGCGAGCGATTACGATCCACTGCGTTTGCGGAAATCAGCGCGGTGTGCACTCATCCCGAATTTCGCGGCCGCGGATATGCGCGGGCCCTCGTGACGTTCCTCGCAGCTCAGATTCTGGCAGCGGGAAAGACTCCTTTTCTTCACGTCAAGTCTGAGAATGGCGCAAAAGTGGTTTATCAAAAAATTGGATTCCGTTTACGTGCCGCAATATCCCTAACCGTGATTTCCCTCCGCTGAAGGGTGGTCAGTTGCGAAACGAACTCGCGAGGCAGGACACCTGGAGCTACTTTCTAAGCAGAACGTGGGCCATGTCGAGTGTGAGGTGACCTATCAGGACCGCAAACAGGTCCCAAGGCAGACTCAACCTGCTTCGTCTTGCGCGGCAAGGATGCCAAGCGCCCGTCAATCGCCGACCTAAAACTTGATTTGCGATCTCTAACCAAGATCTGGGAAAAACGGAACTTGTATTTCGGCGACGATTTCCTCCTGTCCTCCGGTAATATTCAAGCTGAAATCCGAGAGATAATTTGCAAGCGCAGCCGCACCGCCAACAACCATTATGAGCCATATCAACCGTGGACTTCCGCTGGCCAGCTCTCGCACTGAGCAGGTATTCCCGACATTAACGCCGGCACAGATCCGTCGCATTGCCGCGCATGGACATATGCGTGCGACACAGTCGGGCGAGGTGCTCGTCGAACCGGGAGACACCGCCGTACCGTTCTTTGTGGTGGTCTCCGGTATTCTTATCTTTAGTGCTCACAACTCGTACTTTCATATAAATTCGCGGGGATCTGCAATAATACTGTCATCGCAGGGAGCGCGTCCGGGATACATTTCCTGCTCGCCCTTCTCCCTCATGCCCTTGATAACCTCTTCTCGGAACATCTTCACATCATCATCTGTCTCGGACAACCTCCGGCCTTGCATCCTCGCGCAGCATGAGACTTGAGTGCATCGTGCGGAAGCTCCGAAAACCTACGGCCTTCGCGAGTCCCAGTTTGGTTGCGGCGATTTTGATATGGCGTAGAAGATTACGCCTCTCCAAAGCTCCGCCCTTCCGCGTACAGAACACCAGATCATCGGGTTGGCGGTGCTTGCTGGCGTTCCATCGCCCAATCAGGGCACTCTTCGTTAACCCACGCTTGTCGAACGGTACTTCGCGTTCGCCAGCGTCAGTTTTTACATCGTCGAACTCGCCTTCGTAAACTCGCTCTTCAACGGTGATGCGGTCTGCGTGGATACGACGCCATCGCAGGGCCAGCCTGCGGACGGCGAGTCGGCGCAATAGTTGTAGCGTTGAGGATTGCCGATTGTGTAGTGCATGGTGATTGGGGATGCCGCTCCCCTCTGTTTCGATAGGCTCTTTCCGGTTACCCATTCTTATGGCTGGGGAGAGCAGTGGCTGCCGCACGCCGCCTGTTACCTGCTGGCGGCATCAATTGGTGGGAGCAGCGGTTCCTGACGATCACGGATTTCCGAGCACGTCCGGTCAGTGTGGGAGCGCGAAACTGAGCACATCACTTCCGCCGGAGATTGCGATGTACTGAATCCCATCCACCGCATAACTCATGGGAGAGGCAAACAGGGTCTGACCGGTATTGAAGTGCCAGAGTGGACGGCCGGTTGCGGCTTCAACCGCTTCCAGAGACCCGGCATCGTCGCCAAAGAACAGTAGTCCACCGGCGGTCGCGAGTGTTCCGGCCCAGGACTCACCCTGTCCAACCTGGGGATAACGCCAGACCCGCTTTCCATCGGGCACGGAGAGAGCCAGCAGAATTTTCTGCGCGTGGTCGTCCGGCAGACGCTTCGTGCCCGTGGCGTAGTATGTCGCTCCCTTTGTGAATGGTTCCGGCTTTGCGAAAAACAGATTGCAGCTTTCGAGAGCCATCACAAAGAAGAGCCTGGTGTCTGGGTTGTAAGAAGGGGAAAACCAGTTCGTTGCCCCATTGATGCCGGGACAGATCTTCGTGCCTTCCGCAGTCGGGATTCGGCCCGACAGTACAGGGCGGCCGGAGGCGTCGATTCCGGTGGCCCAATTGATCTTCTCTACGAAGGGTGTCGCTTGCAGGAACTTACCGTTGGTCCGATCGAGAACATAGAAGAAGCCATTACGGTTCGCCTGCAGCAAAAGATGGCGGATCTTGCCGTTGTCTTCAAGGTCCACGAGCACCGGCGTTTCATTCGCGTCATAGTCATACACGTCGTGCGGGGTGAACTGGAAATGCCATTTTATTTTTCCGGTATCGGGGTTAATGGCGAGAACGCAGGCGGTGTAAAGGTCGTCGCCGGGCCGGGAGTCACCGACAAAATCGGGTGCCGCATTGCTCGTCGTCCAGTACAGGGTGTTGAGTTCTGGATCATAGGTACCGGGCATCCATGTCGTGCCCCCAGCGTGTAAGTAGGAATCTCCGGGCCAGCTGGAGGAGCCGAGTTCTCCCGGGCCGGGGATCGTCCACAAATGCCACTTCAAGTTCCCTGTGATCGCATCGTAGGCGGCGAGGAATCCGCGCACGCCTGAATCGCCGCCGGAAGTGCCCACGATCACCATGCCCTTCACCATAAGCGGAGCGCTTGTTGCCCCGTAGTGCTTCGTCTTGTCGGCGTAGGCGACGTCCCAGCGCAGGCTTCCGGAGCGAGCGTCTAGACAAAGCAAGTGGGCGTCGTCGGTTTCGGTGTAGACGAAATCTTTCCACACTGCCACACCGCGATTTTTGTGAGCTGCGGCATCGTCGAGAAGGCCCGAACTCACCGGCCGCTGGTAATGCCACAAGGCACGTCCGGTTCGGGCATCGAGCGCGTACACGTCATTCGCCGCAGTGACGTACATGATTCCGCGGATGACCACAGGCGTAGCTTCGAGCCTTTCGGAATTCCCGGGATGGAAGATCCATGCGGCGCGAAGTTGTGCGACGTTGTTGAGATTGATTTCATGCAGGCTGCTGTAACGACGCCCGCTGTAGTCACCGTTGTACGACGTCCAGTTCGAGCCCGGCGGCTGGGCAAGCAAATCTTGTTCGCTCACGGTGCTCACGCCTGTAAGAGGGGACTCGCCTTGCTGCCACGTCGTTGGCTTGCCCATCGCGGCAGCCGCTAACAACAGGATGAAGATCCTGCAGGAAGGGCTCATTCAGCGATTGTCTCCCATGGCTATCTGCAGTTCCTGGAGGGCACCGCGGTCCAGCCCATTTTCATCTTCAAGGTGAAGTGAGAGACGTGCAGGCTTTGCGGGTGGAAGAATTTCCGTTTCGAGCGAGACTACTTCAGTTGGGTTCACGTCCACTAGCGGCATGGTGCCGATGCTTGCACCGTGTTCATTGTAAAAATGCGCGACCAGGCGACCGGAAAAAAACACTCCGAATGAACCGGAAACTTTGATTTTGCCATTCCCAAGGCGGATGGCGCGAAGCGGGTGAATTAGAATTCCGGCGTCTGTTGCACCATGGAATTCGTCCCCGGCTCGCGTTGGGAACCATTCCGTTTCGAAGTCGCAGGCTTCTCCCGGACGCAACCGGTACGTCGGGCTATTCAGTTCGGCTTCGAGGTAATAAGGTCCGGCATCCGAATCTTTAGTCAGAGAAGCTGTTCCATCATTGTTCAATCTCAGCTCAGGACCGTTGGTCCAAAAAATGACGGACGCCTTTCCCGGATATTTTTTGCTTTCCTCGTACTGAAAGCGTTCGACCATGGCGTACTTGCTGCTGCCGTCGACGACAGCGAGCCAGCCGTCGGTCGAGTCGAGCCAGAGTTCGGCGGCCATGTGCACGTAGTGCACGGTGAACAGGCCGTCTTCTCTTACCGAAACCGCGGGATTTTCTGCCGGACCGAAGCGAACGTGATAGCGGTTCAGATAACCGCTCGATGGATTTGCCGGAGTAAATGTCCAGAAATCGTGATTGAAGCCCGAGGGAGCGGCTGGGTCCGACGTCTCGTATTGCGAGACCGACTGCATGGACCATTCGACAACGTGCCCGGTTACATTCTTCAGGGAGGCGTGAAAGCGTATGAGCGGCGAGTCGCCGCCAAGGCGGATGGTGCGTTGAAACCGGATTCCTGTCTGAGGATCCGAAGGGCCGGTAAGTTCGATCTCGCACTGTTGTCCTTCCGAAATTTTTCGAAAGGAGAACTGCCCATCGTCGATTAAGTCAGAGCTGCCGGGCCAGTGGTGTTCGTCGTTGTTGCCTTCAGGTAAGAGCCACAGTTTGTCCCCCCCGTAGTTGAACCATTGGCTCGAGGAGGGCGGGAAGTATTTACCGGCTAGTTTAGGGTTGACGAACAGATAGGGGTGACCGGCGAAAGTCACTTGCATGAGGCGCCCGCCATTTTGCGGCACCACGATCAATTGCACCCATCGATTCGAAAGTTGCTGAGCCTGCCATCCCTTGTAGTCCACGGCCTCGACGTGACATCCCGCATTCTTGGGACTTGACTGGTTTCCCTCCTGTGCGAAACCAAGCTTCAGCGAGAGTAAGCCAAGGAGAAACACTAATGCGAAATGTCGGACGTGATCTGGGAGCGGAAGATGCGGTGCGGTGATTGCGCCTTTCCCTGGTGCCATGGTCGACGCTGGCGCACACGCTTGAATCCTCAACTCACAGCCTCCGTCCGAAGCGAAATGAATCCCAATAAAACGAAAGATTTCGATTTGCGTCAAGCAATTTCTGTGGTATACCGACATCGGCGAACGGGCGAGCACGTGCGCCACACATTACGGGATCAAGTTGAGAAGTCTGCTGCTGTTTCTGCTGATCGTGCCGAATTTGCTGGCTCAGGACAGGAAAGTCGATGCCACCTGGTTGCATCGGTACATTCCGGGTCTACGCGAGCACGCCGGGTCTCTTGCATTTTGGACTTGCCACTACAAGCCAATCTTCGGTGAAGGTGACACAGACAATCGAATTCTGCGAACTGTGACTCGTTTCGGGGAGGCGACGCTCGATGCACACGGCAACTGCCAGAGCGCACTCTACGATCGTGAAGAAGAGATCTATTTCGTTCTGCAAGGCAATGGCGCACTGCATTACGGGGAACAAACGTACGCGATGCACGCCAATGATTTTACTTATTTGCCTCCTGGTGTAAAGCATGCGATGGAGAACAGCTCTGAAAAAGTGTTGCGGGTCTTGATCATGGCTTTCAGAATCCCACCATCAATTTCCATTCACGCGGCAATGCCCCGTCCTCAGATTGTCAATCTGGACGATCTCAAAGAGGAAACCGTCGAGGGTCACCCCACGTCGGTCCTGTACAAGCTATTGGTAGGTCCGCGGAGTGGAAAGCGCGATGCTATCGATCAAGCGTACGTCGTGACCAGCCTTTTCTGGATGAACTTTGCGCCGGGAGGCACGAATTTTCCGCATCATCACGAAACGGCAGAAGAAATCTATCTGGTTCTCGACGGGGCTGGCGAGATGGTGGCCGGTAGTGGGCAGGACGGTATCGAAGGCCGTTATCCTGCCAAAGCGGGAGACGCTTATTACTTCCGTCCCAACTGCACCGTGGGCTTCTACAACCAGAACAAACCCGGAGCCGAGGCCCATATTCTTGCGGTGCGGTCGCGGATTCCTCTGCCCGCAGATGCGGATTAGAGCTCGATTTCTTTGAGAGTTTGGGATCAAGTCTTCGTATTATCACCAACATTTCTTGGGGGTGTCCCATGGGTATCCGGACTTCCAGCCGCCGATCATTTGTGAAATTGTTAGCGGCGGCGCCACTGCTGAGCCAGATCGCAGCACGCGAGCTTTACGCCCATGCCGCCACGGCGATCGGTAAGGATCCGCGACAGAATGTTTACTCTCGGCTGGGCGTGAAGACGGTCATCAACTGCCGAGGCACGTGGACCTATCTGAGCGGATCGCTGGAATTTCCGGAAGTTCGGCAAGTGCAGGTGGAGGCAGCGCAGCATTTCGTCAACATGCTCGAGTTGCAGCGTGCGGTGGGCAGGCGCTTATCGGAATTGACGGGCGCGGAATCCGGATTCATCACTTCTGGCGCCGCGGGCGCGATGGCAGCCGCCACGGCCGCGTGCATGGCCGGCGCCGATGACAAGTACATCTGGCAACTTCCCGATACGACCGGGCTGAAGCATGAAGTGATCATGGTGGGAGGACGGAGCGCATTCGACAGCGCCATCCGCCTGACTGGCGCAAAGCTGGTTCTCACTTTCTCCCCGGAAGAACTCATTAACGCAATCAGCGAAAACACCGCCATGATCTACACCACCGATCTCGGGGAAAAACTGCAGCGAGAATTGGCGATTGCGAAGGAGCACAAGATTCCCATGTTGCTGGATGACGCAGCCGGGATCCCTCCCGTCGACAATTCCAAGCTCTACGCGAAGATGGGAATTGATCTCTACTGCTTCTCGGGCGGCAAGGGACTGTGCGGACCACAGTGCAGCGGTTTGCTTCTCGGCCGAAAGGATCTGATCGAGGCGGCGTTGCTGAATTCCAGTCCGCGGGAGGGAGCCGTGTGCCGGCCGATGAAAGTCGGAAAGGAAGAAGTGATCGGTTGCCTCACGGCGCTCGAGACCTGGCTCAGTCTGGATGAGAACAAGCTCTATGCCGAATGGAATGGGCGCGTGGATCGCATCCGGAAGCTGGTGGAAACTGTGCCTGGCGTGAGAACCGACATATTCATTCCCCAGGATGGCAATCGCTATCCAACGCTGCGGGTCTATTGGGATCAGGCGGCCTGGCGATACAGTGTGTTCGACTGCGTGCAGGAATTGCGTGGCGGAGATCCAGTGATCGAGGTGCTCGGGGCGGACAATCCGAGTCTGGTGACCGCGGTTCGCGAAGGTAAGCCGAACCCAAAAGAACGCAAGGAGCCCGACCACATCGAACTCGTTTCCATGACCATCAAGCCCGGAGAAGAAATCGTGGTTGGGCAAAGGCTGCGTGGAATTCTGGGCGCAGCCCAGAAGAAAGCTGCGGCGTAAGAAAGGCAAGGTGTTCCTCGCTTGAGAATCGTCCATCTAATACGATGGCTGCTGGCCGGATTTCTGCTTTCGGGAGTGGCTCTGACGCAGCAGCAATTGCGTGCTGTTGTTCCCGCGCAGGCATCGGCATCTGCGAATCGTTTCTATTCTCCCGGTGTGGACGCCGGAGACTATGTCTACATTTCCGGGCAGGGGGCGCGCCGGCCGGATGGCAGCTTGCCAGCGAATTTTTCTGCCCAGGTTCGTCAGGCCCTCGATAACGTCAAGGCGATGGTTGAAGCTGCCGGTTTGAATATGGACCACGTTGTATACACACAGGTCTATCTCGAAAACATCAGCAAATATGCGGAAATGAACGCGGTCTTCTCAGGGTACTTCGGGAAAACGCCGCCGGCTCGCGCGGTGCTCGGCGTTGCCCGCGTTCCGGAGCCTCCCATCCAGATCAGTGCTGTCGCGGTGCGCGATCTTGCCGGGCGGCGGGCGATCCATCCGCCGAATTACCGGTCGGACGACGCGGCTTCGGCTGGCATCCTCACGCACGACCGGCTCTTCGTTTCAAGTATGGCAGGCAGCGATCCTGCGAACGGGAAAGTCCCGGAGGATCCGGCGGCGCAGGTCGATCTCGCGCTCGACAAGATGCAGGCGATCGTGAAGGCGGCAGGTTTGGAACTCAGCAACATGGTGTTCGTGAATCCTTACCTGACATCTGAGATTCCGATGCGGGTCATGAACGAGCGCTATGCGAGGCGGTTTGAGTTCGGCAACACACCGGCACGAGCCACGATTGAGGTCTCGAGTCTGCCCGGCGGAGCGCACATTGAGTACACCGGCGTGGCGGTAGTGGACCTCCGGCAACGGAAGGCGGTGCGTCCCAAGAACATGCCTCCTAGCCCTACAGCCAGTCCCTGCGTTTTTGCCGGCGATACCTTGTATTGCTCTGCCAAGAGCGGCTTTATCCCCGGGCCGCATGGTGGGGTCTATACCTCCACCACCTCACACCAGTTGCGCCAAACCATGCGCAATCTGCTCGACAACCTGGAGGAAACCGAGATGAGCTTTGACCAGGTAGTCGCGACCAATGTTTACCTAGACGACATCTCCGACCTGCAGGCATTCGACGAAGTGTACTCCCAGTATGTCGGGCCGGTGCTGCCGGCACGAAGCACCATCCAGCAAATTGGCCCGACGGAGCGCAAGGCCGACAAAGACGGCCACTACCCTGACTTGGAGCAGATATCGCTCATCGCGGTCCGCCTTCCGCGCAGCCGCTGAACCAGTGTCCGGCCCGAGGCATTCTTATCCCTTGGGAACAATAAAGGCCGTTCACGATTTGGCTTGACTTCGTACATAAACGAAAGCAATAGTATTCACTCGTAATGAAACGAAAGCTGGTTGCCGGAGGCTGCCATGTCTATGCATCGGCGTTCTCAAGGGTCAGTCGCAGCTTGGATGGGCGTTGTTTTTGCCGTGCTATCAACGGTGTGGGTAGCGGAGGCCTGGAGTCAGGCCAGTTACACCGCGCAGATTCGCGGTGTCGTTAAGGACCAGAGTGGCGCCTTGGTCGCCAATGCGACCGTTACCATTACAAACGACGCCACCGGAATTTCTGAGACCGCGCGCAGCGACGATCACGGACTTTACATTCTGACCGGGTTGCGGCCCGCGGTTTACACCATTAAGGCCGATGCTGCGGGTTTTCGGCCGGCGGCGGAAAAGAATGTGGTGCTGCAGGTCGCGCAGCAGACGACGATTGACTTCACGCTGCATCCGTTGGGATTGATCACCACGGTGGAGGTGACCACGGCTGCGCCCCTGTTGGACACGGAGAATGCTTCTCTCGGCACTGATGTCACCAACGAGTACGTGCGGGACATTCCACTGTACGGCCGCAGCATGTTTGGCTTGGTGTTCTTGGCGGGTGGAGTGACAGAAACCACCGGTTCGGGAATCACCGACAACTACCCGACCGGGACCAATTTCGTGTCCAACGGTCAGCGCAACGCCACAGCCCAAGTTACGCTCGATGGCAGTCCCATCAGCGCGCCGGAACAGGGGGAGGGCGGCAACTCCAACGTTTACTACCAGCCTTCCGTCGAGATCGTCCAGGAGTTCAAAGTTCAGAACAATAGCTTTTCCGCCGAGTTCGGCAATAACGGCGGCACGATCGTGAATATGGTGCTGAAGCAGGGGACAAACCGCTTTCACGGCAGCGGCTGGTGGTACGGGCAGCGGTCCAATTTTGATGCCCGAGACTTCTTCAACTCCGGCGAAAAGCCTGACCACGTCCGAGATCAGTATGGTTTCTCTCTCGGTGGGCCCCTGAAGAAAAACAAGACCTTCTTTTTTGTCGATTTCGAGAAGGTTCGCCAGCAGGATCCGATCAACCTGGAGGGAATCGTACCCACAGCCCTGGAGCGCACGGGTGACTTCTCCCAGAGCCCGGCTAACTCTAACGGGATCTACGATCCGTGCGCCGGAAACCCCCAAGGACCTTCTACGCCTTGTCCTCACGATCAATTTCCGGGCAACAAGATCCCTGCGGACAAGATCGACCCGATCGGGCAGGCGCTTCTGAATCTGTATCCGTTACCAAACATACCTGACGCCACATTTCCGGACCCCAACTGGCGCCAAGTGATTGTTAGCAGCGACCCGGGATGGCAGTTCGATATCAAAGTGGATCATCAGATCACCGCCAATCATAAGATTGGAGGGCGCTACAGCCGTCATCACGACGTGTTTACGGCACCCACGGTCATCGGCAACGGCGACCAGGGTGATGGGTTTATTGGCACGACCATTCCCCAGAACGGCGGGGTGGAGTACAACTGGGCGATCAAGCCGACCACGCTGTTGACCAGTCGCTTCAGCGTGGACCGAGTGAATGCCCCTGTTCAAGCTAACAAATATCCCTCGCTGAGCGACGTTGGGCTCTCTCCTGACCTTGCCGCGAACGGACTGACGCGCATTCCGGCCATCGGTGTCGATGACCCGTTCCTGTCGCTGTTTACCCAATGCTGCGTTGACACCCACTTCGCCCACACGCTGGTCAGCTACTCGTCTGCCTTGCAATGGGTAAAAGGAGCTCATTCCATCAAGTTCGGAGGCGAGCAGCGCGTCTTCTTTAATTACTTCTGGCAACCCGATAACCCGACGGGCATTTTCAATTTCTCGCGCGATGTGACCACGTCCC
>Ga0209237_1002940_pt1 | contig 10291 bp, 8 predicted proteins | sample GraSoi013_1_40cm_2_FD_185820 | JGI IMG/M metagenome (GOLD analysis project Ga0209237, IMG submission 185820) | Grasslands soil microbial communities from the Angelo Coastal Reserve, California, USA - Sample 10_02_2013_1_40cm (SPAdes) (version 2) | ecosystem: Environmental > Terrestrial > Soil >...
GGGCGGCCACTATTACTGCGAACTCTCCCCGCGGTTTCGCTGGCGCGAGGAATGGGATGGCGCCAAGCTGCGCGCTATATTGTCGCGGACGCTTCCCGCGATGATGAACGCGGGCGGGGGCGGGCTGCAACGCATCACGGACATCGAAGTGGCCCGCACGACCGCCTCGGGCCGGGTCGGCGAGCTGCGCATCGTGTTCGAGCACGGCGACGTGCGGGTGCCTGGCCCGGACGTGCGCGCGGTGCTGCGGCCGCAGCCCGATCAACTGCTCGGCAGTACGCTGTTCGCACTGTCGGTAACGAAGGACAGCGGGCAGGTCAGCCGGCTCGTCGCGACGGGGTCGGGGTGGGGCCATGGTGTGGGGTTTTGTCAGTGGGGCGCGGTGGGCCGGGCCCGCGCGGGTCAGGACTACCGCACGATCGTCACCACCTACTTTCCGGGGACCAATGTTGCGCGCCTTTACTGAGGCGGTCGGGCGGTCGGGCGGACGAGCGGTCTGCCTCGTCGCCGTCCTCCTGGCCGTCGGACGGGCGGACCGCCTGTCCGCCCAAGGTTTTCTCTCGAAGTTCTCCTACGACAACCTGAAGCCGAGTGCCCTGCAGATCGATCTCGGTCCCGTCGGTGGGAACAACATCCGGGGCACGCTCACCGGCGGCCTGCGTCTCGATTACGGGCTGATTGCGCCGCGCGTGCGCGTGCTGCTCGGCGTCTCGTACTACAAGGCCGATATCAGCGCGGAGGCGCGTGCGCGTTTCGAGCAGCGGCTCAAGAGCGTCGTGATCGATCCATCTGCCGACGACACGATCCGCCTCGGCCGCGTCAACTGGAGCGACGTGACCGGAGACGTGGACCTGCAATACCTCATACCGCAGGGGCGCTCGGTGACGACCTACCTCGGGATCGGGCTCGGCGCCCACATCCGGCACGGGAGTGGACCCGCCATCAACGGCACCTTCGTGCAGGACGCGCTCAACTCGATCACGGCGGGACTGAACGGCACCATCGGCACCGAGGTGGGTGCCAAGCGCTGGCGCTTCACCGTCGAGGCCCGCGGCGTGCTGTCGAGTGGCGTCTCGACCGCGTCGCTCCGCACCGGGGTGATGTACCGCTGGGCGGGAGCGGGGAACAAAGGGACAGGGAAGTGAGCGACCCGGTACGCGTCGCGGTGATCGGAGCGGGCGCTATCGCGCAGGTGGCGCACCTGCCGGTCCTGCGACGCCTGCCGGGCGTAGCGGTGGCCGCCATCTGCGACTCGGACCTCGGGAAGGCTCAGGCGTTGGCGGGGCGCTTCGAAGTCAAAGAGACCTTCGACGACATCGAGGAAGTACTCAAGTACACCCGTCCCGACGCGGTCGCGATCTGCACGCCGAACCACCTGCACGAGATCCACATCGTCTCCGCCCTCGCGGCGGGCGCGCACGTGCTGTGCGAGCGGCCCGTCGCGCTCACGGTCGCGGGGGTGGAGCGGGTGCTGCAGGCGAGCGAGAAATACGGCCGGCGCGTGATGGTCGGGATGAACCACCGGTTCCGGTCCGACGTGCAGGCGGTGCGCGGCTTCCTCGCAGGCGGGGACATCGGCGTGCTGCAGGCGATTCGCTGCGGGTGGTACACGTTTCAGCCGAGCCGCAACCTCGTGGCCTGGCGTCTGCGGCGCCAGGAGGCCGGCGGCGGGGCCTTCCTCGACCTCGGGCTGCAGCTGCTCGACCTCGGGCTCTGGCTCGCGGGATGGCCCGTGGCCAAGCGCATCGCGGCGCACATCATGGGGCACGGCAAGGACAGCGTGGAGGACATGGCGACGGCTCTCGTGGTGTGCGAGAACGGCCTGTCGCTCTCGATCGATGTGAGCTGGCGCCACATGGGTGAGGCGGAGCGTTTCTGGTTCGACCTGGTCGGGACCAAGGGGTCGGCCCGGGTTCAGCCGCTGCGGGTGTTCAAGGAGATGCACGGGTCGGTCACCGACGTCACGCCTACCGGCGCGAGCGGACGCGAGACCCCGTTCGCGCAGTCCTACCGCGCCGAGTGGACGTACTTCCTTGCCGTGATGAAAGGAGATGTGAACGCCCCGCCGCCGCGCGACCAGCTCGCTCTGCACCGCGTACTGGATGCCATCTATCGCTCGGCCGACGAAGGGCGCGACGTGGTCCTGTGACGACGCCGACCCGGCAGGCCGCGGCGCTCGTCGCCCTGGGCGCCGCCCTCCTCGCCGCCAGCTACCCCCCGTTCCGCCTTCCCGTCCTGAGCTTCCTCGCCCTGGCACCGGCGGTCGTTCTGCTGCGCCGGTTCGAAAGCGAGCGCGACCCGCGCGGCGCGTTGCGCTGGGGGTTCTGGTACGGTTTCGGGACTCAGGGCGCCGTGCTGTACTGGCTCGTGGTGGCGCTGTGGCACTTCACACCGCTGTCGGCGCTCGGCTATCTCGCCACGATCGCGCTGTTCGGCGTATGGCACGCGCTGCTCTTCTGGCTTGTGGTGCGCGTGCGCCTCCACCTGCCCGCGGTCCCGGTGGCGATCGTGCTCCCGGTGGCGTGGACGGCGGTCGAGTGGGCCGTGGGCCATCAGGGGGACATTCGGTTCCCGTGGCTGGGGCTGGGGACGTCGCTGACCGACGCCGCGACGCTCGTGCAGTGGGCCGACCTGGCGGGCGCGCGCGGCGTGACGGTGTGGCTCGCATGGTGCAACGTGATGCTGGTGGAAGCAGCGTTCAGGAGCGGCTTCCGCCGCTGGCAACCCGTCGCAGCCGTAGTAGCCACGATCCTGGCGGCGTGGGGCTATGGCGCATGGCGCGAGCGGACGCTTCCGGTCCGCGAGCTCGGCACCGTAGGACTCATCCAACCGAACGAAGGCTTCCGGGAGAAATGGGATCCGCGCCACGCGGACACCGTCGTGGCGAAGCTCGTGACCATGACGCGCGCGCTCGAGGCGCGCGGCCGTGTGGCCCTCATGATCTGGCCGGAGGCGGCGATCCCCGGTTTCCTCCAGCCCGCCTGGGACTCGAGTATCGTCGGGCTCGCGCGCGAGAGCCGGACGCCCATTCTCACCGGCGGGATCTACGGCGAGAACCATCCCGACGGGTCGTACGACTATTACAACGCCGCATTCTACTTCGACTCCTCGGGCAGCTGGCGCCGCTATCCGGTCTACGAAAAGCACTTTCTCGTGCCGGTCGTCGAGCGGGTGCCGTTCGTTCCCGCACGGCTGATGCAGAGCGTCCCGGGCGTGGGGCGCTGGTCCGGCGGATTCGGGCGAGGCCGGGGGCTCCCCGTGTACGGGAGCCCGGTGGGTCGTTTCGGCGTGGTGATTTGCTACGAGTCGGCGTTCGAAGAGTTGGCGCGCGGCTACCGGCGCGCCGGCGCGGAGTTCCTGGCGAACATCACGAACGATGCGTGGTACGGGCGCACGGCGGGCCCGTACCAACACGCGGCGCATCTCGTCATGCGCGCCATCGAAACCCGAATGGGCATCGCCCGTGCGGCGAATGACGGCATCTCCGAGTTTGTCGATCCCTTGGGGCACACCTACGCCGAGACCGGCTTGGAGCAGGAGGCCGTCGTGTCTGGCCACGTCCGCACCAGCGACGTGATCCCGCTGTACGTGCGGCTCGGCGACTGGGTGGGGTTGCTGTGCGTGTTGGGCACGCTGGGGCTCGCCGGCGTGCTGGCTGCGGATGCCTGGAGATCGAGGCGCAGGGTGGGTGGCGTGTGAGGGTAGGCGTCGATGTCGGCGGAACCTTCACCGATCTCGTCGCCCTCGCCGATGATGGGACGATCGAAGTCCGCAAGGTGGTGACGACGCCGGAGGATCCCGCCGTCGGCTTGTTTCACGCGCTGGACCCGCTCAAGCCTCCTCACGCAGTCGAGCTGCTCGTTCACGGTACCACGATTGCCACCAACGCCCTGCTCGAGCGCCGCGGAGCCCGCATCGCGCTCGTGACGACCAAGGGCTTCGAAGACCTTCTGTGGTTGCGGCGGCAGGATCGGGCGGCGTTGTACGATCTGGCCCGCGACCACCCACCGCCGCTGGTCGCGCGGTCGGACGTCGTGGGGGTCGCCGAGCGGACCGGCCCCGCGGGAGTGCTCGAGCCGCTCGGCGAGGACGAGGTCCAGCGGGTGGTGGCCGCGCTGCGTGCGCTGGTTCCCCCTCCCGATGCGCTGGCCGTCGCCTTGCTGTTCGCCTTCCGCCACGCGGAGCACGAGCGCCGCCTGGTCGCGGCGTTGCGCGAGGCGCTCCCCAATGTCCCCATCGCCGCGAGCCACGAAGTGCTTCCCGTGTTCCGGGAGTTCGAGCGCGCGAGCACCACCACCGTCGAGGCGTACCTCCGTCCCAAGGTCTCCGCCTATCTCGGACGGCTCGAGCGCGACGTGCGGGCCCGCGGCATCGGGATGCTGCGGGTCATGACGTCGAGCGGCGGAACGCTCTCCCCGGGTGCAGCGGCCGGGCGTGCAGCGTCGCTCGCGCTGTCCGGGCCCGCGGGGGGGGTAATCGGCGCTCGCCTGGTCGGTGCGGCGGTGGGCCTGCCGGACCTCCTGACCCTCGACATGGGGGGCACGAGTGCCGACGCGAGCCTCGTCAGCGGCGGCACCCCCCTGGGAGACGGTGGCGGCGTGGTGGCGGGCATCCCTCTCGCCCTGCCGGCCGTCTTGATCGAGACGGTGAGCGCCGGGGGTGGGAGCATTGCGCGCATCGACGAGGGCGGCGCGCTCAAGGTCGGGCCGGAGAGCGCCGGGGCGGTCCCGGGCCCGGCGTGTTACGGCCGGGGCGGTGCACGACCCACCGTCACCGACGCGTGCCTGGTGCTGCGGTGGCTCGATGCCCAGCATCCGCTCGCGGACGCTGTGCGGCTCGATCGCGACGCCGCGGAGCAAGCGCTGAGCTCGCTCGGCATGGCGAGCGATGCAAGTGCGATCGCGGCGGGCATTGTGGCCGTCGCCGCAGCGGTGATGGCGCGCGCGCTCAAGCGGGTCAGTGTCGCCCGCGGGCTCGATCCTCGGCGGATGGCCCTGCTCCCGTTCGGCGGCGCAGGACCCCTCTTCGGGTGCCAGCTGGCCGAGGCGCTCGGGATGCGTACCATCGTGATCCCACCCCATCCCGGAGCCCTCTCAGCGCTGGGCCTGGCCTCCGAACGCCTGGATCTGATCGCATCGTTTCACCGCCCGCTCGACGACGTGTCGTCTCGAGACCTCGGGGCGGCCTTCGCCCCACTGCTCGAGGAGGGGAGGGGGCAGATACCCGGCGGCGCGCTGCTCCGCTACGCCGATTGTCGATTCGCCGGGCAGGGCTACGAGGTGACGGTCCCGGTGACGGGCGACGATCCGCGGCGGATCCGGGAGGCCTTTCTCGTCGAGCACCGCGCGCGGTTCGGCCATGCGGCGAGCGATCAGCCGGTCGAGCTCGTCAACCTGCGCGTCGTGGCGCTACGCGAGGGGCCGCTGCCGCGCTTCGCGGACCTGCGGCGGGTGGTCCAGAGACCCGGCGCCAGTCGCCCGATCACGTTGCGGGGCGCTCGGGTCAGCGCGTCGGTCTGGGCGCTCGACGAGCTCGCCGCGGGCGTGACGATCGCCGGGCCGGCAATCCTAGCGGGGCGGAACGCCACGGCCCTGGTGGAGGCCGGGTGGCGCGGGATGGTGCATCAATGCGGCGCCGTGCTGGTGCAGCGTACATGACCCTCGACGCGGTCGGGCTCGAGGTGATGGGGCACGCCTTCGCGTCGATCGCGGAAGAAATGGGCCTCGTGCTCATTCACTCCGCGGTGTCCCCAAATATTCGCGAGCGGCGCGATTGCTCGGCGGCACTGTTCGACGCCGCTGGCGAAATGATCGCCCAGGCGGCCCACATTCCGGTGCATCTCGGTGCCATGCAGGAATCGGTCGCCGCGGCGCGCGGGCTCGCGCCCCCTCCCGCCCCGGGCGACATCTTCATCCTCAACGACCCTTACACTGGCGGCTCCCACCTCCCCGACATCACGCTCATCGGTGCCATCGAAGTCGACGGCGCCGTGGGCGGCTACAGCGTCGTGCGGGCGCACCACTCCGATGTCGGTGGTGTGCAGGCCGGGAGCATGCCCGCCGGAGCGCGTGAGATCTTTGCGGAGGGCGTGATCGTGCCGCCGCTGCGCCTGACGGACGACGTGGAGCGCTTCCTGCTGGCCAACGTGCGGACTCCCGAGACGCGGCGCGCTGATTTGGCGGCCCAGCGGGCGGCCGTGAAACGAGGGGCTGAGGGGTTGCGTGGCATGGCGGCGCGGTACGGCTGGGCTGCCGTGCGCGAGGCGGCTACGGACCTCCTGGACTACGCCGAGCGGCGCGCACGCGATGCCCTCGGCCGCTTGAAAGCGACCGACCTCACCGCAACTGATTGGCTCGAGGGAGACGGTGCCGGCGACGCGGACTTGGGTGTGAGCGTCCGGGTCGACATCGCCGACGGCGTTTTCCACGTCGACTTCACGGGCACCGCTCCGGCGGCGCGCGGCAACGTGAACTGTCCGCTCGCGGTAGCGCGCTCGGCGGTGCTGTTCGTCGTGCACACGCTCCTGCCCGAGGATGTACCCACCAACGGGGGCGTGCAGCGCGCGGTGCGCATCACGGCACCCCCGGGTTGCCTCGTGAACGCGCGCTTCCCGAGCGCGGTGGCGGCCGGCAACGTCGAGACGTCGCAGCGCATCGCCGACACGGTGTTTCTGGCGCTCGCCGCCGGCGGCATCGCGGTGCCAGCCCAGGGCCAAGGGACGATGAACAATGTCACGTTCGGGGCGAGTGGCTGGACGTACTACGAGACGATCGGGGGCGGTCAGGGAGCGAGCCACGGTGCACCCGGACCGTCCGGCGTGCACGCCGGCATGTCGAATACCCGTAACACGCCCATCGAGGTGCTCGAGATGGATTACCCCTTGCGCCTTAAGACTTACGCCTTGCGCCGGGGCAGTGGTGGTGTGGGCCGGTGGTCCGGTGGGGAGGGTGTGATCCGCGAGTTCGAGGTGCTCGCTCCCATGGAGGCGAGCATTCTCGCTGAGCGGCGGCGTCACGCCCCCCGCGGCGCCGCGGGGGGGCGCGACGGGGAGCGCGGGTCCACCTGCTTGAACGATGTGCCGCTGGCTCCTAAAGTCAGCGTGTCGCTCGCCCCCGGCGACGTGTTGCGCCTGGAGACGCCGGGTGGCGGCGGTTGGGGTAAACCCGAACGCGGAGACAACGGATGACGTGGGTGCTCGTGGCTCTCATCGGCCTGGTGGGAGGCGTGGTATCGGGGTTGTTCGGCGTCGGGGGCGCGATCGTTATCGTGCCGGCCTTGGTGCTGCTGGTCAAGCTGCCGCCGCACACGGCCAGCGGCACGTCGCTGGCATCGCTGCTGTTGCCGGTAGGGTTGCTCGGCGCGATGGAGTACTATCGCCGCGGACAGGTCAACATCGCGTACGCCGTCATCCTTGCCGCCGGGCTGTTCATCGGGGCATTCATCGGCGCAAATCTGGCCGGCGAGGTGTCGGACGTGGCGCTGCGGCGGGCGTTCGGCGGACTCCTCCTGCTCGTCGCGGGAAAGCTGCTGCTCGGCTAGGCGGGCGCTTCGAACACTTTGCCCTCCACGAACAGCCGGAACAGCTCCTGGTCGAGCTGCCCGGAGCGTACCTCGTCCGCCATGATGTCTAGGGCGCGCGCGGGCGACACGGCCGCCTTGTAGGGACGGTCGGCCGCGCTCAGCGCGTCGTAGATGTCGCTGATCGTCATCATGCGCGTCTGAATCGGGATGGCCTCGCCGGTCACCCGGCGCGGATATCCCTTGCCATCGAGCTTCTCGTGGTGTCCATACGCGATCATGGGGATGTGCTGGAGCTCACGAGTCCAGGGGATTTGCTGCAGGAACCGGTACGTGTGGGTGACGTGGCTCTCGATCTCGAGGCGCTCGGTCTCGTCGAGTGAGCCCTTGGGGATGGTGAGGTAGCGCATCTCTTCCTCGGTGAGGTAGGCGTGCGGGCGGCCCGTAGGATCCTCGTACGAGCGGCGGGACAGGTTGAGCAGCGCTTCGAACTGTCCGCCCGGGAGCACCGTCGGCTCGTTCGCGCTGAGCACGGCCTCCAGGAAGCCCTCCAGCGCTTGGATTTCCCGCGCGTGCTCCTCCTCGAGCGCTCGGAGGAACCGCTCGTAGTCGTTCCGCCCATGGGTCTCCAGGAACTCGGCACGCTTTCTCCAGAATTCCCGCTCCGCGGTGCGTCGCACGTAGTGGTGGCGTTGCTTGATGAGATCGAGCTGGAGCGGGTAGAGCTTCTTGGCTTTGACCAGCACCTGCTCCCGCACGCCGACCTTGCCGAAATCATGCAGCAGGCCGGCGTACCGGATCTCCTTGATCTGTTCGCGGGTGAACGTCACGCCGCAATACGCACCGTCTTCGGCGCGGTCGACCACGGCGGCGAGTCCCACGGTCATGTTCGCCACCCGTCCCGAGTGGCCGAACGTGGTCGGGTCCCGCTGCTCGATCGCATGCACCGCGGCCTTCACGAACCCCTCGAACAGGCGCTCGATCTCATCGTACAGCCGGCTGTTCTCGATCGCGACGGCCGCCTGGCCCGCGAGCGCGGTCACCAGATCCACCGTGCGCCGCGAGTACGGCACCACCTGGTGCTCCACGTCCGCCGGCGTGGCGAGCAAGGCTTCGGTGTGGCGCTTGCGGTTGATGAGCTGCAGGACGGCGATCACTTCCTCCTTGTGATCCTTCATGGGGATCACCAGCATCGACTTCGTGCGGTAGCCGTGCCGCTCATCGAACGAGCGGTTGATGCTGTATTCCACGTCCGGGGGCAGGAAGTAGGCGTCGTCGATCACCAGCGGCTCGCCCGTCACAGCCGTGTAGCCCGCCAGGCTCGAGCGGTCCACCGGGATCGTGAACTCGACGAACGGGGCTTCGGGCTTGGAGTACGTCTGCGCGATCCGGAAGCGCAGACGCTTCTGACCCTGATCCCCCGTCTCGACGAGGTACAGGCTACCCGCGTCCGAGGTGGTGATGCGGCGCGCCTGCGTGAGGATGAGCTCGAGCAACGCCTTGAGGTCCCGCTCGGTGCCGAGCGCGACGCCGATGCGCGTCAGCTCGCCGATCTCGCGGCTGCGGTTCGCGGCCTCGGAGCGCGCGCGGGCGGTCTCCAGGCGGGCGGCGGCTTCGCGATACCCCGCTCGTACCGCCACCAGCAGCTGCCGCGGCCCGACGGGCTGCTTCAAGAACCCGGAAAGCAACTCGGAGGGCATCTCCGCGGGCAGATCGAGCTCGCCGTCGCGACCGAGTGCAACGATGGCGCCCCCGGCGTCCACGAACGCGCGCAGCGCGTCGACCGGGAAGATCGAGCGGCTCTCCGAGTCCAGGACGAAGACCGTCGGGCGCTCGTCCACCACCAGCTCGCGTTGCACGCGCGCTTCGCGCGCTTCGATCTGGGCACTCTCGAGCGCCGGTCGGACGCCTGTGGGACTCCAGGCGGGCGTGTGCAGCAGGAGATATTTCACGGCGTAGGCCCGGGACCGGGCGGCCCCGGGACGTCACGTCACGAGTTCTTCACGCGCTGGAGGCCCTGCTGCGCCTCGGTATACTCCGGGAAAACGGCCAGCGCCCGCTGGTACATCTCTGCGGCCTTGTCTTTCTGCCCGCGATCCTGGTACAGGAGCGCCTTCGAGTAGAACGTCAGCGCCTCCGTCGGGACCTGCCGATTCATCCGCTGCTCCGAGGACTGCCGCGGCAGGGGGGGCAGGTTGGCATCCTTCATCAGGCGTGAGGCGACGGTGCGGATGATGTCGAACAGGTGGTCCCGCTGCATGCGGTCCGACTCGACCTTGACGATCTCGCTCGTTTCGACGTTGACTAGCCGCGCGTCCAGGCGGAAATCGCCGTAGAAGTCGATGAACGCGCCGGTGATGACGTAGCGCGCGCCGACGAGCTTCCCGACTTTCGCGGCAGTTTCCGGGGTCACCTTGCCCGACGCGCCGAGGTTCTGCTCGGCGAGCAGCTTCTCGATGGCGTCGCGCTCGACCACGCGGGCCCCAGGGTTGGCGGCGAGCTCCGAGATCAGCATCCCGGCGATGCCCTTCTGCAGGGCATCGAAGTTCTCCTTGTCCTGTCCGTACGAGCCGCTGTTGTCGAACGGCAGGACGGCAATGCCCGGCCGGGTATCCTGGCCGCGGCCCTGCGCGCCCAGCGCGCGCCCAACCAAGGCGAGCAGGGCGAGGGCCAGCAATGCGGGGACGAAGCGCGAACGCATAGAGTCAGTCCTCGTCAGAGAGTCAGGGTCATACCTTCCTGCGCCGCCACAACCTCGGCGGGCAGGCCCTTC
>Ga0209237_1002941_pt1 | contig 10291 bp, 10 predicted proteins | sample GraSoi013_1_40cm_2_FD_185820 | JGI IMG/M metagenome (GOLD analysis project Ga0209237, IMG submission 185820) | Grasslands soil microbial communities from the Angelo Coastal Reserve, California, USA - Sample 10_02_2013_1_40cm (SPAdes) (version 2) | ecosystem: Environmental > Terrestrial > Soil >...
CCTCACAGAGCAACCTAGCGTTATCTCAGATTACACCCCTTGTTCCAAGCACCGGAATGCACGAAGGATTCCGCCTGAAGAAGCTCGTCTCCTGAAGGTCAGGGGCGAACACGAGGCCTTTCTGAACGAGTAAAGACCACCTGTCATCAAGGATTCACTCTTATTATTCTGTCGATGGCGCGGACCCTAGTTCTTTTTCCTGTGCAGTAGATAGATCGCTCCGAGTAGAACGGATACGGAAACGGCTCCAAATAGGATTGGGTTCGAGGACGCAAGCTGAACGCCCACCTGAACTGCTGGGTTCTGTGTAACCCCTCTCAAGTACGGTATTTCGTAGGCTCCTGTAACATATCCGTACAGCCACACCGCGACGAAGCCGCCCAGAAAGATTACGAGTGCACCACGAGCGGAGCCTCGATTTCGGGCTCTAACCTCGACAGCAGTCTCGTTAGGTCCCTGGAATTGGGCTGCCTCTTCCGTCTTAGGAACGGTTTCTTCGGGTTCTTGTGGATGTGCATGTTTCGTTAGGCTGTTCAAAATATCATCCCTTGTAACGTTGGCCGTGCGAGGAATGGAGGAACCTTTAGGTTGCTCGCTCGGGCCGGAAAAACTGAATCGGTGTCGTGGCCTCGGGGGTTTCTTTGAATCCGATCCCAAACGTACCTTTCCCCGAATATCTTCTCTAGGCTTCGCTTCGATTTGGGCGTAGGCGTACTATTGAGCCAGGGGCTTCGGACAGATGTAACCTGTCATCGCATGCACATTCGTGTGGTCTCCTTTGGACTCAAAGTTCGGAGAAAGAGACGGTTTCAAAGCCTCCTTCACGCTCTGTTCAATAGTGAAGAACACGAAACCCGTTAAATCCACGTCCGGTGCAGTCGAGGTCTAGCAATGTCCAAACGAAGCGCGGTTAACTTTCCAAGGATCAACCTGATTTCCCTTCTAGCCGGCGCTCTCGCGCTTGCCAGCGTCTTTCTCCCGTGGTGGGGTATGGACGCATCCGGCTTCGGTTCTTCTGTGTTTTCCCGCTGGACTCTCTGGAACGGGCCCTCGACGGACAGTATCTTTAGGGGTTCAACGCAGCCCTATCCGACATTGACCTCAGCAAGCCCGATAATCGGGGCGCTAGTCGTAATCTCCGCTCTTCTTGCTCTAGCTGGAAGTTTCACTTCGAATATTCGGCCTCTGATTGGCAGCTTCATACTTAGCGTTCTGACGCCCATTGCATATCTGGGAGTGGTCAGCTACGCTGTCGCGAACTCCTGCGGTGGTCAGTCGAACTGTCTGAGCGGACCATTCGGTACAGAAACTGTTTTTGGAATTACTCTGAACTGGGGGTTCCAAATAGGCTTCTATCTCTACCTTTTTGCTGGAGCTCTGACTCTGGTCGGGCTGGGCTTCCATCGAATCTTCCACAAGACAACTCCAGCACGCGAGACTCTCCAAGCTTCTGCGGGAACGAACTAGGCTCAGGTCCAAACTGCGAGGCCGATTGTCGTCGGGCCAGAGTATGTTCTAAATTGGCGGAATTACCTACCATTGAACCGGTGTTAGTCCTCTGTCAGCGACGCGTCCCGACTCTCAAGCCTTGGTTTTCTTAGGTACGGGTGGCGCAGATTGCACTCCCCGCGTTGGATGTTTGTGCGACATATGCACGGAAGCGCGTCAAAAGAAGGGAAGATATGCTCGTAACGGGCCTAGTGTTTTCTTTTCCGGTATCGATTTGCTCCTTGATACTCCGGAAGACGTCGCCCACAGTCTGGAAAGGGAGGATATTCATCGCGTGTCTCATCTGCTCTACAGTCACTGGCATCCTGATCATACAATGGGTCGTCGTGTTCTAGAACAGCTCAATCTGAACCTTCGAAAAAGAACGAAAACGATTACTGACGTTTGGCTACCGTCATGGGTCCGCGAGGACTTTCGAAAAATGCTAGGTCTGGAGGATCACTTCCAGTTCTTTGAGAAGATGGGGATCGTGCGGATTCACGAGTTCGCGGAGGATGAAGCGATCAAGCTTGGCAACGCGACTGTGAAGGCTTTTCGTATGGCTCAGCCGGGTCTCGCCTCGTACCTGGTACAACAGGGTGGGAAACGGGTCGTGCTTGCTCTCGACGAGATTAAGGATTGGGATCCTGGGAGTGAGCTGATGGAGCCGGATGTACTGGTCCTTGAGACTGGCTGGTTTGAACAAGATAAGCAAGGCGAGCAGATTATCCCAACCGATCACTGGATTCGCAAGTCAGAGGCTTCTTTCGAAGAGACCCTTGAACTCGTCCAGAAAATCAATCCACGATTGGCGATTGCAACGCACGTTGAAGAGTTGAATGGACGCTCGTACGTTGATTATCTTGAACTTGAGAAGAGGTTCAAGAAATACAGGTTGCGCTTTGCGTATGATGGGTTTCGAGTCTCGCTCTGAAGAGCGCGACGAATACGGAATCTTGACTTTCTAGGCTTGAGCGAAAAGCGGGTTCAGGGCAGGGAATGTTAACATAGCGACTGCGGGTTTTGGAGTGGCATGTCTGGTCAGAGGACTCTCTCCCTTGCGACGAGGGAGTTCGATCCTATCGACTATGCGAGGCTGGTTGAGATTTACGATGCAAACTATCCAGACTATCCTCGCAGTGTCGGCGAGTGGCGTTCTAGGGATGAGAGCTTGGACAGGTCGAAGTACTATCTGCAAAGATACTCCTTTCTCGCGAATGATGTGATTGTCGGATTCGGTGTTGTGTCGCATGTTACTGACATGTTTCATCCGCGCAAATTCTGGGTCGAGATACTTGTCGATCCACTATCGCAGGGAAGAGGAATTGGGGCCGCGATCTATGAGAGGCTAGGTGGCGAACTGAAGAAGCTGAATGCTGTTACGGCCTGGGCTGGAGGCAGAGAAGATCTGCCGAGACTCACCGGTTTCTATCAGCGACGAGGTTTCATGGAAAAGCAGATCGCGTGGGAGTCACGTCTTGACGTGTCCAGAGTGGACTTTGAGCAATTCCGAGAGTATTCTGAGAAGGTGCAGAGGCAGGGAATCACACTTACGACTCTCGCCGAAGCGCGAAGGGAAGGCCAAGATTCACTGAAGAAGCTTCACGAGCTTGTCCAGATTATCTCGGCTGACATGCCAAGTATAGCGTCTTTCACGCCTACCTCGTATGAGCAGTGGGAGGCGTTCGAGCTCAAGAATCCGAATCTCCTGCCTGAGGGTTACATGATAGCGAAGGATGGTTCCAAGTATGTTGGACTCAGCACCGTCTGGCGGATCGATAAGGAACCTAGAAGCCTCGTCCAAGGAAACACGGGTGTTAGGCGTGAATATCGTGGTAGGGGAATAGCAGTCGCGTTGAAGCTGGGAGTCATCGATTTCGCTAGGCGGAACGGGTACGAGAAGGTGAAGACGTGGAACGCATCCGATAATGCGCCTATGCTAGCGGTCAACACAAAGCTGGGCTTCAAGCGAGAAGTCGGCTGGATAACGCTGGAAAAGAACCTCGCCTGAAGACGTCAGGGCAACGTTCCTTGGTCCGTTTCACATCTTCGCGTCGTCCTTGACGGAGTAGGCACTTCGAGAAACAAGTCACTTCTAGGCTGGGGCTCTGGTAACGACCAGCAAATTGCCGGACCATGTCAGCCTTGTATGGAATACTAAGGGCAGGGAATGCGGGACTTGACGACCTGGGAAGAACCTAGAGAACTGGACACTGACAATGAGGCAGTGATCAGCCTCTACGATGGCATCAAGAAGATACTGGAAAAACAGCCGAAGCCTAAGTCCAGACCAAGCTCTGGCATCCCGAGAGAAGCAAGACACATCTTACGCTGTGGTCGAATCCTAAAGGTCGATATCGAACGAAAACTCATCGTTATTACGGTAATGAAGACGGACGGCGAGCTTCACCAGCTTCGAATAGAAGCCAACCAAGACTAACCGAACACCGGATCAGATCTGGGGATACTTTCGGAATACTCCGTTTCTCCCTCTCTTGCGACGCGAAAGTCGGTCGCTAAGACCCCCTATTTTCCTGAAACGATTTCCTGTATGGCACTGATTCTGGGCGAGTCACACGATTCAGGGCAGGATTCAGGCTGGGATGGTAATGGAAAGAAGACGACAATTCCGAACGAATTTCGGGAGAGTTCATGGAGGGTTTCCAGAAGCGAGTTCAGAGCTGATAATGGGCGATTTTGCGAAATGGAGTGTTCTCTCAACCGCTCTTGCGGCGCGAGGTGCTCTGTGCAATACCCCCTCCCTTTTCTAGAGAAAATTTGCTGTCCGCCATTGATAATGGGCGAATATTACAATTCAGGGCAGGGTCTGGGCTTTGATCACAAATCATGTTAACGTGTAATCTAGGTCAGGTCCCGAACGATTCTAGGGCAAGTCTGGACCCCGGTCCCAGATCATGGATCAGGGCTGAAAACGGGCGATTCTGGCCGAAAATCCCTCCAGGTCGTACTAGACGTCGATTCTTACCCGGTATTCTCCGAAGGCGTCTCTTAGAACATCGCTGATCTCGCCCACGGTGCAGCCTGATTTTACAGCGCTCAAGATATCGCCTACGAGATTGTGTTGATGCTTCGCAGAACTTGACAGGCGTCCAAGGGCATTTTTGACCTCCGCCGTATTTCTCGAGGTTTTCATCTTTCTTAGCTGTCTCACTTGATTTCTCTCGAGCTTGGGGTCGATGCGCTGGATTTTTGGTCCACTGCTTCCCTCAGTAAACTTGTTGACTCCGACAATAATCGTCCGACCTTCGTCAACCGATTTCTGGAACCTGTAAGCGCTTTCCTGTATCTCGCGATGGACAAATCCGGATTCTATCGCTTTTCTTGCGCCGCCTAAATCTTCCACTTTCTCTAAGAGACGAGTCGCGTCGGCCTCAAGGTTTCTTGTCAAGGATTCCAGATAATAGCTACCGGCTAGTGGATCCGCTGTTTTGGTCACTCCTGATTCGTGGGCAATTATCTGTTGGGTCCGTAAGGCGATTTGAACGGACTCTTCGGTTGGTAGTGAGAGTGCTTCGTCTCGAGAATTTGTATGGAGAGATTGTGTTCCACCGAGGACTCCTGCAAGGGCTTGGATTGCAACACGGACAATGTTGTTGTCAGGCTGTTGCGCGGTCAAAGTCTCACCGCTCGTCTGGGTGTGAAATCGTAGCTTGCACGATTCAGGATCCCGGGCTTTGAAACGGTCCTTCATGATCCGGGCCCAGATTCTACGGGCAGCTCTGAATTTCGCGATCTCCTCCAAGAAATCGTTCCTGCACGCAAAGAAGAAAGAGAGTTGTGGAGCGAACTGGTCTATCTTGAGCCCTCGTTCAAGAGCCACCTTAACGTATTCGATCGCGTTTGCAAAACAGAATCCCAGTTCTTGAACCGCGTTCGCGCCCGACTCGCGAATATGATAGCCGCTGATGCTGATAGGGTGCCAGCGGGGCATTTTGTGGGCGCAGTATTCTATGAGGTCGACGGAGAGTTTCAGCGATGCTTCAGGAGGATAGATGTACGTGTTCCTTGCAATGTACTCCTTCAGAACATCATTCTGAGTCGTTCCCCTCAATTTGTTCTGAGGGACTCCTTGCTCCATTCCAACCGCAACGTAGAAAGAAAGAAGGATTGGTGCGGTGGCGTTGATTGTCATGCTAGTGCTGACCTTTCCAAGGTCGATGCCCTCGAAGAGACGCTTCATATCATAGGCGCTGCTGATTGCGACTCCGACTCTTCCAACCTCTCCAGCAGCCCTCGGATGATCAGAGTCCAGACCGAGCTGGGTTGGCAGGTCGAATGCCGTGCTGAGCCCAGTCTCACCGTGGGATATCAGGTACTTGAAACGGCGATTGGTTTCTCTCGCTGATCCGAAGCCCGTGTATTGACGCATCGTCCAAAGCCTGTCCTGATACATTCCATCATAGATGCCGCGCGTGTACGGAAACTGGCCGGGCTTTCCCAATGATCTTGTCCAGTTCGGTGGAACGTCTTTGTTCTCGTAGACTTTCTTGACAGGGATCCCAGAGTCCGTTGTGACAGGATCAGTCAAGCGCTTTCTCCTATCTTGGAGATAATTCCCACAAGCCTCGACGCAGCTGTCTCTGGATCCAGTTCACGTTTGACAACTCTTCCAACTAGAGCGTCGAGTTCTTTCTGATCTTCGAGACGCTTGACGGTTTGATGATAGAAATCTGAGAAAGCGGCATCTACCAGCTCGGACTGGATCCTTTTGCTCAATCTTTTCTCCCTGAGGGTTCCAGTCTCCAAATGCTTCCGGAATTTTTCGATCGCATCAACAACCGCGGGGACACCTGTTCCCTTGATCGCCACAGTCTTCAGAACCGGTGGCCTCCATCCATCTCTCTCTTGCAGACCGCTTGCGATGTTGTAGATCGTCTTCGCTGGGTTGACTAGGTCTGACTTGTTGATGACGAACAAGTCGCCAATCTCAGCGAAGCCTGCCTTGAACGCCTGGACCTCATCGCCCAGCTGAGGCATCAGAACGACAATCGTGGCGTCCACTGTCGACGCGATTTGTACCTCCGTCTGGCCTGCTCCCACAGTCTCCACGATGATAACGTCCATCCCGGCTGCGTCCAGTACTCGTATCGTGTTTCTCGCGGCTCGAGCGAGTCCACCCAGGTCACCTCGAGAGGCCATGCTCCGAATGTAGACTTTCTTCTCTAGGCTATGGTCCATCATCCTGACCCGGTCCCCCAACAACGCACCACCTGTGAACACGCTGGACGGGTCGATGGCTAGAACTCCAACGCTGCGTCCTCGCTCGCGGTACTCTCCAACTATCTTGTCCACGAGAGTGCTCTTGCCGGTCCCGGTCGGACCAGTAACGCCGATGGTGAATGCCTTGCCCGTATGTGGATACAATTCTTGAATCAGCTTTCGGCTCGGCTCTCCGCCAGCCTCGACTATCGAGATCGCTTTGGCAACAGCGCGATGCTCGCCCTTGAGCACTTGAGAAGATAGCTCCCGAGGCAAGTGAAATTCTCGGTTCTGTTCTCGTTTCTAGAGCGTATTTCAAGATTCGGCGATGAAGGGCGTCGGGATAATGGAAAAATAGGAACCTGCGGGCATCTTCTATTGTTTCGTGATCGTGCTTTGGCAAAGGGTTACTGGAAGAAAGTTCTAGACGAGATCAAACAGGAAAGAAGAGCTCCACCAACCACCTTCGACAAGAAGCAACTTGCGAAGATCAAGCAAGAGAGGGTCCGATGGGAGAGCAAGACGCTCAAACCATGGACCCGCGCCAGCCCTGAACAGAAAGAAGAATTCAGAAATCTATCCAATATTCCAGTGAAAAGAGTCTACACCCCAGAAGACGTATCACACCTAAACCAGTCCGAGGAGATCGGACTTCCAGGCGAGTATCCCTATGTCCGCGGGGTCTACCCGACAATGTACCGGGGACGACCGTGGACGATGCGCATGTTCTCCGGATTCGGAACCCCGGAAGACACAAACAAACGTCTACACTACTTGCTGGAACATGGAGAAACGGGTCTGAGCATTGCCTTCGACATGCCAACGCTCTACGGGTATGACCCCGACAGTCAGCGGGCCGAGGGAGAGGTGGGACGCTGCGGTGTGTCGGTGGGCTCGTTAAAGGACATGGAGATTATTCTCGAAGGCATACCGTTGGAGAAAGTGAGTACCAGTATGACGATCAACGCTCCTGCATCAGTTCTGACTGCGATGTATGTTGGTGTTGCTGAGAGACAGGGTGTGAAACCGAAGGAGCTTCGAGGCACGGTTCAAGCGGACATTCTCAAGGAATACATTGCTCAGAAGGAGTGGGCCTTCCCGCCTGAGGCGCATCTCAGGATCATCCGTGACATGATGGTGTATTGCACGAAAGAGATGCCGCAGTGGAACTACATCAGCATCAGCGGCTACCACATCCGTGAAGCAGGATCCAGTGCAGTCCAGGAACTAGCGTTCACACTCGCCGATGGCTTCGCGTATGTTGACCTCGGACTCGAAGCAGGGCTCAAGGTCGAAGATTTCGCGCCCCGCCTTTCCTTCTTCTTCAACTGCGGAATGGACTTTTTTGAAGAAGTCGCAAAGTTCCGCGCTGCCCGACGAATATGGGCCAGAGTGTTGAGAGACAAGTACAAGGTCAAAGACCCGAGGTCACTATTGCTCAGAACTCACGCGCAGAACTCAGGCGCGTCCCTCACATGGCAGCAGCCCCTCAACAATATTGTACGAACTACCATCGAAGCACTAGCGACGGTACTCGGTGGAACACAATCTCTTCACACGAACTCTTACGATGAGGCGTGGGCGTTGCCCTCTGAAGCAGCGGCTACTGTTGCTCTGAGGACTCAGCAGATCATTGCGGAAGAGACTGGTGTCACGGACACTATCGATCCGCTGGCCGGATCGTACTATCTGGAATGGTTGACTGATGAGATGGAGGAACGCGCCTTCCAGTACTTCGACAAGATAGAAAGAGCTGGCGGATTGTTGGACGCGATCAAGACCGGGTTCATTCAAAGAGAGATCGCTGAGAACTCCTACCGTTTCCAGCAGGAGCTTGAGAGAGGGGACAGGGTTGTCGTTGGCGTGAACAAGTACCAGATCGAAGAGAAGAAGCCGATTGATACGTTGAAGATCAACGAAGAGGCACAACGACGCCAGGTTGCAAGGATAAACATGGTGCGGGAAACACGGGACAACAAGAAAGTCGAGCAAGCGTTAGATGAGCTACGGAAGACATTCAAGGACGAGAAAGCGAACTCCATGTATCCGATGGTCAAAGCGGTCAAAGCCTACGCAACGCTAGGGGAGATAATGGACGTTGGACGGAACGTTTTCGGCGAATACAAGGAACCACCGATTCTCTGATCAAGGAGACCCGAGCAACGAAGAAGACTTCGGCATCAGCACTAGCTCGGACTAGCTATGAGATCAAGGAACTAAACTCCGCCACTTGGCCTGATTTCGAAAAATTCTTCGCAAAACACAACGGAGTCCAAGGCGGTTGCTGGTGCACCTTCTACCACCATGAGGAAGGTCGCTTGCTGAAAGAAGGCTTGGAACGGAGGGACGCGATCGCCTTGAATCGAAAGGAAAAGAAGATGCTCGTCAAAAAGGGCCGGTCTCATGGAATCCTCGTTTTCGCAGGCGATCAAGCTGTCGGATGGTGCCAGTACGGTCCAAAGGAGGAATTGCCGCGGATCGATTCAGGCCGCAACTACAGCAAACTGGACCTGTCAGCTGATCGAGGCCGAAAACTCTGGCGTCTCACATGTTTCTTCGTGGACAGAGACTTCAGGAAAAAGGGCGTAGCAGGTGTCGCGCTGAGGGCAGCGCTCGATTCGATACGTGAGCAGGGCGGAAGAATAGTCGAAGCCTACCCGTCCACTTCAAAGGAAGGTGGAACATGGTCTCTCTGGTTTGGAACAGTAGCCATGTTTGAGAGAGAAGGCTTCAAGGCGCACGCAAAGCTCGGCGAGAAACACCTGCTCATGCGCAAGACGCTCGCGTAAAGTGTTCCATGTTGCCAGGAGAGAACCTGAAGTTTCGCAGGACACCGAAACCTTGGAAGACGATAGAGAGTAGAAGGATCGCGTCGCTGGGCGACCTGAAGCTTCACCGCGACCGGATCGTCTCCAAAACCGGCTTCCAAATGGTCCATCCGCGACTCTTCGTTGACGATTTCTCAATCGTCATCCCGGTTCTTGGTCGGGATATGCTTGTGATGATATGGAACTATCGACATGCGATCCAAGGCTGGGAGCTCGAGCTTCCAGCCGGCCACATCGAAGATGGTGAGAGCCCGGAGGCTTGTGCCAGGCGAGAGCTGGAAGAGGAGACGGGATTCTCTGCGGGTTCATGGAAGAGGCTTGGATGGTTTCATCCCTCTCCAGGGTTATCTTCCCAGAGGGCGTATGTCCATCTTGCCCGCAACCTGAAAGCTGGATCTTTGCATCGGGAGCTCTATGAGGTTGGTATGGAAGTTAAGATTCTCAACGTGCGGGATGTTTACAAGCAGCTGTGGTGTGGCGAGATTGTTCACTCGCCGACGGCGTCCGCTCTAGGGATAGCTCAGCCGAGAATTCTGAGAGCGAAAAGAGCTACTGTTTCGCGCCGCAGTTAATGCAGAAAGAGTTCCCCGGGGCAAGTGGAACTCCGCAGGAACGACATTTCGCCGTTGCAGTCGCCACCACCGGCGCTTGTACTGGTGCCGAGGGGGAAGGGTTGTACTGGAGGGTCTGCTGTGCCGCCGGAGCGTATTGGGTCTGTGATTGGAGGGTGGGAGCGTACCTTAGTGTCGGTTGAG
>Ga0209237_1002943_pt1 | contig 10288 bp, 11 predicted proteins | sample GraSoi013_1_40cm_2_FD_185820 | JGI IMG/M metagenome (GOLD analysis project Ga0209237, IMG submission 185820) | Grasslands soil microbial communities from the Angelo Coastal Reserve, California, USA - Sample 10_02_2013_1_40cm (SPAdes) (version 2) | ecosystem: Environmental > Terrestrial > Soil >...
AGGGAGTGATCTCAGAGGAAAAACCCTCGCGGTTCTTGGGCTAGGAAACGTCGGGGGGCCGGTTGCGGCAATCGGGAAAGCCTTCGGCATGCGTGTCGTCGCCTGGAGTCCGAATCTGACGAGAGAAAAAGCCGAGTCCTCAGGGGCACAGCTGGTGTCGAAAGCCACCCTGTTTCAAGAGGCTGATTTTCTCACGGTGCATTTGGTTCTTAGCCACAAGACCCGCGGAATCGTCGGAGGGTCCGAGCTTGCATGGATGAAGCCTTCATCCTACCTGATCAACACTTCTCGCGGGCCGCTGATCGAAGAGACGTCTTTGATCCATGCGCTCGAAGACAACAAGATTGCTGGTTTTGCAGTCGATGTATTCGAGCAGGAACCTCTTCCGCTCAATCACCCTTTTCGTCGGCTCACAAACGTATTGGCAACTCCTCACATCGGTTTCGGATCGCAGTCCCTATACGAGACCTTCTATCGGGATTCCGTCAAGAATATCACGAACTGGATACTGCACAGAAAAGGGAGAGATCTGAAATGAAGAGTTTCTTGTTGTTGGGGCTCGCATTGGTCGTGGTCCTGCCATCATCCGCAAAAGACCACCCGGCATTGTCAATGAAGGTGTTCACGTCCCTTGACGACCAATTCTGGGTGAACTCGACGATCATCGAGGGAGCACACGAAGTGATGCTGGTGGACGCGCAGCTGACAAAAGCCGGCGCTGAGAGAGTGCTGCGGCAAATCAAAGACACCAGGAAGCCGCTGTCTTTGATCTACCTCACCCATGAGCATGCCGACCATTTCCTTGGCCTCGAAGTCTTCAGGGATGCCTATCCTGACGCGAGAATCATCGCGAATTCTGCCGTGGTGGATCGAATCAACAAAGTCTACCCAGAGAAGCTAGAGAAATGGAAAAATATCCTGGGATCAGACGCGACCTCCCATGTCGTTGCGATCAGCAAATTCGACGCCGACTTCATAGAATTTGAGAGCTCCAGAATCGAGATCCTCAAGAAGGTCCAGGGAGACACGGACGAAAACACCATGCTCTGGCTTCCCGAGCAGAGAGCTCTCATTGCCGGTGACACCGTGTTCAACGGTATGCATGTCTACACTGCAGAGACGGACAGCAATGCCAGAAAGAACTGGTCGAGCACGCTCAAGAAGATCAGGGAACTCAAACCTTTGGTTGTCATTCCAGGACATAGCAAGGTCGGAGCCCCTCTGGACGCAATCACGGCCTTAGACTTCACGGAAAGATATTTGCTCGTGTTCGAGGAAGAACTCAAGAAAGCCAAAGACCCGGAGAGCCTGGTCAAGGCTATGAAAGATGACTTCCCGTCTGCCGATTTGATCTTGGCCCTCGAACGGGGCGCAAAAGCGAACGTCAAGCACTGAGTGACAGGTCGGTCACTTGGTTGGAGGATCCATGCGTGCGATCGAAGCGACGGCTTTCTCGGGATATGGTGGGCTACGTCGGATTGAATTGCCCAAGCCGTTACCAGCAAAGACCAAAGTACTCGTTCGTGTCACAGCCGCCGGCGTTACGCCGCTCGACCACACGATCTTGTCTGGAGGACATCCTCGGGCCAAGGCACCGCTGGTACTCGGCAACGAGGGCGCTGGAGTAATCGAGGACGCCGGTGACTCCGGTCTAGCGGTGGGAAGCCGCGTGATGTTCACCCGGCCCTACGGCGTCCGTGAGAATGGAGCGTGGCAAGAATGGCTGCTGGTCAGGACCGAAGATGTGGCGCTCGTGCCCGACTCGATCGACGACGTAGTTGCGGCTAGTCTTCCAGTGGCTTATCTGACGGCGCAGATCACGCTGACCGTGGCTGGATTCAAGCGCGCTTGAGCACCACCTCGGCGCGGTCCTCCTTCGGCTTGTACTCCAGGCGCGCGAAGAGCCCGCCGCGCAGCCGTGGTGATCACGGTGGCGTGCTCGGCGAGGCGATCGAGCAGCGCCGTGGTGAGCTTCTCGTCGCCACCAAAGACGCGCGGCCACTCGGCGAAGGCGAGATTGGTGGTGATGAGCACGCTGCGTCGCCCGTGCCGAGCGGCGAGCACGTTGAAGAGCAGCTCGCCGCCCTGGCGATCGAAGGGCACGAAGCCAACTTCGTCGACGATGAGCAGGTCGATGCGCTCCAGGCGACGCATGGTGCGGCCCAGCTCCTTGGCGTCGCGGGCCTCGATGAGTGCACGCACTAGATCCGCGGCTCGCGAGAAGGTCACGCGCCGTCGCTGACGCGCAGCTTCGACGCCGAGGCTGATCGCCAGGTGCGTCTTGCCGGTGCCGATCGGTCCGGCGAGGAGGACGTTTTCACCACGAGCGATCCAGTCGCAGCGAGCCAGCTCGGCGATCTTCGGCGCGCTCACTCCCTCGGCGGCGCCGAAGTCGAATTGGTCGAGCGTCTTCATCTCGGGGAAGGCAGCAGCGTGCAGTCGCTGCTTGACGGCGGACTCGGCGCGCGAGGCGATCTCGACCGCGAGCACCTCGTGCAGGTAGTCCTCGTACGACCAGTGCTCCTCGCGTGCCTGGCGGGCGAGGTCCTCGAAGGAGCGCGTCAGGGCCGGCATCTTGAGCTGGCGCGCTTGCGAGCGAAGCACGTCGGCGACGATGGCGGTGCGGCTCACAGGGCACCTCCGAGCAGGCGGTCGTAGTCGGCGGCCCGGCCACAGGCGACGTCGATCTCGCGCAGCCGCGAAGGCAGTGTCTCGAGCGCCATCGACGGGGCCGGCTCGGAGGGCCTGAGCGCGAGGAGCAGAGGCTCGCCAGTCTCGAGCGCGCGCTGCACCCGCTCGGCGGTGACGCGCTCACCCAGCTCGACGACGGAGCGCAGTACCTGAGCGAAGATGCGGGCGGCCTGCTTGGGCCCGCGCTCGTCGCAGAGCTGGCGCCAGAGGGCATCGAAGGGTGGCCCGAGATCGCGGACCAGCTCGTCAGCCACCTGGCGCACTGCCTGGGGCTTTTTGGCCAGCTCGGGCAGATAGTGCCGGTAGTCGACCGACCGGCCCCCGAACGGCTGGCGCTCGTGCACGACGACGCGTCCGTCGGGACCGACGATCTCGATCTCGTCGACGCCAACGAACGCCTTGACCGGCAGCCTCACCCAGTCGCTCCAGACCGAGTAGGTCGCGCCGCCCAGCGCCACCAAGCTGCGGCGCGAGACCTCGACGTGGTGGAACGATGCCGCGCGGAAGGGCACTGCCGGCAGCGGCAGCAGGCGCGTCCGCTCCTCGGCGAAGCGCTCGGCGATGGTGCGCCCGTCAAAGCCACGCTTCTGCATGCGCGCATCGAGCCGCGCCAGCAGCGCCGCGCTGATGGTGCGCAGATCCGGCCCGGACGGGATCGGCACCAACTCCTGCCAGCGGATCCCCTTGCCGCGCGCCTCGACGCCGCCCTTGTCGTGCCCCGTGCGCGGACGCGCGAAGCTCGCCTCGATGAGATAGTGCGTAGCGAGCTCGAGGAAGCGTGGGCTCAGCACGCGCTCGCTCCCGACCAGGATGCGCGCCACCGCCGACTTGAGATTGTCGTAGACCAGCCGATGCGGGACGAAGCCGAAGTGCTCGAAGGCGCGCACGTGCCCGTCGAGGAAGGACACCTGATCCTGGCGCGGATAGAGCCAGGCGAAGTCGCGCCCTGAGTACATCAGCCGCAGGAGGAACATCCATGCTTTGCGCCGCTCGCCGCCGACGTCGACGAGCACCTCGAAGAAGTCCACCTCGCCGAGGTCGCCCGGCTTGTACACGAGCGGGACGAACACCTCCTCTCGCCGGCGCTTCCACTCCGCGACCATCTCGCGCACCACCCGACCGCTGATGATGTGGCTCTCCGCGACGAGCATCTGGTGCAGGCGCGCCGCCGTCAGTCGCTGCTTGCCACCGGTCCAGCGCGGCGCCTCCTCGAGCAACTGCTCGAGGCGCGGCCACACGCGCTGCTTGACCGGGCTCGGACGCGCCGCCGCCGCACGCACGCATGGCGTGGCGCCCTCGACGTATCGCCGGACCGTGTTGCGCGACACGCCCAACTCGCGGGCCACCCGCCGGACCGAGATTTTCTCGACGAGCACCTTGTGCCGAATCACATAGGCCTGATCCATCCGCAGCATCCTCCAGCGGAACGGCCGGCCCCCAGTGGCCGGCAACTTTTCCGCGTCTGCGGGGTGGATCAGTTTCAGGCCGCCAAATGGATCACTTTCACGCCGCCGCCATCAGTTCGTGCGACCGTTCCTTCTGTTCCGTCTTCTGCAACTGGTCGTGACCAGTGTACCGGCGTCATAGCGGCCGTAGAGGTACTGATACCGGCTTGTCGGCGCGTCCCACGTCAAGACGCCAGGTACTGATCGCGAGGTCACCGACAGGTAAAGCGCGACCCATGGCAGCTACCGTGCCGGCCCTCCGAAGCGGGGCCTGGGGTTGACCGCCCACGGAGTGCTCTCCCGCGGGCTGATCATCCGCGCGGTCCCGGACGGACCCGCATGCGGCGCGAATCCTCGACCCGGGGCAGTTCATCGTATGATCGTAATATGATGACCAAGCGATGCTCACGAACACGAACCCGGGAAGGAGACGCACCATGACCTCGAAACTGAACCGCTTCTCGCTGATCGCCGCTCTCACCCTCACCGCCGCCGCATTCTCGGCAGCGCGCGCCGACCCGATGCCGGGCTCGAAGGCGGCCTGCGAGTCTGCAGAGTCGAAGACGACCGACCAGATCGATGCTCTGCAGTCGGGCAATCCGCACAGCGTGCATTTCACGATCCGGCAGATCAGCAGGCACTCGCCGACCAACGACGAGATCAATGCCGCCGAGGCGGAAGACCCGAACAGCGTCGATTACCCGAACCGGAAGGACGTCCGCGGCGATGACGGCCGGTAGGCTCCGCCGCGTGGGCCGGTCAACGCACACCAAGGTATGGGGAATCGCGGCGTTGACCGGCACATCGGCTCAAGATGGCCGAAAGATTTCCCGAACACAAACCAGGAAGGAGCAGGACGATGTCCTCGAAACTGATGCTCTCGCTCGCCGCCGCATTCGCGCTGTCCGCCGCCGCATCCGCGCCGGCGCGTGCCGACCCCATGCCCTCCGGCGAAGGCCGCGAGGTGACGCAATCGCAGCACGACGACCTGGGAGGTCGGATGACGCGATGGGAGATGGTTGCGATGGTTGTGACGCTGTCAGGTGGCGCGGGCGCCGGGCCAATCGCGAAGCGAGCCCCGCTGCAGCTGTCGTTCGCGACGAAATTCGCGGGCGTCGACGCCGAGCAGTGCTCCATTTGGGAAGGGCGACTGAGTGGGTCGGACGGCGGACAGCTGCGATTCGCGCTGCGGCAGATCGAACCTGCGGAGGCTGCCGCGAACCCGGTCTGGCACGTTCGGGCGCGCTGGGAGGTGGGGCCAGGCGCGGACGCGCCCGCCTTCGTCGCCGAGTTGGAAGGGGCCGTGGACTGGAAAGCCGGTACCGCGCATTTGAGCGGTGTCATCACGTCGGGTTGGAAGAAGGGAACTTGGATGGAGGCGGAGGTGCGCTTTGTAGAAGGAGACGCGCAAGGAACTCTGCATCTAGTGCTCTGACCGGAGCGCCGTGATCCAAGGGCGACCGCGCTCGCCTCAAGCAGATGGAGACTGGCGGTGCGCGCATGAGCGTGCGGACGTGGCGTTCAGGTCAGGCTCGCCCTTCTCCGATCAGACTTGAGCCAAGCCGCCGTCGACGGTCAGCTCGATGCCCGTCACGAAAGTGGAGTCGTCCGAGGCCAGGAACAGAGCCGGCCCGGCGATCTCCTCCGGTTGACCGAAGCGGCCCAACGGCACCATCGCGGCGAAGGCCTTCTTCATCCCCTGCGGGATCTCGGCCACGGCCGCGGTGTCGATTGGCCCGGGAGCGATGACATTGACGCGGATCTTCCCGGTAAGCAGCCAGGTTCGCCGTCTCCTCCTGGGGTGTCTGGGGCGTAGGCACGGCATGCGTTTGCGAGGGCCCGGTCGATTGCCGACCGGCCCCTCGGTTTTGCGGCCTAGCGAAGCCCGCCAGACGCGAGGAGCTGCTCGCCGGTCAGCCACCCCGAGTCCGGGCCGGCGAGGAAGACCGCGACGGCAGCGATGTCAGCCGGCTGCCCGGTGCGGCCCAGCGAGGCCTGCGCGGCCGTGTTCTTCTCCCAGTCGGAGCCGATGAAGCCCCCGGCGCGCGTGCCCTCGGTGTCGACCATGCCAGGGTTGATGGAGTTGACCCGGATCTTCTTCGGCCCCAACTCGCGGGCGAGGACGCCCGTAATCCCGTCGATGGCGGCCTTGGTGCCGGTGTACACCGCGCTGTTCGGAGGCGTGATGCGGCTGACCGCCGAGCCGATGTTGATGACGCTGCCGCCTTCGCCCAGGTGCTTCGCGGCCGCCTGCGTGGTGAGGAGCAGACCCAGTACGTTGACGTTGAACAGCCGGTGGAACGACTCCTCAGTGATGGCGGAGAGCGGCGCGAACTCGTAGACGCCGGAGTTGTTCACCAGGATGTCGAGCTTTCCAAAGATTTCGATGGCGGCGTCGATGATGCCCTTCGCGCCCTCGGCCCTGGAGACGTCGCCGGCGACGGCCACGGCCTTGCCTCCCGCGGCCTTGATGGAGGCGACCACTTTGTCGGCGCCGGCCTTGCTGGTGGCGTAGTTGACCACGACCGACGCGCCCTCCGCCGCCAGCGACCTGGCGATGCCGGCGCCGATGCCCTTCGATGCGCCGGTCACGACTGCGACCTTGCCTGCAAGCTTGCCCATGGGGTGTTCCTTTCAGACGGGTGAAGGACGAACGCAAGGATGGATGCTTCGTGAGTTCGGAAGATTCGAACTATTGGACGATTCCGCACGCAAAGGGTTAGACTCAGGCTGCATGAGGCCCCTCTTCCACCCCTCGATCGAGGAGATCACCGTCGAGGCGATCCTGCATGCGCTCGCGGACCCGGTGCGGGTGGCGCTCTACGCCGAGATCGTGGCCTCTGCCTGCCCGCGGAGCTGCTCGAGCCTCATGGGCATCAGCGAGAAGGCAGTGCCCAAGTCGACGCTCTCGCAGCACTTCAACGTGCTCCGGGAGGCCGGCCTGATCCACAGCGAGCGCCGCGGCGTCGAGATGCAGAACTCGTCCCGCTGCGCGGAGATCGAACGGCGCTTTCCCGGACTGATGCCGGCCATCCTCGCTGCGCACGCCGCGCAGCAGAAGACCGCCTTGCGGCCGGCGCACGCGGGCAGGCGCAAACCCGCGGCTCGGTCGACGTAGTCCCGCCATTGCGCGTCCACGAGACGGGTTCTGCAGGGCAGGCGCGAGCGTCAGTTGCCGGCGAGGATCTCCTTGCGCCGTGCGGCGCGGACGCGGCGGTCGATGGCCTGGACGGCGCGGCCCGCGTACTCTTGGGCCGTGTAGAACGCCCGTGGCCGTCCGCGATGTGAACCATGACGCCAACGTGATCGCTGAGCTTGACGCCACCTGCATGTCCTTCCCAAGAAGGGCCATGCTGCCGAGCGCTCACCACCTGGGAGGACAAGGCAAAGAGCTCTTCCTCTTACGCGTCCATTCGGACGCTCTTGCATTTTGGGGGACGATCGTGCAGTAAGATTATGAAATTGTTATTGAAAGTGGAGGCGGCGGGAATCGAACCCGCGTCCGAAAGCACTCCCCTTTTTGGCTCTACATGCTTGTCCCGCGCTTTGTCGTCATCCGGCGGATCGAGCACGGGCCCCCTGCCCGCCGGACCATCTCCGAATGAATCTCGTCTTCCGCCGTCGGAGCGCCACGGAAGACCAGCCGACTTTTTTGGCGGGACTTGCCGGCGCCATCGGCTGGGCTCCGGGGTCCCGCGTGCTTAAGCCGTTTTAGGCGGCCAGCGCGAGCTCAACGTTGTCGTTGGCGTTTGTTGCGTTGCCCGTTTTTTGAAGAGGAACGGACGTCCCCTGCATGCGCCGAAAGGTTCGTTGCCCTCGTCGAAACCGGTTCGCCCCCATTGACGGACCGTGGCCACAACATAACCGGGCGGGGCGGCGCGTCAAGGCAGCGCGGCGCACATACGCTCGCCCGCTCCCACATCGGCCTTTCTGACGGCCGCTGCTAGCATGGCCGCATGGCGCAGAAAGCCTGGTTCGTGCACACGCTCATCTTCCTCTATGACTGGTACCTCAAGAACCGGGCGACCTTCGACATGCTCGGCCTCTTCCTGGCCGTGCTCGGTACGCTCTTCGCAGTCCTGTCCATCCGCGATGGCCGCCAGCTCACCAAAGAGCTCCGCGCCGTCTTCGATCACCTGACTACCAAGGAGATCGGCGCCTTCCCCGCCTACATGGCGGAGGTGGACCGGATCATCTCGGACGCACGCGAGTCGGTCTTCATCGCCACCGATTTCCCCGGCCACGGCTCCTGGCGCGACCGCGGCCGCTACGGCGCCTACGTGAAGGCGATCGAGAACCGCAAGGCGGAGCGCGTCCGCCGCGGCCACCCGCTCAGCGTGCAGGTGCTCTGCCTCGACGCCAACGGCCGCGAGGGCGCGCTCGAGGACCGCTATCCCGACTCCCGCTGGAGGGAATACGTGAAGAAGGGCGGATTCCAGCGCAGCCGCCGCCTGTACGAGGAGCTCGAGAACTGCCAGGTCTCCGAGTCGCGGCCGCAGTTCCTGCAGCAGATGCTCGAACGGCAGCAGCGCGCTCTCGATTCAGACCTCCGCCTCGCCGACCGCTGGGAGTACCCCGGCCTGATGCCGATGTATCTCTGGATCATCGACAGCGAAAAGGCCGTGTTCGCGATCCCGAGCTTCGGCGATCACATGACCGAGTACGCGTTCTATACGGAAGAAGCCGGGCTCGTGCAGGCGCTCATGTCCGTCTGGGCACGGTATCTCGAGTCCGCCAAGCAGGTCAGCTCGCAGCCCGTCCTGGTGAAGTCCGGATAGACCGTCCGCGGTGTCGGTCCGCACCGAAGAGCATCGGCCCATGCAGGCTACCGCGTCGGCTGCGACTGCGATGCGCTCGCGCCCGACGTCTTCGATGCGGACCGCGCCGCCCTAAAAAATCTCCTTTCCGCGCTCCCCAGGCGCACGCCTTGGGTTTCTGCAAAGTTGATTCCAGAGTTGGCCACCCGGCGCGATCGCGCATTCCCCTCTGGGAACCACGCGCCGCAGCGACCAAAGCCGTCTCCGCCGCGAACAATTTCGTTCCAATGCCGACGACGGGCGCCGGAGTTGTCGGAGCGCCGCGTGGAGAAGCGCGGTCCGTCGTCGTCATCCGTCACAGGAAGGCCGGGGGCATCTTCATGCCGCGAACCTACGACGGAGTCGGAACAGCTCGACGTCCCGACGGGATCGTCGGGTTGGCCGCGATCTTCTCGCTCTCCTCCCACAACCGCAGCGCCGCCGCCTGGTCGAGCGCGGCGCGCGGAGGCAGCTTCTCGCGCTGCCGGACGAAGTACTTCCCGGTGACTTTTTCCAGCGAGGTCTCCGACGCAGCCCAGATCTGCGTGCGAGCGCCCTTCTCCTCGCCGATCAGGAACGGACGGGCGAGCCTGGTGAGGACTCCGTACCACCCCGCATCCTGCATGGCGAATCCGCTCGCGATCGCTCCCGGGTGGACCGCGTTCGACGTCACTCCGCTTCCCTGCAAGCGACGAGAGAGCTCGAACGCGAACAGCAGGTTCATCAGCTTGCTGTTGCAGTACTGCCGGATGCCGGTGTAGCCGCGCTCCATCTGCAGGTCGCCGAAATCGATCCGTCCGCCGCGCGCTGCTTCGGACGAGACGCTGATCACCCGCGCCGGTGCGCTGGCCCGCAGCAGATCCAGCAGCGCCGTGGTGAGCGTGAAGTAGGCCATGTGGTTGAGCGCGAACGTGCGCTCCAGACCTTCGGCGGTGACCTGCCGCCGGCCGAAGAGCGCGCCGGCGTTGTTCACCAGGACGTCGAGACGGGCGTACCGGCTGCTGAACTCGGCCGCCACCCGGCGCGCGTCGGCAACCAGCTGGAGGTCGGCGTGGATGGTATCGGCGCCGATCTCGCCTTTGATCGCGTCGAGCTTCGCCGGATCGCGTCCGGCCACGACGACCTTCGCGCCCATCCGCGCCAGCTCGCGGGCGGTGACGCGGCCGATCCCCGACGTCCCCCCGGTGATCAGCACGATCTTCCCCTTCATCTGCGGGTCCGCCGCGCCCGGTCTATCTCGCGCTTCGCCTCGCGCTCCGCGATGTCTTCGCGCTTGTCCACGCCCGTCTTCCCTTTGCACACGCCGAGCTCGACCTTCACCCGGCCGTCCTTGAAGTAGAGGCTGAGGGGAATCAG
>Ga0209237_1002945_pt1 | contig 10285 bp, 7 predicted proteins | sample GraSoi013_1_40cm_2_FD_185820 | JGI IMG/M metagenome (GOLD analysis project Ga0209237, IMG submission 185820) | Grasslands soil microbial communities from the Angelo Coastal Reserve, California, USA - Sample 10_02_2013_1_40cm (SPAdes) (version 2) | ecosystem: Environmental > Terrestrial > Soil >...
CGAGTTTCCCTCGCCGGAGCCCCGGCTGTGGCGCGGCGGCCATCATCGCGAAGCGGACGCCGAGCGGGCGATGATCGCGCGGCGGCTCGCAGTGGCCGAGCCCGTCACCATTGTCTCCACGCCGGCGGCGCTGAATGCGCCGCTCTTGAGTCGCGCCGAGTTTGCCGAGCGTACGCTCCGGCTCGCCACCGGCGACCGCCTCGACCGAGAGCTCCTGCTCGAGGCGCTCGAGCGATGCGGCTACGAGCGGGTGGAGACGGTCGTCGCGGTGGGGCAGTGGAGTCTGCGCGGCGGAATCGTCGACGTCTTCTCCCCGAGTCAGGCGAGCCCGGCGCGGCTCGAGTTCTTCGGCGACGATGTCGAGTCGATCCGCCTCTTCGACCCCACGTCCCAGCGCTCGGTCGTGTCGCTCGACGAGCTGCTGGTCCTGCCGCTCGTCCCCGAGGACGACGAGCACGAGCGTGGCGCGCGCCTGCTCGACTATTTGCCGGCCGCGGCGCCGGTCGTGGTCGACGTGCCGAAATTGCTCGACGGGCCGACCGAGGAGACGCCGGCGGACCCGCCACTCCGCGAACGACTCGCCGGCCGCCAGCTCGTCGAGCTGACCCTGGTCGCCGGCACCTCCAGCGCGGCGCCCGGGGTCTCGGCGGCGTCCGAGTTCACGCTGGAGACTCACGAGGTGCCCCGCTTCACCGGGCGCTTCAATCAGCTCACGGTGGAGCTCGGACGCTGGCGCGATGAGGGCTTCCGTGTCCGGCTGACCGCCGCCGATGACCGCCAGGCGGAGCACCTGCGCCAGATCCTGCGCGAGCACGGGATCGAAGCCGTGGTTGCGGCGTCGCTCGACGGGGCCGAGTCGCTGGCGGTCGTCGTCGGCGAGTGTTCGGCTGGATTCTCGGTTCCCTCGCTCGGCGTCATCGTGCTCACCGAGGGGGAGGTCTTCGGCTCTCGACGGCGGTCGCTGCGCCGGCCGAAATACCAGCGCGGCGCCGCCCTCACGGCGTTCACCGACCTCGCGATCGGCGACATCGTCGTCCACGAGGACCACGGGCTCGGGCGCTACCTCGGCCTGCAGACGATGACGATCGGCGACCGCGAGGGCGACTTCCTCCTGCTCGAGTACTCGGAAGGCAACCGGCTCTATCTTCCCGTCGCGCGCCTCGACCTCATCTCGAAGTACCTCGGCGGGGACGCTGGCGCCGGGCGGCTCGACCGTCTGGGCGGTGCGTCCTGGCAGCGCGTGAAGGAGTCCGTCCGCGCCGCGCTGCGTGAGATGGCCGAGGGGCTGCTCCGGCTCTACGCGCAGCGTGCCGTGGCGGACGGTCACGCCTTTGCGGCGGACACGCCCTGGCAGCGTGAGTTCGAGACGGCGTTCAGGTTCGAAGAGACGGCAGATCAGCTCCGGGCGATCGAGGACGCCAAGCGCGACATGGAGTCCGACCGCCCGATGGACCGGCTCGTCGCCGGCGACGTGGGGTACGGGAAGACGGAGGTGGCACTCCGCGCCGCCTTCAAGGCGGTGGCCGACGGCATGCAGGTCGCCGTCCTGGTGCCGACGACGGTGCTGGCCCAGCAGCACTGGGCGACGTTCGCCGATCGCTTCGGGCCGTTTCCGGCCCGGGTCGAGCTGCTGTCGCGCTTCCGTTCGCCCAAGGAGCAGCGCACGGTCGTCGAGGGGTTGCGCCACGGCACCGTGGACGTCGTGATCGGCACGCATCGGCTCCTGTCGAAGGACGTCGCGTTCAAGAATCTGGGCCTCCTGGTCGTCGACGAGGAGCACCGGTTCGGCGTCGCGCACAAGGAGCGGATGAAGCAGCTGCGGGCCTCCGTGGACGTGCTCGCGCTCACGGCGACACCGATTCCCCGAACCCTGTACATGTCGCTCTCGGGAGTCCGGGACATGTCGGTGATCGAGACCGCGCCGCTCGACCGGCTGCCGGTCGAGACGGTCATCCGCCGCTTCAGCCGGGGCGTCATCAAGGAGGCGCTCGAGCGCGAGCTGGAGCGCGGCGGCCAAGTGTTCTTCGTCCACAACCGCGTCCAGTCGTTGCCCTCGATGGTGAAGTTCGTCCAGGAGCTGGTGCCCGACGCGCGCGTCATCATGGGCCACGGCCAGATGAAGGAGCGCGAGCTGGAAGCGACCATGGTGAAATTCGTCACCGGCCAGGCGGACGTGCTCGTCTCCACGGCCATCGTCGAGTCAGGGCTGGACATTCCAGCGTCCAACACGATCATCGTCAACCGCGCGGATCGCTTCGGACTGGCCCAGCTCTACCAGCTCCGGGGACGGGTCGGGCGCGAGCGCCAGCAGGCATACGCCTACTTGCTCGTGCCCGCGGACGGCCGGGTGGACGAGCAGGCGCAGCGGCGCCTCCGGGCCCTCCAGGAGCTGACCGAGCTCGGCTCGGGGTTCAAGCTCGCCCTGCGCGATCTCGAGATCCGGGGCGCCGGCAACCTCCTGGGCGCCCAGCAGCACGGCCACATCGCCGCCGTGGGCTACGATCTTTATTCGAAGCTCCTCGCCGAAGCCGTGCGAGAATTGGCGGGCGGCCCGACCGTCACCACGGTCGATCCGGTGATCAGCGTGACCGTGGAAGGGTTCTTGCCTGACGACTATGTACCAGAGGTCAATCAACGGCTTGCTCTCTACCAGCGCCTCGCCGGCGCCGCTGGCGACGCGGAGGTGGCCGACCTCCGCGCGGAGCTGGCCGACCGGTTCGGCCCTCTGCCCGCCGCCGCCGGGCAGCTCCTCGACATCGTGCGTATCCGCGTCGCCGCGCGCGCGGTGGGCGTCGAGAAGATCGAGGCCGGCGCCGGCAAGGCGCTGGTCACGTTCTCCGCGGCGACCACGCTCGAGCCCGAACGGCTCGTCCGCGCCATCGAGCGGAGCCGCGGGCGACTCAAGATGAAGCGCGAGTTCACAGTCGAAGCGACGATCGCGCGTGGCGAGTGGCCGCGCGTCCGTGACTCGCTGCTCGGCCTTCTCGACGATCTGAGCCGCTCGTGAGCCAGCGATTCGCGGTCGCGACTCTCCTGGTGCTGGTCCTCGGCGGCTGCGCGGCGCCCGGATGGATGCCGTTCATCGGCGGCGCGCCGGCCAAGGCGCCGGAGTCGCCGAAGCCGGCGACCGCGGCGACCTCGACCGTGCCGGCGCGGCTGACCACGGCCGGGAAGCCCGCGTCGCCGTCGGACGAAAGCGTGACCGACCGCGTGCTCGCCGTCGTCAACAACGATGCGATCACGCTCTCGGAGCTCCAGGAGGCGATCGCGGTCTACCAGTACGAGAATCGCGATCGAGCGCAGGAGGCGCCGACCGAGCTCGCCCAGCAGTTCCTCACCCGGATGATCGACACCCGGCTCCAGATCCAGGAGGCCGAGCGAGAAAAGATCGTCATCGACGACGCGGAGGTCGAAGAGGAGCTGGCGGAACGGCTCAAGAAGATGAACGTAAAGAGCCGCGACGAGTTCGAGGCCCTCCTCAAGGGCCAGGGGCTCTCGATGGAGTCGGTCAAGCGGCGGATCCGCGACGAGCTCCGGCGCGGCCGGATCGTCGGCCGGAAGGTGCGGCTCCGCGTGTCGGTGATGGAGGCCGAAGTCATGCAGTACCTCGAGGCCAACCGCGCGAAGCTCGAGACGGGGTTGACGTACCATGCGCGGCACATCTTGATCCTGCCCGATGCGGGTGTCGCCGACGCCGCGTGGGAGAACGCCCGCATCCGTGCGGATCTCCTCAGGGGCCAGCTGTTGCAGGGTGCCGACTTCGCCGAGCTCGCCCAGCAGAACTCACGCGACGCGAGCGCCCGGGACGGCGGCGATCTTGGAACGCTCAAGCGCGGCGAGCTCGCCCAGGACATCGAGACGCAGATCCTCAGCCTCGCGCCGGGCGAGGTCTCGTTACCTTTTCGCTCCTCGCTCGGGTACCACATCTTCCGGCTCGAGTCCAAGGACAGCCTCGAAGGCGAGGGGCTCACGCGGGTCCAGGCGCAGATTCGCGAGATCCTCTTCCGGGAGAAGTTCGAGGCCCGGCTCGATGCCTGGCTCAAGGAGATCAGGCAACGCGCGATCATCGACGTCCGCCTGGACGGGCAGCTATGAAAAATCGTTGACAATGCGGCGCTGAGATGGCACGATAATGCGCGGCGTTAGCTTCCCAACCCCGCGTCAAACCTAGGCAAACGGCTTAACCGACTCACTTGCTTGCGGCGCCAGCCGCCCGGAGCCCTTTGATGAGCACCCGCCGAGAAAGAGGCCAAAGCAGCCCGCCCCAGAATCCCGAAGTGAACGGGATGAACCTCTCCGAGTTGAAGGAAAAGAGCATCTCGGACCTGAACGTGATCGCCCGCGACCTGAACGTCCAGAACATGGGCGGGCTGCGCAAGCAGGAGTTGATCTTCAAGATCCTCCAGTCGCAGGCGGAGAAGGACGGTCTCATCTTCGCCGCGGGCGTTCTGGAGGTTCTGCCCGATGGGTTTGGATTCCTGAGGGCCCCGGACTATAACTACTTGCCCGGACCTGACGATATTTACGTTTCTCCGTCCCAGATCAGACGATTCGACCTCCGCACGGGCGATACCATATCCGGCCAGGTGCGGCCGCCGAAGGACACGGAGCGGTACTTCGCGCTGCTCAAGGTCGAGGCGATCAATTTCGAGACGCCGGAGCAGGCGCGCGAGAAGATCTTCTTCGACAACCTGACGCCGCTCTATCCGATGGAGCGGCTCCGGCTCGAGCACGACACCGAGAACCTGACGACCCGGGTCATGGATCTCCTGTGTCCGATCGGCAAGGGCCAGCGCGGCATGATCGTGGCCGCGCCCCGGACCGGCAAGACGATGATGCTCCAGTCCATCGCCCATGCGATCGCGACGAATCATCCCGAGGTCTACCTCATCGTACTCCTCATCGACGAGCGGCCGGAGGAAGTCACCGACATGCAGCGGTCGGTGAAGGGCGAGGTGATCTCGTCCACCTTCGACGAGCCACCCCAGCGCCATATCCAGGTCGCCGACATGGTGATCGAGAAGGCCAAGCGGCTGGTGGAGCACAAGCGGGACGTCGTGATCCTGCTCGACTCGCTCACCCGCTTCGCGCGCGCCCACAACGCCGTCATCCCGTCGTCGGGCAAGGTCCTGTCGGGCGGCCTCGACGCGAACGCGCTCCAGCGGCCGCGCCGCTTCTTCGCCACGGCGCGGAACATCGAGGAGGGCGGCTCGCTCACGATCATGGCGACGGCCATCGTCGACACCGGAAGCCGGATGGACGACGTCATCTTCGAGGAGTTCAAGGGGACGGGCAACATGGAGGTCCATCTCGATCGCCGGCTGATGGACAAGCGGATCTTCCCCACGATCAACATCGAGCAGTCGGGGACGCGGAAGGAAGAGCTGCTCCTCGAGAAGGACGAGCTCCAGAAGGTCTGGCTCCTGCGCAAGGCGCTCTCCCAGCTCAACCCCGTGGAGGGCATGGAGCTCCTGCTGGACAAGCTCAAGCTCACGAAGACGAACAAGGAATTCCTGGCCTCGATGCACTCGATGGGATGATCTGGTATCCTTGGAGCCCCTGAGGGGGTGGCTCGAATGAAGGTGGGCATTCATCCGGACTATGTGGATACGACCATCACGTGCGCGTGCGGAGAGGTGGTTCGCACCCGCTCCACCAGGCCCAACATCCACGTGGAGGTCTGCTCGAAGTGCCATCCCTTCTATACCGGGAAGCACAAGCTCATGGACACCGCGGGTCGTGTCGAGCGCTTCCAGCGGAAGTACAGGCGCCAGACCGCGTCTGCGTAGCTCGCGCTCCGAAGCCGGCCGGGTTGGACCCGGGCCGGCTTTTTGTTTGCCCCTCGTCTCGCGCCCGCGACGTAGTGCGCGCCGCAGGCCGTCGCGGGGCTGGGGCCCCGCCGGCCGAGGCGCGGCTATAACGAAGGCGCGCTGAGCCGCGATGCTGTTTGACAAGCTCCGCCAGATCGAAGAGCGATCCAACGAGATCGCCAGGGCCCTGTCCAACCCGGCTATCTTCGGCCAGCCCGCCGAGTACGCCCGACTCCGAAAGGAGCACGCCGACACCGTCGATATCGTCGAGCGCTTCACCGCGTACCGCGAGGTCCTTCGGCGGATCGGCGAGGCCCGCCACATCCTCGCGGAGGGTGGCGACCGCGAGCTCGCGGAGCTCGCGCAAGCGGAGATCGACGACCTCACCGCCCGGCAGGCGACGCTCGAGGAGGACCTGAAGCGGCTCCTGCTGCCGCGCGATCCGAACGACGAGAAGAACGTGTTCGTCGAGATCCGCGCCGGTGCCGGTGGCGATGAGGCGGCCCTCTTCGTGGCAGAGCTGAGCCGCATGTACACGAAGTACGCCGAGCGCCAGCGGTGGCGGGTCGAGGTGATGGACGCCAGCGCGACCGGCGTCGGCGGGTTCAAGGACGTGATCCTGTTCATCCAGGGGCGCGGCGCCTGGAGCCGTCTGAAGTTCGAGCGTGGCGTCCACCGGGTGCAGCGTGTGCCCGTCACCGAGTCGAGCGGTCGGATCCACACCTCGACCGTCACCGTGGCCGTGCTCCCGGAGGCCGAGGACGTCGACGTCAAGATCGAGGAGAAGGATCTCCGGGTCGACGTGTATCGGTCCTCCGGCCCCGGCGGGCAGGGCGTCAACACCACGGATTCGGCGGTACGGATCACGCATCTGCCGACCGGGCTCGTGGTGACGTGCCAGGACGAGCGGTCGCAGATCAAGAACCGGGCGAAGGCGATGCGCGTCCTCAAGGCCCGGCTGCTGGAGCGGGCGCAGGAGGAGCAGCAGGCGGCCATCGCGGCGGACCGCCGCAGCCAGGTCGGCACGGGCGAGCGCAGCGAGCGGATCCGGACCTACAACTTCCCGCAGACGCGCGTCACCGATCATCGTATCGGTCTCACGCTCCATCGGCTGCCGGCCGTGCTGGAGGGCGACCTCGACGAGCTGATCGATGCGCTCGTGGCGGCCGAAGAGTCCGATCGACTCCAGCGGGTGGAGCAGTGATGGGCGCCGTCACGACGTTCCGCGACCAGCTCGCCGTCGCCACGACTGCGCTCGAGGCCGCCGGCGTCGCCAGCCCCCGGGTCGACGCCGAGTGGCTGCTCGCCGGCCTGCTCGGCGTCGGTCGCGTCGCCGTCAGGCTGGATCCGGGCGGCGCGGTCCCCGAGCCGCTCGCGGAGCGCTACGCTGACGCCGTGCGCCGCCGCGCGCGCCGGGAACCGCTCCAGCGAATCCTGGGCTGGGAGGAGTTCCGCGGCCTGCGCGTTCGCCTCACGGACGCGGTGCTCGTGCCGAGGCCGGAGACCGAGGTGCTCGTGGAATGGGCGCTGGCGCTCATGCCGGCGCGCGGCGCCCGGAGGTTGCTGGCGGTCGATCTCGGGACCGGGTCGGGGTGCATCGCCTGCGCCCTGGCTGCCGAGCGGCCGGATCTCGACGTGGTTGCCATCGACGTGTCGCCGGCCGCCGCGGCCGTAGCTCGCGAGAACGCGAACACTCTCGGACTCGCGGCGCGAATCAGGGTCGTCGCCACGGACCTGCTCGACGGGGTCCGCGATCTCGGCGCCGACCTCATCGTGAGCAACCCTCCGTACCTGCCGACCGGGCTCGTGCCCGAGCTCCCGCCGGAGGTGCGCACCCACGAGCCGGTCGTCGCGCTGGACGGCGGGGCCGACGGTCTCGCGCTGATCAGGAGAATCGCTGCCAGCGCGCGCCGCGCCCTGCGCGCCTCCGGTGTGCTCGTGGTCGAGACGGCGGGCGGCGTCCAGGCGACGGCCGCCGCCGCGCTCCTCCGGACGGAGGGCTGGGTCCAGGTGGCCATCCGCGCCGACCTCGCCGGCGTCGACCGGTTCGTGGCGGGGAGGGCCTGATGCCCGCGCGGCTCGAGATCGACGGTGGGGTACCGCTCCGCGGCTCGGTGCGGGTGAGCGCGGCCAAGAACGCTGCGTTGCCCGCGCTGGCGGCGTCGCTCCTGACCGCGGAGCCTGTCCATCTGACGAATGTCCCGGACCTCGTCGACATGCGCACGATGGTGCGGCTGATCGAGACGCTCGGCGCGACCGTCCGGCGCGAGCGGGGCGAGCTCTCGGCGCAGGTGGCGCGTGTCACCAACGACGTCGCGCCGTACGAACTCGTCTCGACGATGCGGGCCTCCGTGCTCGTGCTCGGGCCGCTCGTCGCGCGCCACGGCACGGCGCGCGTCGCCTTGCCGGGCGGCTGCGCCATCGGCGTCAGGCCTATCGACCAGCACCTCAAGGGGCTCGCCCGCCTCGGCGCCGAGATCGCGATCGAGAACGGGTACATCGTGGCGCGAGCGAGCCGGCTCAAGGCGGCGCGGATCGCCGCCGATCTCGTTACCGTCACGGGGACCGAGAACCTCATGATGGCCGCGGCGCTCGCCGAGGGGACGACGGTGATCGAGAACGCGGCGCGCGAGCCCGAGGTCATCGACCTCGCGACCCTGCTCACGGCGATGGGCGCGCGGATCCGCGGGGCGGGCACCGCCCGGGTGGAGATCGAGGGCGTCGTCGAGCTGGCGGGCGCCACCCATCGGGTCATTCCGGACCGGATCGAGGCGGGTACCCTGATCGTGGCTGGCGCGATCACGGGCGGGGACGTCACGGTCACCGATCTCGTACCCGATCATCTCTCGGCGCTCATGGCCAAGCTCGACGAGTGCGGCGTCGCCCTCGAGGCGGGCCCGACGTCGGTCCGCGTGAGGGGCCCCGAGCGCCCCCGGGCGGCGGACGTCATCACGAGCCCGTTCCCCGGCTTCCCCACGGACATGCAGGCACAGGTGATGACGCTGCTCGGGCTCGCGGACGGCCAGTCGCGAGTCACCGAGACGATCTTCGAGAACCGGTTCATGCACGTCGCCGAGCTTGCTCGGATGGGCGCGCGTATCGAGGCCGACGGCGCGATCGCGATCATCCGCGGCGTGTCGCGCTACCAGGGCGCCCCGGTGATGGCGTCGGATCTGCGGGCCTCGGCCGCCCTCGTGCTGGCAGGCCTTGCGGCCCACGGCCGCACCACGGTCTCGCGTGTGTACCACCTCGATCGGGGCTACGAGCGGCTCGAGGCCAAGCTGGCGGCGCTTGGCGCGCGCATCGAGCGGCGCACGTGAAGGAGCGCCTCACGCTTGCCCTGCCGAAGGGGCGCCTGCTCGACAGCGCGCTCGAGCTCCTGCGCGAGCTCGGCGTCGAGGGCATCGACCAGGACTCGCGGCGGCTGATCTTCACCGACCCCCGGCGCGGCCTCCGCCTGCTCTTCCTCAAGCCGGTCGACATCCCGGCCTACGTCCTGTACGGCGCGGCCGACCTGGGGATCGTCGGCAAGGACATCCTGCTCGAGCAGGAGCCGGACGTGTATGAGCCGCTCGACCTCGGGTTCGGGTTCTGCCGGCTCGTCGTCGCCGAGCCGCGAGAGCTCTGGGAGCGCGACGATCCGGCGAAGTGGTCGTGGGTGCGCGTCGCGACGAAGTATCCCCGGCTGGCCGAGCAGTACTTCACCGACCGTGGCATCCAGGTCGAGATCGTGCGCCTCGACGGCTCGATCGAGCTGGCGCCGCTCGTCGGGCTCGCGGAGCGCATCGTCGATCTGGTCCAGTCGGGCGAAACCTTGAGGGCCAACGGGCTGGTCGAGGTGGCCGAGATTACCCGGTCCACCGCCCGCCTCATCGTGAACCGCGCCTCGATGAAGACGGAGCATGCGGCGGTCAGCGAGCTCATCGGCGAGCTGAAGGCCGCGCTCCGGAGCGAGCCTGTCCACCATCCGGCCGGCGCGCGGGCCCAGCCCCCGCCGAGGATCCCGCGCCCATGATCCGCACGCTCGATGCGCGGCGAGGAATCGATGCCGTCGTGACGGCGCTCGAGCGGTCGCCCGAGACGGTGGCGCCCGAGATCCATCGGACGGTCGACGAGATCCTCGGTGCGGTGCGCGGCCGGGGCGATGCGGCGCTCTGCGCGTACACGGCGCGTCTCGATGGCTGGAGCCCCGCCGCCGCTGGGGAACTCGCGCTGACCGCCGCCGACTTCGAGACCGCCGAGCGTGGCATCGCCCCCGACGTGCGAGCCGCGCTCGAGTATGCCGCGGACCGCATCGAGCGCTACCACGCGGCTGCGACGCCCAAGTCGTGGCGCATGACCGACGAGCACGGATCCGTCCTGGGCCAGGAGATCCGCCCGCTCGACCGCGTCGGCGCCTACGTTCCGGGTGGGCGGGCGGCGTACCCCTCGACGGTGTTGATGACCGTCGTCCCGGCGCGCGTTGCCGGCGTGCG
>Ga0209237_1002946_pt1 | contig 10284 bp, 9 predicted proteins | sample GraSoi013_1_40cm_2_FD_185820 | JGI IMG/M metagenome (GOLD analysis project Ga0209237, IMG submission 185820) | Grasslands soil microbial communities from the Angelo Coastal Reserve, California, USA - Sample 10_02_2013_1_40cm (SPAdes) (version 2) | ecosystem: Environmental > Terrestrial > Soil >...
AGGTCGTGCAACATAGGATCCATCTCACGGACCCGCGCACCGCAGGCTTCCCAGAGGCGGCGCACCTTCGCCAGCGCATCGGGGTCCGTCTGCGAGGTCGGCGTCAGAATGCAGAGGGCGTCGCGGAACAAGTCGAGGCTCGCCGCTTCCACCCCGGTCTTCTCCTTGCCGGCGATGGGGTGCGCGCCGACCACCCGGATGCCCGCCGGCACGAGCGCCTCCATGCGCTCAACCAGCGGGCCTTTGACACTTCCCACGTCCGTCACGATGGCGCCACGAGCGAGCCGGGGGGCGCACGCGCGGAGCACAGCTTCGAAGGTGTCCACCGGCGTGGCGAGCACGAACAGATCAGATCCTGCCGCCGCCTCCGCCAGGTCCGTGGCGTAGCGGTCGATGACCTTCCGCTCGACGGCCTTCTTGAGATTTTCGACCCGCCGGCCGCCGCCGACGATGGTTTTGACGAGCCCCTGGTGTTTGCAGATCATCCCGAGCGAGCCTCCAATGAGGCCCACGCCGACGATGGTCATCTGCTGGAACAACGGGAGGGGCCGCGTCGGGGTACCCGTTGCTCTTGTTTGCAACGGGTCATCCGGCCTGGGGCGGGCGGGTGCCATGGTCGCCATCAAATCTCGCGGTCCACCGCTTCCGCGATCTTCTTGAGGTCCTTCATCAGCTCTTTGAACTTGGAGGGCTTGAGGGACTCCTCGCCGTCGCAGAGGGCGCATTCCGGGTTGGAGTGCACTTCGATCAGCAGGCCGTCCGCGCCGGCCGCGATGGCGGCCTTGGCCATGGGTGCCACCAGTTCCCACTTGCCGGTGGCGTGGCTGGGATCCACGATGACCGGCAGGTGCGAGAGGGCTTTCAGCGCGGGGACGGCCGAGAGATCCAGCGTGTTGCGGTACTGGGCCTCGAAGGTGCGGATGCCGCGCTCGCAGAGCATCACGTTCTTGTTGCCGCGCGACATGATGTATTCGGCGGAGAGCAGCCACTCCTTGATGGTCGCCGAGAGGCCGCGCTTGAGGAGCACCGGCTTGTCGTAGGCGCCGACCTCCTTCAGGAGCTCGAAGTTCTGCATGTTGCGGGCGCCGACCTGGATGATGTCGGTCTTCTCGAGGAAGTACTCAATGTCGCGCGGGTCCAGGATCTCGCTGACGACCGGCAGGCCTGTCTGCCGCTTGGCCTCGGCCAGGTAGTCCAGCCCCTCGTTGCCGAGCCCCTGGAAGCTGTATGGCGAGGTGCGTGGCTTGTAGGCGCCCCCGCGCAGGATGCTGGCCCCGGCGGCCTTCACTTCCTGGGCGATCCCAAGCGTCAGCTCCTTCTTCTCCACGGCGCAGGGTCCGGCCATGATCGCCACCTTCCTGCTGCCGACCTTCACGCCACTTACGTCGATGATCGTGTCGTCTTTCTTGAACTCGCGTCCCGCGAGCTTCCAGGGCGCCAGAATCGGGACCACCTCTTCGACCCCGGGGATGGCCCGGAGCGGGTGGTTGGCGAGCAGCCGGTCGTCGCCGATCACGCCGATGATGGTCCGCTCCTGCCCTTTCGAGAGGTGGGGGCTGAGGCCGAGCTCCCGTACGCGGTCCATCACGTGCTCGATCTCTTTTTCCGTGGCGTCGGGCTTCAGCACGATAATCATGAAACGGCGCTCCTTATTACTTGCTCAGCACTGCCTGGAGTGCTGCGATAAACCGTTCATTCTCATGGGGCAAGCCGATCGTGACCCGGAGGAATGGGCCGTTCAGGTGCCGCACGATGACGCCCCGGCGGAGCAGGGCCTCGAACACGGCCTTGCCGTCTTGTTTCACGTCGAAGTACAGGAAATTGGCCTGGCTGGGGACAACAGTGAGCCCCAGGGCCCTGAGCCGCTCCGTCAGGTAGGCCATTCCCTCGGTGTTCAGCCGGCGGCTTTCGCGGACGTGCTCTTCGTCCGCGAGGGCGGCCAGCGCGGCCTTTTGCGCGAGACTGTTCGTGTTGAACGGCGGCCGGATGCGGTTCAGGTGCTGCACGATCTCCGGCGTCGTCAGGCCGTAGCCGATCCGCAGTCCCGCAAGCCCGTAGATCTTCGAGAAGGTCCGCAGCAGCACGACGTTGCGGCCGGCCTTGAGCAGCGCCATCGTGTCGGGATAGTCGGCCGCGGTCACGTACTCGAAGTAGGCCTCGTCAAAGACGACGATCACATCCGGCGGGATCACCCGCATGAACGCCGTGACCTCGGCGGCCGTGACGTACGTGCCGGTCGGATTGTTCGGGTTGCAGATGAACGCCAGCCGCGTCTTCTGGGTAACAGCTTTGACCATGGCGGGCAGATCGTGGCGGTGATCCTTCAACGGTACCAGGACCGGTTTGGCGTGCACGGCGGTCACGTCGATCTTGTAGACGACGAAACTGGGATCGGCCATGACCGCCTCGTCCCCCGGTTCCAGGAAGGCCTTGGTCAACAGCACGATGACTTCGTCAGACCCGTTGCCGAGGATGATCTGGTCCGGCGCCACCTTCCACCGCTCCGCCAGAGCGTCGCGCAGGTAGAAGCCCCCGCCATCGGGATAGCGGTTCACCGTTTTCGCGGCCTCGCTCAGGACAGCGAGCGCCTTGGGCGACGGCCCGCGCGGGTTCTCGTTGGAGGCGAGCTTGATCGAACCGGTGATGCCGAGCTCGCGCTCCACTTCTTCGATGGGCTTGCCCGGCGAGTAGGGGACGATGCCGGCGATGTCGGGGCTGATGCGGATGGCCATGGCAGTCCTTAACTGTGTGCGGGATAGGAGCCGAGGATCTTGAGGAACAGGCAGCGGGACTTGAGCTCGGTCAAGGCCTTCTTGATGCGGTCTTCGTCCATGTGCCCTTCGCAGTCGATGAAGAAGATGTACTCCCAGGCCTTGCGACGCGACGGCCGCGACTCGATCTTCGTCAGGTTCACGCCGCTGGACGCGAAGGGCCGGAGCAACTCGTAGAGAGCGCCGACCTTGTCCTTGACCGACAGCATGATGGAGGTCTTGTCCTTGCCGGTCCGCTCGGCGGGCTTCTGCGAGAGCACCAGGAACCGTGTGTAGTTGTTGATATTATCCTCGATGCGGGCCTTCAGGACCTTCAACCCGTAGAGCTGGCCCGCAAGCTCCGACGCGATGGCCGCGGTTGTGGGATCTTCGGCAGCGATCTCGGCCGCGCGGGCCGTGCTGTGCACTTCCGACACGGGCACGCCCGGCAGGTTCGTCTCCAGCCAGTTGCGGCACTGGGCGATCGCGTGCGGGTGCGAGTAGATCTTCTTGATGGCGCCCATCGAGTCGGCCTTCGACAGCAGGTGGTGGGAGACCTCCTGTTGCACCTCGCCGTAGATCAGGAGATTGGAGTCGATGAACATGTCGAGCGTGTGGTTGACCACGCCTTCGGTAGAGTTCTCGATCGGGACCACGCCGAAGTCAGCCCGGCCCCGCTCGACCTCGTTGAAGACTTCCTTGATGGAGGTCAGCGGGACGTACTGGGCCGACGAGCCAAACTTCTGGATGCAGGCGAGGTGCGTGAACGTGGCGGAGGGACCCAGATAGGCCACTTTCATGGGCCCTTCCAGCGCCAGGGAGCCGGACATGACCTCGCGGTACACGGCGCGCAGGGCCTCGCTGGGGAAGGGGCCTGGGTTGTTCTTGCAGATCCGATCCAGGATCTCGGCTTCGCGGGCCGGGGTGTGGAGGTTGGCGTGCGAATCCTGCGCTTTCTTCAGCATTCCGATCGCGATGACATGGCGGGCGCGCTCGTTCAGCAGACGGATGATCTCGTCATCGATCTTGTCGATTTCCTTGCGATAACTCTGGACCGACTTGGGATCTTTCATCAAATTTTTCGCCTAAATGAGAAAGGTCACTATACCGGACGTTAGCCGATTTTGCAAGGAATTACAATGGGGTGCGTTTGGTGGATGACGCGCGCGAGTCGCGCTGAGGTGGCGCTAGGCCAACAGATCCTTTTGTTTTCCGAAGTGTTGGAACGCAAGGCGCGAGGCGAGGCGGCCGCGGGAAGTTCGCTCCAGATAACCGGCCTGGATCAGGTACGGTTCGTACACGTCCTCCACGGTCTCGCGTTCTTCGCCGATGGCCGCGGCCAGGGAGTCCACGCCCACCGGTCCCCCAGTGAATTTCTCGATGATGGTGAGCAGCAACTTGCGATCCATCTCGTCAAAGCCCGCCGTGTCCACGCCGATCCAGGCCAGAGCCGCGTCGGCGACTTCCCGGGTCACGCGCCCGTCGAATTTGATCTGTGCGTAGTCGCGCACACGGCGGAGTAGGCGATTGGCGATGCGAGGCGTGCCGCGGGCACGGCGCGCGATCTCGGCCGCGCCGTCTTTCTCGATCGTCATCTTCAGGATGCCGGCCGACCGTAGGACGATGGCCTCCAACTCCTCCGTGGTGTAGAAGTCCAGCCGCTGGATCAGGCCGAACCGCTCCCGCAGCGGTGAAGTCAGCGACCCGGCGCGCGTGGTCGCGCCGATCAGGGTGAACCGCGGCAGGTCGAGCTTGATCGTGCGGGTGGACGGGCCTTGCCCGATGATGAGGTCGAGTTGGAAGTCTTCCATCGCCGGGTACAGCGCTTCCTCGACAGGGGCCGGCAGGCGATGGATCTCGTCGATGAACAGGATATCGCCTTCCTGCAACGTGGTGAGGATGGCGGCGAGGTCACCGGCATGGCTCAGCACGGTGCCGGACGTTGAGCGAATGGTGACGCCCATCTCCCGGGCGATGATGTGGGCGATCGTGGTCTTGCCGACGCCCGGCGGGCCGTAGAAGATGCAGTGGTCCAGCGCCTCCTTGCGCTGCTTGGCCGCGTCCATGCAGATGCTCAGCGCGTCCTTCATGCGCGCCTGGCCGACATACTCCGCGAGCGTCTGGGGGCGTAGCGCCGCCTCGACGGCCTTCTCGTCGTCGCTCGGCTGCGTCGTCACAATGCGTTCAGGCATGTTACTTCGCCAGCTCCTTCAGCGCCTCGCGGATGATATTGGGAAGGTGCGTCTCGCCGTTGCGGCTTGCCAGCACCTGCTTCACGACTTCTTTCGCTTCGACGGCCTTGTAGCCAAGATTGGTCAAGGCTGAGAGGGCGTCGTCCATGAGCCGGCTGGACGGCTCGGCGGTCTTTGCCGCGCGGTGATCGACGGGACCCGCTAGCTTCTCGATCTTGTCCTTGAGTTCCAGCGCCAGGCGCCCGGCCGACTTCTTGCCGATGCCCGGCACCGACGCCAGCATCCGGTGATCGTCGTTGCGGACGGCTGATGCGAGGTCATCCACGCTCAAGGTGGAGACTACGCTCAGGGCTAGCTTCGGCCCGATGCCGGACACGCCCAGCAGGAGCAGGAACGCGTCCTTCTCGCGCTGCGTGAGGAAGCCGAATAGTTGAATGGCGTCGTCTCGGACATGCGTGTGGATGACGAGGGTGACGGATTGGTTGAGGTCGGGAAGTTGGTAGTAGGTGCTCAGCGGAATGAGGACGTCGTAGCCCACCCCCTGCACATCGATGATGACTCCTCCCGGATGTTTCGATGCGAGGCGGCCGGTGAGCGAGGCAATCATCCTGCCGCTGCGACCTTCTCCATGATCTCTTCCGGAATATCGAAGTTGGCGTGGACCTTCTGGACGTCGTCGTGATCTTCCAGCGCATCCATCAGCTTCAACACGTGCTCGGCGTGCTTCTCGTCCAGTTTGATGTAGGTCTCGGGAATGAAGGTGATCTCGGCGAGGGCAGTTTCGATCTTGGCGTCGGCGAGGGCTTTCTTCACCTTTTCGAACTCGTGGGGGTCCGTGATGATCTCGTAGGTCTTCTCATCCATCTTCATGTCCTCGGCGCCGGCGTCCAAGGCCAGGCTCATGAGCTTGTCCTCGTCCACCTTGCCCTTCTCCACGACCAGCAGGCCCTTTTTGTGGAATTGCCAGGAGACGGAGCCGGCCTCGGCGAGGTTACAATTCTGTTTGGAGAAGATGTTGCGGATCTCGGCCACCGTGCGGTTCCGATTGTCGCTGGTGAGATCAATCAACAGGGCGCAGCCGCCCGGGCCGTAGCCTTCGAGTTGGAACTCTTCGAAGTGGATGCCTGGGAGCTCGCCGGTCCCCCGCTGGATGGCCTTCTTGATGTTGTCGGAGGGCATGTTGACGTCTTTGGCCTTGGCGATGGCTAGGCGGAGGCGGGGGTTGCCCTCGGGGTCGCCACCTCCGAGGCGGGCTGCAATGGTGATTTCACGGATAATCTTGGTGAAGATTTTGCCGCGCTTGGCGTCTACGGACGCCTTGTGCCGCTTCGTGGTTGCCCAGTGACTGTGGCCCCCCATAACCTCACCTCTTCAACTGTAATGGATTTGTTCGACATGATTTTTGTCCGATTGTGACACAGCGTTGCGAAGGGTGTCAATTCGACGAAGCAAGCGCCTTGCGGATCTCGCGGGCGGTCTGCGGGCCGACGCCCCCGACCCGTTGGAGTTCCTCTTCGCTCGCTTCCGCCAACGCGTCGATCGAGCCGAAGTAGCGCAGCAGATCGCGGCGCTTGGCCGGACCGACGCCGGGGATCCCATCCAGTTTTGACGAAAGGAGCGCCCGGCTTCTGAGATTGCGGTGGTACGTGATCGCGAAACGATGGGCCTCGTCGCGGATGCACTGCAAGACGTGCGTGGCTGGCGAGGACGGCTTCAGGACGACGGGGTTCTTTCGCCCGGGCAGAAAGACCCGCTCTTCCTTCTCCCCTTTTGCCTTGGCAAGCGCGATCATGTCGATCCGCGAGAGACCCAGCTCCCGCAGAGCGTCCATCGCGGCGCCCAACTGGCCGATCCCGCCGTCAATGAGGATCAGATCCGGCAAGGGGCGCTGCTCCTCCTTGACGCCGGAGTAATGGCGCAGGACGACCTCCTTCATGCTGGCGAAGTCGTTGGCGCCCGCGACAGTTTTGATGCGGAACTTGCGGTAGTCCGATTTCTTCGGCCCGCCGGCCTCCCACACCACCATGGACGCGACGCCCTGGTTGCCCTGGATGTTGGAGATGTCGAATCCTTCGATGCGGGTGGGCGCCTTCTTGAGGTGCAGCAGCTTCCGCAGCTCCTCGACGGCCGCGCGCTCCGTGGCTTCGTCGCGCAAGTGGTCTCTCAGCGCGGCGGCGGCGTTCTCCTCCGCGAGCTGCACGAGATGGTGCTTGATCCCTCGCTCCGGGGCCAGGATGAGCACCTTCTCGCCCTTTTTCTCCGACAACCACTGGCTGATGAGGTCGGCTTCGGGCAGGGGGGCGGGGAGCAGCACCTGCTTCGGCGGGATGACGTCCTTGCTGTAGAACTGCTCGATCACCGAACGGACCAGTTCTTCATCCGAGGTGTCCTGGACCTGTCCCCAGTGGAAGTCCTTGCGGCCCACCAGCAGCCCGCCGCGGACGAACAGCATCTGGATGTCCGCGGCCGCGCCTTCCCGGACGAGGCCCACGACGTCCTGGTCCACGTTCTCGGTCTGCGCTACGCGCTGGCGCTCCAGGGTGCGCTCGATCTTGAAGATGCGGTCCCGGATGCGAGCGGCCTCCTCAAAATCTTCCCGCTCGGCCGCCGCTTCCATCAACGCGTGGTAACTTTCCAGGAGTTCCGTGTTCCGGCCTTCGAGGAACATCCGCGCCTGCTTGACGATCTCATGGTACTCCTTGGATGTCTGGTAGCCGACGCAGGGGGCCATGCAGCGCTTGATCTCGTATTCGATGCAGGGCCGCTCGGCCTTGCCGTCGATCTCGATGGTGCACGTGGCCAGGGGAAAGATCTTCTTGATCGCGCGCAAGGTCTCCCGCAGCGCGCCGGCTGGAACGTACGGGCCGTAGTAGAGCGCGCCGTCGTGCTGCACTTTGCGGACGATCGAGAAGCGGGGGAAGGCCTCCTTGATAGGCAGACGCAGGTACGGGTAGTTTTTGTCGTCCCGCAGGACCACGTTGAAGCGCGGCCGGTGGCGCTTGATGAGATTGTTCTCGAGGATCAGGGCTTCCAATTCGGACCGCGTGACCAGGGTTTCGATGTCGGTCACGAGCGAGAGCAGGAGACGGGTCTTGGGGGTCAGGTCCGCTCCCTTCAGGAAGTAGGAGCGGACCCGGTCAGCCAGGATGTTGGCCTTCCCGATGTAGAGGATCTCGCCCCCCTTGCCCTTCATCAGGTAGACGCCGGGCTTGTCAGGGAGATGTTCCAGCTTTGTAGCGAGCGCAGTGGGCGTGGGAGGGGCGCACTTAGCGGGGCCCCCTCCCACTGTAATGGTATCAGACGCCATGAAAACTAGTGTAGACTAGAGATCTTAGCTGGACAAGGGAGTGAGGCGACATGTTCGGAACCTCGTGGCACATCGGGCGCATCTTCGGCATCCCGTTGCGTATCCACATCTCTTGGTTTCTCGTCTTTGCGCTGGTGGTGTGGTCGCTGGCCCGCTACTACTTTCCCGCCGTGCTCTCCCAGAGTCCGCCCTGGGAATACTGGGTTCTGGGCGTTGTAGCGGCGCTGCTGCTGTTCGCTTCGGTCCTGGTGCACGAACTGGGCCACTGTCTCGTCGCGCTTCGGTACCGGATCCCGATCGCCCAGATCACCCTGTTCATCTTCGGTGGCATGGCGCAGATCCGGCGCGAGGCGCCGACGCCGAAGGCGGAGTTCCTGATCGCGATCGCGGGGCCGATCGTGTCGGTCGGGGTCGGCCTCGGCTTCTGGCTGCTCGCCGCGCTGCCGGGGGCGCCGCCAGAGCAGACCGCCGTCTCTGAGCACCTGCGCAACATCAACTTGGTGCTCGCGATCTTCAATCTTGTGCCCGGCTACCCGCTGGACGGAGGACGCGTGCTGCGCGCCGCGCTCTGGGCCTGGTCCAAAAACTTTCACAAGGCCACCCGGCAGGCGGCCCGGGCGGGTCAGGGCTTTGCGGTCCTGCTGATGCTCTTCGGCGCCTGGGATATGGTCGCCGGGCTGGCCATCGGCGGCGTGTGGTTTCTCCTGATCGGGGCCTTCCTCTATACCGCCGCGCACAATACCCATCGCCAAGTTGCGTTCCAGGAGTCCCTGATGGGACTCCGGGTGGGCGATGTCATGACGCCGGAGGTGGTCGTGCTGGAGGCCGGGATGACCCTGGACGAGGCGGTCAACAACTACTTCCTGCGCTTCGGGTACGGCGGTTTCCCGGTGGTTGATAATGGGCGGCTGGTCGGGATGCTCTCGCTCAAGGAGATCAAGGCGATCCCGCGCTACCGGTGGGGAACCCTCACGGTCGGCGAGGTAATGGCGCCTCACAGCTTGCAGGCGGAAATTCACCCAGACGAGCCAATCACCGCCGCCATGGAGCGGATGATCCACGACGACCGCAGCCGGCTCGTGGTGCGGGACGGAGGCAGGGTGCTCGGCGTCGTCACGCGCTCCGGCATCGCGCGGTTTTTAGACCTCAGACAACGCTAGCCTGACGGGTCCTGTCGCCTGCGGCTTCGGGGTCCTGTTGGCGATCGGCACGTTTATTTCTTCGTAGGGGCAACCCTATGTGGTTGCCCTCATCCTGGGCGGACACGCAGGTCCGCCCCTACCCATCCGGTCCCATTCGGCACCACCCGTCAGTTAGGCACCCTCATCCAGGCTGAGCACACGCCGGTTGCCATCCTGGTCTGTCTGCACCGTGAGGTGGAGGGAGGTGCCGGGCTTCAGTTTCCTGAAGAAATCCATCATGCCGGCGTCGCGCGGGAACACCTTGAACATCATCTCGTCGTTGCGAATGTCGCGCCAGCGGCGTCCATCGTGCACATGAGTCCAGACGATCCAGATCGCATCCTCGTAGCCGTCGAAAGCCTGGAGGCGTCCCACGATGCGGGTCGGCTTGTCGAATTTCATCTGCTGGATGATCCGGTCGAACTCGTCGGGCTGCTCGCCAGGGGGAACCGGCAGCTCCTGCTGCGCAAGCGCAAGGGGACCGATGAGTAGCAGTGCATAAGTGCAAGCAGTGAGAATCTTCAGGGAGGGCATGACCTCATTATAAGCCAAAGACCGATGTACTACTTCAGCGGGAAGACGGCGCTCTGGGCGGCCTTGACGAGCGTGTCGGGAAACACACCGAGGATCAGGACGGCGACGGACGCTACCAAGAGCACCGCAATGGTGGCAGGCGATGTCACGACTCGCACATTGTATCCGGGTGTGCCGGCCGCCTCGCCGGGGTCCCGCATGTACATGACCATGACCACGCGAAGGTAATAATAGGCCGAGACGGCGGCGAAGATGACCGCCAGCACCGCCAGGCCGGTCATGCCGGCGCTCACGGCGGCCATGAAGACATAGAACTTGGC
>Ga0209237_1002951_pt1 | contig 10276 bp, 8 predicted proteins | sample GraSoi013_1_40cm_2_FD_185820 | JGI IMG/M metagenome (GOLD analysis project Ga0209237, IMG submission 185820) | Grasslands soil microbial communities from the Angelo Coastal Reserve, California, USA - Sample 10_02_2013_1_40cm (SPAdes) (version 2) | ecosystem: Environmental > Terrestrial > Soil >...
CGTCTGGCTCCCGGCGGTCGTGCTCGGCGTCGCCGGGACGGCGCGGCTCACGCGGGTGATGCGCGCCAACCTGCTGGACGAGCTGAACAAGCCCTACGTCACCACCGCGCGCGCGAAGGGGCTACCGGAATGGCGGCTCGTGCTGCGCTACCCGGCCCGTCTCGCGCTGAATCCGCTGGTGAGCACGATCGGCTGGTACCTGCCCGCCCTCTTCTCCGGGAGCCTGATCGTCGCGACCGTCATGAATCTCCCCAACATCGGCCCCCTTCTGCTCAGGGCGCTCATCAACCAGGACATGTACCTGGCCGGGAGCATTCTCCTCATCTACTGCTTTCTCACCATCGTGGGCACGCTGATCTCCGACATCCTCCTGGCCTGGCTCGACCCGCGGATCCGGCTCGAAGAGGGATGAGATGACCGAACCCGCGCCCGCGACCCCGGACACGGCCGAGGACCGCGTCTCGGTCGCCTCGAACTGGCGGCTCGTGTGGTGGCGGTTCCGAAAGCACCGCCTGGCGCTCCTGAGCGCGCTCCTGCTGCTCGCCCTCTACGTGGTCGTGCTGTGCCCCGATTTCTTCAGCACCCAGGACCCCGAGGCGACGGACGCCCGCCTGGCGTTCATTCCCCTCCAGCGGCTCCACGTCCTCGACGGCGGGCGCCCGAGTCCATGGGTCCCCGACGTCGTGGGCAAGCGCAACCCGACCACGCTCCGCATGGAATGGCGCGTCGACGAGAGCCGCAAGATCCCGGTCCGGTTCTTCGTCACGGGCTATTCGTACCGCCTGCTCGGGATCGTGCCGACCCGGACCCATCTCCTCGGCGCGGCGACCGCGGACGGCCGCGAGCGGCTCTATCTGCTGGGCACCGATCGCCTCGGGCGCGATCAGTGGTCGCGCCTCGTGCACGGCACGCGTACCTCCATGACGATCGGCCTCACCGCCGTCACCTTCTCCGTCGTCCTGGGGGTGCTGCTCGGCGGCATCTCCGGCTACTTCGGCGGGCTCGCCGATGTCGTGATCCAGCGGCTGATCGAGCTCCTGCAGTCCCTGCCGACGATCCCGATCTGGCTCGCGCTCACGGCGGCGCTGCCCCGTGACTGGTCGCCCCAGCAGGTGTTCTTCGCCATCACGGTGATCTTGTCCCTGGTGGGCTGGACGACGCTCGGCCGAGAAGTCCGCGGGCGGTTCCTGACGCTCCGCGACGAGGACTTCGTGCTGGCGGCCGAGCTGGCCGGGGCGAGCCAGGGTCGCATCATCGCCCGCCACATGGTTCCGACGTTCCTGTCCCACATCATCGCCACCAGCACGCTCGCCATTCCGGCCATGATCATCAACGAGACATCTCTCTCCTTTCTGGGCCTCGGGATCCGGCCGCCCGCGATCAGCTGGGGCGTGCTCCTGCAGGAAGCGCAGAACATCCAGACGGTGGCGCTCGCTCCCTGGCTCCTCGTGCCCGGGCTCGTGGTCATTCTCTCGGTCCTGGCCTTCAACCTCGTGGGCGACGGGTTGCGCGACGCCGCCGACCCCTACAGCCAGTGACGACGCCCGTTCTCGAGGTCAAGGATCTGCGGGTCCATTTTTTCCTCGACGAGGGCGTCGTGCGGGCGGTCGACGGCGTGAGCTTCGATGTTCGTCCCGGCCAGGTGGTCGGAATCGTCGGCGAGAGCGGGTGCGGGAAGAGCGTGACCATGAAGGCCATCTTGCAGATCGTCGAGCCGCCCGGTCGGATCGTCGCGGGCCAGATCCTCTTTCGTCAGGATGCGGCCCCGGCCGTCGACCTGGCCCGGCTCTCGCCGAAGGGCACCGCGATGCGCGCCATTCGGGGCGCCGAGATCGCTCTGATTCCCCAGGAGCCGATGGCGGCCTTCAGCCCCGTCCACACGGTCGGCGATCAGATCACCGAGGCGCTCCGGCTCCACGAGCGCCAGTGGCGAGGGGCCGGACCGCGGCTCTCCCGGCGCGAAGCGCGCGGGATGACCGTCGATCTGCTCCGCAGCGTCGGCGTCTCGATGCCCGAGGCGCGCGTCGACGCCTACTCGTGGCAGCTCTCGGGCGGGCTGCGGCAGCGCGCCATGATCGCGATGGCTCTCTCGTGTCGACCGCGACTCCTGATCGCCGACGAGCCGACCACCGCGATCGACGTCACGACACAAGCCCAGATCCTGAATCTCCTCCGCGACCTGCAGCGCCGGCACGACACCGCGATCGTGTTCATCACCCACGACCTCGGCGTGATCGCCCAGATGGCCCACCACGTCGTCGTCATGTACCTCGGGCGTGTGATGGAGCAGGGCTCGGTCGCGGACATCTTCCACGCGCCGAAGCACCCGTACACGCGCGCGTTGCTGAGGTCCATCCCGAGCGTCCACGCCACGCCGCGGACGCTCCTGCCGACGATCGTCGGGTCGATCCCGCATCCCCTGGGACGCCCGCGCGGCTGCCCCTTCCACCCGCGTTGTCCGGACGCGATTCCCGGGGTCTGCACCGAGCGGGTGCCGGCGCTCAAGCCGGTCGGGCGCGAGCAGCTCGCGAGCTGCTTCCTCTATCACCGGGACGAGGCCGCCGAGCGTTGAGCGCGCCCGCGACGCCCTGGCTGCTCGAGGTCCGCCATCTGCGGAAGTCGTTCCCGATCCGTCGCGGATTCAACCGCAAGGTCGTGGGCGCCGTTCGGGCGGTCGACGACGTGAGCTTCACGATTCGCGAGGGTGAGACGCTCGGGCTCGTCGGCGAGTCGGGGTGCGGCAAGACGACGACCGCGCGGTGCATCCTGCGCGCGCTGGCGCCGACGAGCGGCGAGATTCTCTTCCGACCGGCCGGCGGGCGCGTCGTCGATCTGGCGCCCCTGTCGCGGGCCGAGCTGCGCCCGTTGCGACCGCAGATCCAGATGATCTTCCAGGATCCCTTCGGCTCGCTGAATCCGCGCATGACGATCTTCGACAACGTCGGCGAGCCGCTGCTCGTCAACGGGCTCCGCGACCGTCGGGCCCGTCTCGCGCGCGTCGCCGCGCTGCTCGAGCTGACCGGTCTCCGTCCCGAGTACATGCATCGCTTCCCCCACGCCTTCTCGGGCGGCCAGCGCCAGCGCATCGGCATCGCGCGGGCGCTCGCAACCGAGCCCCGGCTCGTGGTCGCCGATGAGCCGGTGTCCGCGCTGGACGTCTCGGTGCAGGCGCAGGTGCTGAATCTCCTTCTCGAGCTCCAGGCACGGCTGCACCTGACGTTCCTCTTCGTGGCCCACGACCTCGCGGTCGTCAAGCACGTCAGCGATCGCGTCGCCGTGATGTACGTGGGCCAGATCGTCGAGCTGGCGACGACGGAGGCGATCTTTGCGCAGCCTCGTCACCCCTACACCGCCGCCCTGTTACGGGCGGTGCCCGTGCCCGATCCTCACGCGGCGAGCGGTGACGTGGCGCTGACCGGCGAGGTCGCCAACCCGGCGAATCCGCCGTCGGGCTGCTACTTCCACCCGCGGTGCCCGTTCACGACCCAGGTGTGCCGGACCGAGCCGCCCCTGCTCCGGGAACTCGGCGTCGGCCGTCTCGTCCGTTGCCATCGAGCGGAGGAGCTGACTCTAGCCGGAGTGTAGGGCTGGCGGCGGAACGCCAGGATCTCATGCCACCCTAGCAACGCACTTTTTCGGAAGTTGGAGAGCACTGAAGCATCACCCGGGATACGCGCGGTCAAAATCGTAAAATCTTTCGACACAATCGGCTCGAGGTTCCCCGCGATGCCACTGATTGACATCGCTTCGTGGGGCGGCCTACATTCCCGCCTTGTGAAGAGACGATTTCTCGCGCTCTCGACCGCAGTCATCGTGCTCGCCGTGGGCGGCGGCAGCGGGGTTCATGCCCAGTCCTTCTTCGAGGGCAAGACTCTGCGCGTCGTCGTCGGCTTCGTTCCCGGAGGCGGCTTCGACACGTACGCCCGCGTCATCTCGCGGCACATGGGGAAGCACATCCCCGGCACACCCACCATCGTCGTCGAGAACATGCCGGGCGCCGGGAGCCTCATCGCGGCGAATCACCTCTACCGGGTCGCGAAGCCCGATGGGCTCACCATCGGGCATTTCAACGGCGGGCTGTTTCTGGGACAGGTCCTGGGCCAGCCGCGCGTCGAGTTCGACGCACGGAAATTCGAGCTCATCGGGGCTGCGATCAAGGAAGACTCGGTCTGCGCGATGACCAAGGCGAGCGGGATCACGTCCGTCGAGAAATGGATGGCCGCGAAGACGCCGGTGAAGGTCGGCGGCGTCGCGCCCGGCGGCTCACCCGACAGTAACGCCCGGGTCTTGAAGGCGGCCCTCGGGCTTCCGATCCAGCTCGTGTCGGGCTACAAGGGAACCGCCGAGATCCGGCTGGCCGCGTCGTCCGGCGAGCTCGCCGGCGCCTGCTGGTCGTGGGAGTCGATGCGATCGACCTGGCGTGGCGCCCTCGACACCGGTGAAGTCATCGCCGTGCTGCAGACGAGCGCCCGCGCGTTTCCCGATCTCCCGGGTGTCCCGCTGGCGCTCAGCCTCGCGAAGACCGAGGAAGCCCGTCAGCTCATCAAGGTCGGCATCCAGAACCCGAGCGCCTTCGCCCGTCCCTTCGCCCTGCCCCCGGGCACTCCCAAGGATCGGGTCATCCTCCTGCGCAAGGCATTCCAGGAAACGCTGAAGGACCAGGCCTTCCAGGCCGAAGCGGAAAAGGCCAAGCTCACGCTCGAGCCGGCGACCGCCGAGGAGCTCGAGAAACTGATCGCCGAGGTGTTCACGCTGGATCAAACACTCATCGCCAAGCTGAAGGACATCCTCTACAAGTAGCCGGACCGGCTTCGGGGCGCCGAGGTCCCGATGGTGAAGAACGCGCAGCTCACGGCCAGCCCGCCCGCGGCGAAGCTGAACGCGAGCGTGTAGGAGCCCGTCGCGTCGTAGAGGAAGCCGGCCGCGGTCGGTCCCAGCGCAGCGCCGCAGCGCCAGCCGAAGCTCAAGATCCCCATGACCGCGCCGATCGCTCGCACGCCGAAGGTTTCGACCGCGCCTTTCACCAGCGCGGTGTCGCTCCCCGCGCCCGAGAGCCCGAGCCAGAAGAGCAGAACGTCCAGCACCTGCAGTGACGGCCCGGCCACGATCGAGACGAGCGTGACGATCTGCAGAGCCAGGCAGAACCAGAACGTGGGCTTCGTCCCGACCCGATCCGCCGCCATGCCCAACAGAATCCTGCCCGCGATGGTCCCCGTGCCCAGGATGGTCAAGGCCAGCGACGCGCGCGCCAGCGTGACGCCCTGGTCGCTCACGTACGAGACCAGGTGAACCGACATCATCATCTGGTTGAACCCCAGGAGAAGCCACGCCGTCACGAGGAGCCACAATCGGCGATCAGCGAGCGCCTCGCCGAACGTCGATCCTCCGGGCGGGGCGGCTCGATCGCTGCGCGGCCCGGCGTCCCGCTCGGGGGGAGGAAACCTGGTGAAGATGCTCCCGGGGATCGCGATGAGCCACACGAGCGCACCGAGGACGAGATACGTATTCCGCCAGCCCAGTCGCTCGATCAGGTAGGCGGAGAGCCGCGGGCCGGTCACGAACGCCAGGTTGAGCCCGGCCAGCAGGATGCCCAGCGCCAGGCCCCGCTGGTCGACGAACCAGCGCGACACGGTCGTGGTCGGCACCAGATAGACCGAGGCCATCGCGATCCCGAGGAAGACGCCCAGCACGAGGTACAGGTGCCACAACGCGTCGATCAGCGATGCGAGCGCGTAGAGCGCCCCCACCAGGATCGCGCTGACGATGAGGATGCGCCGCGGACCATAGCGGTCGCTGGCGGCCCCGACCATGAACGCGATGAGGCCTCCCACGATCAAGTTCAGCGAGGGGGCGATGGAGATTGCGCCGCGGCTCCACCCGAACTCCGTCACCAGCACCGGAAGGAACACACCGAACCCGGCGTGCGAGTTCCACACGCCGAACATGACGAGCGAGCAGGCGCCCACCACCACCCAGCCCTGCCGGCGGGGGATGTCGGACATGAGACCGCGATGATAAGACATCGTCGACTCGCGGCGTGAAGAAACCGGCCAGTCCGGTAGGTTCTGAGCCAGGATTCCTCCCCTTCGACGCGAAGCGCGCAAGACGACGCGCTCACCTTTTCAGTGGCTTAGCCCCCACCCCTGGAGTGGCAGATTCATTGCTTCCTGAAATTGCTCGGTGAATTCTGAGCCTCGGGACGAGGTAGAGTCGGCCCGCCTGATCCCATCGGGCGGCGCCGGGCATCTGACTATTGGCAACGGCACCTCCCGCCGCCAGGCGGCCTCTCTGCGGCTTGGTGACCTGCTCGTCGCCGAGGGTCTCGCGACACAGGCCCAGGTGCAGAAGGCCCTGCGCGTGCAGGGTCAGTCGAAGACCTACATGCCGCTCGGCCACATCCTGGTCGCCCAGAAGGTCATCACGCGGACCCAGCTCCTGTCGGTCCTCGAGCGCTACCGGCGCCGCTCGAAGCTCGGCGAGCTCCTGGTCAAGACGAATGCGCTCACCGCCGACCAGCTGGCGACGGCGCTCTCCGAGCAGCGGCGCTGGAAGCAGTCGCTTGGCGAAGTCGTCATTCGGCTGAAGTTCGTCACCGAAGAGCAGATGCGGCGGGCGTTGTGTCTCCAGCTCCACATCAATTTCTTCGACCTCGACACGATCGTCCTGGACCGATCGCTGAAAGCCCTGATCAATCCGCGGTTCGCCAAGAAGCGGCTCGTCGTCCCGATCGCGCGGGTCGGCCAGACCCTGGTAGTGGCGATGGACGATCCGACGCGCACGGCGGTCGTCGACGATCTCAAGTCGAGCACGGGGCTCGAGATCGAAGTGATCACGTCCACGACGGCCAGCATCCGCCGGGCGCTTGGGCAGATGTATCCCAGTCTCGCGGCGTCGGGCTCGGACGCGCCCGCGCCGGAGCCCAACGGACGGGTGCCGTTCATGATCGCGGGTGAGCCGCACATCATGACCTTCGAGGAGCTCGACCGGCTCTCGGACGAGCGATCGACCTACCTCGACGTCCAGCGCGAGACCGAGGGCACGGCCGGGATGGTCCGTCGGCTCCTGAGCCTGGCCGTCGAGCAGGGCGCCTCCGACATTCATCTCGAAGCGGTCGATCGTCGGGTCCAGACACGGTTCCGCATCGACGGCGTGTTGCAGGAGCTCGACCTCGCCGACCTCGACGAGATGGTGAATCAGCACCGAGGCAAGCTGATGTCGCGACTCAAGATCTTGAGCAAGCTCGACATCGCGGAGCGGCGTCGTCCTCAGGACGGAAGCTTCCGCGCGCGTCTGGAACGAGACGGTCAGACCACCACGGTGGATTTCCGCATCTCGATCATTCCCAGCTACTACGGTGAGAGCGCCGTCATCCGCATTCTCGACCCGCGCGGCTTGCCGCAGTCCGTGGAGGCGCTGGGCTTGCGTGAGCCCGTCGCCGCGAAGCTGCGCCAGCTCCTCCGATCGTCCACCGGGATCATTCTGGTCACGGGCCCCACCGGCTCCGGGAAGAGCACGACCCTCTTCGGCGCGCTCAAGAGCGTGTACCAGCCCGGGATCAAGATCCTCACCGCCGAGAACCCGATCGAGTACGTCTGCGACGTCTTCCGTCAGCACGAGGTCGACGAGCGCCTCGGGAACACGTTCGCCAAGTACCTGCGCTCCTTCCTGCGGCACGACCCGGACGTGATCATGGTCGGCGAGATCCGGGACAGCGAGACGGCGGACCTCGCGTTCCGCGCGGCCCAGACCGGCCACCTCGTGCTCAGCACGCTCCACACGAACGACGCGATCAGCGCGCTGCCGCGGCTGGTCGACCTCGGCGTCGATTCGAACCTCATCGCGTCGTCGCTGCTGGGTGTGCTCGCGCAGCGTCTGGTGCGCGAAGTGTGCATGGAGTGTCGGGAGCCCTACCTGCCGCCCGATGAGCTCCTGGCCGAGCTGCCCGGGCTGCCGTCGGCCGACTTCCAGTGGTACCGGGGCCCGGGGTGCAGTGGCTGCAACTACACCGGGTACCGCGGTCGGATGATTCTCGCCGAGCTCTGGTCCCCCAACGACGCGGACGTGATGCTGATCAACCGGGGCGCGACGTTCGAGGAGATCCGGAAGAGCGCGGAGAAGACGACCCTACCGATGGCGGACGACGTCGCCGAGAAGCTCCGTCAGGGTCGGACGAACCTCGAAGAGCTCATCCGCGCGCTCCCGCACGCGGCCCTGCGACAGCTCCGTCCCGGCTCGTAGCCGGCTGCTGAAAAAGACGCAGCCGGCGCGTCGCTAGGAGCGCGAAGACAGCGCGCGCCGGATCTCGTCGACGGCCGACGCGTAGCCCGCGCGCAGCACCGTCGCATCCGACGCGTAGTTGATGATGGTGGCCCCGAGGCCGATCATCTGGCGGACCCCCTCCACGCTGTCGGTCAGCATCGCCACCGCCTTGCCGTGCTTGCGCGCGGCCGTAACCAGTCGCCGCCGGTGCTCGTCCAGCACCTGGCGCTGCGCGGGGGTGCCGAGCACCCCGAGGTCTTGCGCGAGATCGGTCGGCCCGATCGTCAGCGCGTCGATCCCGGGGACGGCGGCGATCTCGTCGAGCCGCGTGAAGGCGCGCTTCGTCTCCAGCATGATCGTCACGTGCACGCGCGTGTTCGCGGCCGCCGTGTGCTCGGCGATCGGCAGCGTTCGGAACTCGGTGTGCGGGCCGAAGCCGTACATCCCTCGCTCGCCCAGCGGAGCGTACCGACAGCACGCCGCGACCTCGGCCGCCTGTTCGGGCGTGTCGACCTGCGGCACGTGCAGGTTCCAGACGCCGGCGTCGAGGAGTCGCGTGATCCACTCACGGTTGCCCTCGGGCGGTCGGACGACCATCGGAAAGTCGAGCGCCCGCGCGAGTGCCGCCATGTCGGCCACCGTCTCGATCGAGAACGGCGAGTGCTCCATGTCGATCCGTGCGAAATCGAGGCCCGCCGCCTTGAGCAGCATCAACACCGCGGGGGTGCGGATCATCGTCACCCACGTGCCGATCTGCACCTCGCCGCGCTCGGCGCGGGCCCGGTAGGCGTTCTCGTTCATGGCCCGCTAGCTCATCAAGCCGTAGAACTTGCCCGCGTTCTCGCACGTGATCTTGTGGATGACGGTTGGCGGCAGGTGGCCGAACTGCTCCTGGATGTACCTCGACGACTGCGGCCAGACGCCGTCGGGATGCGGATAGTCGGAGCCCCACATCAGCGTCTCGACGCCCATGTCGTCGATCAGCTTGGTGCCGATCGGATCGAACTGGAAGGTCGCCCGGCACTGGCGCCGCCAGTAGTCGCTCGGCTTCATCGTGAGCCCGAGATCGCGGAAGCGGTCCTCCCACTCGAAGTCCATTCGATCGAGCGCGTACGGGATCCAGCCGATGCCGCTCTCGCCGAACGAGATCCGGATGTTCGGGTAGCGCTCGAGGACCGCGGCGCCGATCACCGCCGCCAGGATGTTGACGAGGTTCATCTGGAAGCCCGCCACGCTCGTGAAGAACGCGGCGCGGCGGGTCTGGCCCGTCTGCCGTTCGCGCACGCCGGGTGGCAGCGACGGGAAGGTGTGGAAGTGCAGCGGGAGGTTCACGTCGTTCACGGCCTGCCAGAGCGGCTCCCACATCGGGTGCCACATGGGCTCCATGTCCCAGGAGCACGAGAGCTCCAGGCCCCGGAGCCCGAGCCGCGCCACGCGGTAGATCTCCTTGACGGCCGCGTCGAGGTTGCCGTACGGCAGGCAGGCCAGGCCGATGTGGCGCTCGGGATAGTGCTTGCAGAACTCGACGAGCCAGTCGTTGTAGATCCGGAACATCTCGCCGGCCGCCTCGTGGTCGCCCAGCCGCGTCGCGGCCCCGAGGATGCCGAAGAGCACCTCGGCCTGGACGCCGTCCCGGTCCATGTCCGCGACGCGCAGGTGCGGATCGCCCGGCCGGCGGATCCCCTTCTTGCCGTCGTCGTAGAGGCCGGTCGACGCCATGACGTCCACCCGGTGGTTCTGGCCGGGCACGTACTTCGTACCCGTCGAGCCGATCCCGCCGACGAGCCCGAACGGCGCGCCCTTCTTCGTCGTCCACTGCAGGCCGTCGGGCCCTTCCACGACGTAGGGCATGCGGTCCTTCATGAGCGCGGAGGCGTTCGCGGTGAAGAGGTCGGGTGGGAGCCAGGGCATGTCGATGTGGCAGTCGGCCGAGATCCTGGTGTAGCGCATGTCACCCTCCCTTTCGATGAGCGCGATGCTAGTCCCGGAGCGACCCCTGGGCAAGCGAAGACTGTCG
>Ga0209237_1002952_pt1 | contig 10275 bp, 9 predicted proteins | sample GraSoi013_1_40cm_2_FD_185820 | JGI IMG/M metagenome (GOLD analysis project Ga0209237, IMG submission 185820) | Grasslands soil microbial communities from the Angelo Coastal Reserve, California, USA - Sample 10_02_2013_1_40cm (SPAdes) (version 2) | ecosystem: Environmental > Terrestrial > Soil >...
GTAGCGGGGGGCCGCTGCGCATCGTCGCGGTGTTGGCGGAGGGTGCGGTAGTGACTACGTCTCCTTGAGCCGCCGGATCAGCACGCCGTAGGCGACGAGATTCACGACCAGCACGAGCGTACCCAGCACTGCCTGGGTGGGCCGGGCGAGCCCCGCCGGGTACAGGGCCGGAATCACGTAGTGCTCGACGAAGCCGCCGCGGTACCCTTCCAGCCCCGCGCGCTCGCGCAACAGGTTTTCGAGGGGGGTGAGGGGACAGACCCAACCGCCGTACTCGATGGCGATCCCCCACAGGGCGCACGGGACGTGCAGCAGCACGACCGCGCGCCAGCGCCACGCGAGGACCCCGCCCAGGACGACGAACGCCACGAACGCCGCGTGGACCAGGACGACACAATCGGCCAGGACACGGTAGACCATCTTCAAGCTCCCCTTATACGACGAAAACCCCCGCCGGACCAGGTCCGGCGGGGGCCCATCAAACTCTGACACGGGCTGAAGAGACTCAAGATCACGAACTCGATGGCTCCAGGCAGCCCGAAGAGATCCAGGAACGCCTGGCTCTCCGCCTGCGAGAGCTGGCTGCCGTCGTTATGGCGCACCGTGATCCCATTGTCGGTCCCGCTGACCCGGACCCAGGGCACGTCGTTCACGTCGATCGTCAAATTCAACGTCACCGTCTCCGTCGTCGGCGACAAGAGCGTGATGACGACCGTGCCGTGCATGTTCACCGTCTGGGTACCGTGCGTGATGCTGAACTCGGTGATCGTGAGCGTGATATGGTTCGGGTCCGCCAGCACCAGCGCCTCGTGGAGCTCGACGTGAATCGCCGGATTGTCCAGGTCCCACGTGATATCGATTTGGACGTCCGGATTGTTCGTGTCGAGCTGCGTAGCTGCAAACGTGGCGCTGAACGTGAGGGTGCGCGTGCCGTCGCTTATAAAGCCGGCGGCCGTCGCCGTGAAAGCCGTCGCCGGGTTGCCGGTGACCTGGCCACTGACCGTGTAATTGACGTACACGGTGCCGGGGCTGGCCGGCGTGCCGCCGCTGACGATGACGTGGAGCTTGTCGACGGCCGGTGACGTGGTGCTCTCGTCCGCCAGATCGACGAAGCCGGTGGGCGTGAGCGGATTCTCGACGATCTGATCGGTGATCGGGTCGACGGCATACAGAATGATGCGCACCCGGTCGGTCGGAGCCGCTGGTGTGAAGGTGCCGTCCTGCTCGTACTTATGGGTGGTGGTGTTCCACACCCACGTCGTGCCCAGCAGCGCCGGCGGGACGACGCTGGCATTGATACCGCCGGAGAAGGTCGCCGCGCCACCGCGCAGCGCCTGCATCCGCGCCGCCGCGTTCGTCCGGAGTGCGGTCGAAGTGCCTGGCGGGTTGAACGGAGCGGCGCGAAGCAGCATGCCGATCCGGCTCGGGGCGGCTGCTGGGGAGCCCGTCGCCGTATCGCTCACCTTGCTGAAACTGTGGAACGTCGGCGAGAGCAGTACGCCGGACACGGTCTGCAGATCGCTGCTGAGCGCCGCGGGGTCGGCCAGGTGAGCCTGCGGGCCGGTGGTGTCGCTGCAGGCCGCCGCGACGAATGCGGCGACGACCGCGAGGCCCCACCAGGGGCGATGATGGTGTGCTGGCATGCTGCTCCTCCGAGGTGAGGGCCTTGGGGCGGGCAGGGGCTGGGCGCTGGCGCCTCGTCCAAGCTGGAACGTACCCCCGACCCACCAGATGGGGCCGTGACCGGGCGCACGCTTGCCCTACATGAGGGCTGGAGGTAGGGGAAGCCGCTTACGGGGCCGGAGTTAAATGATGACGCCGCCGCCGAGCAGGCGGCCGTCCCCGTCGTACAGGGCGCCCGACTGCCCGGGGGTGATCGCCCGCACCGGCTGGGCGAGATCGAGGGCGATCGTCCCGGCGCCGAGCTCCCGAACCCGGCCGGGAACGGCGGCGGCGCGGTAGCGGCACTGAACCAGGACCGAATCACCCGGCGCCAGCGGGTCAGCGAGCCAATTCACCTCGGCGAGCGCCACCGTGTGGCCGAGCAGCTGGTCCCCGGGACCGATCACGACCTCGCGCGTATCGGGGCGGATGGCCACTACGTACATCGGCTCGCGGAATCCGCCGGGGAGCCCGCGGCGCTGGCCGATGGTGTAGCGCGCGAAGCCCGCGTGCTCGCCCACCACCCCGCCGGCGGCGGTTACCAGCGGCCCCGGGTTCAGGGCCGGCGCCTCGGCGGGGAGATGGCGCTCGAGCACGCTCACGTAGTCGTCGTCGGGGACGAAGCAGATCTCGACCGACTCGGCCTTCTCCGCCGTCACGAGGCCGAGCTTTCGGGCGGCCGCGCGCGTCTCGGGCTTGGTGAGCTCGCCGACGGGTGTAAGCATCCGCGCCACCACGGCCCGGTCAATGCCCCAGAGGAAGTACGACTGATCCTTCCGCGGGTCGCGCCCGCGGAACAACGCGCCACCGCGCGCGATGGCGTAATGGCCGGTGGCGATGTAGGCGCAGTCGAGCGCGTCCGCGTGATACAGAAAATCTCGGAACTTGGTGAACGAATTGCAGCGCACACAGGGGATGGGTGTGCGGCCGCTGGCGTACTCGGAGACGAAATTCGCGATCACGTCGCGGCCGAAACGGTCCTCGAAGTTCAGCACGTAGTGCGGGATACCGAGCTTGTGGGCCACGAGCCGGGCGTCGGTGATCGAATCGAGCGAGCAGCACGGACGGTCGGGGACGGAGTCGCCATAGCAGAACAGCTTCATGGTGGCGGCGACGACGTCGTAGCCCTGCTCGACAAGCAGCGCGGCGGCGACGGACGAATCCACTCCGCCCGACATCGCCACGAGAACGCGCTCTGTCACCGGTGCAGCACCGCGCTCAGCGCACGCACCTTTTCGACAATCTTGGGAAGCGCCGCGACGGTCGCTTGCACGTCCTCCAGCGTGTTCTCCTTGCCGAACGAGAACCGCAGCGCCGCGACGCCCAGCTCGCGCGCGACGCCCATGGCCGTGAGGACGTGCGACGGTTCCACGGCCCCGGTCGAGCACGCCGAGCCCGAGGAGCAGGCGATCCCCGCGAGATCGAGGTGCATCAGCAGCGCCTCGCTGTCCGTCCCCGGGATCGACACGCTGGTGACGTGCGGGGCCCGCCGGCCGTGCGCGGCGTTGATCACGGCGTCCGGGACGACGGCGAGCAGCCGGCGCTCGAGCTCGTCGCGCAGCACCGCCACGGTGGCCGCGAACGCCGCCTGCTCGCGCGCTGCGAGCGCTGCGGCCGCGCCGAGCCCCACGATGCCCGGCACGTTCTCCGTGCCCGGCCGGATCCCGAACTGCTGGCCGCCGCCGTGGATGATCGCTTCGATGACGTGGCGGTCCCGCACCACCAACGCGCCGATCCCCTTGGGTGCGCCGACCTTATGGCCGGAAATGGTCAGGAGCGTGCATGCGACGTCGTGTAACGACACGGGGATTTTACCGAAGGCCTGCACGCCGTCCACGTGGAACGGGACGCCAGCCTCGCGACATCGCGCCGCGAGCCGGGCCACTGGCTGCACCACGCCGATCTCGTTGTTCACCCACATCACGCTCACCACCGCCACGCCGCGCGCGAGCGCCCGATCCAGCGCGTCCTCCGCCACCTGACCCGCGCCGTCCACCGGCAGGATGATCTCCTCGCCACCGAGACGCGCCACCGCGTGCGCCGCCGCCAGGACGGCTTTGTGCTCGATGGCCGACACCGCGACGCGGAACGGTCCTCCGTGTTCGCGCGCCGCGAGGGCGCATCCGATCACCGCCAGGTTGTCCGCCTCCGTCCCCCCGGACGTGAAGATCACCTGGCCCGGCTCGGCCCCGAGCGCTTCGGCGATGCTGCGCTTCGCCTCCTCCACGCCGGCCCGCGCCGCGCGCCCGAAGCGATGGGGCGAGGAGGGGTTACCGAAGGCGTCGCGCCCCAGATAGGGCAGCATCGCCTCGAGCACCTCCGAGCGCACCGGCGTGGTGGCGGCGTTATCGAGGTAGACCAAGCGCTTGGGCATGCGGGGAAATCTAGAAGCTAGAGGGACTGCACGCCAAGCTGCAGCACGTCGTCGACCGCGAGCGTCTCGTGGCAGAAGAACGGCTCCCCGTAGGCCGAGCGGATCAGCGAGCCATAATGCGCCGACTGGATCCGGATCAGCTCGTAGAGATCCTGCCCGGTGGGATGGATCTCCCCGGCCGCCTTGGCGCCGTCGAACTGCGAGGCGTAGCAGCGGATCGCCGCCATTTTGGTATCGAAGCTGTCTGAGATGTCCACGACGAACGACGGCTTGACCGGGTCTTCACGGTACGCGAGCGCGTACAGGACCTTGAAGGGGCGGTGTGCGGCGGCCCCCCCGGGGGCACCATACTTGGCGAGCCCGGCCAGATAGCACGCGTCGCGTCCCAGCTCCGACGCAATGCGGTGATCGGGGTGGCGGCCGACCGGGAAGGGAAGAATCACGACCCGCGGGCGTGTCGCGCGCACCAGCTCGATCACCCTGGCGCGCGACGGCTCGTCGTTTTGGAGGTGGGCGTCGGGGAGCCCGGCATTGAGCCGCACGTGCACGCCGAGCGTCCGGGCCGCGCGCTCGGCCTCCGCGGCACGTAGGCCTGCGTCGCCGCGCGTGCCTGCCTCCCCTTGGGTCAAGTCCACGATGCCGACCCGGTGGCCCGCCCGCACCGCCTTCGCGAGCGTGCCGCCACAGGTCAGCTCCGCGTCGTCGCGGTGGGCCGCGATCGCGAGAAGGTCGACCTGCTGGCTATTCATATCTCAACGCCTCCACGGGATCGAGCCGCGCCGCCCGTGCTGCCGGGGCGATCCCGAACACGAGCCCGACCGCGATCGACACGATCGTGGCGATCGCGGCGCTCCACACCGGCACCGTCGTACTGAAGTCGAGCAGTCGCTTCAGGAGCTCCCCGGTCCCGATCCCCACGATGATGCCGAGGATGCCGCCCATCAAGGTCAGGGTCGCCGCCTCCACGAGGAACTGCCACAGGACGTCGCGGCGCGTCGCGCCCATCGCCTTGCGCAATCCGATCTCGCGCGTCCGGCTCGTCACCGACACCATCATGATCGCCATTACGCCGATCCCGCCCACGAGCAGCGCGATGCTCGAGAGCACGAGCATCACGAAAAAGAACGCAAACGTCAGGCTGTCGAAGATGCCGAGGACCTGGTCTGACGTCAGCAGGTCGAAGCTGTTGGGCTCACCCACCCGCAGCCCGCGCAGGCGCCGCAGCTGCAGCGTGGCGGCGTCCATCGCACGCGCGACGCTCACCTCCGGCCGCGGTTTGACGAGGATGATCAGGCCATTCACCTGATCGATCTGGAAGCGCTCCCGTGCTGCTTCAAACGGCACGATTCCAGCGATTTCCGGGGCGCCCGGCACCTCGAAGATGTTGGTCGGTCGCTGCCACACACCGATCACGCGGAACGGGCGGCCGCCGATGCGCACGATCGCCCCGATCGGATCATGCGCCCCGAACAGCCGGTCGACGGTCCGCTGCTCGACGACGGCGACCGGCGCTCCGCTGCGCAGCTCCGCCGTCGTGAAGACGCGACCGGTGACCAGTCCGCCGCCCAGGATCTCCATATAGCGATCGTCGGCGCCGAACACGCCCAGGATCTGGGTGCGAGTGCCGGCGTATTCGAAACGGTAGAACAGCTGCGTCCAGATCGCCGCGTAGTGGATTTCCGGCAGGCGGGCGATGGCCTCGGCCTCCGCGGGGGCTAAGGCGGGCCGGATGCGCACTTCGCGCGGCAACGCATCGGGATTGAGCGGTGTGGACGAGAAGAAGCGCAGAATGCGGAACGTGGTGGGCCCGACGACCTCGAGCGTGTTGACGATCTGCTCCCGGAACCCCGTCACGATCGACGCCATGGCCATGACCGTGGCGATCCCGATGACGACCCCCAGAATGGTGAGCCCCGAGCGCAGCTTGTTGATCCGGAGCTGGTCGAGCGCGATCACCCAGCCTTCGCGAATGGAGTGGAGGGCCATGCTACTCGGCGCGCAGCGCTTCGATCGGGTCGAGGCGCGCCGCCCGCAACGCAGGGTAGACGCCGAACACGATGCCGACGATCACGCCCACGCTCAACGCCAGGACCACGGACCACAGTGTCACGCGGGCCGGCAACGGGGAGGCGGCCTCGACCAGCGCGGCGAGCGAAGCTCCGGCGAGCAGACCGGTGCAGCCGCCCAGCACCGACAGCACGATCGACTCGGCCAGGAACTGCCGCCGGATGTCGCGTCGCGAGGCCCCGAGCGACTTACGGATCCCGATCTCCCGCGTGCGCTCCGTGACGCTCATCATCATGATGTTCATGATGACGATGCCGCCGACCAGAACGCCGATCCCGGTCACGGCCGGCACCACGTTGAAGATGACCCGGGTGAGCCTGGCCCAGAACGCGATCAACCCCTCGCCGGTATCGACGGTAAAGTCGTCCTCCTCCCCTGGCCGCAGTCGGTGCGCGATACGCATCGCTTCCTCGGCGCGGAGCATGCCGTCCGCCACGCCCGCGGCCGCCGGCATTTTGACCGAGATCACCGTGGTCTGGCGGCGTCCGTACAGGGCCTCGAAGGTGGAGAGCGGGAGCATGACGAACCCGTCCCAGGACTGTCCCAGCACCGTGCCCTTCTTCGCGATGACGCCCTTGATGGCAAGCTGCGCGCCGCGGACCCGGATGGTGTTGCCCACGGCGAGCTCAGGGGCGCCAAACAGCTTCTCCGCCACGTCGAAGCCGAGCACTGCGACCAGCCTCCGCTGCCGCTCGTCCACGTCGCTGAACGGCGCCCCGGCGGCGAAGGCGTAGTCTTGGACCACGACGAAGGGCGGCGTGACGCCGAACACGAGCACGTCGCCCACCGTGCGGTTCCGCCACTGCACGTCCGCCATCGGCGTCGGCCACCCGGACTGGAGGGAGATCGCCTGCGCGTCGGGGAGGGCGCGCTCCACAAAGGAGACGTCCTCGGGCGCGATGATCGGCCGCCGCTGGATCTTCCGCCATTCTTCGTCGTCGATGAATCCGACCTGGATCGGGTCCCGCCGGATCTGAAAGGCGTTGATTCCGACGATCGCGCCCGCGAGGCGCTCGCGCACGTAGGCGTTCCTGGATCACGGCGACCACCGCCACAAGGAAGCCGACCGACACGATGATCCCGAGCAGCGTGAAGAACGAACGGAGCTTGTGGCTCCACGCGGTCTGGAGCGCCTGGAAGATGGCTTCGGAGAGGGGCATGGGCTACAAACTTAGGCGGCAACAGGCGGCAATGGGCGGCAATACGTGCCGCCCCTTTTGCCGCCCTCTCCCGCTTTCTGCCGCCCTATTCGTACCGCAGCGCCTCGACCGGATCGAGCCGCGAAGCGCGGCTGGCCGGATACAGACCGAATCCGATGCCGGTCATGGCTGACGCGGCCAGGGCCGCGATGATCGACCACAGCGGGACGTGGGCCGGGACCGGCGTCAGGCGGGCGACGGCGAACGCGAGCATGCCGCCCCCGAGCATGCCGACCGCGCCGCCCACGAGGGTCAGGGTCGACGCCTCGACCAGGAACTGCCACAGGATCGCGCGCCGCGTCGCCCCGAGCGCCTTGCGAACGCCGATCTCCCGCGTGCGCTCGGTCACCGAGATCATCATGATCGCGACCACGCCGACGCCCCCGACCATCAGGCCGATGGATGACAGCACGAGCATCACGAGGAAGAACATCCCCGTGACCTGGTTCCAGGAGTCGAGCAGCTTGTCCTGGGTCACGATGGAAAAGTTGTTTTCCTGGCCCGGCTTGAGGCCCCGGAGGGAGCGCAAGGTCGCGATCACTTCGTCCATGGATTGCTGCTGGGTATAGCCCGGCCCGGGTGCGACCGCGAGCCGCATCATGCCCTTGAAGTACGGCACGTTCTTCACGAAGGCGCCATGCGGAATCCCGACGAACGGCGGGGTACTGCCGCTGAACAGACTCGGCGGCGGCGTGTAGACGCCGATCACGGTGAACGGCACTCCGGCAATGTGAATCGTCTGGTCGATCGGGTCGCGGCCGCGGAACAGCTGGTCTTCCAGCTTGCGGTTGATGACCGCCACCGGGCTGCTCGCCAGATCCTCGAGTCTCGTGAAGGTGCGTCCCGGATAGATGTCGCCGCCATTCACCTCCACCCACTGCGCCGAGAGCCCCGCTACTTCAACCGACTCGAGCCGCACGTCGCCGAACCCAACGGTGGCGGAACTCTCGTCGCGACGGGTGACGTAGCGCACCGAGGGCAGCAGCGCGATTCGGTCCGCCTCGACTCCGGTCAGCTCCGGGTTTCGCCGCCACGGGCTCGACTCATCGGAGCCATCCGAGACGTTCACCCCCGCCTGGAAGAAGCGCCACACGAGAAAAGTGCGCGGGGCGATCGACTCGAAGATGTTCGATACGCTCCGGTTGATCCCGCTGATCATCGCTGCGATCACCATCACGACCATGACGCCGATGGCGACGCCGAGGATGGTGAGGGCCGCTCGCCCCTTGTTGCCACGCAGCGAGTCGAGCGCGATGCCCACGCCTTCGAACAGACCGGTCATGTCTCGTGCCGGAGGGCGGCGATCGGATCGAGCCGGGCGGCGCGGCTGGCCGGGTACACGCCGGCGACGATCCCTACGCCGGCGCCGAGCACCACGCCGACCAGGATCGACCAGGGCGCGACCGCGGCGGGAAGGGGCGTGACGGAGGCCACGACACCCGCCAACCCGATTCCCACCGCGACCCCGCCCGCCGCGCCCACAGTGGCGAGCGTCGTGGCCTCGACCAGAAATTGCCGCAGGATGTCTCGCCGCCGGGCGCCCAGCGACTTGCGGATGCCGATCTCGCGGGTCCGCTCGGCTACCGCCATCAGCATGATGTTCATGATCACGATTCCGCCCACCACGAGCGACACGGCCACGAGACCGGGAAGGGCGACGAACAGCACGCGGCTGATCTTGCCCCAGAAATCGAGCACCTCGTCCGCGGTTTCCAGCGCGAAATCGTTCGGCTCGCGCGGTCGCAGGTGGCGCCGACTGCGCATGACCGCCTCGGCCTGGGCCATCGCCTCACGCATTTCGAGTTGCGAGTGGGCCTTCATCGCTAGGGCGTCGACCACGCGCGGCTGGTTCACGTAGCGTTTGAGGGGCGCGGTCGCCGGCGCCACCGCGAATTTGTCGAGCGACAGGCCGAACAGGTTGCCCTGCTTCTCGACGACGCCGATGACGCGATACGGTAGGTCGAAGATCTTCGCCTCGCGGCCCAGCGGATCCTGGCCCTCGAACAGCTTGTCGGCCAGCTCGTGGCCCAGCACGAGGACCGGCACACCGGCCTGGACCTCCTGCGCAGTGAAGGCGCGGCCCCGCTCGAGCCCGAGGGAGCGAATTTCGAAGTAGAGCTCCGTTGCGGCCGTGACCTCCACGTCCTTGGCCTGCCTGCGGCCTGCGGTGAGCGCGGCGCGGGTGCTCGACTCCCATGCGGCAGACACCGGGATCGTCACGCCGCGCATCACGGCCTGTGCGTCCTCGTAGGTCACCCGGGGCCGCCGGCGCCACACCCGCCACGTCGAGTCGGTGACGTTGCCGAGCTGCACGTCGGGGAACTGCCGCAGCCGGAACGTGTTCACACCGAGGATCGTGCCGGCGAACTTGTCGGTCATGTAGCGGTTCATGCCCTGCACGACCGACACGACGGCGATGAGGAACATCACGCCGATGAAGACGCCGACGATTGAGAAAGCGCTCTTCAGCTTCTGTGCCCGGATGGTCTGGAGGGCGAGACGGACGGCCTCGAAGAAGGCCATCTATTCGTACCGGAGCGCCTCGACCGGATCGAGCCGCGCGGCCTTTCTCGCGGGAAGGATGCCGAACAGCAGGCCGGTGAATGCTGCCAAGACGAGGGCGAGGACCACGGAGCCGACCGGTACGTACGAGGGCACGGGCGTCGCGCTGGCGAGCACCAGCGACACGAGCCAGCCGACCGCCAGGCCGATGATGCCGCCCACCAACGTCAGGGTCGCCGCCTCGACCAGGAACTGCCACAGGATTTCGCGTCGCGTGGCACCCAGCGCCTTGCGCACCCCGATCTCGCGCGTGCGCTCCGTGACCGAGATCATCATAATCGCGACCACCCCGATACCCCCCACCAGCAGTCCCACCATGGAGAGGACGATCATCAGGACGCGGGCCACCAGCGTGAAGCTGTTGATCGCCTGCACGTACACATCCTGTGTGATCGCGTCGAAGTTGTTTTT
>Ga0209237_1002955_pt1 | contig 10266 bp, 9 predicted proteins | sample GraSoi013_1_40cm_2_FD_185820 | JGI IMG/M metagenome (GOLD analysis project Ga0209237, IMG submission 185820) | Grasslands soil microbial communities from the Angelo Coastal Reserve, California, USA - Sample 10_02_2013_1_40cm (SPAdes) (version 2) | ecosystem: Environmental > Terrestrial > Soil >...
CCGCGAACTCGGCGCGCCGCTCCGGGCTGCCCCGCCGGTCGCTCCCCCCCCGCTGTTCCAGGCCGCTCCACGAGCCCTCCGGCAGCAAGCCGGCGGCGCTACGCCGATCGGCCACCCGTCGCCGGTCGGGTAAGGTGGCGGCCACGGTGGCCTGCGCGAGCACCGCGCCGGCGACCACCTCGGGTGGCAGCGGGCGGAACGAGGACCACTCGTCCCTGAACCAGTCGCGCTGCAGGCTGACGGCGGCCTCGGCTCCTTGGGAGGTCTGGAACAGCCCGATCGACGTCAGCACATCGTTGCCTGCGTCCATCAGGTAGCACGCCACGAACCCCGGGATGTGGCGCACCAGCGGCACGAATTGCTTCTCGGCATACCGCACCGCTTCCGCAACCGTCCCCAGCCTGACCCGGTACCGACGGATTACTGCGTGCATGAGCCCCCCTGTGCTTGATCGTCCATGAAGCAAGTCCCGCCCCCCGGCGTTTCCCCTACGCCTCCAGCGACCGGCTGGGGGGCGTGCTCAGGGGTTTCGCGCGGTGCGTCACCTCCAGCTCGACCAATTCCCCAAAAGTGAGGCGGGTGAGTCACAGGCCGGGCCAGCTTGGGCTCGAGGCGGATTCGGCCTGTGAGGGGACTGTAGCGGTGGCCCCGCACTCGGTCAAGGACCGGGTGGGGGCCCCCGGGTTCAACCTTCGACGATGATCAAGTACTTCGAGTTCGCCCAGAACCGTGCGGAGTCGGCGATCTTGACCCGGCCGGTGATGGTGCCGTCGGCGGAGGGAGGGGTCGCCAAAGCGGTCGCGTCCTGGCGCGACACGATGTGGTATTCCTTGTCCCCAGCCGGGAGCGGGATTTCGGACAGCGCCCGCCTGTCGACCGGTGTGAAGGCGCTGGGGTCGAGATTCCGGGCCGGAACGAGCGTCTTGCCGCTCTTCCAGAGGACGAACAGGAATCGGGCGCCGCCCTCTTCTTTCACGATGCCCCGCTGCTCGAGCTCGTCCTTCGTCCCCACGATGTAGTAGACCGTGTTCGCCTCGGTGGCCATGTTGTCGATCGTGTCCTTCAGGGCCACGTTCTCGGCGCTGAGCTTCTCCACCTGGTCGGTGAGGGCGGCGATGGTCTCCTTCTGATTGTCGATCACCCCCTGCAGGTTCTGAAGCGTCGCGCCGAGGGCGTCTTTCAGGCTGTCCGAGAGGGTGCTGAGCTCGCGCACGCGCTGCTCGCTTTGCTGCAGCTTGGGCTCGAGCTCTTTCACTCGTGTCGTGATGTAGCGGATCTTCTGGACCATCGTGTCGCGCGACGCCCGCAGCGGGGACTCGGCCGCTCCCACCTTCAGCCGCTTCGACGGCACGGCCACGGTCGCGAGCTCCTTGCTGATCTCGCTCACGAGACGCGTGTTTTCCGCGACTTCCTGCATCAAGCGCTCCTTCTCCGACGACGCCTGTGACAGGCTGTCGATTCTCGCCTGCACTTCGGGAGAGGGGCCCTGCTTGCACCCCGCAGCGACGAGCAGCGCGAGGGGGAGCCACGCGGCGCTCGTGGCCAGCCGGCTGTTGGTGAACATGTCCTTGAAACCTCCTACTGTAGCTGGGTGTCCTGCGTCACATGGCTGTCGGGCACGAGCAGCCTGCGGGGAGAATTCTACACCGTTGGGCGCGGCGCGGTTTCGCCGCCTCCAGCGGGTTCCCCCAATCAATAACGGGTCTCATCTTCAGAGCACTGCGATGGACGTCACCAACCCCCGGGGGACGCCCCCGCCTCCGGCCGATCGGGAATCCTCCACGGGCGACTCGACTTACGTCCTGTCGCGCTGGCTGTTTCTGCGCCTCCTGGGCCTCGTTTACCTGATCGCCTTCGCCTCGCTTGCCCTGCAAGTCACGGGCCTGGTGGGCGAGCACGGGATCCTCCCCGCGACCGGGTTCCTTGAGCGGGCGCGCGCGCTCTACGGGGGCAACGCTTATCGGGTGTTCCCGACCCTGTGCTGGCTGGGTGCGGGGGATGGTGCTCTCCGGATCCTCTGCTGGGGCGGCGCGACGCTTGCGCTGCTGCTGATCGCCGGTGTGGCGCAGGCGCCGGTGCTCGCTCTCCTCTGGGCGTTCTACCTGTCGCTCAGTGTCGTGGGTCAGACCTTCCTGTGGTTCCAATGGGATGGGCTGCTGCTCGAGACGGGCCTGCTCGCGCTGCTGTACGCGCCCACGCAGTGGCTCCCGAGCCTCGAGCAGGAGCGGGTGCCGTCGAGGGCGGTGCGGTGGCTCGTGTGGCTGCTCCTCTTCAAGCTGATGTTCCTCTCCGGGATCACGAAACTCGCGAGCGGCGACCCGGCGTGGCGTCACCTCACGGCACTCGACTACCACTTCTGGACGCAGCCGTTGCCGCCGTGGACCGCGTGGTATGCGCAGCAGCTCCCGACGTGGCTGCGTCAGGGCATGACGCTGGGAACGTTCGCGATCGAGCTGGGCGCGCCCTGGATCATCTTCGCGCCTTCCCGCTTCCGCCGGTTGCGCATCGCGGGGTGCGCGCTGCTCGTGCTGGGACAGCTCGGCATCGCGGTCACCGGGAACTACGGGTTCTTCAACCTGCTCGCGATCGTGCTGTGCGTGTCGCTGCTCGACGACGCCGCGTTGCGTCCGTTGCTGCGCCTGCGGCTCGGCGCGGGGGAGCCGGAGCCGCAGTGGCGACGGCGTGCCACGCTCGCGCTGGCGGCGGTGATCGCGCTGCTCTCCGCGCTCGCGTTCGCCCGCGAGATCGTTGCGACGCTACCGCGCGGTCGCGCGTCCGCCGAGAACCCGCTACTCCGCGCCGTCGCCCCGCTCCGCTCGGTGAACGGCTACGGGTTGTTTCGCGTCATGACGACGGAGCGGCTCGAGATCGTAATCGAGGGAAGCCAGGATGGCGCGCATTGGCTCGAGTACGAGTTCCCCTGGAAGCCGGGCGCCGTGACGCGCCGGCCCCGCTTCGTCGCACCGCACCAGCCGCGGCTCGACTGGCAAATGTGGTTCGCCGCGCTCGATCCCGACGGCGCGGGGCCGTGGTTGGCAGGCCTGGTGCGCGGTCTGCTCGAGGGGAACCCGGCGGTGCTGTCGCTGCTCGGCTCGAACCCGTTCCCCGCCGCGCCGCCGCGCTACGTGCGGCTCGTTTCCTACCGCTATCGCTTCACGACGTCGGCGGATCGGTCCCGCACCGGCGCCTGGTGGTCGCGGGAATTCATCGGATACCTCACGCGGGAGCTTGTCCTCCCCGAGACTCACGCACCACCGGATTCCGCAGCACCCCCACCCCCGGGATCTCGACCTCCACGACGTCGCCGGCCGTGAGCGGGCCGACTCCGGCGGGCGTCCCCGTCGCGATCAGATCGCCCGGTTCGAGCGTCATCACCTGCGAGACAAACGCGATGAGCGGCGCGATGCCGAACACCATGTCGGGGGCGCGCCCCCGCTGGCGCTCGACGCCGTTCACCCGGCAGCGGACCTCGAGCTCCCCGAGCCGTGCGACCTCCAGCGGCGCGAGGCGCGGGCCGATCGGGCAGAACGTGTCGAACCCTTTCGCGCGGGTCCACTGCTCGTCGCTCTTCTGCAGATCGCGGGCGGTGACGTCGTTCACGCAGGTGATGCCCGCGACGGCGGCGAGCGCTTGCGCCTCGCCCACGCGGCGGATGCGGGTGCCGATCACTACGCCGATCTCCGCTTCGTGCTCGACCCGCGCCGCTTCCGGCGGCAGCACGATCGTGTCGCCGTCGCCGATCACGGCCGTGGACGGCTTGAGGAAGATCAATGGCTGCTTCGGGACCACGTGCCCGAGCTCCGCCGCGTGCTCGCGGTAGTTGCGCCCGATGCCGATGATCTTTCCCGGCCGCGCGATGGCCATGCTCCCGCTCCGCTGCTCAAGTCGCCCTATAAGACGCGCCAACCCTCGCCTCCGCAAGGCGATGCGCCGGTTGACCCTGGCCGTATCCGGTTTATCTTCCGCCCCGTGAGGCGCGGGCCGCCTGGGTCGGCCCGCGCCGTTTGCTTCCCTAGGAGTTCGTGCATGAAGGCGACCGACATCCGGCGCGGGCACGTCATCCTCATCGATGGCCAGCCATGTCGGGTCATGGATTTCACGCACCGCACGCCGGGCAACCTGCGCGCCTTCGTTCAGGTGCGGCTCCGCAATCTCGTGACGGGCAACACGTTCGACATGCGGCTCTCGGCTACCGACTTCGTGGACGAGGCGCCGCTCGAGACCAAGGAGTTTCAGGTGCTGTACCGCGATCAAGGTGGCGTCCACGTCATGGATACCACGACCTACGAGCAGCACACGCTCGACGCCGAGGCGACGGGCGACCACGCCGACTGGCTGCAGCCCGAGATGCACATCCAGGTCGAGTGGCTCAATGGCCGTCCCGTCGGTATCGAGCTGCCCTCGGTGGTCGAGCTCACTGTGGTGCAGACCTCTCCGGTGATGCGCGGAGCCACCAAGACCGCCAGCACCAAGCCGGCGAAACTGTCGAACGGCGTCACCATCCAGGTGCCGGAGTTCGTCAACGAGGGAGAGAAGGTGCGCGTCGACCCCCGAGAGGGGGTCTACCTAGAGCGCGCCAAATGAGACCCGCCCGTTCTGGTAGGGCACGGCCGCACTCGCGCACGTAAATTGCGTCGCATCCCGACCCCGGGGCACCACTCCGGGGTTCGTTTGTCACTGAGAGGGCGCATGCTGCATTCCGCCACACGGCTCGACAGGCTCGGCACGGAACAGGCGTATACGGTGCTCGCCGCAGCGCGACGGCTCGAGGCCGCCGGCCACACGGTCGTGCACCTCGAGATCGGCGAGCCCGACATGCCGACGCCCCCGCACGTCGTGGATGCCGGGATCCGCGCGCTGCGGGACGGCCTCACACGCTACGCGCTGGCGGCGGGAGTGCCCGAGCTGCGCGACGCAATCGCTCAATCCCTGATGGCGCGCGGAGTGCGCGCGACGGCGGAAAACGTGATCGTCGCGCCCGGCGCCAAGCCGATGCTGTTTGCCGCGGCGCTCGCGCTGATCGAGCCGGGCGACGAGGTGCTCACGCCCGACCCGGGCTTTCCGATCTACGAGTCCGTGGTGCGGTTCGCGGATGGCCGGCCAGTGTACTACCCGCTGGACGAGTCCCGCGCGTTCGGGCTCGACGTGGCAGCGATCGCCGAACGGATCACGCCGCTCAGCCGGGCGATCATCGTCAACCTACCGCACAACCCGACCGGCGGGATCGCCACGCCGGACGACCTCGCCCGCCTCGCGGCGCTGGCGCAACGGCACGATCTCTGGGTGATCTCGGACGAAGTGTACGGGCCGATCCGCTATGACGACGCGTACGACAGCATCGCGGCGCTTCCCGGCATGGCCGAGCGGACGTTCCTGGTGGATGGGTTTTCGAAGACGTATTCGATGACCGGCTGGCGGCTGGGCTACGGGGTAATGCCGGCCTGGCTCGCGGAGCCCGTCACCACGTTCATCATCAACAACGTTTCCTGCACGGCGACGTTCGTGCAGTACGCGGGGCTGGCCGCGCTCACCGGGTCACAGGACGCGGTGCGGCGGATGATCGCGGGCTTGCGCGGCAAGCGCGATCGGATGGTCCGCGGCCTCGGTATGATCGACGGCATCACCTGCCCGTTGCCGGCGGGGGCGTTCTACTGTTTCCCCGACATCAGCGCTATTCTGGAGCGCACCGGCATGACGTGCGAAGCGTTCGCGGAACGACTGCTGGAGGAAGCGCACGTCGCCGTGCTCGCGGGAACCGCGTTCGGTCCGGGAGGGACGGGGCACCTGCGGCTGTGCTACGCCACCGATCCTGTCCAGATCGACCTGGCGCTGCAGCGGATCCGGGGCTGGGTGGGGAGTCGCACGGGGGTGGCCGTGCCGCGGTAGTTCCCACCCCGAGGGTGGGCCCGGCGCTACACTGTGCTGAAGCGCATTGTCCTTCAGGACAGTGTCTCGCCGAGCCCAGGCTTCAGCCTGGGGATCGGCGCCTTGACCTCCCCCGGTCGCCGGCTATCTTACCAACGACAACTGTTTCCGTGGTGATTTGCCGCGTATTGCCGCCACGTTAAACAAGGTGCTAAAAAGCGACCGCCCGCGGCGTCATTGCCCGGGCTTTTTTGTTGAGGTCTCGATGACGTCTACCACCACGCCGATCACCTCCCGAGCGTCGCTCAGCGCCCGTCCGCTCCGCTGCCGCAACTGCGGCGCGGAGCACGCAGCCGCCCCCGTCTCGATTTGCGAGCAATGCCTCGGGCCGCTCGACCCTCGCTATGAGCCGGGGCGGCGCCTGCCAGACCGGGAGGTGATCGCCGCGCGCGCGCCGTCGCTGTGGCGCTACCGGGAGTGGCTGCCGTTCGACGGCGACCCCGTGCTGTCGCTCGACACCGGGTTCACGCCGCTGGTCGAGGCGCCGGCGCTCGCGCGGCGCCTCGGCGTCGCGCGCGCCTGGGTGAAGAACGATACCGTCAGCCACCCGTCGCTGTCGTTCAAGGACCGCGTGGTGGCGGTGGCGGTCAACGCGGCGGCGGCGTTCGGGCTCGATACGGTCGGCTGCGCCTCGACCGGCAATCTCGCGAACGCCGTGGCCGCCCACGCCGCCCGCGCCGGGCTCAAGGCGTGGATCTTCATCCCGGAGAACCTCGAGGCTCCCAAGGTGATCGCCACGACCGTCTACGGGTCGAGGCTGGTGCGGGTGCGCGGCACGTACGACGACGTGAACCGGCTGTGCGCGCAGGTGGCGGACCAGTTCGGCTGGGGGATCGTCAACGTCAACCTGCGCGGTTACTACGGGGAAGGCTCGAAGACGGTCGCCTACGAGATCATGGAGCAGCTCGGGTGGCGGCTGCCGACGGCGGTCGTCGCTCCCATGGCCGGGGGCTCGCTCGTCACCAAGCTACGCAAGGCATTCGGAGAGTTTCAGGACGCCGGGCTCGTCCATGGCGTCCCGCCGCGGCTCTACGGCGCGCAGCCGAGCGGATGCGCGCCGATCGTGCGGCTGGTGCAGCGCGGCGGGACGCAGATCGAGCCCGAAGTGCCGGACACGATCTGTCGCTCGCTCGCGATCGGCAATCCGGCGGACGGAGCATTCGCCGCCCACGCGCTGCGGGAGTCGGGTGGCTGGGCGGCGGCGGTGAGCGACGCGGAGCTCATCCAGGCCATCCGATTCCTCGCCGAGGACAGCGGGATCTTTGCAGAGACCGCCGGCGGCGTGACGGCGGCGGCCGCGCTGGCCCTCGCCCGCGCGGGGCGGCTTCGCCCCGACGACGAGGTGGTGCTGTGCATCACCGGGCACGGTCTGAAGACGGTCGAGGCGGTGGGCGGCGCGCTGCCGCAGGCGCCGCTGATCGGGCCGCGACTCCAGGAAGTGGCGGCGTTGGTCCAACCAGCTTGATTCGGGAGGCAGTCCCATGCCCATTACCGTGAACCTTCCCTCCGTGCTCGCCGCTCACGCGGGCGGCGTTCGCTCGCTCCAGGCGAGCGGGCAAACTCTCGGCGACGCCGTTGCCGACGTGGCGGCGCGCTATCCCGCGCTGGGGCCGCGCCTGCGCGACAAGGACGGCAACCCGTATCCCTTCGTGGTCTTCTACGTGAACGACGAAGACGTGCGGTTCCGCGGCGGCTTCGCCGCGCCCGTGCAGGACGGCGACGAGGTGACGGTCATTCCCGCGATCGCGGGAGGCTGAGCCGCAGCAAACTCACAGCCCAGCGTCCGCCGCGGCGACGCGCGCCAGCCCGGCCCAATCGATCTCCTGCCAGCCGCGCGCCACCGCGGAGAGGTAGTGGTCCCGGACCAGACTGGCGAGCGGCAGTGGCGCGGCGACCTCGTCGGCTGCTGCGAGCGCGAGTCGCACGTCCTTGAGCCCGTACCTGAGCTTGAACCCCGCCGGCTCGTAACGCTCCTCGGCGATCAGCCTTCCGTAGTTCTCGTAGATCGGGGAGCGGAACAGCTTGCCGTTCACGATGTCGAGCAGCTCCGCCGGTTCGATCCCGTACTTACGGCCGAGGGCGAACGCTTCGCCCAGCGCTTCGATGGCCGCGGCGAGTAGAAAGTTGCCGGCGAGCTTGATCACGTTCGCCCGCGCGGGATCCTCCCCCGCCATGATCGTGCCCTGACCCATCGCGTCGAACAGCGGGCGGCAGCGCTCCAGCGCGGCTGGCGGTCCCGCCGCCACGATCCACAGCTGCTTCGCCTCCGCCGCTTGAGGCCGCCCGAACACCGGTGCGGCGACGTACGTTTGACCTGCGGCGCGGTGACGCTCGGCGAGCCGCCGCGACAACGCCGGGCTGATGGTGCTCATCGAGACGTGAATCGCGCCGCGGGGGAGGGCCGCGAGCGCGCCCTGGTCGCCGAACAGCACGGCGTCGAGCGCGGCATCGTCCGCGACCATGGTGATCAGCACCTCGGCGCCGCGCGCCGCGGCGGCGGGCGATTCGGCGATGACGGGGTCCAGCTGCTTGAGCAGGTCCGCCCGGGCACGCGTGCGGTTGTAAACCGTGACCGTGTGGCCGGCCTGCAACAGGTGACGGGCCAGAGGAAGGCCCATACTACCGAGTCCGAGGAACGCAGTTTTCATAGTAGAGATTCTAACAGACGGGCACGGTTCCGCCGGACGCTCGGTCCGAAAGGGACAACCTCAGTGAAAGCCATTCGCGTCCACTCGCCCGGCGGTGCCGAGGCGTTGCGCTACGAGGACGTTCCCCAGCCGTCGCCCGGCACGGGACAAGTGCTCGTCCGGATCGAAGCCGCCGGCGTGAACTTCGTTGACGTGTACCAGCGGACCGGGCTGTACAAGGTGCCGCTCCCATTCACCCTGGGACAGGAAGCGGCCGGGGTCGTGACTGCCCTCGGTTCCGGGGTGAGCGAGGTGAAGGTCGGCGACCGGGTGGCCTATACCCATGTGATGGGCGCCTACGCCGAGTACGCAGTCGTGCCCGCCGACCGAATCGTGGTTCTGCCGGAGGGTGTCAGCACGAAACAGGGTGCGGCGGCCATGCTGCAGGGGATGACCGCGCACTACCTCGCCAGTGCGACGTATCCGCTCCAGCGGGGCGATGTGTGCCTCGTGCACGCCGCGGCGGGCGGCGTGGGCCTGCTGCTGTGCCAGATCGCGAAGCTGCGCGGCGCCCAGGTGATCGGGACGGTGTCGACGTCCTCGAAGGCGACGCTCGCTCGTGAGGCCGGCGCCGACGACGTGATTCTCTACACGGAGCAGGATTTCGAGGTCGAGGTCAAACGTCTGATCCATGGCGCAGGGTTGCAGGTCGTCTACGATTCGGTCGGCAAGACGACGTTCGACAAGGGGCTGAACTGTCTCGCCCGGCGTGGCATGATGGTGTTGTACGGGCAGTCGAGCGGGCCGATCGGGTCATTCGACCCCCTGCTGCTGAGCCAGAAGGGCTCGCTGTTCCTGACCCGGCCGACGCTCGCTGACTACATCGTCACGCGCGCGGAGCTGCTGGAGCGGGCGGGCGAGGTGCTGGGCTGGCTCAAGAGCGGCAAGCTCAAGCTCCGCATCGACCACGAGTTCCCGCTGGCGCAGGCGGCCGAGGCGCATCGCGCGCTCGAGGGACGCAAGACCACCGGAAAGCTGCTGTTGCTTCCGTAGCACGGAACGTGGGAGAGTGCTCATGACGTCACGGCAGCGGCGTGGACTGGCGTTCCTGTTCGATCTGGACGGCACGCTGGTGGACAGCGTGTACCAGCACGTCCTCGCCTGGCGCGAGGCGCTCGAGCAGGGGGGCATCGAGCTCTCGGTGTGGCGCATCCACCGGCGGATCGGCATGAGCGGCGGGCTGTTCCTCGACGGACTGGCCCGGGAGACTGGCCGGCGGCTGACGCCCGAGGACGTGGCGCGCATTCAGAACGCGCACGCCGTCGCTTTCAAGCGGGAGGTGTCCCAGGTGCGACCCCTGCCGGGCGCGGCCGAACTGCTCGCGTACCTGTCGCAGGCCGGCGTGCCATGGGCCGTCGCGACCAGCGGTCGGTTAGAGAGCGCCCGGCCGCTGCTCGAGATGCTCGGCGTCCCGGCCGAGGCACCGGTGGTCACGCGCGATCAGGTGGAGCACGCCAAGCCCGATCCGGACCTGTTCCTCGCTGCCGCGGAGCGCCTCAAGGTGGCGGTGGAGGATTCGGTGGTGGTGGGAGACAGCGTCTGGGATCTGCTCGCTGCCCGCCGCGCGCGGGCGCTCGGTGTGGGTCTCCTGTCAGGCGGGTACGGTCAAGACGAGCTGGAGCGCGCGGGCGCCTACCGGGTGTATCAGGACCCC
>Ga0209237_1002956_pt1 | contig 10264 bp, 17 predicted proteins | sample GraSoi013_1_40cm_2_FD_185820 | JGI IMG/M metagenome (GOLD analysis project Ga0209237, IMG submission 185820) | Grasslands soil microbial communities from the Angelo Coastal Reserve, California, USA - Sample 10_02_2013_1_40cm (SPAdes) (version 2) | ecosystem: Environmental > Terrestrial > Soil >...
TCAGGGTGACCGGAAAGAAGAGGGCGGGATGAATCCCGCCCCTACATCGAATCGTCAAGACGGGCGGCCACGCAGGGCCGCCCCTACGGTTTCGGGAAGGGCGTATCGCCATACGCCCCTACATCGGAGGAAGAACCCCTCACCCTCCCCTCTCCCTCAAGGGGCGAGGGTCAGCGGCGCTACGTCCCTTTCGGTTCGGCCTTCTTCTCGACCTTGGGAAACTCGATCTTCGCGTGAAGCTTGACCTTTGCTACTGCATCTCGCAGTAATTGCTGGCGCTTTTCGATATGCGGCTCGGTCGCCTGAAGGTGCGCCCGGTACGCGTCCAGCCATTCCAAAAACACTTCGAAGCGCTCGTCGAACAGGGGTTCCAGGTCCTCACGCAACCGTTTGGCCAGGGCTGGCGACACGCCGCTCGTGCTGATCCCGATCCGGAGCGGTCCTCTGGCCACCAGGGCGGGCATCGTGAACGTCGAGTGTTCCGGCTGGTCGGTGGAGCAGAGCAGGAAGCCCTTCTGTTTGGCCAGCGCGTAGAGGTCGCGGCTCAGGACCTCGTCGGTCCGCACCGTGTTGAGCACGAGCCAGATCCCTCCCTCCACATCGGAGGCCTTGAAGCGCCGGCCCCGATGCAGGATTTTCGCCGAGGCCGCGAGGACCTTGAGCTCATCGGACAGCTTGGGGCTGATGACCGTCACCTTAGCGCCGGCGTCCAGGAGCCGGTTGGTCTTCTCCGTCGCTTCATCACCGCCGCCCACCACGAGGCACGGCCGGTCCTTCACGTCAAGATTGATCTGGAAGCCGAATTTCATGGCGGGCGCATCATACCCCGACGGCAGGACGCAGGTAAATACGTTGTTCCCTTGGGAGGCCTCGGTTATAATCCTGCCGCAATGTCACCGGAGGAGTCGTGACCAAGAAGCACCTCGTACCGTTGTTCTTCCTGGGGATCATCCTGCTGGCCGGCATTGCAGCCTGGCAGGGTCTCCTCCATGGCGGCAAGGAAGCCGCCAGCTCGATCGCGGGGGTCGTCACGATCGACCCGGCGCTAGCCTCCCAGGTGGCCCCCACCGACGTGCTCTTCGTGATCGTCAAGAGGCCAAGCGGGCCGCCGCGCCCCCTCGCCGCTGTCCGGATCGACCACCCGAAATTCCCCCAGCCCTTCGAGGTGACCAATGCCGACGTGATGCTGCAGGGCTCCGAGCTCAAAGGCGTGGTGGCCGTCATCGCCCGGCTGGACAAGGACGGCAACGCCGGTCCGGCGCAACCCGGCGACATCGAGGGCGAGTATGCCAAGAACCCGACCATGGTGGGCGCCAAAAACGTCGAGATCGTCCTGAACACGGTCAAGTAACAAAAAAAGGGAGGACGCCGCGCGGCGTCCTCCCCTGCGCACAGAGCACAAGACCGTTACGGCTCGGGGATGTCCGAATCCAGCTCCACGTTCCAGTAGAGGTAGTCCCGCCAGCTCTCCGGCGTGTTCCGGACCCCGATCGTGATCGTCACCACCGGGTTCCACTTCGGCTTGAGCGGCTTGCGCATCAGGTGCATGCCCGCCTCCTCCGGCATCCGCCCGCTCTTGCGATTGTTACACCCCCAGCACGCCGTGACGATGTTTTCCCAGGTCTTATTCCCGCCCTTCGCGATCGGAATCACATGATCGAAGGTGAGATCCTCCGTGTGGAACTTACGCCGGCAGTACTGGCACCGGAACCCGTCCCGGGTGAAGATATTGATCCGGGAGAACTTCACCGAGCGGTGGGCCTCGCGGAGCTTGACCATCTTCAACAGCCGCATGACCGCGGGCAGCTTGATGGAGATCGAGACCCCGTGGATCTCGCGGTCATAGACCTCCAGCACCTCGACCTTCCCCTGCCACAGCAGCGTGATGGCCTTCTGCCAATTCACGACGCGGAGAGGTTCGTAGGTGGCGTTCAATAGTAAGGTCAGCTCCATAGACCCCCCTTCACCAATGATGCGGGTGGGTATAGCACAGGTGGGAGGGAAAAATCCAGCCTCTTCCCCCAGCGCGAGGGTCCGGCAGCCGGGGCTCACCTCGCCTTGAAGTCACGGCCGGCGCCGATTACAATTCGGTCATGCCGAACTTCATTCCTGTCGCAGACCTCAAAGACATCCCTCCCGGCACGGCCAAGGTCGTCTCGGTGCGGAACGTGGAGGTGGCGCTGTTCAACCTCGAGGGGGCAATCTTCGCCATCGACAACATGTGCCAGCACGCTGGAGGGCCCCTGGGCGAGGGCACGATCAGGGGCGACATCGTGATCTGTCCCTGGCACGGGTACCGCTATCACATCAAGACCGGCCAGTACGTCAAAAACCCGGAGATGAGCGTCGCCTGCTACCCGGTCAAGGTCGAGGACGGCAAGATCTCGGTCGCGGTCGCGCCGTGAGCCGCTTCCTCCTCACCATACTGGCAACCGCCTGGCTGGCGTGGTCGCTGGCGGCAAGCGCCTTGCCCGGCAAAGAGCTTCCTGATCTAGGAAACGCCCACCTTCAGCGGCTGGGCGACCCGCATGTCCCGTACAACAGTGACCCGCCCACGTCGGGGCCGCACATGCCGGGCATCGCCCCATGGGGCTTCTACGACAAGCCCATTCCCAAGGAATACCAAGTCCACAACTTGGAGGACGGCGGCGTGGTCATCCAGTACAACTGCCCGCAGGGGTGTCCGGAGCTGATCAAAAAGCTTGAGGGTGTCTTTTTCAAATACAAGAAGCGAGCGGAAAAAGAGAAACGATACATGCACCTGATCGTTGCACCCTACCCCGACATGAACACCCGGATCGCCCTCACGGCCTGGACGCGGATCGACACCCTCAACGATTTCGACGAGGCCCGCATCGACCGTTTCATCGAGGCCTACGTCGGGATCGATCACCACAAGAAAGGCCCGAAGTGACTACGGCATGATCTCCACGGCCGGCCGCGACAGCGGGATCACGGTCGGGGGAGACAGCCGCACACGCCACAGATATTCCCACTCAACCCAGCGGCGCATGTCATCACCGGGCAGCCGCACCACGACCCGCACCAGATACCCGTTCCGCTCATCGTTCCGAACCGTCCAGTCCCCGACCACGGAAGTCCGGTCGCCTTTCCGGTTGGCCTTCACGATGGCGTCAATGGCCTGACGGATACTCGGGGCCGTGCGGGCCGGATGGGTCTGTACCAGCGCGAGAGCCTGGGCAGCGCGCGGATCGGCCATTGGGTCCAGCGGCTTCCATACCAGATAGATCGCGACCCCGACCAGGAGGAGCACGACCGCTCCCCATTCGAGCCAGACCATGGTGCGGGCGCGAGGCGACGGGCTGCGTTCATCCATGCGCGGCCTCCACCGACTTGACAAGCCGAAAGACCCTTCTGTACAAGTAGCATCGGTGAAATACTTTATCTACAGCGAAAATCTGCACCCCAACCAATTGAAGGAGCGGGCGCCGGAAGCCGTGTTCCTCCTCCGCGGCTACCTGCCCGATCATACCCTGACCTTTCCGCGCTGGTCGTCCCAATGGCGGTGCGGGCTGGCCAGCATCACCCCATCTGTCGGCGACCGGGTCTGGGGAGTGGTCTTCGAGATCACGCCGGAAGACCTCAGGATCATCGACCAGTACGGCGACGAGGTGCCGCCGGGCGCCTTCCGCCATTGCATCATCAACGTCTACCCGGAGCACGAGACCGATCAGGCCCCCCAGAAAGAGATGGTCACGACCCACGTGGCCAAGCCGGCCGGCAAGTTCAAGCCGCAGGACCATTACATTGACTTCGTGATCGCCGGGATCAAACACTGGAAGCTCCCCCAGGAATGCATTGACTGGTGGGAGGACCAACGGCCACGACGCTAGGCGAGACCCCACAAAAGGAGCCATCATGCCGAAGCCCAAGTACCACATCCTCGTGTGCAAGAATACCCGTCCCCCCGGCCATCCCAAGGGTTCCTGCGGAGAGAAGGGCGCCATGGGCGTCCTGAACCAGTTCAACTTCGGGGTGATGGAGCGCAACCTGCTCGGCCGAGTCATCGTGACCCCGACGGATTGCCTGGGTCCCTGCCAGTTGGGACCCACCGTGGTCGTCTACCCGGACGGTGTCTGGTACAAGAGTGTCACTGAAGCCGACGTCGCCGTCATCCTCGACGAGCACATCGGCAAGGGCAAACCGGTGGATCGGCTCAAGCTGCCGGATGAGGTCTGGGGGTAGCCGGCCCGATGCCGGGAGCGCGCCGCGAGACAGCGTCTCACCAGCAGCACAAGGAGGCTGCGCCACGGTCTGTCTCCTGCATGGTGATCACCTGCAGCGATACCCGGACGCCCGAGACCGACACCAGCGGCGCGCTGATCATGAACGCCTTGAAGGAACGCGGCCACTCGATCGCGTCCTACCACCTCGTCAAGGACGAGCCGTCGGTCATCAGGAAGCTGATCAAGCAGGGCGCGAAGGGCCGCCACGTCCAGGCAATTATCGTGAATGGAGGAACGGGAATCTCGCGGCGGGATTCCACCTTCGAGGCGATCGACGGCCTCTTGGAAAAACGGTTGAACGGATTCGGTGAGATCTTCCGCTACCTCAGCTACCAGGACATCGGGTCCGCGGCGATCATGAGCCGCGCCACGGCCGGCCTCTACAAGGGCACGATCGTGATCTCGATCCCCGGCTCGGAAAAAGCCGCCCTCCTAGCGATGGACAAGCTCATCCTCGACGAGCTTGGGCACATGGTCCACGAGATGTCGAAATAGACGAACGATACGCGCGGTAGGGGCACGGCGCGCCGTGCCCCTACGTTTAATCCTGCGTAATCCGTGGTTCTGAAACTCTTTTAAAATAGACCAGCAGATCCCGCACCGACAGCAGCCCCACGATCTTCCCGGCATCGGTCACGGCCAGGTGGCGCACGCCGAGATCCGCCATCATGTCATGGGCGTCTTGAGGCGTCCGATGGATGTCGATCGAGGAGACCGGCGCCGACATGATCGCCTCCACCTTCTCCTTGCTGAGGTCGGACCCCTTGGCCACGGCCTTGCGGACGAGATCGGTCTCCGTCACGATCCCCACGATCTGCCCGCCACGTTCCACCAGCAACGACCCCACCTTCTCGGCCAGCATCCGGCGGGCCGTCTCTTGCACGGTCACATAGTGAGGAACCGTCTTGAGGTTCTTGGTCATCGCTTCGCGGAGCGTCTGCATGGAGTACCTCCTAGGAGAACTGGATGTGGTTCTATTCTAGCACGGCAGGGGGGTTACGGGGTGAGGACGATCTTCCCGAAGAGCTTGCGCTCGAGCATCCGTTCGTGAGCCGCGCGGACGTCCTGGAGAGGCAGCACCGAATCGATCACCGCCCGGATCCGCCCCTCGCCCAGCCACTTGGCCACGGCCAGCAGCTCATGCCGCGTGCCCATGAACGAGCCCATGACGGTGGTCTGCCGCATATACAGGTAGCGCAGGTCGATCCGTACCTCGGGTCCTGACGTGGCGCCGCAGGTGACGAGCCGGCCGGCCTTGGCCAGCGAGCGGAGGCTCTGCTCCCAGGTGGCGGGCCCGATGTGCTCGATGACCACGTCCACGCCTCGCCCGCCCGTCGCGCGCTTGACGCCGTCCGCGATCACGTCCCGCGTGTGGTTCAGCACGACGTCCGCGCCCAGCCCCTCGGCCTTCTCGACCTTGTCGTCCGAGCCCACCGTCGTGATCACCCGCGCGCCGGCGGCCTTCGCCATCTGCACCGCCATGCTGCCGACGCCGCTGCTGGCCCCCAGCACCAGCACATCCTCCGCCGGCTGCAGCCGGGCAAGACCGAACAGCATGTGCCAGGCGGTGACCGCCGTCAGGGGGAACGCCGCGGCCTGCTCGAACGAGAGCGCGCTGGGGATTGGAATCACGTTGAGGGCTGGCACCTTCACGAACTCCGCCAGCCCACCGTCCACCTGGGCGCCGAGGATGCGGTACGAGATGCAGAGGTTGTCCTGCCCGCCCAGGCAGAACTCGCACCGCCAGCACGAGAGCCCCGGCGCGACGAACACGCGGTCGCCCGGTTTTAGGTCCGTCCCCTCGTCCCCGACCCGCTCCACCACGCCGGCGACGTCGCAACCGCCGATATGGGGCAGCGGGACCTGATAGGCTGGGATCCCCTGGCGGACCCAGATATCGAGATGGTTCAGCGCGCAGGCCTTGACCCTGACCAGGACCTCGCCCGGGTTCGGCTTGGGCTCCGGAGCGTCTTCATACCGGAGCACCTCCGGCCCGCCGTGCTGATGAAAGCGCGCCGCCTTCATCCGTTCAGAACGTCACGGACCCTTCGATCACCATGACGGCACGCCCGCCCACGGTGACGTACTGGATCTCATCGTCATCTGAGTGGACATGCACGGTCAGGCGGGACGGGCGGTCGATCTCGTAGCCCTGCTCGCAGATGATCTCGGTCGTCGGACCGACATCCACCACCCCGTGCTTGACGAGGTACGCGCCGAGCGCGCCGCTCGCAGATCCCGTGGCCGGATCCTCGAGCACTCCGACCGGCGAGGCGAACATCCGGGTGTGCACCGTGGACCGTTCCTCCACCGTGACCGTCGTGAACAGCATCAGCCCCTGGGCTTTGTGCTGCTCGCAGACGCTGTTGAGCAGCGCGATGTTGGGGCTGGCCTTGGACACTGCCGTCAGGGTACGGACCGGCACGATCATCACCGGAAACCCCGTGGAGACGACTTCCACCGGCAGACCCGTGCCCGTGATCTGGGTCTTGGGCACCGAGATGGCCTTGGCGACTTCGAAGAGGTCTCGCAACGGCTCGACCATCCCGATGAACTCCGGCTTGGGCTGGTTCATCATGATCTGCCGGACATGCCCGTCCCGCACCGTCATCTCAAGAGGGAACACGCCGACGCTGGTCTCCTGATGGATGCGGGTGACCGGCTCCTGCAGCCGCAGGACGCCGAGATGTGCCAGCACGTAGAACGCGCCGATGACCGGATGGCCTGCGAACGGAATCTCCCGCACGGGGGTGAAGAACCGGAGACGGTATTCGGCGGAGGGATCGGTCGGCGGGAGCACGAAGACGGTTTCGGAGAGGTTCATCTCCCGGGCGATCTTCTGCATCTCCCAGCCATCCAGGTCGCCCGCGTCCGGAACCACGGCCACCGGATTACCCCCGAACACGGTGTCGGTGAATACATCCGCCTGGTAGAACTTGACGGTGCGCCGCTCGGACATCCGCCACCCCCGAGGCGGCTTACTCTATGGGATACCCCCGTGATTGTCAACGCGACCAGAGGGTATGCTAGAATGCGCCGCATCATCAGAATGAAGCCACCGCTGCCGAGAGACGTGACGTTCAACCAGATCAATCGGATCTTGGAGGTCACGGACGAGTTCGAGCTGGACCGCGAGTGGATCGAGATTCCCTTGAGCGCCGCGAGCCCCGGCAAGATCCACAAACTCCCCAACGGCAAGATCGAGATCGTCGTGGACGCCGATCTGCCGTTCGATGAGTGGCTCGCCGCAGCCAGGGAGCAGCTTCGACAGGTCGCCAGGCTCTAATTATGGATGACGGACCGATCGAGCTGGGGGCACCGCAGATCCCGTCGGACGGCTCAGCCGTCGCGCCGCCGGGTGATCCGCTTCTGCCGACGGACGCAGCGCCCGCACCGGCGAAAGACGACTCCGTTTCGGAGAGCGCCCAGGTCATCGCGAAGGCGGTCCGGTACGTCAAGGCAAAACGCGGGGGGGACCTGGCCGCGGTCATCCTGGCCGGCTCCGCTGCACGGGACGCCATGACGAGCCATAGCGATGTGGACCTGCTGGTCCTGGTCCTGGGCGCGGACAACAGTCACGAGCTGGTCCGGGTACTCTCCCGCATCGTCGAGATCCGCTATCTCGGTGCATCCGAGGCCGAGGAGCAGCTCAATACGTCCCCGCGCCTGCCCATCATCCTGCGCAAGGCCCGCGTCCTCTACGAACTGGAAGCGGCCGGATCGCAATTACTACAGAAGGCCCATGCCCGCTTCCGGCAGGGGCCACCCTCTTTGACCATTCACGAGAAGATCCGGCTCCGTGCGACCGTCCTCCACTGGCTGGGCAAGGCGGAAGACCAACAGGCCGACCCGGCGATCGCCAGGCACCTCCTCTCGCTCTTTCTCGATGAAGCCATGAGCGCCTTCTACCAGCTCCGCGGGTTCTGGCCGGCCTCACCCGTCGAGCACATCCGCTTCATCAGCCAGCGCGACCATGTCATGGGGGAATTCCTGCAACAGGCCTTCACGGCCACCGACCTCGCCGACCAACTGGCGACGGCCCGGCGCATCGCCGACCACCTGTTCAAGGACATCCCCGCCCCGGCCAGGATTGATTAGTAGGGGCACGGCGCGCCGTGCCCCTACCTGATACATCCCTGTGCCCCTACCTGATAAATCGCCATGCCCCTACCCTATAGATCTTTGAACACCTGCTCGTAGAGCAGCCGCGCGAGCAGGTCGTAGCCGGCCGTCGTGAGGTGCAGCCCGTCGTTCGAGTACGGGGCAGCCAGCCGGTGCGTGTCCGGCTCGGCCGTCGCGGTGAAGAGATCGACGCAGGGCAGGTTCCTGTGGGCGCAAGCATCGGCGATCAGCGTGTTCAAGTCGTGCCGCCGCGCAATGTGGTCGTCGAATCCGCGGATGGATGGAACCGTCACAGCCGCCACCCGGATGCCGGCCTTGACGGCCCGCTCGTACATCGCAGTGAGGTTACGTATGATCTCAGCCGGCTGGAGGTTCCAGCCCAGATCGTTGCTCCCTCCGAGGAGGACCACCCAGGCGGGCCGGTGGCGCACCACGTCGCGGTCGAAGCGTTCGACCATCTCTGCCGTCAGCTCTCCGCAGACCCCGCTTATTTGGACTCGCGCGCGATCCCCCAGCCGTTCCGCCAGGAAGCGGCCGTAGGGCGTCTCCTGGTAGTCGGCAGATTCAGCGGTCGGAGACTGGAACCCTGCGGTTAGGCTGTCGCCGAAGCAAATGATGAGGGGCAGCGGGCGGGCAGGCACGCGGCCGGAGCTACCTGCTCTTATCGCCGCTGCCCGCGGTTGAAGCAGGCCCGATCTGGGCGGTCACGACACCGGCGAAATTGACCTGGATGTTCATTCTATAGTCGGTGTCCTCGTCCAGGGTCCCGACCAGCCGCTCTACGGGTTCCGACGCGTACTTGAACCTGATGATGACATCGGTGACATCGCGAAGACGTGGCGTGGTGATGCTCTTGGAGCTGCCCCTCGTGAGGGCCCCCAGAGAGTGCGGCGCCGACCAGACGATCAACGTCACATCCGAAAGGTCGTGATCCGAGTTGTTCTGCACGGTGATCATCGTCGTGAATGTTTTCCAGAACTGGAGCTGCGGGGGAACTTTGTCGCGAACCGCCCAGACGAAGAGGACGAACACCGCCAAAATCAGGTACTCTTTCCTCATCGACACTCCCTTTCGCCCTGATCCGAAGCAGCGCTACAGGCTTCACAGTATACAGAGTTACGGGACAGGGTCAACCCTAAGATGAATGCAAGGCTCATGGCTCCCGGTACCGGCGCACACCCAGAAGGGAACGAGCGTGCTCAGTACTTGTCATAGGTCTTGATGCGCCCGTCACCGCAATCGATTTCCATGACCACGTCGTCGCGCACGTTTACGACCGCGCGAATGGGTTTTTCGGCGAGCAGTGGGCTGGTAAAGGTGAGTGTCACGCGCGTCTTGGCCTGGTTAGCCTTAATGGTAGCGGGCGCTCCCAGGATCTGAATGATCTCCGCCCGCGGGCCGCCCGGCTCCAGACTGCCACAGGCACGGAGATTGGCCTCGCCCTGCTGGTGCGTTCGCCAGGCCCATGCGCCCGCCAGCGCGACCACACAGGCGAGTCCCAGGACCAGCGCTCCCCGACGGCGTGTCATCAATGACTCCGTGCCCTCGCCGTTCGGTGCAACAGCACGGCAACCGCCGCCAGCACGAGCAGCCCCGGCCATCCCCCCAACGGCGGTGTCTCGAAGAGTTGGAAGGGATCCGCCCCCAGCGTCGGCCAGAGCCCGGTCAGGGCGATCGGCACCGCCAGCAGGATGCCCATGAGCGCCTCGCCGGTCACCAGACCGGCGGCGAACAGGAGACCTCGCGAACTCCCTGCCTCCCTGGGCTCGCCTGCACTCCGTCTCGCCAAGGCGCCGACCAAGCCTCCGGCCAGAATCGCCGCGGAAAGCCTCAGCGGGAGGTACATGCCCAAGGCGACCGCGAGCACCGGCATCCGGAAGTCAGAGCTGCGCGCC
>Ga0209237_1002957_pt1 | contig 10263 bp, 9 predicted proteins | sample GraSoi013_1_40cm_2_FD_185820 | JGI IMG/M metagenome (GOLD analysis project Ga0209237, IMG submission 185820) | Grasslands soil microbial communities from the Angelo Coastal Reserve, California, USA - Sample 10_02_2013_1_40cm (SPAdes) (version 2) | ecosystem: Environmental > Terrestrial > Soil >...
ACCCCACCGCGCAGGCGTGCGGTACAGGGGACCCCGCGTTCTCGCGGCCCGAAGATCGCGCTCGACGGCTCGTTGTGAGTAGTACTCAGTCAGCTCAAACGGCCCGCTAGAATCCGTACGACGAGGTTACTTCTTGACCGGTTCCCGCTCGCCCCGCTCAAGCGCGTCAGGCGCCTCGGCGAGTATTTTCCCCTGATAGATACGGTCGAGCGCCTGACGAAGCTCGACGCCGGTGCCCGCACCGATGACGTCGCCGCCGGCCTCTTTCAGGAACGCAAACTTCTCCGGACTCGTATCGAAGGCCACGAAATAGATCTGCACGGCGCCGTCGCTCTTCTGGAAAATCTCCCGCGCGACCTCGTCGGGGCTGCGGCCGCTCGTGTTCTCGCCATCGGTGACGACGAGGACGTACTTCCGGAAGACGCCGGCGCGATAGAGATCCGGCCGCGCCTCGCGCAGCGCTTCGCCGATCGCCGTGCCGCCGCCGGGCCGCGGCAACCCGGCGAGCACAGAGCGGATCGCCGCCCGATCGTACGGTTGAATCGATCGCAGCGTCCGCACGTGGCTCGAAAAGCTGTAGATGCCAATCTTGATCGGAAAGTCCGGTCGTTTGGCGACGAACGCGTCGGTGGCGTCGAGCATCGCCTCGAGCGCTTCCTGCGCGACAACGTACTTGGGCCGCGTGTCGCCCGGAGCCTCGTCTCGCATCGAGCCCGACGTGTCGATGAGAATCGCGACCGCGGCGCCAAGGCCCTCCTCGACTTCGGCTTGGTACGTGGCGGCGGAGTCGGCGTCACGTGAGGCTCGCGCCTGGGCAGACCGGTCTCGACGACCGTTGGCCTGGCACGCGAGCATCGCAGGCACCAGCGAAACCAGAGCGGCGACAGCCAGCGTGGGACAGGCTGTCCGACAGGACATGGCTCACGAAGTCTATCAAGGTTCGGCCCCGAGGCGCTTTCGCGCCTCGGCGAGCGCGTCGAGGTGCGCCTGTGAGAGCTCCGGGAATTTCAGATCGAGGCCCTCGAGCGCTTCGACCACGAGCTCCGCAATCGTCAGCCGTGTGAACCACTTATGATCCGCCGGCACGATGAACCACGGCGCGTGCTTCGTGCTCGTCTTCGACAGCGTCTGCTCGTACGCGCGCATGTAGTCGTCCCACCGATCGCGCTCGTCCAGGTCGGCGGGCTCGAATTTCCAGTTCTTCGACGGCTCGTCCAGGCGCTCCAGAAGCCGCCGGCGCTGTTCCTCTTTCGAGACGTGCAGGAAGAACTTTCGGATGAGCGTGCCGTTGCGCGCCAGATACCGCTCGAACGCGTTGATGTCCTCGTAGCGATCCGTCCACAGGCGCTGCGTGACGAGCGACGCCGGAAGTTTTTGCCGGCTGAGAATCTCGGGATGGACGCGGACGACCAGCACTTCCTCGTAGTAGGACCGGTTGAAGATCCCGATCCGGCCGCGCTCGGGAAGCGCCTTCGTCGTGCGCCACAAGTAATCGTGATCGAGCTCTTCGTCGGACGGCCGTTTGAACGAGAACACCTGGGTGCCTTGCGGGTTCAAGCCGCTCATCACGTGCTTGATCATGCTGTCCTTGCCGCCTCCGTCCATCGCCTGGAAGATTAGGAGCACGGCCCAGCGATCCTGGGCATAGAGCTGCTCCTGAAGCTTGGCCAGCCGCTCCAGACCCTTGTCGAGTTTGTCGATCGCCTTCTTCTTGTTCTTGAACGGTTGCGTGTCAGCGGGATCGTACTGACGCAAGTTCACCGTCTGGCCGGGTCGCACGCGAAAGCGATTCGTCACGAGCTCTCCTGTCGAAACCCAATCCGCTTCCGCGATGCGGTCGGCGGCGCCATCAGTTCTCTAATCGCCTGAAATACGACCTTGAACTGCGAGTCGTACTTTTTCTCGAGCTCGTCGAGCTTCTTCGCCAGGTCTGCGTGCGACTCGAGCATGCGGCGAAGCCGCACGAACGCACGCATGATTTCGATGTTCACGCTCACCGCGCGCGGACTGCGAAGCACGCTCGACAGCATTGCCACGCCCTGCTCGGTGAAGGCATATGGACGATACTTGCGATGCTGCCCGCGTCCACTCTTTAAGGTCACAATTTGTGACCTTAAAGCTTTCGCTTCGAGAGCCGTCAAGCGGAACATGAAATCTGATGGAAACCGAGGGCGATTACGCTTCACCGCCTGATTCAGGGCCTTAACGTCGACTTGATACAGCGAGGCCAGGTCCTCATCAAGCATCACATTGTGTCCGCGCATCCTCAGAATGGTACGGTCAATCTTTTCCGGAAGGTCCACGCTTCTGTCAGGCATCGCATGCTCTCGGGACCGCCTTTTGAGATCACAATTTGTGACCTCGAACATTGTCTGACTCTTGGTTTGCGCCGGAGAATGCTAGCAGAATAGACCGCTGCCGGAGGGCGACCATGAGAGCACTGTCACTTGCGCTGCTGATCGCGGTGCCCTGTCTCGCGCAGGAGACGGCTGACCCGTGGTTCTCGACGTTCTCGATCATTGCGTTCGATCCCGCGACCAACGAGCTCGGCGTCGGCGTGCAGTCGCGCGCGTTTGCGGCCGGCGCGGTGGTGCCGTTCGCGAAGCCAGGCGTCGGCGCCGTGGCGACGCAGGCGTCGGCAAACCGGTCGTACGTTTGCGAAGATGCGAGCGCTCGTTGAATTCACACGTGTTGTCACCCAGTAGGGAGGCCATCAAGGTCGCGCGCGCGTGGCACCCGCCGGCGCCGGTGGCGGCGCTCCCTTATCTGCTGTTCTTCGCGTCGGGCTTCGCGGCACTCGTCTACCAGGTCGTCTGGCAGCGGCTGCTCGTGATCTTCTCCGGATCCGACATCCAATCGACCACGATCATCGTCGCGGCGTTCATGGCGGGATTGGGATGCGGGAGCGTGGTCGGCGGGCGCGTGGCCGACCGGCTCTCGCCCACTGCGAGCCTCATCGGGTTTGCGGCGGCGGAACTCGCGATTGGCGGTTTTGGCTTTTTCAGCACGTCGTTGTACTACGACGTGCTGTATCAGCGTCTCGGACATCTGACGTGGAGCCTCGAGAGTCGAGCGGCGATTCTCTTCGCGAGCCTGTTGTGGCCGACGTTCTTCATGGGCGTGTCGCTGCCGTTGCTGGCGCGAGCGTTGACGACCACGATCGAACGAGCCGCCGTGGTGGCCGGCGGGCTCTACGGATGGAACACACTTGGCGCGGCGTTCGGCGCGTTCGCGACGACGTGGTGGATGCTGCCGCTGTACGGTCTGGAGAGCTGCCTGCAACTCGGCGCGCTGCTGAATCTGCTGGCAGCCGCGATCGCGATCCCGCTCGCATTCCGCCTGCGCCGTCTGCGCGCTGACGCAGCGCCGGTCACCGTCGCCGTGGCCGGGACACGGCGCGCAGAGGGCTTCACGCTTCCGTTTGCCGGATGGGCCGTGATCTATGCGCTGACGGGATTCCTCGCGCTCTCGCTCGAGATCGTCTGGTTCAGGCTGATGGCTGTGATGCAGCGATCCACGGCGTTCACATTTGGAACGCTGCTCGCGCTCTACTTGACCGGCCTCGGGCTCGGCTCGCTCGCCGGCAGTGCGCTCGTCCGGCGCACCCGCCGGCCGGGCAATGCCTTTCTCGCGATGCAAGCGGCCGTCGTGCTCTACGCGGGACTCGCCGTCACGCTGCTCATCGCGACGCTCGACGAAGGACGGCTGCTGTCGTCGTGGGTCGCCAACGCCGAACCGGTGGACATCGCGGCGGCGGCCGCCGCGCTGCGTGGAAGCATTCACGACCTCGCCCGTTTGCCCGATCCGTTCCTCGTGCTGTACTTCGGCATCCCCGCGATCCTGATCCTGCCGCCCACGCTGATGATGGGCGCGGCGTTTCCGCTGCTGCAGCGCGCGGTGCAGACCGATCTCGATCGCGTCGGCACGCGCATCGGCACGCTGCTCATGGTGAACATCGCCGGCGCTGCGCTCGGATCGTTCGTCACCGGATGGTGGTGTCTCGATTGGCTCGGAACCAGTGGCACGCTGAAGCTGCTCGTCGTGATGAGCGTGTTGTTTCCACTCGTGCAACTCGTGCGGTCGTTCGGCCCGCTGGCGCCCGGACGATTCGCCCCGATTGCCGCGGTCATCGCCGCGAGCGGCGTGCTGTTTGCGTGGATGCCTGACGCCGGCGCGCTGTGGGCCAGTTTGCACGGAGCCAGACCTGTCGAGATTCTCTTTGGCGAGGATGGCTCCGGAGTATTCGTGCTGAAAAGCGAGCGAAGCGTCTTCCGCCGCCGAGTCACCGTGTTCGTGAACGGCGCGACGCACAGTTGGATCCCGTACGGCGGCATTCATACAGTGCTCGGCGCCCTGCCTGCATTCCTGCATCCCGATCCGCGCGACGTCGCCGTCATCGGCCTCGGATCCGGCGACACGCTGTTCGCGATCGCGGGCCGCAAAGCGATCGAGCGCCTGACCTGCATCGAGATCGTCAAGCCGCAGCTCGACACGCTCGAGCGGCTGCACCGCGAGCAGCCATACCCCGGGCTGCAGGCGATCCTGGGCGATCGGCGCATCGAGCAGGTGTACGGTGACGGCCGCCTCTATCTGATGCAGTCCAGGCGGCAGTACGACGTCATCGAGGCCGACGCGCTGTGGCCGACGAGCGCATACGCGGGCAACTTGTATTCGCACGCGTATTTCACGCTGCTGCGCGATCGGCTGAAGCCGAACGGACTCGCCGTGAGCTGGGCGCCGACCGGCCGGGTCCGCAACACGTTCATCAACGTCTTCCCCTACGTGCTCGACTACGGCGACATCGTCATCGGCAGCAGGGAGCCGATCGTGTTCGATGCGGCGGCGATTCGGGAGAGGTTGACCGATCGCGGCGTCGGCGGCCGTTACGCAGAATCGGGCGTCGACATTCTCGCGCTGCTGGCGCCGTATCTCGACCGCCGTCCGCAGTTTTACACGCCAGCCGACGATCGATCGAACCAGCGTGACGTCAACACGGACTTGTTTCCGAAAGACGAGTTCGGGCTGCCGCAGTCAGGAAGCGAGCCGTAGGTGACGTCGCCGCTCGCTCGCGCTCAGCGACAGGACGTCACGCCGGGACCGACGCGGAAGTAGACGGCGCTATTTCGCCGCGGCAGCCGCACGACGTCAATCGGATACGTGATGACCTGCGCGGTGATGCAGCCGGGTCCCGGACCGGTGCTGAGGGCGTCAACCGTGATGACGCCGTCCGCTTCGGATGCTCTGGTGATCGTGACGCCAAAGCCGGAGTTCGATCGCGCGCCGAGCGCGATGACGACGACCATTTCAGCGGAGAAATCGACGGTGGGCAGCGGCGGTCGCGGGCCGGCGAGCCGCTCGTGCATCTTGTTCCAGGTGGCCTGCCACGTGTCGCGATCGCGCACGACGACGGTGGCTGCGTCGTCCCACCCATTGGCGCCGACCGACGCGAGTTCATCGGCGCGAAAGCGTGCGAGCGGCAAATCAACGCACGCTGGTGCGACGCAAGCCGTCGTGGTGGGCGCCGCCGGCTGCGTGCACGCCGCGGACACAAGGACCACAGACGTCATCAGCACATGACGCAGAAACGCCGGCGGGCAGCGGATCGCCGCGATCACTGTCTCGTGGCGGTGGACGAGGGCAGCTCGCGAATCCGGATGTTGCGGAACGCGACCTCGTCCCCGTGGTCCTGCAGCAGGATGTGCCCTTTCAGCTTCGTGCCCCAGCCGGGTTCGTCCTTGAACTTGCTCTTCGCCTTCGCCGCCATGAGCGCGGGGCTCCCGAGCTCATACTCGACGACTTTGACGCCGTTCAGCCAATGCTCGACGTGCATGCCGTTGACGACGATACGGCCGGCATTGATCTCGCCGGCAGGCTTGAGCGGCTTGTTGGCAGGAGCGGCGATCGCGTCGTAGAGCGCCGCCGTGGCGCGATTCGGTCCGATCTTCGCGTCCGGGTGAAGCGCGTCATCGATCACCTGGTATTCGTGGGCGATCGGTCCACTGCGATCCTCGGTGACCAGGTACTTCACGCCGCTGTTCGCGCCAGGCGCCACTTTCCACTCGAACTGCAGATCGAAATTGTCGAACGTGTCGACGGTGATGATGTCGCCGCCACCGGCAGAGTCCTGACCGGTGGTCGCCACGTGCTTCAACCAGCCGTTCTCGATCACCCAGCCGCGATCCGGGAACGCGGGCTTCTTGAAGCCGCGCCAGCCTTTCGACGTCTTGCCATCGAAGAGCGACCGCTCCTGAGACGAGGACTGCGCGGCGAGCGTGACGCCCGCGACCAACATGAGGAAAACGATCGACCTGGCTTTCATCGGCTCGCTCCTTGAAGAGAAAGCAAGACTACTACAGTCGACTCTCTCCTCGAAATCACTACCGCGCCGCTACCGCCTTTTTCTCGTCGGCGGCGTGTTTGATCCGCTACGCTGACCAAACACAAAGGACACAAAGGACACAAAGGAAAACGAACTGGTCTTGTCTTGGTGTCCTTCGTGTCCTTTGTGTTGATTCAGCGCCGCGACACCGAATCGGCGCACGAAAACCGCTCTAGTCTTGGCGCAGCGCCACAATCGGATCGACCCCAGTCGCACGACGCGCCGGCAGCCAGCACGCGAGCGCCGCGACAAACAGGAGAAGGACGGGTACGCCGCCGAACACCGACAGATAGATCGGGCCGCGGACGAGGTGGAGATTGATCATGACCGCAATCGCCCATCCGATCATCGCGCCCGCCGAGACGACTCTTAGGCTTTCGCCGACGATCTGCGACACCACGCGCTGAGCGGTCGCGCCGAGCGCAAGGCGCACGCCGATTTCCGTCGTGCGCTGCGACACGCTGTACGCCACGACGGCGTAGATGCCGATCGCCGCCAGCATGAGCAGCGCGGGCCCGAGCACGACGAACATGCGTGCCGGAATCCGGCGGAGAAACAGATTCTTCTCGACATGCTCGGTCAGCGTGCGGACGTCGTACACCGGCAACGACGGATCCAGCTCGCGAACCACGCGTTCCACCTGCGGCGCGACGAGCGACTCGGAACCGGCGGCGCGCGTGCGCAAATGCATCTCACCGCGCGCAGCCGGCCGATCGCGATACGACAGATAGATGACGGGAGTCGTCTGCTCGCCGAACGCGTCGCTCAACGAGTTGCGCACCACGCCGGCGATCACGTAGCGGCTGCCGCGCGTCTGCAGCCGGCGCCCGATCGGCTCGGCGCCGCCGATGAACCGGCGGACGAATTCCTCGTTGACGATCGCCTGCGGCGGCGTTGTGGCGTCGTTGAGATCCGCGAAGTCCGTTCCCGCCCGCATCGGAATCCCCATCGTCCGGAAGTAGGCGGGCGTGACGGTGTTGGTGAGCGCCTGGTCGGGAGTGGCGTCGTCTCCTGCGCTTCGCGCGCGGCCCTCGAGCGTGAACGAGCGGATCGGCAGGCCGTGGATGTCGAGCGGGACCGACGTGGCGATGGCGGCCGACTCCACACCAGGCAGCGCGCGCAGCCGCTGGAGCAATCGGCGTGCGAAGTCCCGGGCAGTGTTCGCGTCCACATTGCGTCCGGTCAGATCGTAGGCCGCGAGCAGCACGCCTTCGCGCTTGAAGCCGGGATCCGTGTCGCGCGTTTCGCTGAAGCTGCGGAAGAAGAGCGCGGCGGCCAGAAGCACGACCAACGCGAGTCCGACCTCGACGCCCATCAGCGCGTTCCGCAATCCGCTGCGACCGGCGGCGCGCGATCCGGATCGAAGCGCCGTCTGCGGATCGACACGCGCGAGCTGCGCCGCTGGCGCGATGCCGAAGACGAGTCCGCACACGATGCCGAGCAGCGCGGCGAACGCGAGGCTGACGCCGTCGAGGCTCGTCTGAAACTTGATCGGAACCGCGCCGATGAACGGGACCGCGCGCAGCGCCTCGGTGCCCCAGATCGCAATCACCACGCCGAGACCCGCGCCGAGCAGAGCCAGCATCAGGTTCTCGGTCAGCAGCGAGCTCGCGATGCGCCATGGTCCGGCGCCGAGCGCAAGGCGGACGCCGATTTCGCGCTGCCGGGCGCTCGCGCGCGCCAGCATGAGATTCGCCGTGTTCCCGCAGACCGCGAGCAGTAGAAGCAGCATGATGCCCTGTAACGTCACGAGCGCCTGCGCCAACATTCGCTGCGGACCGCGCGGCGCCTGCCAGAATGGCAGCACCTCGCCCTGCATTTTCTTGTTCGTCTCCGGATACGCCTGTGCGAGCTCGCGCATCGCCTGATCGAGCTCGGCCTGCGCCTGCGCGCGCGTCACGTGCGGCGCGAGCTTGCCCATCGCCGAGTAGCCGCGCAGCGAGCGGTCCTCCAGCTCACGCGATCCGCCGAGGAGCGCCGGCGCGAGCGTCGCCGGCAGCCAGAGATCGAAGTTCAGGCTGAGCACGGTGCCCTGAAATCGTTCCGGCGTGACGCCGACGATCGTCAACTGGCGATCGTTGACGCGGATCGTCTGTCCCAGCGCGGTGGCCGCGCCGCCGAAGCGCGTCTGCCAATACTCGTGCGAGATCACGACGACCGGTTCGCCGCCGGCACGCGCAACTTCGTCCGCGCGGATGAATCGTCCAAGCGCCGGGCGCAGACGGAGCGACGAAAAATAGTTGCCCGACACGAGCAGCCCGAACGTCCGCTCCACACGGCCGGTCTCGCCGACGTTGAACGGAACGATGCGGAACGCGAGCAGATCCGGCAGCGAGCGGAGGCGTTCACTCAAATCGCGGTACTCGAGCCACGACATGCCGGCGTACGAGCCGGTCTCGGCTCGTGGCTCGACGAGATGAAAGCTCGCGGAATCGGACACTCCGGGCAGCGGCCGCAGCACGACCGCCTGAATCCAGGAGAAGACGGCGGTGTTCACACCGATGCCGACGCCGAGCGACACGACGACGACGGTCGCGAGCACCGGCATCCTGACGATCGATCGCCACGCGTGGCGCAGGTCGCGAATCATCAACGTCCGCCGTGCAGCGAGAGCGACCGGGTCGACGATCGAGATTGCGGCCGGTGCATGTAGAGGGCGGCGATCACGAGCAGGCGACCGCAATCATCACGGCGATGAATGTCCTGCTCCTCATCGGCCGAGCCGCTCCGCCGTCCACGGCGCGCTGTGCTTTCCGGCCGACAACGTTCCGGTCATCGTCCCATCCTTCTCAAGCTTCCCGGTGATCTCCAGTTTCGCAGTCTCTTCAGAGGCGCCTTCCGCGGTGCCGGACAACGTGAGCGTGCCGTCGACAAGTTTGCCCTCGAGCGAGATCTCTTTGCGCTGTCCGATGTGCTGCGTCGGCATCAGGATGGTCCCCGTGACTTTCTCGCCGTCCTGCTTCAGTTCCATGCCGATCGGGATGACGTGGTCGCCCTGCACGTTCATTTGCCACACACCTGAGACGTTCGGCGCCGCGTCGGTTTTCTTGTCGTGCTGCGCGCCGACGCCGACCGCAAGCCCTACAACCGCAATGACTATCGCACGCAGTCTTTTCATAGCCGGCTCCCTTTGTTTTTGCTCGCGTGGGGCCCCACCTCCACGCGCTGACGCGCTCGGGCCGTTGCCCTCGCGCGTATCCAGGACAGAACGTCACAGCCGGGCCCGCCGCATGCCGGACGCCCGCGGGGCTATGGAGGATGTGAAGAAATCACGTCAACGCAAAGGCCGCTAAGACCGCAAAGGAAGAATCTTTCGAAAAGATGCTTTGCGCGCTTTGCGATCTTTGCGTTCAACGTGATTCTTTCACAAGCTCTATGGCCCTGCGCGTATCTAGAACAGAACGTCACGGTATTCGGACAGCGTTGAACGCGCGCTGAAGACGGTGTTCAGCTGCCGTTCAGGTCCGTCAGGAGTGGAAGGCGAGAATTCGATGCCTTATTCGCGAGCGCCAGCAGCGAGGAGGACCGCGACGACCGATTCGTGCCGGCCACGTCGCGCCATGCTCAGTGGTGTGCGCCACTCGCCTCGCGGCCGTTCGCGCGCCGATTCCGCCCACGCGCGCGCATTGACGTCCGCGCCGCGGGCGATGAGCAGCTTGACGACGTCCAAGTGCCCGCTGCCGCTCGCCTGAATGAGCGCGTTCTCGTCGTCGGGCACGATCCGATCGATGCTCGCGCCGCGATCGAGAAGCAACGCGACGATGCTGACGGAGCCTTCACGCGCCGCCATGATCAGTGGATTGCCGTCGCCTGGTACCGCCATATTCACGTCGGCGCCGCGATCCAGCAGGGGACGCACGGCGTCCAGTCGCCTCTCGCGCGCC
>Ga0209237_1002959_pt1 | contig 10262 bp, 10 predicted proteins | sample GraSoi013_1_40cm_2_FD_185820 | JGI IMG/M metagenome (GOLD analysis project Ga0209237, IMG submission 185820) | Grasslands soil microbial communities from the Angelo Coastal Reserve, California, USA - Sample 10_02_2013_1_40cm (SPAdes) (version 2) | ecosystem: Environmental > Terrestrial > Soil >...
GAACTTCACGTACCACCTCCCCGCGGCGTCCAACATCACCTCCGCCACGCCACTCGAATCTGTGCGCGTGCTGCGCTGGGTCAGGGTTTGGCCGCGCGCCTCCCCAGCCCACAACACCATCTGGTTCCCGACCGGGCGCCCGTCCACGAGACAGCGGAGTCGGAGCGTCGCGCCACGAGCGATTGCATAGGGGTTTGCAAGAGGCACGATTTCCGCTGGGTACCCGAGCACCACGCTGAAGCCTTCGCTCCGAGGCGGGCCCACCTGGAAGACCGCTTTGACGTGCTTGGAATACCGTTCCCGCGCACCCTTGGTCAACTCGTTGGCGCGCCGCCGCGCTTCGAGTACGTCCACGATCCCGTCCTCCTCGAGATAGGCATTGACGTCCTCCGCCCGGAGCTCGATCTCGCGCGGTCGGGTCGAGACACCGACCACGTAGGTACCGGCGTCACCCAGGTCGACACTGAGCAGGCTGGTGCTATCCGGTCCGCAGCTCCAGGCGGTCGCCGGCGAGAGCCGTGTCCGACCTCCCGGGGAGACCGCACTGATGTCGGCGATTCGCTCCGGCGCCACGAAGCCTTCGCTCTTGGCAAACGTCCCGTTCAGGACCGGGATCCGCACACGGGCGTGCGGCTCGAGGAAGTAGGTGTCGAGCTTGAGGAAGAGGTCGTGCGCCCAGAGCAGGGACGTCATCAGGAGCAGCGTCCCGGCGATGAGGATGGCACGGCGAGCGGGCATGGGCTGTCCTATCGATCAGAGTTGGAGAGGTGTCGGCGCCGCCATTGGCTTCCTGACGCTCGCTCCCGTGCCGTGGCTCCACAAGAGGAGCAAGAACCGGAGTGCGGGGCGAGACGCTCGCGAATAGACTTCACACCATGTCCCTGGGTCGAGGGCAGCTGCTGAAACGGCTCGCGCAGGCGTGGGAAGCCTTCGAACAGTCTTACGCCGGTCTGGCGGAGGCGGAGTTATTGGAGCCCGGAGTCACGGGCGCTTGGTCGATCAAGGACATCATCGCGCACGTGACCTGGTGGGAAGAAGAGGCGCTGAGGCACCTGCCCCCCATCCTCGCCGGCGGGAAGCCACCGCGCTATTCCGTGACGTACGGCGGCATCGATGCCTTCAACGCCCGGATGACCGAGCAGCGGAAGCACCTGGCGCTGGCGGAGGTGCTGCGGCAGCAGGCCGATGTGCACCGCCGCCTGATGGCCTTGATCGAAAGCGCGCCCGCTGACCAGGTTAGTGGCGAGACACGGTTTCGCCGTCGCCTGCGGCTCGATACGTACGGCCATTACCCCAAGCACGCGCGGGCGATACGAGAATGGCGGGAGCGGCGATCAACCGCGCCCGGGAGCGAGTGACCCCTGTCGATTTCGCCGAACCCTGTTCGTCGTGTCCATGGAGCGGAGCTTCAAGCGCGGTCGCCAATACACAAAAGGAGACACGACAATGCGTTCTAGTTCCATGGCCGCGGCGCTCGCCGTCGCCGCCATCATCCCTGCCCGCATGCAGGCTCAGGCACCAGTCACGCGCACCGCGCAGGGCGCCTGGGGGGGCAAGACAAACGGTCTGGGCCACTACGCAGACGTGAACGGCATCAAGCTCTATTACGAGACCCACGGAACGGGCCGACCGCTCGTCCTGCTGCATGGCGGTCTCGGAGCGATCGAGATGTTCGGCGCCAACCTCCCGGCGCTCGCCAAAGGCCGGCAGCTCATCGCCGTCGATCTGCAGGGCCACGGGCGGACGGCAGACATCGATCGACCCCTCAGCGTCTCGCTGATGGCCGACGATATCGCCGCCCTGATCAAGCACCTTGAACTCGCCAATGCCGACGTCATGGGCTATTCGCTGGGCGGCGGCGTCGCGCTCCAGACGGCCATCCGACACCCGGAGGTGGTGAGCAGGCTCGTCGTGGTGTCAACGCCGTTCCGGCGCAATGCATTCTATCCCGACATCCTGGCTCAGCAGGGCCAGGTGGGCGCGGCGGCGGCCGAGCAGATGAAGCAGACGCCGATGTATCAGCTGTATGCCAGCATCGCGCCGAGGCCGGAGGACTGGCCGCGGCTGCTGGGCAAGATCGGCGAAGCGATGAAGCAGGATTTCGACTTCTCCAAGGAGATCGCCGGCATCAAGGCCACGACGCTGATCGTCGCGGGGGATGCCGACATATTCCCCCCGGCCCACGCCGTAGAGCTGTTCGGGCTGCTGGGCGGGGGCCAGCGAGACGGAGGGTGGGATGGTTCCGGGCGCCCGAAGTCGCGGCTCGCCATTCTGCCGGGGCTGACGCATTACACCATCTTCAGTGCTCCCGCGCTCGCGGCCGTGGTTATCCCATTCCTCGACGAACCCGCCAGGTGAGCCATCGCGGCGCGGGCCTTCATGCACCTGCACCAGCAGCACTGGCCGGGGTGGCAGGGCGAGTGCGAGATTCGGGAACTGGTATTCCTCGCCCCGTGAGCGTGTGGGAGGTGAGACGTGGCGACTGCGCGACGGGTCATGAAAGGAGCGAGCTATGAGCGGTGTCCGGGTGCTGGTGGGTACGCGCAAGGGTGCGTTCATACTGACGGCGGATGGCAAACGTAAGCAGTGGGACGTGAGCGGTCCTCACTTTGCCGGCTGGGAGATCTATCATGTGAAAGGCTCGCCCGCCGACCCGAATCGGCTGTACGCGTCGCAGTCCAGCGGATGGTTTGGACAGGTCATCCAGCGCTCGTGCGACGGCGGCAAGACGTGGGAGACGCCTGGCGGCGGAGTGACCACCGAGCCGGGCAAGATGCCTGCGGGCGAGAGCAACAAGTTCGTCTACGACGCCTCGGCGGAGACCGGCAAGCCGCTGACCACGCACCAGTGGTACGACGGCACGCAGCATCCCTGGGAGTTCAAGCGCGTCTGGCACCTCGAGCCGTCGCTCACGGATCCGGGCACCGTATACGCCGGCGTGGAAGACGCGGGGCTGTTCCGGACGAGTGACAGCGGCAAGACGTGGCAGGAGCTCGCCGGGCTCCGCGGCCACGGCACGGGGCCGAAATGGCAGCCGGGCGCCGGCGGGATGTGCCTCCACACCATCCTGATCGATCCGACGAATCCCCGTCGCGTGTACGTCGCCATCTCGGCGGCGGGCGCCTTTCGCTCCGACGACGCCGGCAAGACATGGAAGCCGATCAACCTCGGCCTGCGCTCGCAGTACATCCCCGACCCGAGCGCCGAGGTCGGTCACTGCGTGCACCGCATCGCGCTGCACCCCTCGCGGCCAGGGGTGCTGTTCATGCAGAAGCACTGGGATGTCATGCGCTCGGACGACGCGGGCGACTCGTGGCGCGAGGTCAGCGGGAACCTGCCGACTGACTTCGGGTTCGTGATCGACGTGCACGCGCACGAGCCGGAGACGATCTACGTGGTGCCGATCAAGAGCGACTCGGAGCACTATCCCCCCGAGGGGAGGCTGCGCGTGTACCGGAGCCGAACGGGCGGCAATGAGTGGGAAGCGCTCACGAAGGGTCTGCCACAGCGCGACTGTTACGTCAACGTGTTGCGCGACGCGATGGCCGTCGACTCGCTCGATGCGTGCGGGGTGTACTTCGGCACCACCGGCGGGCAGGTGTACCTCTCGGCCGATGCCGGAGACAGTTGGACTCCCATTGTCCGAGATCTCCCGGCGGTGCTGTCGGTCGAGGTCCAGACCCTGCGGTGATCCGCGTCGTGCTCCCGCCGCATCTGCGGACGCTGGCGCAGGTCAAAGGCGAGGTGCTGCTGGACGTCCCAGGCCGGGTCACGCGGGCGTCGGTGCTCGACGCGCTCGAGGCCCGCTATCCCATGTTGCGCGGGACGATCCGGGATCACGTGACCGAGCAGCGACGGCCGTTCCTGCGATTCTTTGCGTGCGAGCGGGACCTGACCCACGACCCGCCGGACGCTCCGTTGCCCGACGCGGTCTCGTCGGGGGCGGAGCCGTTTGTCGTCCTAGGGGCGATTGCCGGCGGCTGAGTTCCGCGCGGCGGCGGTGTCGGTGAACACGTGCGTCCTCCCTCGGCATTTCAATCACTTCGCAGACACTTAGCAGGGCTGTCGATTGTGAGGCCCCTGGCTCGTCGTGTAGGTAGAGCCGAGGCGTTCGCCCGGCTCCGGACCTGAAACCAGAGGGAGACGACGATGCGATTCATGATCCTGGTCAAGGCCAACAAGGACTCGGAGGCAGGCATCCTGCCGGACGAGAAGATCTTGACCGAGATGGGCAAATTCAATATCGAACTGGAGAAAGCCGGCGTGATGCTCGCGGGCGAGGGGCTCCAAGCGAGCTCGAAGGGCGCGCGCGTCCGGTTCTCGGGAAACAAGCGGACGGTGATCGATGGGCCGTTCACCGAGACGAAGGAACTCGTCGCCGGCTTCTGGATCTGGCAGGTGACGTCGAAGGCCGAGGCGATCGAATGGCTCAAGCGCGCTCCCTTCCAAGAGGGCGAGGTCGAGATTCGGCAGGTCTTCGAGGCCGAGGACTTCGGTCCTGCACTCAGGCCGGAGTTCAAGGAGCAAGAAGAGCGGATCCGTGCGAAGGCCAAGAAGGGGAGATAGGACAATGCGCTTCATGATCATAGTGAAGGCCACGAAGGACTCGGAAGCCGAGGTCATGCCGATCGGGCCGGCGTGGGAGCCGGTCTTTGCCGAGATGGCCAAGTACCACGAGGAGCTACAAAGGGCCGGCGTCCTGCTCGATGCCTCAGGACTCCAGCCGAGCTCGAAGGGCTGGCGGATCAAGTACTCCGGAAGCAAGCGCACAGTGATCGACGGGCCTTTCACGGAGGCCAAGGAGCTTGTCGCCGGCTACACGCTCATCCAGGTGAAGTCACGGGAAGAGGCGCTCGAATGGGCGAGGCGTTTCCCCAATCCCGCTCTGGAGGACGGCGAGATCGAGGTGCGCCAGCTGTACGAGCTGGACGATTTCGGTCCCAGCGAGTCGGTGGAGCGCTTCCGCAAGCTGGACCTCGTATGAGCCAGGTACGCTCGCGCGACGGCACCACGATCGCCTACGATCGGCTGGGCGCGGGACCGCCGGTGATCCTGGTGGACGGCGCATTCTGTAGCCGGGCGTTCGGCCCGATGCCGAAACTGGCGCCGCGCCTGGCGCGGGACTTCACGGTGTTCATGTACGATCGCCGGGGGCGCGGCGACAGCGGCGACACAGCGCCCTATGCCGTCGAGCGGGAGATCGAGGATCTCGACGCCCTGATCCGCGAGGCCGGCGGATCGGCGTTCGTCCACGCCATCTCGTCCGGAGCGGCCCTCGCCCTCGAAGCGGCGGCGAGCGGGCGCAGCATCACGAAGCTCGCGCTGTACGAGCCGCCGTTCATGGTCGGGACGCCCGCGCACCTGCCTCCCGTGAACCACCACGCGCAGCTGGTTCGGCTCGTCGCCGAGGGGCGACGTGGCGACGCCGTCACGTTCTACATGAAAGACATCATCGGCATGCCCGGCTGGCTGGTGGCCGTGTTTCGGTTCCTGCCGATGTGGTCCAGGCTCAAGGCGGTGGCCCCCTCACTCCCCTACGACTCGGCCATCATGGGAGACTTCGCGTTACCGGTCAGGCGGGCCGCCGCGCTCACGATGCCGACGCTCGTTATCAGCGGCGACAAGAGCATGCCGGTGTTGCGCGACGCGGCGCGGCGGCTCTCGGAAGTCATCCCTGGCTCTGAGCTCCGCACACTCCCGGGTCAAACCCACAACGTAGCGGCGGCGGCGCTCGCCCCTGTGTTGAAGGAGTTCTTCGCCCCATGAAAAAATTCGCCTCGGTGGCCGCCTACCTCAGGGCAGTCCCACCCGCCCCGCGGGCCGCCCTCCAGAAGCTGCGCAAGACGATCAAGGCCGCCGCGCCCCAGGCGACCGAGCTCATCAGCTACGGCATCCCGGCGTTCAAGCATCACGGGATGCTGGTGTACTACGCCGCGTTCAAGGATCACTGCAGCCTCTTCGGCGTCGGCGCCGCCCTGATGAAAACGCACCAGAAGGCGCTGGCGCGTTACAAGATGTCCAAAGGCACGATCCAGTTCACGGTAGACAAGCCCCTCCCCGCAGCGCTGGTGCGGAAGCTCGTCAAGGCGCGCATTGCGCAGAACGAGGGGCTGCGATGACGACGCGAAAGGTCGTCTCCGGGCTCTCTTGATCGCCACCTACCGGCCCGCCTGATCCGCCTCGGCTTGCCCCGGGGGTCGAAGATGGTGTGATTGGTAGCCGTGACGGCTACCGATACCCATCGCGCCATTGAGGCGGTCTGGCGGATCGAGTCCGCCAAGGTCATCGCGGGGCTCACGCGGATCACCGGCGACGTCGGGTTGGCCGAGGACCTCGCGCAGGACGCGCTGGTCGCCGCACTGGAGCGGTGGCCCGAGTCGGGCGTCCCCGACAACCCGGGCGCGTGGCTGATGACCACTGCGAAGCGTCGCGCCATCGACTTGTTTCGCCGCGGCAAGCTGCTGGAGCGCAAGCACGCAGAGCTCGGGCACGACCTCGTGGCCCGGCAAGAGAGCCCCGAGCCGGGCCTCGCGGCGGCGATCGACGATCACGTGGGCGACGACCTGCTGGGCCTCATGTTCACCACCTGCCATCCGGTGCTCGGGACCGAGGCGCGCGCGGCCCTCACGCTCCGCCTGCTGGGCGGCCTGACCACCGACGAGATCGCGCGGGCGTTTCTCGTGCCGGAGCCGACCGTCGCTCAGCGCATCGTCCGGGCCAAGCGAACCCTCCGGGAGGCGCACGTGCCGTTCGACGTCCCCCGCGGGGCGGAGCTGACCGCCCGGCTGTCGTCGGTGCTCGAGGTCATCTACTTGATCTTCAACGAGGGCTACTCGGCGACGGCCGGTGACGACTGGGTGCGGCCCGCGCTGTGCGAGGACGCGCTCCGGCTCGGCCGCATCCTCGCCGAGCTCGCACCGGACGACCCGGAGGTTCATGGCCTCGTCGCGTTGATGGAGATCCAGGCGTCGCGCCTCAAGGCGCGGGTCGGTCCGGCCGGCGAGCCAATCCTGCTCCTCGACCAGGATCGGGCACGCTGGGACCAGCTGCTCGTGCGTCGCGGCCTCGCGGCGCTGGAGCGGGCTCAACAGCTCGCGGGCGCCCTCGGCCCGTACGCACTCCAGGCGGCCATCGCCGCTTGTCACGCGCGGGCGCGCACGCCGGAGGAGACAGACTGGACCCGGATTACGGCGCTGTACAACGCGCTCGCCCAGCTCACGCAATCGCCCATCGTAGAACTGAACCGCGCCGTGGCGTATTCCATGGCGTTCGGCCCCGCCGCCGGTCTCGAAATCGTCGATGCGTTGACGTCCGAGCCGGCCCTGCAGAGCTACCATCTGCTTCCGAGTGTGCGCGGCGACTTCCTCGCCAAGCTCGGCCGCTTCGACGAGGCCCGCAAAGAGCTCGAGCGCGCCGCGTCCCTGACGCAGAACGCCCGCGAACGCGCGCTGCTGCTCGCACGCGCCGCTGCGTGGGCGCGCGGGGCGTGACCACACTCACACCCCTGCATTTGACGCGCGCCTTAAGTTCACGTAGCATCGTCGGCTCCGAGGAGGCCTCCCTGTCACCATCCCGCCCGCGGCGCAAGCGCGCCGCCCGCGAACCGACACCCCCGACCTCCGGCTCTCCCCGTATCTGCCCCGTCGTGGGCCTCGGGGCGTCAGCCGGCGGCCTCGACGCGTTTCAGAAGTTCTTCTCGCGCATGCCCTCCGACAGCGGCATGGCGTTCGTGCTCGTCCAGCACTTGGACCCTCACCACCGGAGCCTCCTCCCCGAGCTGCTGAGCAAGGCGACGCGCATGAGCGTCGCCCAGGCGAACGACGAGACGCCCGTGCAGCCCGATCACGTCTACGTGATTCCACCCAACACCAGCCTCACGATCGAGGGAGGCGTGCTACGAGTGCGGCCGGCGGAGGGCGAGAGCGGTCTCCGGCTGCCGATCGACCGCCTGTTCGGCTCGCTGGCCGAGGACCAGGGGCACAATGCGGTCTGCGTGCTCTTTTCCGGGTCGGGATCGGACGGCACGATCGGCCTGCGCGCGGTGAAGGAGCACGGCGGCATGGCCATGGCGCAGTCCCCGGAGACGGCGCAGCATGACCCGATCCTCCGGAGCGCGATTTCCACCGGACTCGTGGACCACGTCCTCCCCCCGGAGGAGCTCGCCGACAAGCTGATGGAGTATGCCACCTATTTGCGCCGCCTCCGGGACGAACAGGGGCCCGAAGCGCTGGTCCTGGCCACGAGCGACGAGCTGACCCGTATCTGCACGACCCTGTTGCACAAGACGGGGCATGACTTCAGGCGCTACAAGCCGCCGACGCCGGTGCGGCGCATCCAGCGGCGCATGCAGGTCCTCCAGGCGGCATCGGTCGCGGCATACATCGAGCGTTTGCGCGAGGGCCCCGGCGAGGCGGACCAGCTGTTCCGCGATCTGCTCATCGGCGTCACGCACTTCTTCCGGGACCCCGACGCGTTCGCGGTGCTGGCGAGCGATGTGATCCCGCGGCTTGTCGACGTGGCGACGGTGGACGGTACATTGCGCGTCTGGACCCCCGGCTGCTCGACCGGTGAGGAAGCGTACTCGGTGGCCATCCTGCTCAGGGAGCAGATTCTGCGGCAGGACGCGCACTCGCGGGTGCAGATCTTCGCCGGGGACATCGACGACGAGGCGTTGGAGTTCGCGCGCAACGGCCGCTACGCCGAAGGCATCGCCGAGCACGTCACGCCAGAGCGCCTGGAGCGATTCTTCATCCGGCACGACCATGTGTACCAGGTGGCGAAGGAAATCCGGGAGATGTGCCTCTTCTCCACCCACAACCTGATCAAGGACCCGCCTTTCTCCCGTCTCGACCTCGTCGTGTGCCGCAACCTGCTGATCTACCTCGAGGCCGATGCCCAGCGATACGTGAACAGTCTGTTCCATTACGCCCTGCACCCCGGCGGCTACCTGTTTCTCGGACCCTCCGAGAGCCTGGTGGGGCCGCCGGAGCTGTTCCGGACGGTGGACCGCAAGCACCGGATCTTCCAGCGCGGCGCCACGGTCGCCCGCGTCATCGAGACTTTGCCCGCGGCCCTGACAGCGCGCCCGCCCGCCGGGCGCGCCGCCGCCGCTGCCAGCGCCGCCTCGAGCCAGCAAGGGCTGGTCACGGCGCTCGAGCGCGTGATGCTCGACCGGTACGCGCCCGCCTGGGTCGTGATCAACGCCCGGGCTGAGGCGCTGCACTTCTCGGCGCGCATCGGCAAGTATCTCGAGCCAGCACCAGGCGCACCGAGCACGGATGTCGTCGAGATGGCACGCCCAGGCTTGCGCCTCGACCTGCGGACGACGCGGGCCGCCCGATCAGCGACATCGCGCCGCGGTTCACGGAGGACCTGCTGCCCGATATGAAAGACGTGCTCCGCACCGCCGCCCCGCGGGAACGGGAGGTACATCTCGGCGACAGGTCCGCCACCTACCTCGTCCGCATACTGCCCTATCGGCGCGTGGACAACACGCTCGACGGTCTCGTCGTCATCTTCCTCGACGTCTCGCAACTCGAGGCCGCCCAGGAGCAGCACACCCGGCTGGCGGCGATCGTCGCGTCCTCGCACGATGCCATCCTGAGTCGCGCCTTCGACGGCACAATCACGAGCTGGAACGCGGCGGCGGCGCGACTGTTCGGCTTTTCGGAGCACGAGGCGGTGGGGACGTCCATGTACGACCTCATCGTCCCGCCGGACGGCCGATTGGAGGTCGAGCAGACAGACGAGCTGCTGCGGCGGGGAGGGCGGGTGGCGCCGTTCGAGTCGGCACGCCTCACGAAGGACGGCCAGCGCATCGCCGTCCTCATGGCCATCTCGCCGGTCAAGGACGCCGCGGGGCAGCTGATCGGTTCATCTGCGGTATTTCGTGACTTGACCGAGCTCAATCGCGTGAGCGGCCTCCAGGACGAAGCGCGCCACAAGGACCAGTTCCTCGCGGCGCTGAGCCACGAGCTACGGGGACCCCTCGCCTCGCTGCAGATCTGCCTCGACGTGCTCCAAGGCGAGGGAACGGACGTCAAGCGAGGCCAAGACGCGCTGGCGATCGCCGGCCGGCAGCTCGAGCACCTTTCCGCGCTGGTGAACCAGCTGCTGGATGCCTCCAGGATCGCGAGTGGCGGGACGTCGCTCAAGCGATCGGACGAGGACCTCGTGGAGCTCGTGCGAACGAGCGCCGAAGATCAACGAGCCCTGCTCGACGCCGCGGGCGTCCGCTTGCACCTGAGCCTCACCTCCACCCC